>Ga0066903_100004844_pt1 | contig 11506 bp, 5 predicted proteins | sample PanSoiMetaGPlot1_FD_67491 | JGI IMG/M metagenome (GOLD analysis project Ga0066903, IMG submission 67491) | Tropical forest soil microbial communities from Panama analyzed to predict greenhouse gas emissions - Panama Soil - Plot 1 (version 2) | ecosystem: Environmental > Terrestrial > Soil >...
AAGGTCGTTGCCGTCGAGAGCACGCTGCTGCTGCCGCTGCTCTTCGTCGGCGTCGCGCTGCTGTTCGTGGCGGTGGCGCAACAGATGGCGCGCGAACTCGAGCGCGCAGGAACGCCAGACATGGCGGGTCGGAGCGAACGTCCAGCCACCCTGCGGGCCTACGCGGTCAACCTTCTCGGCAGCCTGGCCGGCGTCGGCGCGTTCGCGTTGATCTCCTGGCTGCAGGCGCCGCCGGTGGCGTGGTTTGCGGTGGCGTTTGCCGCGTCGCTGCCGTTTCTGTTCGCGGGCCGACGCGCGATCGCCGTTCTGAACGTTGCGCTGCTCGCCGGATCGCTCGTCATCGTGCAGCGGATGGAGCGCGGGAGCCTCTGGTCGCCGTACTACAAGATCAACGTCTCGGAGGATGGATCCGATACGGTGGTCGCGGTGAACAACATCTTTCACCAGTCGATGGCGCCGCTCGATCACAAGGAGTACTTCTACCAGTGGCCGTACATCGCGCTCGGCGACACGTTCGACGATGTCCTCATCCTCGGTGCTGGCTCCGGTACTGACGTCGCCGCCGCGCTGAAGCACGGCGCGAAACACGTCGATGCGGTCGAAATCGATCCGGTGATTCAGCGCCTCGGGAAAGAGCGCCATCCGGATCGCCCGTACGACGATCCGAGGGTCACGCCAATCATCGACGATGCGCGCCACTTCCTGGCGACGACGCGGAAGAAGTACGACCTGGTGGTGTTCGCGCTCATCGACTCGCTGACGGTGCAATCGAGCTTTTCCGGCGTCCGGCTCGAAAGCTACATGTTCACGGAGGAATCGTTCCGCACGGTGCGCGATCACCTGAAGCCGCGGGGGCTGATGGTCCTCTACAACTACTTCCGCGAGAAGTGGCTCGTCGATCGGCTGGCGAACTCGGTCGCGGACGTGTTCGGGCAGGAGCCGCACGTGTACGTGCATCGCGAACGCGCGTATCTCGCGGTCATGCTCGCCGGACCGCGGCTCGACGCGGGGGTCACGCTGCCGCCACCGCCGGCGCAGGTCATGGCCTACGGCCAGGCGCACGATCCGAGCCCGCCACAACTGCTCCACCGCGACGCGTCGATCGTGCCGGCGACCGACGACTGGCCGTTTCTCTACATGCGCGCGCCGGAACTGCCGCGCCACTATCTCGCCGCGCTCGGCATCGTGCTGCTCGTGTCGGCGATGTCGGTCCTCGCGGTTTCTCCGCTGACGCGTGCGGCGTCTGCACCCACCGCGCGGTCTCTGCGCTTTTTCTTTCTGGGCGCGGGCTTCATGCTCCTGGAAACGAAATCAATCGTGCAGTTTGCCTTGTTGTGGGGTTCGACGTGGTCCTCGGCCTCGCTGGCGATCGCCTCAGTCCTCGTCATGGCGTTGGCCAGCGCGTTCGTCGCCGCGCGGATCGAGATTCGCCGCGCCGCGCCGGTCGCGGCGGTGCTGCTCGGCCTCATCGTGCTCAACTATTTCCTGCCGGTCGGACGCGTGTCGTTCGCGAGCCGGACGGCTGAATCGGTGTTCTACGGAGCGCTGGTCTTCAGTCCTGTCTTTGTGGCCGGCCTGCTGTTCAGCCGCAGTTTCCGGGACTCTTCGACGGCGGCCGCCGATTTCGGCGCCAACCTGTTCGGGGCGATGATTGGCGGCGTCGCCGAATATCTGTCGCTCCTGGCCGGCTACAGATTTCTCCTGATTGTCGTCGCCGGGTGCTATCTTCTCGCGGTGGCCAGTAAGGAATCATAATGACAGTCATGCGCACGGTCCTGATCGCCATCGTCGCCGGGCTCGCGGCCGTCGCCGCGTCGTGTGCGCAAGGCACATCCGAGAAGGTCCTCTTCGACGGCAAGTCGCTCGACGCGTGGCGCGGCTACAAGACCGACGCGGTGCCGAAGGGCTGGGTCGTCGAGAACGGCACGCTCACCAAGCACGACCGCGTCGCCGACATCGTCAGCAAGGACGAGTTCGGCAACTTCGAGCTGACGATCGACTGGAAGATCGGCGAAGCCGGCAACAGCGGCATCTTCTATCGCGGCACCGAGGAGTACGACCACATCTACTGGAGCGCGCCCGAGTATCAGTTGCTCGACGATGACAAGGCCGCGGACAACAAGACGCGGCTCACGTGCGCCGGCGCGGCCTACGCGCTCTATCCGTCGCCGCCCGGGCATTTGAAGCCGGTCGGCGACTGGAACACCACGCGCATCGTCGCGAACGGCAACCATGTCGAGCACTGGCTGAACGGCGTCAAGCTGCTCGAGTACGAGCAGGAAAGCCCCGATTGGGAAGCCAAGGTCAAGGCGAGCAAGTTCAACGACTGGCCGCACTACGGCCGCGCGAAGCGCGGGCACATCGCCATGCAGGGCGACCACGAGGGGGTACTGGCCTTCCGAAACATCCGGATCCGGGAGTTCAAATAATCATGAGCCGACCTGAGAATCCATCGCGCCGCAAGTTCGTCACCAACATCGGCCTGGCCGGCGCCGGCTTCGCGATCGTGCCGCGGCACGTGCTCGGCCGGGGCTTCGAGGCTCCGAGCGACACCCTGAACGTCGCGTTCGTCGGTGTCGGCGGCATGGGCCGCAGCAACATGATCAACCTCGCGAGCCAGAACATCGTCGCGCTCGCCGATGTCGACTGGGACTACGCGAACAAGGGATTCGACGCGCTCGACAAGGACATCAAGGCGCAGCAGAAGCGTCTCGACGAGAACATGGTCGAGTTCCGCCCGCCGGCCTCGGCCCGCGGCGAAGAGCCGCCGCTGCAGAAACGGCCGATGACCGACGTGGAGCGGAGCAAGACGACGGCACAGGTCGAAGCGATGACGCGCGTGAAGAACGAGCATCTGCCGCGGGCCAAGCGCTACGTCGACTATCGCGAGATGATCGACCGCCAGAAGGACATCGACGCGGTCGTCGTCGCGACGCCGGATCACCTGCACGCGAGCGTCGCGCTCCACGCGATGGACGCCGGCAGGCACGTCTACGTGCAGAAGCCGCTCGCCTGGTCGATCGCCGAAGCGCGCGCGCTGTCGCGCCGCGCCGCCGAGACGAAGCTCGCGACGCAGATGGGCAATCAGGGTCACTCGTACGACGAGGCGCGGATGGCGATCGAGTACGTGTGGGCGGGCGCGATCGGCGAGGTGCGCGAGGTTCACATCTGGACCAACCGCCCGCTCGGCTACTGGCCGCAGGGCATGCCGAGGCCCGAGCCGGCCAGGACGCCGCTCGACAAGCTGCGGTGGAACGGTCCCGGCGTCAACGTGCGCATCGCGAACGCGCTCTACGGCGGCGGCTATTCGGTGCCGAAGAAGCTGGCGTGGAACCTGTTCCTGGGTCCGGCGCCGCACGTCGACTATCACCCGATCTATCACCCGTTCAACTGGCGCGGCTGGGTCGACTGGGGCGTCGGCGCGATCGGCGACATGGGCGCGCACCTCATCGACCACTCGGTGTGGGCGCTCGACCTCGGGTTCCCGACGACGGTCGAAACCGTGTCGACGCCGTTCAACGGCGTCTGCCACCCGCACGCGACGATGACGTTCTACGAATTCCCGGCGCGCGGCGACAAGCCGCCGGTCAGGCTGACCTGGTACGACGGCGGGTTCCTCCCGCCGAAGCCGCCGGAAATGGGCGACGAGGAGTTCAACAAGGGCGGTGGCGCGCTCCTGGTCGGCAGCAAGGGCAAGCTGTTGCACGACACCTACGGCCTCAAGCCGCGGCTGCTGCCGCGGTCGCTGCACGACTCGTTCGGCACGCCGCCGCGGAAGCTGCCGCGGATTCCCAACGAGAGCCACGAGATGAACTGGGTGGAGGCAGCCAAGGGCAAGACGCAGGCGTCATCCCCGTTCGAGTACGCGGCGAAGCTGACCGAGATCATGCTGCTCGGCGTCGTGTCGCTGCGCGCCGGCCGAAAGCTGGAGTACGACGGCGCCAACATGCGGGTGACCAACGACGAGGGCGCCAACCAGTACTTTCAACGGTCACCGCGCGGCACGACCACTTCTGCAATCTGAGGAGAGTGAGCCCGATCAGCGGATCCAGACCGTGCGGGGCTGACGGGACAGGAACAGCACTTCTTCGTCCGTCCGGCTGCGCCGCCGTTTCACCGGCGGGAACAGCACGCAGCCGGTTATACGCGCCGTGATTTTCCGGCCGGCGCTGCCGACCGCCAGCAGCTGCCCCTTGCGCACCGTCTCGTAGAAACGGAACTGCTTGACCAGCCGGAATGTGGGGTCCGGGAAACTGATCGACGCCGCGGCCCGATACACCGTGTAGCGGCGCGCCGGCGCCGGCTGGTGCGGCGATGGTTCCACGATCACGCGCGCGTTGCGGAGCAGCGCGTCGGTGCACGCGATCGCCGTCTTGAACGCGTCGCGGCGTTCGTGCGAGCCGGCTTCGATGCCGAAGGCGGCAATGCGGCGGCGTGCGCCGCCGTAGAACGCCGAGGCCGGACGTCCCGATTGGACGTCGGGGAACGCCTCGATCATCGTGTCGATCGGGAAGCCGCGGATCAGCCGTGCATCGAGCGGTCCGACCGGAACGATCATCGGCTTGCTGGGCCGGCCGGTACTGTGGACGTCCATCGCCACATCGAACTGCTTCCAGATTGGATAGAGGCTGCGCGCCCGGCCGATCTCATAACGGCGGTCGTTCTCCCGCTGCAGCAGGTCGGCCGGCAGGCGATTGAAGTTCACCTCGGTGTATCGCGCCGCCGCGCGCTCGGCGTCCGTCGACGCGCGGAGATAGCGCGTCGTCGCCCGGAGGTTGTTGAGCACGACCATCACCGCGCCGCGTCGGATCTGCCGCCGCAGGTCGAGCTGCTGCCGCAGGTGCCACAGCACCGCCAGCCCGCACGGCTCGTTGCCGTGGGTATGAATGGTGATGCCGACGGTTGGTCCGCTGACGCCGGAATCGACCCGCCATACGCCGGCCACCGCTTGATAGCGACAGCGGCTGATGAAGTTGAACTCGCGCACGAGATCGTCGCGCTCTGGAAGCGCGAGCGGCGAGGCCGGCCGCCGCAACTTGCCCTCGGCGGTCATTTCGACCGGTAGGTCTTCAGGTACTTCATCCCGGTGTCGCAGAGCACGGTGACGACGGTCGCGTCGCGCGGCAGTTCTTCGGCGAGGCGCAGCGCGGCGATGACGTTCGCACCGGTCGAAGTCCCGGCAAACAACCCTTCTTCACGCGCCAGCCGGAAGGCCATGCCGGTCGCTTCCTCGGTGGACACGCGGTCGATCCGGCTGGCGACGCCCGGCTCCCAGAGCGGCACCACGAAACCGGCGCCGATACCGTCGATCTTGTGCGCGCCCGGCGGCCCACCCGACAGCACCGCCGACTCCGCCGGTTCGACCGCCACCGCTTTCACCTTCGGGTTACGGCCCCGCAATCCGGCGGTCAGGCCGAGAAACGACGCCGCTGTGCCGACACTCTGGACGAAACCGTCGACCCGTCCCTCGGTCTGCGCCCAAATCTCATCGGCCATTCGGCTGTACGCCGCCAGCTGATCGCGGTTCTTGAGCTGATCGGTCCAGAAGCTGCCGGTGTCCCTGGCGATGTCGTCCGCCGCCGCGACCATGTCGCGCGTGAGCTTCTCCGTCATCCGCCCGCTGTCACTCTTGATCAACGTCAGGCGGGCGCCGAGTAGCCGCATGTGATCGAGCTTCTCCTCCGCGAACGCGTCAGAGGTGACGATGTACAGCGGATAACCCTTGACGGCGCAGACGAACGCCAGCGAGACGCCGGTGCTGCCGCCGGTGTACTCGACGACCGAGCCGCCGGGCTTCAGCCGTCCGTCGGCCTCGCCGGCTTCCACCATCGCCAGTGCCATCCGGTCCTTCAGGCTGCCGGTCGGGTTCTCGCTCTCGACCTTCAGCAGGATGCGGCATCCACTCTTCGGCACGACGCGACGCAGCGGCACCATGGAGGTGCCACCGATCAAGCGCAGCGCGTCGGGCTGCACCGCCCTCAACAGTCTCTGTTCCGTGGTCTCCATTCGATAGCCTCAGGTGCAACGGTGGCGAACGTTCGCGGGACAACCTGAAGGTCGTGCCCTACGATCCGACGATCTCGTCGTTGACGCGCCTGGACAGCGCATCCGAATCCTCTTCGGACAGCGACTCGAGCTCGCTCAGCAGCGCTTCCAGGTCAGACTCGGGCTCGAGCAGCGCCTGCCGGCGGATGATCTCCATCGCGAGCAGTTCGATGGTCGGGCGCTCGAACACATTGTAAAGCGGCAGCTCGACGCCGAATTCGTCGCGGATCCGCGAGACCAGCTGCGTCGCCGACAGCGAATGCCCGCCGAAATCGAAGAAGTTGTCGCGGATCGACACCCGATCGACCTGCAACAGGCCGCACCAGCAGTCGGCGAGAAAGCGCTCCACCTGCGTTCGCGGCGCGACGAACTGCGACTCTCGATCGACCGGCTGCGCCACCTCCGCCGGATCCGGCAGCTTGAGCCGATCGATCTTGCCGCTGCCGGTCATCGGCAGGCGCTCCAGCTCGACGAAGTGCGTCGGAACCATATAGGCGGGCAGCTTGTCGGCCAGGTGCGCGCGCAGCTCCCATCGATCCACCCCTGCGCCGCCGGCCGTGACGAAGTACGCGGCGAGCTCGTCGTCGCCGCGCCGCGACCGCCGCTTGACGACGACAGCGTCCTTGACGCGGACGTGCTGCTTGAGCACTACCTCCACTTCGCCCGGCTCGATGCGAAATCCGCGCAGCTTGATCTGATGATCGGTTCGCCCGATGAAGCTCAAGACGCCTTCGTCATCGTAGGAACACGCATCGCCGGTGCGGTAGAGGCGCCCACCGCCCGGCGAGAACGGGTCCGCGACGAAGCGTTTACCCGTTTCCTCGGCGTTGCGCCAGTAACCAAGCGCCACTGCGACGCCGCCGATATAGAGCTCGCCGGCCACCCGCGGCGGCGTCGGCTCGAGGTTCTCGTCGAGGACGTAGAGCTGCACGTTGTCGATCGGGCGTCCAATCGGCGGGTGGGTCGGCCAGAGCGATGCATCGCCGGCGAGCGTGTGCGCCGACACCACGTGGCTCTCAGTCGGCCCGTATTGATTGACCAGGCTGGCCCGCGGCGCGTTCGCGAACAGCTGACGGACGATGTCGGTCACCTGCAGCCGTTCGCCGGCGACGATTATCTCGCGGAGCCCGTCGAGGCGGACGCTGGTCGCGCTGGCTGCGTACGCCACCTGCTCGAGCGTCACCGGCGGCAGGAACAGCCGGGCGAGACGGTGCTTCTCCACGTAATCGAGCAGCCGTGGCGCCTCGCGCCGGACACTCTCGTCGATCACATGCAGACAGCCGCCCGACGTCAGGGTGGCGAAAATCTCCTGGCTCGCGACGTCGAAGTTCAGTGACGCGTACTGCAGCGTCGCCGCGCCCTGCTCCAGCGACGATGCGCGCGCTTGCCACTCGATCAGGTTCACGATCGATCGATGCGGCATGACCACGCCCTTCGGCTTGCCGGTCGATCCAGACGTGTAGATGACGTAGAGCGGCGAATCCGCGGCGATGTCGATCGCCGGATCGGCGGACGGCTGGCTTTCAATCTCGGCCAGCGCCTGCTCCAGGACGAGTGTGTCGATCGTGGCGTCGAGGCTGACGCGAGTGGCCACCGAGGTGACCAGCAGCCGTGCGCCTGAGTCGCCGAGGATGACGCGAAGACGCTCCAGCGGGTATTCGGGATCGAGCGGCACGTAGGCGGCGCCGGCCTTCACAATCGCCAGCACGACCGCGATCTGGTGAATGCTGCGCGGCATGCAGATGCCGACGGTGTCGCCAGGACGAACGCCGCGCTCCGCCAGGTAATGCGCGATTCGATTTGCGGATGCGTTCAGTTCGCCGTAGGTCAGGCGCTCGCTGCCGCGGTCGGACGGATGGGCGATTGCGAACGCCTCTGGTGAGCGCAGGCACTGGCGCTCGAACAGGCGATGACAGGTGTCCGGGGAGAAGGCGTGCTGCGGACCATGGCTGCGCGCCAGCACCTGCCGGCGCTCGTCGCCGGTCATCAGCGGATACGAGGAGATGCGGACGCCCGGATCGCTCATGATCCCGTCAAGCAGCGTCACGAATTGCTCGCCGAGCCGGCGCACGGTCGGGGCGGAGAACAGATCGGTGTTGAACTCGATCGAGCACTGCAGGCGATCGGCCACCTCGGAGACGAACAGCGCGAAGTCGAACTTCGCGGTGCCGGTGTGGCCGTCGAGGTTCTGCGACATGCCGACGTCGGTCTCGGTCCCGCCCATCAGCAGCTCCTGCAGCGGCGGAATGTTCTGCAGCGAGAACAGGATCTGAACGAGCGGGCTGTGACTGAGATCGCGCTTCGGGTTGAGCTCGAGCACCAGCTTCTCGAACGGCATGTCCTGGTGCTCGAAGGCGTCGAGCGTGGTGTGCCTGACGGCGGACAGCAGCGCCGCGAACGGCTCGTCGGCGCTCATCTGTGCGCGGAGCACCAGCGTGTTCACGAACAGGCCGACGAGGTGTTCGACGTCCGCGCTCTTGCGCCCGGCAATTGGCGTCCCGACCAGGACGTCGGTCTGCCCGGTCACGCGATACAGCAGCACGGCGAACGCGGCGAACAAGGTCATGAACAATGTCGCGTCGTGGCGCGCCGCAAGCGCTCTGATCCGTGCGGTTCGCGCCGGGTCGATGTCGAACATGTGGACGGAGCCGTTGAAGGTCTGTTTCAGCGGCCGCGGGAAATCGCCGGGAATCTCGAGAACCGTGGTGGCGTCCTCGAGGTGGCGGCACCAGTGCTCCTTGAGGCGCGCCATCCCGTCGCCCTCGAGGTGTTCGCGCTGCCACACCGCGTAGTCGGCGTACTGAATACGCAGGGCCGGCAGCGCCGCCGGCCGCCCGCCGAGCTCCTCCTGATAGAGCGCCGACAGCTCGCGTTGAAACACGCCGATCGACCAGCCGTCGGCGACGATGTGATGGATCGTCGTGATGATCGTCGTTTCGCGCACGGTGGCCGCGAGCATGATGCGAAACAGGGGCGCCGCGCCCAGGTCGAACGGCGTGCTGGTCACCTCTGTGCAGATCGCCTGCAGCCCCTCGGCCGCGGCCCGGCCGTCCAGCCGGCTCAGATCGACGTAATCGACTTCGACGGTGAGCGCCCCATGAATCGCCTGGCGCGGGCGCCCTGCCGACTGCACGAAGAAGGTCCGCAGCGATTCGTGCCTGGCGATCAGCCGGTTCACCGCGCGGTTGAACGCGGGCCGGTGGATCGATCCTTTCACCGTGGCGATGAACGGGATGTTGTAGACCGCGGTCGCCGGCTCGAGCTGGTCGAGGAACCAGAGGCGCTCCTGCGAATACGACGCCGGCGGGGTGAATACGTCCTGGCTTGCGGTCCTGTCGACTTTCATGACGCGTCCTCGGCGCAGCAATAAAACGCGCTCAGCTCGGCATCGTGTGCAGCTGCACCCGATACTTCTCGCGCGGCACGATCTTGAAGTCGGGGAGCTGCCGGCTCGTGCCGTTTTTCGACTCGGCAGCGACGAGCTGCGCCACTGCGCGCGTGCTCGGCTTCCGGAAGAAGTTCTGCACTGACAGGTCGACGCCGAACTCGTCACGGATCCGCGCGATCAGCAGCGTCGCCTTCAGCGAGTTGCCGCCGCGGGCGAAGAAGCTTTCCTCATCGTCCACGTCCGGCACCTGCAGGATCTTGAGCCAGATGGTCTTCAGCTGGGCGTGGATCGCCTCCACTTCGGCCGTGCTGCCGTCGTCAGCCGCGGCGCGCGAGGCGCGGACCAGCGCCTCGAGTGCGTTCTGATCGATCGCCCCCTCCGCGGTCAGCGGAAACTCGCGCACGACGACGATCCGATCGGGCACCAGATCGACGTGGCTCTCCAGCAGCAGGAAGTCGCGGACCGCCTCGCTGGACAACTGCTCCGGAGAGGCGAGGACGAACGCGGCGACGACTCCGTCGCCCTCGGATTCGCCGGCGATGTTGATGACCTCCGCCGCCCGGATCTGATCGTGGCGGCAGAGCGCGGCCTCGAGATCGGTGAGCTCGACGCAGCACTCGTATTTGATGAAGCGGTGGCGATCGCCGCGCAGCCAGCGCATCCGGCTGCCGTCGAGCGACGCGGCTCTGATGCCGGTCGCGCTCGGACGTGCCTCGCCCGCCGCCGCATCGGTCGCGGCCAACCGGCGCGTGACGTGCAGATGGCCTGTCGTCGAGTACGGCGCCGGCCGTCGTGCCTGGTTCAGCACCGCATGTTCGAACCCGGGTATCGCCTGCGCGATGACACCGGAACCCTGCGACGCCGGGAAGCGCTCGAAGCTGAATGCCGTGCTCCAGACCGCCGTCGACGGTGCGGCATACAGGCCGGTGACCTGCACGCCCGGGAACCGCTCGGCCAGCGTCTGCGCCAGACGCGCGCATTGCTTTTCGCCGCTGAGGAGAATGTGCCGCGGCGCACGCGGCCGGGCGTCGCCGTTGCGCGTCCCCAGCAGATCGGGCAGCAGGTTCTGCGCCAGCGACGTCGGCAGGTCCCAGATCGTGGCGCCGGCGCGGTCCAGCCGCTCGGCCAGCCGCGCGCTGTCGGTCAGCGACGAGGTCGGAGCGATCTCGACGCTGGCGCCGGCGATCAGCATGCCGAGCGTGTCGTAGAGCTGTTCGGCGGCGCCGAGGCCCGGCGACAGCATCGCCCGATCGTCGACGCCGATCGCGCACCGCTCGTTGAGCCACTGAAACACTCCGACGAGCTCGCCGTGCGTCACCGCGTGCGAGGACACGCGACCGCCGCGCTCGTCGATCGCCACGCACGCGATCGCGCTGCGGCCGGCATCCCGATCTGCGGCTCGGGTCGGCGCCGTCTCACCCCACTGCCGTGTGATGTCGAGCGTCGCCGTGTCGGCGGATGCCGACAGGTCCACGGTCACGCCATACGCCGCCGCGGAGCCGGCGCTGGCCTGCAGGTGCGCGAGGTTGGCGCGCTGGAAGAGCAGGCACTGGCACTCGAGTGTCTCGAGGATGTCGGCGAGCGCGCCGGTGATCGAGAGCAGCTTGATCGGGGCGAACAAGCCACCGAGCTTCATCACCGCCAGCATGCTGACGATCATCTCGGTGCCGGCGTCCATGACGATGGCGATCGGCCGGCGCTGGTCGAGGGCAAGGCTTTGCAGCACGCTCGCCAGTTGCGCGGCGTGCCCGTCGAGCGATTCGTACGACATGGCGCAACCGCCGTCGACGACCGCTACGCGCTGCGGATGTCGGCGCGCCTGCATCTCGAACAACTGTTCGATGCGCGCGGTCGCCGGTGCAGCGGCCGCGGTCGAGCCGCGCTCCCGATCTTCACATCCGATATCCGCCAGCCTCGCGCGCATGTCGCTCAACCCATGACGCAACACCGCGGCACAGGCGGCGAAGAACTGGCGGACTGTCGACTCTTCGTAGATCCGGCTGTCGAAGCGGAAGTCCGCTGCGGCGCCGCGGTCGTCGAACACGACCACCAGATCGTGGTCGGCCGCCGGAA
>Ga0066903_100004845_pt1 | contig 11506 bp, 12 predicted proteins | sample PanSoiMetaGPlot1_FD_67491 | JGI IMG/M metagenome (GOLD analysis project Ga0066903, IMG submission 67491) | Tropical forest soil microbial communities from Panama analyzed to predict greenhouse gas emissions - Panama Soil - Plot 1 (version 2) | ecosystem: Environmental > Terrestrial > Soil >...
TTCCTCCGCATGGAAGGCCGCGGCTTCGGCAACGCCCCGATCGAGCTGGAGCTGCGGCTCTCCGTGGAGGACAGTCCCAACTCCGGCGGCGTGGTGATCGATGCCATCCGCTGCTGCCGGGTGGCGCGCGACCGGGGGATCGGTGGTCCATTGTCGAGCGTCTCGGCCTACCTCATGAAGCATCCGGCACAGCAGCTCGCCGACGATCTCGCGCGGGAGCAGGTCGAGCGCTTCCTGCGCGGGGAGATCGAGCGCTAGGAGTGTCGCCGGCCTGCCGGCCGGGAACTGCGGCCGCGGCGGCCGCCGTGGTGGCAGTCGCGGTCGGACTGGCGCTCCGCGGGTTGTCGCGGACCCCGGTCCCCCCCGTCGCGGATGGACCCGATGCGCCGCTCATCCCGCCGCGCGTGCGCGCCTGGTACCGTGGCGTGCTGGCGCCCCTCGAGGAACAGCTCGTCCTCGGTCGCGTGCACCCCGATGCGCTCACCGCGGCACAGCTCGTCGTGAGCGTGCTGGCCGGCGTCGCGTTCTGGGAGGGTTGGATCTTCCTCGCCGGCTGGCTCACGATCCTGGCGGGCTCGCTCGACATCCTCGACGGTGGGGTGGCGCGCAGCGGCGGCCGGGCGAGCCCGCGCGGGGCGTTCCTCGATTCGGTCGCCGACCGCTGTGCCGAGTTCGCGACCTTCCTCGGCCTGGGAGCGTTCTTTCGCGACAGCTGGGTCCAGCTCGCCGTCGCGATCGCCGCCTTCGCGTCGTTGATGGTGAGTTACACTCGCGCGCGCGCCGAGGGGCTCGGGTTCGCGCTGCAGGTCGGGCGGGCGCAGCGGCCAGAGCGCTACGTCGTCCTCGGTTTCGGAGGCTGGCTCTCGGGGCTGGTCGCGCATCTCACGTGCCCGGTGATCGGGAAGCCGACCCACGCGGTCCTGGCGGGGGCGGTGGTCGTGCTCGCCGTGCTCTCCACCTGGACGGCCCTTCGCCGCGCGCAGGACGCGGCGCGCGCGCTCGCGGATCGATCGCCGTGAACCACGACGCGGCGCACGCCCGCGGCGGGGTCTGGCGGCCCGTCGGATTCCTGCTCCTTATGCTGGGGTTCGGTCTCCTGCTCGACACGCCCTGGCAGGCGCTCGGCGGGCTCCTGGTCTTCGCCGGCGGCCTGGTGGCGGGGGCAGGGCTCTGGCAGCTCGTGCGCCGACGCCAGGTGAGCGACGCTTTCGCCCGCGCAACGGGCGGGGAATAATGTAGAGTCGGCCCCCCGGGCCGGGGAGGACCTGCCTGCGCGCCACGCTCCGCTTGATTGCCGGCATCGGCGTCTCGTTCGCGTGCCTGTACTTCGCGACGAGGGGGACCGACTGGGCGCGCGTGGGGGCCATCCTGATGGCGGCCCGACCTCATTGGGTCGGGGGCGTGATGCTCGCCAGCTTGCTCGGCGTCTACGTCCGGGCGCAACGCTGGCGGGTGCTTCTCCGTCCCCTCGGTGTCGTGCCGCTCTACCCCGCGCTCTCCGCGACGGCGATCGGCTTCGGCGCGTCGGCGGTGTTGCCATTTCGCATCGGCGAGCTGGTGCGGCCGGCGCTGCTCGGCCGGCGGATCGGGGTCGGGGTGAGCGCCGCCTTCTCGAGCGTGGTGCTCGAGCGCCTCTTCGACATGCTGCTCGTCATCGTCTGCTTCGTGGTCGTGGCGCTCGTCTATCCGCTCCCGCCCGCACTCCGCGACAGCGCCATGGTGCTCGGCGTCCTCGCCCTCATGGGCTTTGCGGTGCTCTACGCCATCCAGCGCCGGCGCGTCGCCGCCGAGGCCTTCGTCGAGCGGGTGCTCGCGCGGTTCCCGTCGTCCTTCACGGCGCCGCTCGGACCCCTCTTCCGCTCCTTCCTCGGGGGCCTCGGAGGGCTCGCGGATCGCTCGACGGTGGTGCTGGTCCTGGCGTATTCGATCTATCTCTGGGTCCTGATCCAGCTCACCTTCCTGTTCGGCTTCCTCGCGCTCGACATGCGCGTGCCGCTGGTGGCGGCGTCCCTCGCCACCGTGGTGATCGTGGCGGCCTTCGTCTTCCTGCCGCAGGCGCCCGGCTTCATCGGCACCTGGCAGGCCGGATGCGTGGTGGCGCTGGGACTCTTCGGGGTGCCGCGTGACGAGGCGGTCGGCTACTCGCTGCTCACCTGGCTCATCTCGATGGTGATGAACATCGGCGCCGCGGGTGTGTTCCTCGCGTGGGAGGATCTGTCGCCCGGAGACCTCCTCCGCATGAGAGCGCGCGAGACCCCGACGGCGCGCGCGGAGGGGTAATGCAGCTCGACGGACGCACCGTGGTGGTCGGCCTCTCGGGAGGCATCGCGTGCTACAAGGCGTGCGAGGTCGTGCGCCTCCTCACCGGCGCCGGCGCACGCGTGCCGGTCATCATGACGGCGGGGGCCCAGCAGTTCGTGACCCCGCTCACCCTCCAGACGCTGTCGGGACAGCCGGTCGCGACCGATACCTTCGACCTGACGCAGGAGTCGGAGATCGGCCACATCCGGTTGGCCGACGCCGCGGAGTGCCTGCTCATCGCCCCCGCGACCGCCAACATGCTCGCCAAGCTGGCGACGGGCATCGCCGACGACCTGCTCACCACCGTCGCGCTCGCCACCCGGGCGCGGATCGTGCTGGCCCCCGCGATGAACGTCCACATGTGGGAGCATCCCACGGTGCAGGAGAACCTCGCCCGGCTCGTGACGCGCGGTACACGGGTGATCGGCCCCGCGAGCGGGGCACTCGCCTGCGGCTACGAAGGGGTGGGGCGACTGGCCGAGCCCGCGGACATCTTCGAGGAGGTCTGCGCTGCCCTCGTCCCGCAGGATCTGGCGGGTGAGCACCTGCTCGTATCGGCGGGGCCGACCCAGGAGCCGGTCGATCCGGTACGCTACCTGTCGAACCGCTCGAGCGGGAAGATGGGCTACGCGCTGGCGCGGGTGGCGCGCCGCCGGGGCGCGGCCGTGACGCTGGTGAGCGGCCCCGTTGGGCTGCCAGCGCCGGCGGGCGTGCGACTGGTGACGGTCGCGACCGCGGCCGAGATGGCGAGTGCCATCGATGCGGCTCTCGCCCCGGCCACCGTCGTCATCATGTGCGCAGCGGTGGCCGATTACCGCCCGCGCCGTCCCGCGGCCCGCAAGCTCAAGAAGACCACGGAGAGTCTGACCCTCGAGCTCGAGCCGACGCGGGACATCCTGGCCGGGCTGGGTTCCCGCAAGGGCCAGCGGCTCCTGGTCGGGTTCGCGGCCGAGACGCACCGGGTGGCGGAGGAGGCCCGCCGGAAGCTCCGCGCCAAGCATCTGGACCTGATCGTGGCGAATGACGTATCCGCCCCGGGCGCCGGCTTCGGCGGCGACACCAACGTGGTCCGGTTGCTCGACACCGGCAGTCTGGACGAGACCCTGCCCGTCCTGCCCAAGGACGAGGTGGCGAGCCGCATCCTCGACTGGGTGGCAGCGCGCCGCTCGCGCAGCACCACCCGCAGCACGAGCCGCCCGTCCCGCCTGCGGCGCGTGCGCTAGGAAGCGACGAGCGAGGTGCGGCGCCGTGCGACAGGGCGCGGCGCCAGGGCCTGCAGCTCGGCCGCGACCGCCTCGGTCATCCGCCCGCGCCGCTTGAGGGCACGAAGCTTCCGGCGGAGGGCCTCGGCGCGCGCCAGGGCCTCACGGCCGGTCGGATCGGCGTCCTGACAGGCGCTCCGCTGCCCGTGCGCGAGGAGATCGTGGATCGCGCCGAGGCAGAGGTTGTTGAAGCGGTCGACCTCGGTCGGGGGCAGCACGTAGCGAGAGCGGCTCGAGAGCCGGCGGACCATGCCCTGCCACTGCTCGAGCTGCTGCAAGCTCATCACGGAATTGAAGATGCGCTTGTTCGTGCGGAAGGAGAACAGCGTCCGCTCCACCACGCGCTCGACCAGGCGGTCGCAGTCGGGATAGCGATGGGTGAAGACCTGGCGGATCAGCTGCCAGCGATCGCGATCCTGGGCCGCGTCGAAGCGGGCCTCCCAGTAGATGTGACGCAACGTGCGCGCCTGGTAGCTCACGATGAGCTGCACGGGGACGTAGTGATTGTGCGAGTAGACGTCGCCCGCGAGATGCGAGAGGTACCCGTAGGCGAACGCCTGCTCGCGCTCGCTCTGCGCCGCCTCGGCGATCTGCCAGCCGACGGGCCAGCAATGGCAGTGCGTGTAGAGGCTGCGCGTGTACTTCTTCCCCACCACGATGTCGGCGGCCACGCAGCCGTAGAGGTACGCGAACCGGTTCTCGCGCAGAATTTCTTGAAGCGCCGGGCCGAGGATGCTAAGGGACGAGAGTACCTGCGTGCCGTGGACGAGGTGAGTGACCGGTCCCCAAGCATGCGCGTCAGCCGGCCAGACGAGCACGATGAGCGCGACTAGTCCGGCGAGCAGCATCAGAAGCGTATCGTATAGTGACGTCCGCGCGGTCTCAAGGCCCGCTCGGTGAGCTCGTAAGCGCGCTCGGCGCCTACGTCGAGCATCAACGCGAGCTCGGGGTCCTCGGCTTCCCGAGGAGCCCGGTGTCCGTACCCGAGCTGCCGCGGGTGAGGCCGACGAGCGTGGAGCCGACCCCGGGAAACCTGTTCGTCAGCCCCGGACTGGAAACGACCCGCAGTCTCGAGGAGCTCCGGACGCACATCGGCGACTGCCGGCGGTGCAAGCTCGCCCCTCATCGCACGCATCTCGTCTTCGGTGTGGGCAATCCTCGTGCCCGTCTCGTGTTCGTGGGGGAAGCGCCGGGACGGGACGAGGACCTGAAGGGAGAGCCGTTCGTCGGCCGGGCGGGGCAGCTGCTCACCGAGATCATCACCAAGGGGATGAAGCTCCGGCGGGAGGACGTCTACATCGCCAACGTCATCAAGTGCCGGCCGCCCGAGAACCGGAATCCGGAGCCCGACGAGGTTGACAGCTGCGAGCCCTTCCTCCTCCGGCAGCTCGAGCTGATCGGCCCCGAGGTGATCGTCGCGCTCGGGAAGTTCGCGGTCCAGACGCTGCTCCGCGTGAAGACGCCGATCACGCAGCTGCGCGGCCGCTGGTACGACTACCACGGGATCAGGCTGATGCCGACGTTCCACCCCGCCTATCTCCTGCGCAACCCGGGCGACAAGCGGCTCGTGTGGCAGGACATCCAGAAGGTCATGGCGGAGCTCGGCATCGGAACGGGCCGGCCGTGAGGTGGCTCGCGGCTGCCCTGGGGCTGGTCGGCGTGTGGTCCGCTGCGCTCGGCGCGGAGCCACCCGGCGGTGCCCTCGGCCGCATCGTCATCGACGGGACGATCAACCCCGCGGTGGCCGATTTCACCCGGGAGGCGATCTCGCGCGCCGAGCGCGAGGGCGCGCCGGCGCTCGTCGTGGAGCTCGACACGCCGGGCGGCCTCCTCCCTTCGGCGCGCGCGATGGTGAAGGACATCCTGGCCGCGCCGCTGCCGGTGATCGTGTACGTGGCGCCGAGCGGGGCGGGGGCCGGCTCCGCGGGCGTCTTCATCACGCTGGCCGCCCACGTGGCGGCGATGGCGCCGGGAACGAACATCGGCGCGGCCCACCCGGTCGGCGGTGGCGGCGAGGACATCAAGGGGGTGATGGGCGAGAAGCTCGAGAACTTCACCACCTCCTTCAGCGAGGCCATCGCGCAGCGGCGGGGCCGGAACGTCGAGTGGGCGGCCCGTGCGGTCCGCGAGAGCGTGTCGATCACGTCCGAGGAGGCGGCCAGCACGGCAGTCGTGGACTTCGTGGCACGCGACCTCGACGACCTCGTGGCGCAGGCGGACGGACGCTGGGTGGAGATCGGCGACGAGTGGCGCGCGCTGGCCCTGGGCAAGGTCGTGCGGGGACCGGACGGGCACGTGCGCACGCGGACCTACACAATGCGACTCGGGCAGCGGATCATCAACGTGATCGCCGATCCCAACATCGCCTACCTCCTGATGATGGCCGGCGTGCTCGGTCTCTACATCGAGTTCACGCACCCGGGTGTCGTGTTTCCCGGGGTGGCAGGGATGATCTGCCTCCTCCTCGCCCTGACGGCGCTGCAGGTCCTGCCCTTCAACACCTCGGGGCTGGCGCTCGTCGCCCTGGGAGTGGCGCTCCTCGCGGCCGAGGCGTTCCTGCCGACCTTCGGGCTCGTCGGCGTGGGCGGCCTCGTGGCATTCCTGCTCGGTTCGCTCTTCCTCTTCGACGCGGGGACCGGGGTCGTCGTGGCGCGGAGCCTCGTCTTCGGCGTCGGCGGGACGGTGGCGGCGATCATGCTGGTCGTCGCGACCCTGGTCCTCCGCTCGCAGCGGAGCCGGTCCGCGCTCGGCCCGCAGGCGATGGTGGGCGCCGTGGGGGTCGCCCGGCAGCGGATTGCGCCCGAGGGCACGGTGCTGGTCAAGGGCGAATACTGGACGGCGGAGAGCGAGGAGGTGGTGGACGCCGGGGAGCACGTCGAGGTAACGGGGATCGAGGGCCTTCGACTTCGCGTCCGCCGGGCGCGCCAGGCCCGGTGAAGGGAGGGACGCATGCCAGGCGCTTTGGCGGGACTCGTGATCGTGGCGGCGTTCGTGCTGAGCGGCCTCAAGGTGCTGCGCGAGTACGAGCGGGCGGTCGTCTTTCGCCTCGGGCGCCTCGTCGGCGCGCGCGGGCCGGGCATCATCTACGTGATCCCCGGCATCGAGAAGGCGCTCCGCATCGACCTCCGCACCATCACCATGGACATCCCCTCGCAGGACGTGATCACCAAGGACAACGTCTCGATCAAGGTGAACGCGGTCCTCTACTTCCGCGTGCTCGACCCGAACCGCGCCGTGGTGGAGGTGGAGAACTACCTCTTCGCGACCTCGCAGAATGCGCAGACCACGCTGCGCAGCGTGTGCGGTGAGGCCGAGCTCGACGAGCTCCTGGCCGAACGCGACAAGATCAACACGCACCTCCAGTCGATCATCGACCAGCACACCGAGCCGTGGGGCATCAAGGTGGTGCAGGTCGCCGTCAAGCACATCGATCTCCCCGAGGAGATGCGCCGGGCGATGGCGCGGCAGGCGGAAGCCGAGCGCGAGCGGCGCGCCAAGGTGATCGCGGCCGAGGGCGAGTTCCAGGCCGCGCAGCGTCTCGCCGAGGCGTCGGCGATCATGGCGAAGGAGCCGATCGCGCTCCAGCTGCGCTACCTGCAGACGCTCGCCGAGATCGCGTCCGAGAACAACTCGACCACCATCTTCCCGGTGCCCATCGACATCCTGAAGCCCTTACTCGGGAACCTCGGTGGCCGGACGACCTGAGTGCGTCTCGCCGACCTCGCCTACGTCCTGCCCGTCGAGCTGATCGCCCAGGAGCCCGCCCCCGAGCGGAGCGCGGCGCGGCTCCTCGTCCTCGACCGTGCCTCGGGCGAGCGCTGCCACCTGGCCGTGCGCGACCTGCCCGCCTGCCTGCGCCGGGGCGATCTGCTGGTGGTGAACGACACGCGGGTGATCCCGGCGCGCGTGGCGGCGCGGCGGCCGAGTGGCGGGCGGCTCGAGGTGCTCTTCGTACGGCCGCTCGCCGAGGACGCGGAGTGGGAGGTCCTTGTCCGCGGCGCGCCGCGTGTCGGCGAGCGCGTGCACCTTCCGCAGGCAGAAGGGGAGTGGAGCGCGTCCCTGGGCGACGGCCGGTGGCATCTCCGCCTGCGGATCGACGCGCCCGTGCTCGCCTGGCTCGAGCGCGCGGGCGAGGTGCCACTGCCGCCCTACATCCGGCGTCCCCACGGCCCCGTACCAGCCGATCGCGAGCGCTATCAGACCGTGTATGCGCGCGCCGCCGGCGCGGTGGCGGCCCCCACGGCGGGACTCCACCTGACCGAAGCGCTGCTCGAGGAGCTCCGCGGCGCGGGCGTCGAGATCGCGAGCCTCACGCTTCACGTCGGGCCGGGAAGCTTCCTTCCACTCCGCGACGAGGACCTCGACACGGCCATCGTCGCCGGCGAGCGCTACGAGCTTCCCCCGGTCACCGTGGACCGCATCCGTGCAGCCCGGGCGCGAGGGAGCCGGGTCGTCGCCGTCGGCACCACGACCGTGCGCGCGCTCGAGTCGGCTGCGGTCCACGGGACGTTGCAGGCCGGTGCGGGCGAGGCCACGCTCTTCATTCGCCCTGGCCATCGCTTCCACGCCGTCGACGCGTTGCTCACCAACTTCCACCTGCCGCGCTCCTCGCTCCTCGCGCTGGTCGCGGCGTTCGCCGGCTGGGAGCGGACGCAGGCGGCCTATGCGGATGCGGTCCGCCTCCGCTATCGCTTCTACAGCTTCGGCGACGCGATGCTGATCACGTGAGCGGCTTCCGCTTCGAGATCGAGCGCACCGACGTGTCGGGAGCGCGGCTCGGTCGCCTGACCACGGAGCACGGGGTCATCGCCACCCCGGCCTTCATGCCGGTCGCGAGCCACGGCGCGGTCAAGGGGGTGGACCCGCGGGAGCTCCGCGAGCTGGGGGCCAGCGTGCTCCTCGCCAACGCCTATCACCTGGCGCAGCGCCCCGGGGTGGACACCGTCCGGGCCCTCGGCGGGCTGCACGCGATCATGGGCTGGGACGGTCCAATCCTGACCGACAGCGGGGGGTTCCAGGTGATGAGCCTGGCCGAACTCGTCCGGGTGGACGACCACGGCCTGTCGTACCGCTCGCATGTCGACGGCCGTCCCGGCACACTGTCCCCGGAGGAGGCGGTGGCGGTCCAAGAGGCACTGGGCGTGGATATTGCCATGGCGCTCGACGAGTGCGTGCCGGCCGCCGTGCCACACGGGGAGGTCGCGCGCGCGGTGAGCCGCACGAGTGCGTGGGCGGCGCGCTGCATGGGCGCCCGCCAGCGGGCGGAGACGGCACTCTTCGGGATCGTGCAGGGCGGATGCGACATGGAGCTCCGGGCGGAGAGCGTGGCAGGTCTCACGCCGCTCGGCTTCGACGGCTACGCGGTCGGCGGCCTGTCGGTCGGAGAGCCGAGGGCGGAAACGGCCCGCGTGGCGGAGGAGACCGTCGCGCTGCTGCCTCGCGAGCGCCCCCGCTACCTGATGGGCGTCGGCACGCCCCGCGATTTGCTTCGCTTCGCCGCCATGGGATATGACCTCTTCGACTGCGTCCTCCCGACCCGCAACGCGCGCAACGGGACGCTCTTCACCCGCGAGGGCAAGCTCATGATTCGCAACGCCGCGCACGCGCGTGATTCGCGTCCGGTGGAGACGGGGTGTATCTGCTACACCTGCCAGCATTTCAGCCGGGGAGCGCTCCGCCATCTCATGCTGGCGGGTGAGATGCTGGGTGCCCGGCTGGCGACGCTGCACAACCTCCACTTCTACCTCCGGCTCATGAGCGAGGTGCGTGCGGCGCTCGCCGAGGGGAGCTTCCCCGGGCGCGCCGAAACGGCGCTGGGAGCGTGGGCCTGACATGGGCTCGGCGTTCACGCAGACGGGTGAGGGTGGTGGTCCGCCGGCCGTGTACAACATCGGTCTGCTGGTGCTGCTGGTCGGCGTCTTCTACATCGTGCTCCTCCGCCCCGAGCAGAAGCGGCGTCGGGAGCATGATCAGATGATCGCGGGGCTCAAGCGCAACGATCAGATCGTGATGAGCTCGGGCATTCACGGACGGGTGACGGTGCTGGGCGACAAGGTGATCAAGGTGGAGGTCGCTCCGAAGGTCGAGGTGCAGATCGACCGGAGCGCCGTGCAGGCCGTGCAGAGAGCCGCGCCGGTGGAGGCGCGCGAGAGGGAACGGGAGAAGTCGTGAGTCGATCGGTATCGTATCGGATGCTGCTGTTCGCGACCATCACCGCGGCCGCCCTCGTGTTCCTGCTGCCGACCTTCGTCCGCCCGGCGCCGGCCTGGTGGCCGTGGCATCAGCCGGTCCGTCTCGGCCTCGACCTGCAGGGTGGCACGCACCTGCTCTACGCGGTCGATATCGACCAGGCGGTCGACACCACCCTCGACCGGCAGGCGCAGGACGTCGAGCGGGAGCTCCGGGACGCGCAGATCGGTGCTTCGACCATCGAGCGCGACGGCCAGGTCATCCATGTCCGCCTCGCCAACGTCGACAAGCGGTCGCAGGTGCTCGATCTCCTGAAGGACCGCTTTCCCGGGCTGGTCCTGGTTCCGACCCCGGATGCCCCGGCGGGCGAGATGTCGTTGACGCTCGATCCCCGCGAGATCCAGCGGGTCCGCGACAACGTCCAGGAGCAGGCGCTGAAGATCATCCGGAACCGGATCGACCAGTTCGGCGTCGCGGAGCCGACGGTGCAGGCGCAGGGGTCGGACGAGATCGTCGTCCAGCTGCCCGGCATCCAGGACCCGGAGCGCGCCAAGGAACTGATCGGACGGACGGCGCTGCTCGAGTTCAAGTTGCTCGCCGAGGGGCCCCAGGCCGGGACGGTCGAGCACCCGGGACCGGGGGTGCAGGTGCTGACCGGCCGGAGCGAGAACGGCCGGCGCCAGTCCTACCTGGTCGAACGGCGTACCCTGATGACGGGTGACGTGCTGACGGACGCCAGCGTCAGCCCGGGTTCGGCCACCGAAGGTATGGCGGTCGAGTTCGTGCTCGATGCGCGCGGCGCCAAGCAGTTCAGTCAGGCGACGACCAGCAACGTCGGGCGACGGCTCGCCATCGTGCTCGACGGGATGGTCGAATCGGCGCCGACCATCCGCGAACCGATCACCGGCGGGCGCGGGCAGATCACGGGTCGCTTCGACTTCAAGGAGGCGCAGGACCTCGCCAACGTGCTGCGCAACGGTGCCCTGCCGGCGCCGCTGAAGCTGCTCGAGGAACGCACCGTCGGTCCCTCCCTGGGGAAGGACTCCATCCGTAAGGGGATGCTGTCGTTCACCGTCGGGACAGTGCTCGTGATCGCGTTCATGCTCATCTACTACCGGGGCGGGGGGGCGATCGCGGACGGCGCCCTCGTCCTGAACGTGCTGATCCTGGCGGGGGCGTTTGCCGCCTTCGGCTTCGTGCTCTCGCTCCCCGGCATCGCGGGCATTGTGCTCACGGTGGGTATGGCGGTGGACGCCAACGTCCTCATCCTCGAACGCATTCGCGAGGAGCTGCGCCTGGGCAAGACGCCGCGCGCCGCCATCGAGGCCGGCTACGAACGAGCCTGGTACGCCATCCGCGACTCGAACGTGACCACCTTCTGCTCCGGCCTGATCCTGTTCCAGTTCGGTACGGGGCCGGTGCGGGGGTTCGCGGTGACCCTCTGCCTGGGGATTCTCACGAGCCTCATCACGGGCGTCTTCGGGACGCGCGTGGTCTACGACGTCGTCTTGTCACGACGACGCCTCAGCACGGTCAGCGTATGAAGGGGGAGGGGACCATGGCGATGCGCTCGACAGGCCAGCCGGAGAAGGCCGCCCCCATCCAGCACCGGTTCTTCGAGATCATCCCGCCCGGGACGAACATCGACTTCGTCGGCATGCGCTTCCGGATGCTGATCATGTCCTGGACGCTGATCGCCATCGGCCTGGTGTCGATCTATCTCCGCGGTGGCCTCAACTACGGCATCGACTTCG
>Ga0066903_100004846_pt1 | contig 11505 bp, 13 predicted proteins | sample PanSoiMetaGPlot1_FD_67491 | JGI IMG/M metagenome (GOLD analysis project Ga0066903, IMG submission 67491) | Tropical forest soil microbial communities from Panama analyzed to predict greenhouse gas emissions - Panama Soil - Plot 1 (version 2) | ecosystem: Environmental > Terrestrial > Soil >...
CGGGTTTTTCCGATCGGCGTCGAGGCCGGCTCGGCCTGTCGATCGGCGACGGTCGAGTTCGAGCCGGGAACTCTCCTTTTCCTGTACACGGATGGGCTCGTGGAGCGGCGGACGAGGTCGCTCGAGGAGGGGTTAGCAACGCTCAGAGCGGTGATAAAGGACTGTGCCGAGGATCCCGAACAACTGGTCGAGGAGGTGATCGACGGAGTGGTCGACGACGGGGCCGAGCACGCCGACGACATCGCCATGGTCACGTTTCGCTTCCTGCCCGAGCCCGGCCTGCGGCTGCAGCTTGGCCGGTACCCCGAGGATGCAGGGGAGATGCGTGCGCGGCTTCACGACTGGCTTGTCCAGTCGGGGGCGACCGCGGACGAGATCTTCGACGTGACGCTGGCCTGCTCCGAGGCGTTCGCGAACGCGGTCGAGCATCCATTGGGCGCGGCCGACTCCTCCGTCCAGGTCGACGGCTCCGTCTCCAACGGGATGCTGACGATCGCCGTGCGCGATCACGGCGGGTGGCGCGAGCATCGGTCGCGCGAGGAGGGTGGGCTCGGACTGCCGCTGATGCGCTCTCTGATGACCTCGGTCGACGTCAGGCGCAGGCCGGAGGGAACGACCGTGATCCTCCGCCGGCGGCTACAGTCGGCGCTGGCCGCCTGACTGCTTCGGTGCGCAGGGCTGCCGCGGAGGTTTACCCGGCCGCAAACGCGGCAATGATCTGCGCGAACCGTGCAGGTGACGGCCATATACCCTTCCCGCCCTGTCTGAGGAGGAACCGATGAGCGTCCATCACATGGACGTCGAGCAGAACTCGGGTTGTGTCGTCACCGTCAGTGGCGACGCCGACCTCTACGCGGCCGCGAACGTCGAGCGCGAGCTGATCAGGCTCGTCGACGAAGGCAAGCATTCGATCGTCGTCGACCTCACGGATGCGACCTTCATCGACTCGACGATGCTGCGGGTCCTCCTCAACGTCAGCAAGCGGCTCCGCCCGGGCGGCGGCGAGCTGCTCGTCGTGTGCCGCGAGCACAACATCCGCAAGATCTTCGAGATCACGCTGCTCGACCGGGTGTTCGCGATCTTCGACTCGCGCGAAGCGGCGCTCGAGCACCTCGGGGTGGACGCGTGGTGAACTTCGGCCTATCGAGTGAAACAGCGATCGAGGGCGCTGACGCCGTCGTTTCCCTCGAAGGGGAGGTCGACCTCTACACGGCTCCCGAGCTCAAGCAGGAGCTGCACCGTCTCGTGGGCGAGGGCGCGAAGCGGATCGTGATCGACATGACCGCGACGACGTTCATCGACTCCACGACCCTCGGCGTGTTGCTCAGCGTCGTCAAGCGCGTCCGGCCCGAGGGCGGCGCGGTCGTGCTCGTCTGCCCCGACCGGAACGTGAAGCGCATCTTCGAGATCACGCTGCTCGACCGCGTGTTCACGATCGTCGACACGCGCCCGGAAGCCTTTGACGCGTTCGCTTCCTCCGCGTCGGCCTAGTCCCGGCGCAGCATCAGGGTCTGGCCCTGGTCTGATCCTGCTCGCAGCGGTGTCAATATCAGTGCCAGGTGCCCGGCACTGAGCCCTGTTCCGGCTACGCACCGAGGTACTTCGTGAGCGCGATCTTCGTGCCGAGGCCCTCGGGGCCGGCGCCGATCTCGACCTCGTCGACCAGCGCGTGGATGATCGCGAGCCCCATCTCGTCCTCCCGCAGCTCCTCCTCGGGCTGGGAGGTGAGCTCGGGCACGGGCCGGTCGAACCGAAAGCCGTGCCCTGCATCGGATACCACGACCCTGACGGAGCTCGAGGAGAGCTCGTAGCGCAGGTCGACGAGCCCGACGCCGCCGTCCTCGTCGTAGGCATGACGCACGGAGTTCGAGCATGCCTCGGTGACGGCGAGCTTCAGGTCGGCGAGCTCCTCGTCGTCCACCGCGCCCAGCCGGCAGACGCCGGAGAGGACGAGCCGGCAGAGCGCGAGCCACCTCGCCTCCGCCGGGATCGTGAGCGAGACGATCTGCGGGGCGTCACCGTTCCTCTGCATCGACCCCTCCTCGCTCCAGTTCCTCCCGCATCGTCTCGAGCGCGCGCCGGATCAGGCGCGAGACGTGCATCTGCGAGATCCCGAGCTCGTTCGCGATCTGCGTCTGCGTGAGCCCGTCGTAGAAGCGGAGCTGGATGATCCGGCGCTCTCGAGGCCCGAGAGCGTCGATGCCGACGGCGAGCAGCTGCTTGTCCTCGGTGCGCTCGAAGGCCTCCTCGACGACTCCGAGCGTCTGCATACGGTCGAGCTCGGAGCCTTCCTCCGCCGGCGCGGTCAGCGATTCGGCCGTGTAGGCGCGGCTCGACTCGAGCGCCTCCACGACCTCTTCCTCCTCGACCCCCGCGGCCTCGGCCAGCTCGGCGATCGTGGGAGAGCGCTCGAGCTGTGCGCTCATGTCCTGGATCAGGCTCGAGAGCATCTGGTTCAGCTCCTTGAGCCGCCGAGGGACGTGCACCGCCCAGGCGCGGTCGCGGAAGTGCCGCTTGATCTCGCCGACGATCGTCGGGACGGCGTACGTCCGGAAGTACACGCCGCGCTCGAGGTCGAAGCGGTCGATCGCCTTGATCAGCCCGATCGAGGCGACCTGGACGAGGTCGTCGAGTTGCTCGCCGCGGCCGGCGTACCGGCGCGCGATCGCCCGAGCAAGGGGCAGGTTGGCCTCGACGAGCTTGTCGCGGGCGCTCTTGTCCCCTCGCTCGTGGTAGGCGCGGAGGAGCTCGTTTTCCTCCAGCTGGTTCGGAGAGAGGCTCACGCCGATCCGCTGCCGGCGGGGATGCGGACGTCGAGGCGCAGCCAGCAGCCGTCGCTGCGGGTCGTCGACCCGGCGTCCGCCACGAGGGCGGCCAGCAGCCGCTCCAGCTCGAGCCGCTCCGTGTGCGGGGCGCCCGCTTCGAGTGGATCGCGCCGGAGCGGGCCGACGAGGATCGAAAGCCCCTCGCCTTCGACGTGTGCCTCGAGGGTGACCTCGTCCCCGAGCTCGGCCTTGCGGAGCACGCTCTCGAGCGCGAGCTGAAGGTCGTCCATGGTCTCGTAGCCCAGGTCGAGCCTCGCCGCCAGGCCGCCGACGAACAGGCGCGCGATCCCGACGAACCGCAGCTCGCCTGGGATCGTGAGCGTGACCGTCTCGGAGGTGTTCAGGGCAGGATCTGACACGGGCGGGACGATAGTGCGTTACGGAGAAGGGTGCGCGGAAGGAACCGCGCCCGCGCCCCCGCTCCATACCCCGGGCGGTGCTCCGTCCAAACGCCTAGCGTTTCTTCCTGACGTCCACGGCACGCAGAAGCTGCGCCTTGTTCATCTTCGAGCGCCCGTCGATCTTCAGACGGCGAGCCTCGCTGTAGAGCTGCGCCTTCGTCCTGCCCTTGGGGCGCCGCGTGCCGGACCGAAGCCCGCCGCGGCGTCCGGACGAGATGTCCTGCGTTGACGAGCGGGAGCTCGTCCGGGCCTGACCCGACCGGGCACGCTCCTTGTTCACCGTCCGGGCGGCGATCTCCTGGGCCCGGGCGGTCGAGCGACCCTGCTTGCGCTCGCTCGCCTTGATGTGCTCGTACTGGCGCGCGAGCTTGGTCCCCTTCTTCACTCCACGAGGCGGCATCGCGTCTCCTTTCAGGTCTGGGCCAACGCGTCGTTGATCAGGTCGTCGATCTGCCCGCCGGTCGCCCTGCCCTCGAGGCGGCCGATCGCGGACCGGCCCTCGACGAGGACGAGCGTAGGGATCTCGTCGACCGACAGGCGCTGGGCGAGCGCGGCGTTCTCGTCGGCGTCGACGCTGACGACGGTGAGCCTGCGCCGCTCCTTGCGTGCGACATGGGCGATCAGGCTCTCCATGCGCCGGGCCGGTCCCGACGTCCTCCTCGTGAAGAAGAGGAGGATCGGCTTCTTCAGCCGGCCCTTGCGATGGGCTCCGTCATCCGATCGTTCCTGGGGCAATCTGCTCGCTTCCACGGTTCGTGTCACCTCCGGCCACGACCCAGCGCACAGCGAGGCTGCGGACTCGCGACGAGAGCTGGGCGGATCTCGTACGACTGTGAGCTTCAGTACCGCGTTTTCGCGATTTCCATGCGTCAACGCGTGCGGCCGGCTTCGGCGTCGCGTGCCTTTCGCTCCGTCTCCTCCTGTACTCGTGAGATCTCCGGAGCCGAAAAGCACCGTCGGCACCTTCCTCCGTCGCGGGCTCCTTGCCCCTGATCAGCACATCGGCGAGCGTGGCTGCCACGGCCGCGATCGGCACGGCCAGCGGCACGAACACGGCGCCGAAGAGGAGCCCGACCGCCGTCCGGCGGAGGTTGGCTCGGAGAAAGCCCGGGCGTGGCGCGCGTTCATGGTCCCACGGAGCGGCGCAGCTGCGGTTTCTCGTAAGCCGCCGGGAAATTGCGGTTTGGACGGACCGCGCGCGGGGTAGCAACGTCTCCATGGGCGCGACTGCTGCAGTGAGGCCCGAGCAGCTGCGTGACGCGGCGCGGCGCGTCGCGGCCGCGGAGCGCCTCGCGACCGTCGAGGCCGAGCTCGAGTCGGCGATGAGCCGGCGCACGGAGCTCTGGCACGAGCAGTCGCTCAACCCGCACCCTGAGATCTCCGGCGAGCTGCGGGCGCTGTCCGATCGCATCAACCGGCTCTGGGCAGAGTCCCGGGCCAGGCGGGCGACGATCCGCGCGGGTTCGCGCGAGCGCATCCTCAGTCGCGTCCGCGCCGAGGCTCGCTTCGAGCGCGAGGTCAAGAAAGGTCGAGGAGGTGTCTCATGACTGCCAGAGCCGGTCGGACGTACACCCTGCTGATCGGGATCGCCGCCGCAGGAGCGCTGATCTGGGTCGCCACCCGCGTCGGTACCGAGACGACCGGGCGCTACTGGGCGGTGCTCGGCATCCTCGCGGGCGCGGGCCTCGCCTTTGCACTGACGCAGCGGACGGCCTACGGCGCCTGGAGCGAGGTTACGCCGCTCGGGTTCCTGCTCGCGCTCGTCGTCGCCCTCGTCTGCGTGGGCTGGATCGCCGTCGTCGGCCAGCCGAACCCGAACTGGTTCCGCGACCACCTCACGTCCTGGTCGGACGACATCGGCATCCTCGGCCTCGTCCAGCGCATGACGACCTACGTGGACGTGATGGCCTTCGGCATCGGCGCGCTCCTCGCCTCTGCGCCGGGTGCGTTCGGGAGGAAGGCACCGGCGCCTGTCGGCCCCGCCGTGGCCGAGCGCCCTGCGGCCCCGGGTCGGCCGGTCGAGGGCAGGCCGGCGACAGCCGGAGACGGGGTGCGCGGTCCGGTCGTCCGCGAGCGCGAACCCACGCGCGTTTAGTCGGCCCCGGCGCGGGGTACGAACCCGCCACGACGTACGAGCCAGGGTAAGGATCGCCGGAACGGCGACTCCGACTCGGTCAGCACATGCCCTCCCTGACATAGGTCCCGGCCGTCGTCTCTCCGCGAGGAGGAGGTAGGCCGCCTCCTCCTCGCATGCACTGGAGGTCCCGGCGATTGTTTGCGACACTTCCAGTGGTTGAGTCGAGAGGAGCTCGACGCAGGAACTGTTCCGGGTTCTCTCAGACGCCGCCCGCTTCTCGCCAAGACCAATCCGGTCGTTCTGCGCGAGGAGGGACGTGGTGGATGGAGATTCCCCAGAGAACGGAGCGCAGTTCGGGGTCACGCCCGTCGCTCGGGACGGCTGCCACGTGCTCGTCCTCGAAGGTGAGCTCGACCGGCTGGAGGCGCCGGAGCTGGAAGCGGCCATCGACGCGTGCACGGACGGCCTTCCTGTGGTCGTCGACCTGAGCAGTCTCACGTTCATCGACTCCGCCGGCCTGCACGTCCTTCTCCGGGCGCGGGACGCCGGTCGTCCGGCCGCGCTCGTGCGCGCGCCCGGCTCGAACATCGACCGGGTGCTCGAGATCGTGAAGGTGGAGAGCTCTCTCTCCATCTACGACGACCTGGCGGCTGCGGTCGCCGGGATCGGCCGTTCCTAGGACGCAGACCGCGTCGCGTTTCGCTTTGGCCGAGATGGGAATCGGCCCTACATGGAGATTGGCAGCCCCGAGCGCCAGTACGAGATCGAGCCCCTCGAGGAGCCCGTGCCCCGCGAGGAACCGGCCGAGGACCCCACGCGCGAACGCGAGCCGGCGCCCACGCTGGAGCCCGTTTCGAGTTGAGACTTCCGGACAGCGGGAGCCGGGCCCCGGACTACATCGACCCGGTCAGGGGCTGGCGCACCTGGCTCGTTGTGCAGGGTCACGACGGCGCGCGACTTGCGAGCGTCTCCTTCCCGGCGCTCTGGCCGCGGCGCCGTAGGCTGAGCGCCGAGTGCGGGCGCGGGTTCCACACCGGGGCGGGCCCGCCGCTTCGAGTCGAACACGGCGCGCCGTCGATGGACTGCAGCTGCGGGATCTATGCCACCTGGAACCTCGAGCGCGCGACGCAGATCGCCGACTGCGCGACGGCGCGCTTCCGTGACTGCCTCGGCCGCGCCGTCCTCGGCGCCGCCCTTGGCGAGGTCTCGCTCTGGGGGACGGTCGTCCAATGCGCGCACGGCTGGCGCGCGGCGTTCGCATATCCCGCGCGGATCTATGTTCTCGCGCCCTCCTTCGGGCGGCGCGCGCAGGTCGCCACGGGCGAGGAGCTCGCCAGGGACCTGGCCGCGTACGGCGTGCCCGTCGAGGCGCTGGAGTGCGCGTCCACGCTCGAGATCCGCCGCGTGCTCGGCGACGAGCGCCGGGCCGACCGCGCGGCCTGACATACCCGTCCTGCGCGGAGGTGTTCCTGGCTGCGGTCGACCGGCGCGCCGAGGTCGAGCGGAACCTGATCGCGCTCGTCGCGCTCACCCGGCCGATGCACCCGAACGACGTCAGCCGCCCACAGACGGACGAGGCACGACTCGCAGTGCAGAAGCTGATCTACCAGGGCGGCGAGGCGCCACCGGTGCTGCGGGCCGAGCTGGCTGCGGCGTCGTCAACGACGCCGTCAAGATTCTCCGCGAGGTCGCCGCCGCGCTCCGATCCGACGCCGCTGCACGAGCAGGTCGCGGCCGAGATTCGCCGCACGATCGCCGAGGGCGAGGCCGGCCCGGGCGACCGGCTCCCGCCGGCGCGCGACTTCGCCGCCGTGCTCGGCGTAAACCGGAACACCGTCTTCCGTGCGTTCCGACTTCTCCGCGACGAGGGCCTGCTCGAGTTCCGCCGTGGGCGCGGCGTCACGGTCGCTGGCACGCCGGAGCGTGGCGCGGTCACGGCGAGGGCGAAGGAGCTGATCGCCTTCGCGCGGCAGCAAGGCTACCGCCGCGACGAGCTCGTCGACCTGATCGAGAGCCTGCCGTAGCAGCCGCTACGCCGGGATGGCCCTTTCGGGGCAAGACTCCTGCGGAATTCGTCGTGGCGGCCGGTGTGCTTCGTGCGCAGATTCCCTGCTCACGCAGGTGAATTACCCGTTTCGAGGAATGAAGGCGCGGCGGATAGATGACTACACTGCCCGCCGGAGGCCAAGCGCACATGTCTGCGATCGTGGACCGCCTGCAATCGAATCGAATTCTGCTCGGCAGCCTCGCCGCGCTCGCTGCGGCCGGCATCGCGACCGGGATCGGAATCGCGCTCGATCTGGACGCAAAGCCCGGCGCGCAGGTCCTCTACGTCGTGTTCGTGGCCGCAGCCGCCGCGGTCGGGGGCCTCTGGTCGGGGCTCTTCGCCGGGGCGATCTCGCTGCCTCTGTTCATCTACTTCTTCCTCAACCGGCCGAAGGCGTTCGACGTCGACGCTTCGCGGATCACGTCGCTCGTCGTGCTCGCCGTGGGCTGCGCGCTCGTCTCCTACATCATCGGGCGCGAACGCCGGGCCCGCGAGCTCTCCGCCGGCGCACGCGAGGTGGACGCCTCGCTCGGCCGCGCCGGCGTGGCGATGTGGGAGTGGGATCCCGAGCGCGACCGTCTGCGATGGTCGCACGACTTGCCGGAGAGCTTCGGCGTGGCCGGCGGACACTCGCTCGACACGCTCGAGCAGTTGCTCGAGGCGATCAACCCGGACGACCGCAGCGAGGTGAAGTCGGCATTCGGCGACGCGCTCGCCGGAGCGAACTTCGAGATCGAGGTGCGGACGTCTCTCGCACCGAGCGGTTGGTGCTGGATCCAGCTGGAGGGAGGCGCCCGCCGCAGCCTGCGCGGCCGACACGTCTCCGGTCTCGTCCGCGACGTCACGACCGCCCGTCGGAGCATGGAGCGCGAGCGTTTCCTCGGGGGGCTCACGCGCGCGCTGCAAGTGGGGCTGGACTACGACGGGCTGCTCGCCGAGCTGGCCCGGCTGGCCGTGCCCGAGCTCGGCGACTGGTGCTGGATCGACGTCGTCGAGGAGGGCGGCAGCGTCCGCAACGTCGTCACGGAGCACACCGACCCGGCGAAGGCCGAGCTGGCGCGGGAGCTCCGCCGCCGCTATCCGGTCGAGCCCGGCGACCCGCGCGGCGCGGCCGCCGTCGTGGCCGACGGCACCTCGCAGCTCTACCACGAGATCACGGAGGACCTGCTCCAGGAGGCGACCCGGACCGAGGAGGAGCTCGACTACTACCGTCGGCTCGACCCGCGCTCGGCGATCGTCGCTCCGCTCCGAGCCAGGGGACGCATGCTGGGCGCGTTCACGCTGATCAGCGCCGGCGGGCCCCGCCGCTACGACGAGGACGACCTCGCCTTCGTCGAGGAGATCGCGCAGCTCGCCGGCCTGATGATCGACAACGCCAGGCTGCACGCGGACGAGCAGGATGCGCGCCAGGAGGCCGAGGCCGGCGCGCTGCGCATGGAGCGGCTACAGGCGCTCACGGCCCGACTCTCCGCGGCCGTGTCCGCCCCCGAGGTCGCGCAGATCATCGTCGACGAGAGCCGCGACGTGCTCGGTGCACGCGCCGCCTGGGTCAGCGTCGTCGACGACGACAACCTGAGGATGCTCGCCTCGAACGGGTACCGCGAGGAGTTCGTACAGAAGTACCGGCGGATCCCGGTCGGGTCCGATCTCGTCGTCGCCCAGGCGGTCAGGCAGGGCAGGCCGAGCTGGGTGGAGTCGCCCGAGTCCGAAGAAGTGCACCATCCGGAACTGGCCGAGGGCGCGGGGGCCACGGGCGGCGAGTCGGTCGCGTACATGCCCCTGCTGGCCGCCGACCAGTCCTTCGGTTTCCTGGCGCTCCGTTTCGACGGCCCGCGGGCGTTCGGCGCGGCGGAGCGGGCGCTGATCTCGAGCTTCGTCGAGCAGTGCAGCCAGTCGCTCGAGCGCGCGCGACTGTTCGAGCGCGAGCGGGACGCCCGCGCGCAGGCAGACGTGCACCGCAGCGAACTCCAGTTCCTCGGTGACGTGTCGAAGACGCTGGCGGGGACGCTCGAAGTCGAGGAGCTGCTCGATGCCCTCCTCGGGCTCACGGTCCCACGGCTTGCAGATGCGGTCAGCTTCTTCCTGCTCGAGGAAGGCCATTACCTGCGCCGGGCTGCCTCGATCCACGTCGACCCCGCAAAGACGAAACTCATGCGCGACCTGCGCGGCGCGCGGATCGACATCGACACGGATCCGGACGGTCCGCTCGCGCGCGTCGTGCAGACGCAGGAGCCGTTCGCGTTGCCCCGGCTCGACCGGACCTTCCTGGAGGCGCTGGCGCTGGACGAGTTCCAGGTCCGGACCTTGGAGTCGCTCGGCATGCGCTCATGGCACGCGCTGCCCCTCGTCGCCCACGGCGAGGCCACCGGCGTGCTCTCGCTGGCGACCGTCGGCGAGCGGGCGTTCTCGGAACGTGACCTCGAGCTCGCGCGCGAATTCGCCGCCAGGGCAGCGCTCGCGCTCACGAACGCGTACGACTTCGAGCGCGAGCGGCAGGCGCGGGAGGCGGCCGAGCGCGCCTCGGAGCGCATGGGTCACCTGCACCGGATCACGGCCGCACTGGCGCGGGCGGTCACGACTGAGGAGGTCGCGCGCGCGATCACCCTTGAAGCGGGGGCCGCGTTCGGGGCGGACGCAGCGGCGACGCAGCTGCTCGCCGACGACGGCTCCGCGCTCGAGCTGGCGAGCGCGACCGGCCACCTCGCCGAGCTGATCGGCCGCTACGGCCGCGTCTCCGTGAACCAGGAAACGCCCGCCGTCGAGGCGGTCCGCTCGGCCCGGGTCATGTGGTTCGACTCGGCCGCGTTGCTGGCCGACCGCTATCCCGACCACGCGCAGGTGCGCGCGGGCCTCGAGGCCGTCGGTTTCATCCCGCTCGTCGGCCACGACAAGCCGCTCGGACTGCTCAGCGTCAGCTTCATGCAGCCACGTGCGCTGAGCGGCGAGGACCGGGCCCTGATCGACGTGCTTCTCCAGCAGTGTGGGCAGGCGCTCGAGCGGGCGCGCCTCTACGAGCGCGAGCAGGACGCCAGGCGCCGGGCGGAGGATGCCGGCCGCCGGCTCGACCAGCTCCAGACGATCCTCGAAGCGAGCCTGACCGCCCAGTCCGTGGACGAGCTCCTCCACGAGCTGCTCACGAACGTCCGCAGCATCCTCCACGCCGACCGTGCCGTCATCCTCGTGCTGGACGAGGAGGACCAGGTCCTGACGATCGCCTCTGCAGTGGGGCTCGACCCCGGCGTCGAGAAGGAGGTCAAGGTTCCGCTCGGACACGGCATCGCGGGAGGAATCGCAGCGACAGGCGAGAGCCGCAGAGTCCCCGACCTGAAGAAGGCAGACGTCGTCAGCGCCTACCTCCGCGACGCCGGGGGCTCGCTGATCGGCGTGCCTCTGACCGTGCGCGGCCGCGTCCTCGGCGTCATGCACGTCAGCAGCCTCAATGTGGACTTCTTCAGCGAGGACGACCTGGAGCTGCTGACGGTCGCCGCCGAGCGGGCCGCCCTCGCCTTCGAGCGGATGATGATCTACGAGCGCGAGCACGAGATCGCCGTGACCCTGCAGCAGAGCGTCCTGCCCGGCCGCCTGCCCGAGATCGAGCGCCTGGACGTCGCAGTGCGCTACCTCCCCGGGCGGAACGAGCTCGAGGTCGGCGGCGACTGGTACGACGTCATCGACCTCGGCCAGGGCCGCGTCGGCGTCGTCGTCGGCGACGTGGTGGGGAAGGGCGTGATCGCGGCGGCGGCCATGGCGCAGCTCCGCAACGCGCTGAGGGTCTACGCCCTCGACGGGCTCAAGCCCAGCTCGGTGCTCAGCCGCCTCGGCGAGCTCGCGCGCACCGTGGGCACGCCGTTCGCGACCGTCGCCTACATGGTCATCGACCACGAGCGCGGCATCTGCCGGTATGCGAGCGCGGGCCATCCGCCGCCGCTGCACGTGCGCAAGGGCTGGCCGCCCGTCTATCTCGAAGGCGGCCGCTCGACGCCCATCGGCATCGGCCTCGACACGCGCAGCCGCCAGGCCTCCATCGAGCTAGAGCCCGGCGACCTCCTGCTCTTGTACACGGACGGCCTGGTCGAGAGCAGGACGCTGACGCTCAGCGAGGGGATGGACAGGCTCTCGGAGGCGGTCGAAAGCGGCCCCGAGGAGCTCGACGAG
>Ga0066903_100004847_pt1 | contig 11504 bp, 11 predicted proteins | sample PanSoiMetaGPlot1_FD_67491 | JGI IMG/M metagenome (GOLD analysis project Ga0066903, IMG submission 67491) | Tropical forest soil microbial communities from Panama analyzed to predict greenhouse gas emissions - Panama Soil - Plot 1 (version 2) | ecosystem: Environmental > Terrestrial > Soil >...
GAGAACCCTTCGAACCCGGAGAACCCTTCGAACCCGGAGAACCCCTCGAACCCACTGAACCCTTTTTAGTCGATCCACCCGCCACCGACCACGACGTCTCCATCGTAGAAAACCGCGGCTTGGCCAGGCGTAATCGCAATCTGCGGAGCCTCGAACGTCACCGCTGCCCGGCCGTCGCCGACCGGTCGAACGATCGCGGGCGCCGGGGGATGACGATGGCGAATCTGCGCGAACACACGAACGGACGCAGACGGTTCCGGCTCGATCCAGTTCACCCCTGAAACGGTGAAGGCAGTGCGCTCCAGCGATGCCTTCGGACCGACGACGACCTGGCCCTCCGGCGCGCGAAGTTCCAGCACGTAGACCGGCGTGCCGTGACCCGAGATGCCGAGCCCCTTTCGCTGACCGACCGTGAATCGATGAATGCCGCCGTGCGAGCCGAGCACGCGGCCGTGCTCGTCCACGATCGTGCCCGCTGCCGCGGTCGTCGGCGATCGCTTCGCGACGAACGCCGCGTAATCGTGATCGGGCACGAAGCAGATTTCCTGGCTGTCCGGCTTGTCCGCGACGGGCAATCGGCGCGCGCGGGCGTAGGCGCGAACCGCTTCCTTCTCGCGACTGCCGACGGGGAACACCGCGCGGGCGAGCTGGTCCTGCGTGAGCGAGAACAGGAAATACGATTGGTCCTTCGATGGATCCACACCGCGCTTCAGGTGGTACCGGCCTGACGCTCCCTCACGCTCGACCTGCGCGTAGTGGCCGGTGGCGACCGCATCGGCGCCGAATCCGTGCGCGCGGCTGGCGAGCTCCGCGAACTTCAGGTCGCTGTTGCAGTGCGCGCAGGGCAGCGGCGTCCGACCCGAGGCGTATTCGCGGACGAAATTCGAAACGACCTGGTCGTCGAACTGGCGCTCGAGGTTCAGGATGTAGTGCGGGATATTGATCGCCGCCGCCACGCGACGCGCGTCGTGCAGGTCGTCGAGCGAGCAGCAGCTTCCGAACGAAACCGCGCCTTCGCCCTGATCGTAAAGTTGCATCGATAGTCCGATGACGTCATGGCCCTCTTCCGCCAGCAGCGCGGCAGCGACCGACGAATCCACGCCGCCCGACATCGCGACGACGATCTTCATGCCGTGACCGGCTTCCGGGTCAGGCTCCGCAGCTTCTCGACCAGGCGCGGCAGCACGCTGACGACGTAGTCGACTTCCTCGTCGGTGGAAAACAGCCCGAGGCTGAAGCGAAGGGAATTCTGCGTCCGATGAACGGGGAGTCCCATTGCCTTCAGCACGTGCGAAGGCTCCAGCGTTCCCGACGAGCACGCCGAGCCAGTCGACACCGCGACGCCTTCGAGGTCCAGGGCAATCAGCAGGCTCTCCGCCTCGACACGATCGAAGCTGATGTTGGTCGTGTTCGGCACGCGCGGCGACCGCGCGCCGTTGACCGCGGTGCCAGGCACCGCGGCAAGAATCTGATCCTCGAGCCGGTCGCGCAGGGCGGCCACCCGCGTCGCTTCTCCCGACATCTTGGTGCTCGCCAGGCCGGCCGCGACCCCGAGGCCGGCGATGCCCGGCACGTTCTCCGTACCCGCGCGGCGGTTCCGCTCGTGCTTGCCGCCGGTCAGAATCGGCAGCATCCGCGTGCCGCGCTTGATCCACAGCGCGCCTGTCCCCTTCGGCCCATTGAATTTGTGCCCGGACAGCGACAACAGGTCGACGTCGAGCGCGCGCACGTCCACTGGAATCTTGCCGACCGACTGGACGGCATCGGTGTGCATCAGCGCGCCGCGCGCGTGCGCCACGCGCGCCAGATCGGCGACGGGTTGAATCGTGCCGATCTCGTTGTTGGCGTGCATGACCGAGACGATCGCCGTCTCGTCGGTGATGGCGTTCTCGAGGGCGCTGACGGTGACAATGCCCGACTGATCGACCGGCAGGAGCGTCGTCGTCCAGCCGCGGCGCGCAAGGGCGCGCAACGTGTTCAGAACGGCCTCGTGCTCGATTGCGCTCGCAATGAGGTGCCGCCGGCCCCGGGCTTCGGCGGCTTCGGCGGCGCCGCGGATTGCGGCGTTATCGGCCTCGGTGCCGCCGCCTGTGAAGACGACTTCCGAGGCGTCGGCGCCAATGAGCGTCGCGACGGCCGTCCGCGCCTCGTCGAGGGCAGACTTGGCCTGCTGGCCGAAGAAATGCACACTCGACGCGTTGCCAAAGACGTCCCGCGATGCACGCCCCACGGCCTCTGTCACTTCCGGCGATAGGGGTGTGGTCGCGTTGTAGTCAAAGTAGACACGCATTGTGAATCGTTCATTGTAGCAAATCCTCTAACTGGTGGCAGCAAAAGGACTAGACAACGTTTTTGGCCGCACCTATACTGGCAGGACTTTTCCGTTCCGATATTGCACTTGGCGGCACCATCCGCGCCAGCGGTACGTGAGGACGCCCTGGGAACCTGACAGGCGGAGGACACATGTGGAAACGCGATGAGGCAGTCCGACCGGCGAGCGGACAACCAACGGCTGCGCCGCAGCCAGCCGCCCCGGTGGCAGGAGCCGGAAATCCCGGGGGATTTCGAACGGATTCGACAAATCAGATGGAGAAGGACATCGTGAACATTGGCAAGTCAGTCGTGATCAAAGGCGAGCTGAATGGCAGCGAAGACCTGACGATCGAAGGGCACGTGGAGGGCACGATCCAGCTGCGCGATCACGTGCTGACGATCGGGCCCAATGGCAAGATCAAGGCCCAGGTATTCGCCAAGTCCGTCATCGTGCTCGGCGAAGTGACGGGCAACGTGACCGCGACCGACAAGGTCGACATTCGCGACAACGGCTCCGTCGACGGCGACATCGTGTCTCCGCGCGTGGCGATCGCCGAAGGCGCGCATTTCCGCGGCAGCGTCGATATGCAGCGCAAGGCCACGCCCGAGAAGGCGTCGCAAGGCAAGGCTGCTCCGACGCCTGCACCGGCGCCCGCGCCACAGGCGGCCGCCGCCGCCTCGCAGCCGCAGCGCGTCGGCGCCTGACGGCCGGCTAGAACGACTAAAGTAAAGGGTTGAAGATGGAAGGCACGAGGAGCGATCCTTCTGCCTTCTGTCCGTCATGGGCCTTCTCGATCGCATTTCCACGCGCCGCGACGTCGATCACCATCCGGCCGCCGTGTCTCTGGCCGTCAGCGATCCTGTTTTCTCGACCAAGGCGCTCAAGAAATTTCTGACGACGCTGACGTCGCGCAGCTCTCCGATCCTGCTCGACCTTGGGCCGGTCGTCGGCAGCAACGTCGCCTTCTTCGGTGAACAGCTCGGCTGCAAGATCTTCGTCGAGGATCTGTTTGCTGATCTCGATCGCCACGTACGCGACGGAAAGCTCGACGCGCTTCCGGCGTTTCTTCAGAAGCGCTTCAAGCAGCTCGCTGGCACCGTGGACGGCATCCTGTGCTGGGATCTCATTGACTATCTCGACAAGAATGCCGCGCAGGCGCTCGCGGTCGAGCTGACGCGGCTGCTGCGGCCTGACGGCGCGCTCCTTGGCTTCTTCGGCACCGCCCAGCCGCGGGACACCCGCTACACGAAGTTCATCATCGTCGACGACGTGAACCTGAGGCACCGGCCGTATCAGGCCGCGCGCGGACGGCAGGCGATTCTGCTCAACCGCGACATCATCCGGCTGTTCTCCGGCCTGCGCGTGTCCGACTCGTTCCTGCTGCAGAACAACCTCCGCGAAATCCTGTTCCGCAAGCCGGTAGCCTGAACGAGGCTCGGGCGCGGCCAGCGCTTTTCTTCCGGTCGCCAGTCAATCAGACAGTTCCGCGCGTCGAACGTTCTGCAATACGATCACGGCATGGCAAGGCCGGTCATCGCCGTGCTGACGGACTTCGGGACGCGGGATCACTACGCGGGCACGATGAAGGGCGTGATGCTCGGGATTTGCCCGGACGCCACGCTCGTCGATTTGACGCACGACATCGCGGCGCACGACGTGCTCGGTGGCGCGCTCGAGTTGGCGGCCGCCTACAAATACTTTCCGGCGTCGACTGAGTTTCTCGTCGTGGTCGATCCGGGCGTGGGTTCGTCGCGCCGCGGACTAGCCGCCGAGGCCGGTGACTACAAGTTCGTGGCGCCCGACAACGGTGTCCTGACTGCCGTGTTCGACGAGCACGCGCCACGCCGGGTCGTGGAGCTGACCGAGCGCCGGTACGCGCGGCCCAGCGTCAGCCGGACATTGGAGGGGCGCGATCGGTTCGCGCCGGCAGCTGCGTGGCTGGCGAAGGGGACGGATTTGAGCGCGCTCGGTCGCGCTGCCGGACCCATCAATCGACTCGAGATTCCGGCGCCGGTCGTCGAAACCAACGGTAGCGCGCTGACAATCACGGGGCAGGTACTACGCGTGGATCGCTTCGGCAACCTGATCACCAACATCGGCCGCCGCGCGTTCGATCGGCTGTCTGGAGGTCCGCTCGACATCCGAATCGGGGATTATCCCGTGACGCGGGTCGTCAGCACGTACGCCGACGCGAGCGCCGGCGAGATCTGCGCCCTTTTCGGAAGCACCGACCATCTCGAAGTCTCGACCAACGGCGGCAGCGCGGCTAACGTCCTCTCGGTCGGCCGCGGTGTCGTCGTGACCGTCAGCGGCCCTGCGTGATACCATCAGCGGCTTCGCTGAGGGCGGGAAGGGCCGGAAGGGCAGGTAGGTCGGGCACGTCATGATTGATTTCACACTGAACGACGAACAACGTCTTCTCGAACAGTCCGTTGGCGAATGGGGCGCTCGCGAGGTCGCGCCCTTCATCCGCGAAAACGATCGCAAGCATCAATTCGATCGCGACCGCATTCTCGGCGGCATGGCCAAGCTGGGACTTCTCGGCGTCTCGGTACCGCAGGAATATGGCGGCGCAGGCATGGACTACATCTGCCTCGGCCTTGCGAGCGAAGAGCTCGAGTACGTGGACACCTCGCTTCGCGTGATCATGTCCGTGCACGCCGGCCTCAACTGCCTGACGCTGCTGGCGTGGGGAAGCGAGGACCAGAAGCGGCGATACCTGGTGCCGCAGGCCCAGGGAACGAAGATCGCCGGCTACGGACTCACCGAACCGAGCGCAGGCAGCGACGCGCGCGCGATCCAGACGACGGCCGTCCGCAAGGGCGACCGCTACTACCTCACGGGCGAGAAGAGCTGGATCTCGCTCGCCGACGTCGCTGACAACTTCATCGTGATCGCGTGGACGGACCTCGAGAAGAAGAAGCAGCGCGACCCCTCCGGGCTGACGGCGTTCATCGTCGAGCGGACGTTCAAGGGCTTCGCGAGCGGCCCGATGAAGGAGAAGTGGGGCATCCTCGCCGGGAACACCGGCTTCTTCAAGATGGACGACGTCGAAGTGCCCGACGCGAACGTGCTCGGCAAACCCGGCGAAGGTTTCAAGATCGCGATGTTCGCCCTCGACCAGGGCCGCTACACGGTGGCCGCCGGGGCAACGGGCCTGATTCGCGCCTGCCGCGACGCCAGCGTCAAGTACGCGAAGGAACGGAAGACGTTCGGCGTCGAGATCGGCCAGCACCAGCTGGTGAAGGAAATGATCGCGCAGATGGAGTCGGACTATCAGTCCGCGCGTCTGCTCTGGCTGCGCTCGGGTTGGATGAAGAACCACGGCATCCGGAACACGCGCGAGACCGGCCTGGCCAAGTGGTTCGCGACCGTCGCGTCCGAGCGCGCGGCTGGCGACGCGGTTCAGATTCACGGCGCCAACGGATACTCCGACGAGTATCCCGTCGGACGTTTCTTCCGGAACTGCAAGGGCGCGGTCATCTACGAAGGCACGCGCGAGATTCACAAACTGATGCAGGCGGACTATCTGCTCGGCTACCGGACGGATCGGCCGACCCGCTGCGAATTGCCCGCATACGAAAGTCTGAAGTCTGAGGTCTGAAGTCTGAAAACCGGGACGCTGAGACTTGAGAATTGAGAGTTGAGCCTTTCTGATCATGGACGCTGATCTTTCGCTCGAGTTCCTCCGCGTCGTCGAACAGGCCGCCATCGCATGCGCGCATACGATGGGCCAGGGCGATCGCCATCACTCCGATCATGTGGCCGTCGAAGCCATGCGCAAGACGATGGACAGCGTGCCGATCGACGGCACGATTGTGATCGGCGAGGGCGAGCGCGACGAGGCCCCGATGCTCTACATCGGGGAGAAGGTCGGCATGGCCCATTCATCGGGAAGCGGCGACCGGTTCGAGCAGGTGGACATTGCCGTCGATCCCCTCGAAGGCACGAACCTGTGCGCGACGGGCGCGCCCAATGCGATCGCGGTGCTGGCCGCGTCCAATCGCGGCGGCCTGCTGCACGCGCCGGACCTGTACATGGAGAAGCTCGTCGTCGGGCCGAGCTCGAAGGATCACGTCAGTCTCGACGCGCCGGTCCACGAAAACCTCAAGGCGATTGCCGCATGCCTCGATCGCCGCGTCGAGGATCTCGTCGTCATCGTCCTCGACCGCGAGCGGCATGAGAAACTGATCGGCGACATCCGCGCGACCGGCGCCCGAATCCGGCTGATTGGCGACGGCGATCTGTCGGCGGGTATTGCCGCGGCTGTCGTCGGATCGGGCGTGCACGCGGTAATGGGCACGGGCGGCGCCCCCGAGGGCGTGCTGACCGCCGCCGCCATGCGATGCCTGCACGGCGAGATTTTCGCGCGGCTCGTGGTCAGCAAACCGGAGCACGAGGAACGGTGCCGCGCGATGGGCATCAAGGACTTCAAGAAGGTGTACCGGTCGCAGGATCTCGCGCCGGGCGAACGCGTGATCTTCGCCGCAACCGGCGTGACCGACGGGACGCTCATGCGGGGAGTCCGTTTTTTCGGCGACGGCATCCGGACGAGCTCGCTCATCATGCAGAACGAGCCGCACCGCATCCGCTTTATCGACAGCATCCACGTCAACTCCGCGACGGACGTCAGAATCCGTTTCTGATGCCGGTCTGGCGGCGCAACATCTACGCTGTCACCGCCGCGTCGTTCCTCGGTTTCACCGGCTTCACGCTGGTCATGCCGTTCCTGCCGCTCTTCATCGCACAACTCGGCGTGTCGGATGTCGGCCAGGTCGCGATGTGGACAGGCGTGAGCCTCGGCGTGACGCCCGGGCTGACGGCGCTGCTCGCGCCCGCGTGGGGCCGCCTGGGGGACCGCTACGGGCGCAAGATCATGGTCGAGCGGTCGCTGGCGAGCTTCGTCATCGTCATGGCCGCCATGGCGTACGTGACGCGGGCGTGGCATGTGCTCGCGCTCCGGACCGTGCAGGGTGTTTTCGCTGGCTACGGGTCGCTGTCGGTGGCGATGGCGGCCGAATCGGCGCCGCGCGACCAGATGCCGCAGGCGATCGGTCTCGTCCAGACGGCGCAGCGGATCGGACCGGCCATCGGCCCGGTCCTTGGCGGCATCCTGGCCGGTCTCGTCGGCCTCCGCGGCGGTTTTCTCGCGACCGCGGGCTTCTACGCCATCGGCCTTCTCGTCGTCCACATCATGTACGACGACGCCGCGGTGGCGGGAGCGGTGAAGGGAGCGGATGGCGCCGACGTCAATGCGGGTTCGACGGGGCGCGTGTCGTTCCGCAGCGTGCTGGCGTTCCAGAACTTCATTCTCATGATGGCGGTCATTTTCGGCCTCCAGTTCGTGGACCGCAGTTTCGGACCGGTGCTGCCGCTGTACGTCGAACAGAGCGGCACGTCGCGCGCCAACGTCCCGCTCGTGTCGGGCCTCCTCTTTTCCGTCATGGCATGCACGGGCGCGCTCGGTCATCATTTCTGCGGCCGGCTGATGCGCCGTTTTCCGACGCGGCTGATCATCGCGGGCGGGAGTGCGGTGGCCGCGGCCAGCTGCGGGTTGATCGGCGTGTCGGGCCATCTCGCGCTGATGACGGCGGCGTCCGCGACCTTCGGTCTCGGCATCGGAGCAGCGATGACCGCGTCGTACAGCGCCGCCGGCGCGGTCATTCCGGCGGGCGCGCATGGCGCCGGTTTCGGCGTGCTCACCAGCGCATCGCTCGTGGGCATGGCGAGCAGCCCGTTCATCGCCGGGTTGCTGAGCGTCCGGAGCATTCGCGTCGTGTTTCTCGTCGACCTGGCGGTGATGGGGACGCTCGCGTTCATCGTTCAGCGTTCGATGCGGAGCGAATCGAAAGAGGCGGCGCCCGCGTAGCGCCGGTGACGAGTGCGACGAGTGTTTGTCGATCCGAAGGCGCCGCAGCTCGACGCGATTCAGGAGGCGGCGACCTGGATTCGCGGGGGCGGCATCGTGGCGATTCCGACCGACACGTTGTACGGCCTCGCCGTCAACCCATTCGACCCGGGCGCGGTCGACCGACTGTTTGCGGCCAAGGGCCGTCCGGACACGCGAGCGCTGCCGCTCGTCGCGGCGGACGCCGCGCAGATCGAAGCGCACATCGGTCCGCTGTCACCAACCGCCGGCCGCCTGGCGCGTCGCTTCTGGCCGGGTCCGCTGACCCTCCTGTTGCGAGCACCGGTGGCGCTCGCCCGGGGCGTGACCGCGGGCACCGGACGGGTGGGCGTGCGCGTGCCCGACGATCACATCGCGCGCGCCGTGGCGGCGGCGGTGGGAACGCCAGTCACCGCGACCAGCGCGAATCTGACGGGCGACGCGGCCACCTCTGATCCGGACGTGGTGGAGCGCTCGCTCGGGCACGCCGTCGATTTCCTGCTGGACACGGGCTACACGCCTGGCGGGCCGCCGTCGACGATCATCGACGTGACGGCCGAACCGCCCGAGCTGATTCGCGCGGGAGCGATTTCCTGGGACGAGGTACAGGCATGCCTGCGGCACCACGGCTAGCGCGTTCCGAACGGGCGGCGCTCGTTGGGCTCATAACCGGCCGCGTCCGCCGGCTCGATGCCGAACGCTCGCTCGAAGAGCTCGCGGGTCTTGCGCAGGCGGCCGGCGCGGAGGTGGTGCTCCGCGTTCTGCAGGAGCGGCCCAAGCCCGACCCGTCCACGTTCCTGGGCGCTGGCAAGGTCAAGATGCTGGCGGCATCGTGCGCCGAAACCAGCGCGAACATCGTGATTGTCGACAACGAGCTGACCCCGGCGCAGCTCCGCCAGATCGAGGAAGCCGTCGATCGGAAGGTGGTCGATCGGACGCAGCTGATCCTCGACATCTTCGCCCGGCGCGCGCGGACGCGCGAAGGCAAGCTACAGGTCGAGCTGGCACAGCTCAAATACCTGCTGCCTCGCCTCGCTGGTTCCGGCGACGCGCTCTCGCGGCTCGGCGGCGGCATCGGCACACGCGGACCCGGCGAGACGAAGCTCGAGACCGATCGGCGCCGCATCCGCACCAGGATTCACGCCGTCAGCGAGGACATCGAACAAGTGCGCCGGCGGCGCGCGCAGCTTCGTGAGCGCCGGCACAAGGCGTCCGTGCCGACGGTGGCCCTCGTCGGCTACACCAATGCCGGCAAGACGACGCTGTTCAACGAGCTGACGTCGGCCAACGCGGAGGCGTCGAACGCGCTCTTTGTCACGCTCGATCCGCTCGTCCGGCAGGTAAGCCTCCCGGACAACCGCGAGCTGCTCATTTCCGACACCGTCGGCTTCATCGATCGGCTGCCACACGCGCTGGTGGCCGCATTCCGGGCCACCCTTGAAGAGGTCGCCGAGGCCGACCTCGTCCTGCACGTCATCGACGCTGCCGCGCCGGACCGCGATCGTCGGATGGCCGCGGTGCGCAGCGTCCTCGAAGAAGTCGGCGCGAGCGACGTGCCCGTTCTCGAGGTCTACAACAAGTGCGACGCGCTGACGAGCGACGAACGGCGCCGCCTGCGCGATCTCGATCCGTCGGCCCTCGCGATTTCCGCGCTGAGGAAGGAAGGACTTGGAGAGCTGGTGGACACGATCGCGTCGCGTCTCGAGCTGGATGTGCGGACGGTCACGCTGACCTACGATCCCGCCGATCCCGCGGACCGCGAACGGATCAGCCGCTTGTACCGGCACGCGCGCGTGCTGACGCACGAGGCCCGCGACGGCCAGGTTTCGATTGTGGCCGAAGTTCCGCGCCGCCTCCTGAGCCGGATCGAAGGCAGATAGTCGTGCACCGTTGTAAACTTCCGACGATGCGCAGGGCCGTTATCGCCGTGTTGGTGTGCGCGAGTGCATGCGCGCCGGCGATCGTGCCAGCGCCCATCGTCACGACGCCGAAGTTCCCCGATTTCGTGGCGCCAGCGGTCCCCACGGAGTTTCTGACCACGGCGGCGGCTATCAACGAAAACCGCGGCTGGGCATTCCTGCAGTCCGGCGATCTCAGGACGGCGGAGCACGAGTTCACGGCGGCGCTGAAGAACGACCCGCGCTTCTATCCGGCGGTGACGTCGCTCGCGTACGTCGACCTTGCGCGCAAGGATGCGAAAGCTGCGCTCGAGCGCTTCGACAAGGCGCTCGAGCAGAAGCGGGACGACGTCGGCGCGTTGTTCGGTCGCGGTCAGGCGCTCCTGGCGCTGGACCGCGACAGCGATGCGCTCTCCGCCTTCGAGGCTGTGCTTGCTGTCGATCCTGGACAGGCGGAAGCGCGCCGGCGCGTGGCGGTTCTCAGGTTCCGCGGGCTCGAGCAGGAGATCGCTCACGCGCGAGAAGCCGCCGCCGGCGGACGCCTCGACGAAGCCGCGCGCGCCTACGACACCGCGATCGCCGGACAGCCGGACAGCCCGTTCCTGTACCGGGAGCTGGCTGTCGTTGAGCAGCGGCAGGGACGCGAAGATCAGGCGCTCGAACATTTCCGCCGGGCCGTGGAGCTCGACCCGAGTGACGCGCGCTCGCTCGTCCACGTCGGGGACATCCTCGAGAAGCGGGCGGATCTCGAGAGCGCGCTGCAGGCGTACGAAAGCGCTGCCGCGCTCGATCCGGACCCGGAGACCACCAGGAAGCTCGAAGCCGTGCGCGGTCGTCTGGAGCTCGAGAAGCTGCCGCCCGAGTATCGCGCCATCGAGCAGGCACCGCAGGTCACGCGCGCTGATCTTGCGGCGCTGGTCGGCATTCGCCTCGGTCAGCTGCTGCAGAACGCCCCGACCGGCGACGCGGGCCTGATCACCGACATCAGGAACAACTGGGCGCAGACGTGGATCGTCGCCGTCGCGCGGGCGGGCGTCATGGAGCCCTTCGCGAACCACGCCTTTCAGCCGCGCGCAATCGTCCGCCGCGCCGATCTCGCGCAGACTACGGCCAAGGTGCTCGAACTGATCGGCGCGTCGCAGCCCGCCGTCGCGAAAGCGTGGGAGTCGGCGCGCCCGCGCTTCACCGATCTTGCGCCGACGCACCTGGCGTATCCCGCGGCGTCCATGGCCGTGGGCGCAAAGGTACTGCAGGTCGGCCCCGACGCCACCTTTCAGCCCGCGCGGGCCATCACCGGCGCCGAGGCCATGGAAGCGGTCGGGAAGCTGGAGTCCCTCGCAGGCCTGAAATGACCGCGCTGACGCCTGCGAATCAGCTGACGCTGCTGCGGATGCTGCTCATCCCG
>Ga0066903_100004848_pt1 | contig 11504 bp, 13 predicted proteins | sample PanSoiMetaGPlot1_FD_67491 | JGI IMG/M metagenome (GOLD analysis project Ga0066903, IMG submission 67491) | Tropical forest soil microbial communities from Panama analyzed to predict greenhouse gas emissions - Panama Soil - Plot 1 (version 2) | ecosystem: Environmental > Terrestrial > Soil >...
GGAGTTCCGGCGGATTGCGGACGAGGTCGGTGCGCTGCTCTGGTGCGACATGGCTCACTTCGCGGGCCTCGTCGCCGCGGGACTCCATCCGAATCCGGTCGAAGACTGCGACTTCGTGACCTCGACCACCCACAAGACACTGGCCGGGCCGCGCTCCGGCTTCGTGCTCTGCCGCGAACACCATGCACAGGCGGTCGACCGTGCAGTCTTCCCAGGCATGCAGGGCGGCCCGCTGCTGCAGGCGGTTGCCGCCAAGGCGACATGCTTCCGGGTCGCAGCGAGTCCGGGCTTCCGGGAGTACCAGCAGCAGATTCGAGCCAACGCCGACGCGCTCGCCGACGAGCTGATCGGCGGCGGGATCGACGTGCTGACCGGCGGCACCGACACGCACCTGCTGCAGCTCGACCTGCGCTCCACGGACTGGACCGGCAAGGACGCCGAGGAGCGCCTCGACGAGGTGAAGCTGACCGTCAACCGGAACACCGTGCCGTTCGACGAGCGGCCGCCGACGGTGGCTTCGGGCGTCCGCGTCGGCACCCCCGCGGCCACGATCCGCGGCTTCGACGAGGCCGATTTCCGCGAGGTCGGGCGGATCATCTGCGGCGCGCTGTCGGACGACGCCGACGTAACCGCCCTACGTTCACGCAGCGAAGCTCTCTGCGAGAAGCGCCCGCTCTATCCGGGCTTCCGTGGCTATCCCGCCTACGGCGGCGCATAGGAGGAGACATCGACGCGCCGAGCTCCTCCACGACGTCGGTGACCGCAACGGTCACCGAGGTGACGCACCCGTTGGTACAGCACAAGCTCGGCCTGCTGCGGGACGTGACGACGACCACGCAGATGTTCCGTCAGCTCGTCAACGAGCTCACGCTGCTGCTCACGTACGAGGCGACGAAGGATCTGGCGGACGAGGAGGTCGAGATCGAGACGCCGCTCGAGCACATGACGGCGCGGCGCATCTCGGGCAAGAAGGTCGCGGTCTGCCCGATCCTGCGCGCGGGAGTCGGGATGCTCGACGCCGTGCTCTCGCTCGTGCCCGGTGCGCGGGTCGGCTTCATCGGGCTATACCGAAACGAGGAGACGCTCGAGCCGGTCGAGTATTTCGTGAAGCTGCCGAACGACGTCGCAGATCGCGACGTCATCCTGCTCGACCCGATGCTCGCAACCGGCAACTCGACAGCGGCAGCGGTGACGACCGTGAAGGAAGCCGGGGCCACCTCGGTGCGCCTGATCGCGTTGATCGCCGCGCCGGAGGGGATCGCACGTATCCATCGCGACCATCCGGACGTCGCCATAGTCGTCGCGGCCGTCGATCGCGCGCTGAACGAGAAGGGCTACATCGTGCCGGGCCTCGGCGACGCAGGCGACCGCCTGTACGGGACGAAGTAGGCAACGATGGTGCAGGACCTCAGGGCCCACCCCGAGGTGCTCTACGGAGCGGCGATCGCTCTCGGAATCGTCGTGCTGCTCACTCCGGCCGTGGGAGGCATGGCCCGGCTGCTCGGCGTCGTGGACGAGCCCGACCGTCGCCGGCTCAACAGACGCCCGATCCCGCGTCTCGGCGGGCTTGCGATCTTCCTCGGCATCCTCGTGCCGGCTCTCGCCTTTCTCGACCTGACGGGAGAGATGCGCGGGATCGTGATCGGCGCGGCCGTCGCATGCGTCGTCGGCGCAGTCGACGACTTCCGGGGCCTGGCGCCTCTGCCCAAGCTCGCGGGCCAGGTGCTTGCGGCCGCGATCCCGACCGCGTTCGGCGTCTGGATCGACCACTTCACGTTCCCGTTCGTCGGCGCTGTCGACCTGCCGGCGTGGCTCGGCATCCCGCTGACGGTCGTCTGGATCGTCGCCGTGATGAACATGGTCAACTTCCTCGACGGCATGGACGGTCTCGCCGCTGGCGTGTGCGCGATCGCCGGCGCGTCGTTCGCCGTGCTCGCGCTCTCGCTCGACAAGGTCGACGCCGCGATCCTCTCCGCAGTGGTCGCGGGGGCGTGCGTGGGCTTCCTACGGCACAACTTCTTCCCGGCGCGGATCTTCATGGGCGACTCCGGAGCGCTCGTGCTCGGCTACACGCTCGCGACCGTGTCCGTCGCGGGGCTGCTGAAGACGGCATCCACCGTCGTCCTGTTCCTGCCGCTGATCGTCCTCGCGGTTCCGATCATCGACACGTCCTTCGTCGTCGCCAAGCGGATGAAGCACGGGCAGCCCGTGTACACGGCGGACCGCAGTCACCTCCACCACCGATTCGTCAACATCGGCTTCTCGCAGCGGCGCGCGGCGCTGACGATGTGGGCCTGGTGCGCCACGCTCGCCGCTGCCGCGCTCGCGACACGGTTCGTCCCGTTCCGCGAGGGTGGGCACTGGCACGGGTGGGACACGGTCGCCGTCGCGCTGATAGCCGCCGCGGCGCTCGCCTCGTCCGTCTACATCGTCTATCTGCTCGAGATCGTGAAGCTTGCGAACCCACGCATCAGGCGCCGTGAGGCCGAGAGCGACGCGGCCGAGCGCCCGTCCGCGCGCAAGAGCGCGTGAGCGTCCCGGAACCGCCACACGGAACGGTCACCTTCGTCTTCACGGACATCGAGGGTTCTACCGAGCTGCTCAAGCAGCTCGGCGCCGACGGCTACGGCGGGGCCGTCGCGAACCACCGGCGAATCATCCGGGAGCAGTTCGAGTCGCGTGGCGGGACGGAGATGGACACGCAGGGTGACGCATTCTTCTTCTCGTTCGCCCGTGCGCGCGACGCCGTCGCCTCGGCGGTCGCGGCGCAGCTGGCCCTCGAGGCGTTCGAGTGGCCGCGCGGCGCTCGTGTGCGGGTTCGCATGAGCCTGCACACCGGCGAGCCGGTCGTCGGCGAAGAGGGGTACGTCGGGATCGACGTCGTGCGCGCAGCGCGGATCTGCGCAGCCGGACACGGCGGCCAGGTCCTGCTCTCCGCCGCGACCTCCTCCCTCGTCGCGAACGACTTGCCCGATGGCGTACGGGAGCGCGATCTCGGCCGGCACAAGCTCAAGGATCTCGACCACGCGGAGCAGATCTACCAGCTCGAGGTGCCCGGCCTCCCGTTGACGTTTCCTCCGCTGAAGACGCGAGGCGAAGAGCGAGGCTCGTTCGACGAGCGGATCGAACGTCGCGTCCACGAGTTCGTAGAGCGGACGGTCGAGCAGTCCCTCACTCATCCGCACGAGACGCCGAGCAGTGTCGTCAAGCTCGCGCTCGGAGGTCTGCTCGTGGCGCTCGTCGGCCTGCTCGTACTCGCGCTGCTCGTCGCTCTCGTCGTGTTCATCGTGAAGCTCGTCGTGTAGCGGTAACAGTTGTTACTTGGCGTTCGTACGGTCGCCGTGCGCCGACCGGGTGTCGTGGGAGGAGGAGGCGCGGTCGATGAAGGACGTCAGCGCGTCGTTGAAGCCGGGGTGGAGCTGTGGGGCGTGTCCATAGCCCGGGAGGATCAGCCGCTCGGCGTCGAGCCGCCTCTCGAGCACGTCGCAGATGGCGTCGAACGCAGCGTGGTGCGCGCCGGAGACGACGAGTTTGGGGTACGTCGCCGTAGCGAGGTCGTCGAGCGGTATCTCGGCCTCCCAGGGGCCGCGCTCGACGAGGAGCGTTCGTGCGCCCTGCTCCAGGTCCGCTGGCAGCGGCCTCGGCGGGTCGAAGGTGGAGCCGACGTAGCGAAGGAAGCCGCGCAAGAACGCCTCGAGGCCGTCGCGTGGCCCTTCCGCCCACCAGCGCCGGCCGTCCTCGGCGAAGCGGTCTGCCGCTGCGTCGCCGAGCGCAACCCGAGTGCAGGGTGGCTCGATCACGGTCAGCGAGCCGAGGCGATCGCCGAGGCGCGCTGCCGCGAGAAGCGAGATCACGCCGCCGTACGAATGCCCGACGAGATGATCTCCAGGCCGCAACTGCGAGGCCAGTTGCTCGGCATGGTCGTCGAAGTCGACGTGCTCGACGGGTGGATTCGGCGGGAATCCGGCGCGTTCGACGACCACAAGCTCGAAGCGCCGTCGCAGCCCTGCCCGTTGGCTGACCCAGGAGGGGCGCCCGCCCGTGACGCTGCCGTGGACGAGCACGATTCGCTGCACGGTATGATCGTAACGTCGTAACGAACTCTCCCGAAATCGTGTAAAGCAGGGGATTTCCGGTGTTACAAACTGGCTCGCTACGACTGGTATGCTCCGCCGCGATGGAGCCGCCTCCGCGCCCCACGTTCAACCCTGCCGGCGCGGGTGGTCTCCTCGTAGCCACCACGGCTGCATCGATCGGCGTCGGCTCGGCGATCGGCTGGGCCGCCGGAAACTGGGCGTACGGTGCGCTCGGCGGCGCCGTCGTCGGCGTACCGGCCGGCGTCGCAGTGGTCTACAAGACGTACGGAGACGCGTTCAAGTGATGGAGGGTGCCTTCTCGACGCCTCGTCCCGTGCCGGGACGTCTCGCTCCGGCCCTGGCCGGGGCGACCGTGATCCTGCTCGGACTGCCCGTCTTCGCCGTCGCCGGGTTCCCGCTCGCCGGCTGGCTGCTCGCCGCCACGTTGTTCGCCGCGGGGCAGGCTCTCTGGCTAGTCCTCAGCCGCGTCGTTCAGAAACCCGGCTCGACGGCTGCGACCGGCGCTGCGGGGATCGGGATGAGCTTCCGGGCGATGGCCGTCGGGATCCCGCTCGTGATCGTCACCGCGACAAATGTGTCGGTCGGGCTCTCTGCCGCGATCCTCTACGCCTTCGCGTATAGCCTCGAGCTCGCCGTTGCGCTGCACACCTACTTCTCCGGTGACGCCACGATCCAGCCCGTTTCGGGAGGTTCCGATGCGGGTGCGTAGGAGCCTGGTCGCTCTGAGCCACAAGACGAAGATCGTCGCCGCGCTCGGTCTGGCGGCGCTCGTCTTCCCGTCAGCGGCGTTCGCGCGGGGCGAGTTCGACCCCTCCGAGGAGTGGAATCTGCACGACTGGGTTCCGATCAAGCTCGGGCCGATCGACCTCTCGATCAACAAGGCGGTGGCGTACCTCTGGCTCGGAGCGCTGGTCTCGATTGCGCTCGGCGTTGGCCTGATGCGGATCAAGACCGGCTCGAAGACCACGCGACGCCAGGCGTTCGGCGAGACGATCTACGAGATCGCGCAGGTGCAGATCGCGGAGCAGGGCATTCCGACGAAGGCGATCCGGCTCTGGTTCCCGTACGTCGCGTCACTCCTCATCTTCATCTGGAGCGTCAACGTCATCGGCTTCATCCCGCTGCCGCTCTCGGACGAGAAGTTCCACGTATTCGGGGTGGCGCTGCCCACGTTCTCGATCTTCGCCGCCACGTCGACGCTCTCGGTCACGCTCGCGCTTGCCCTGATGACGTGGGTCTTCACGCACATCGAGGGCATCCGCTGGAACGGGGCGATCAAGTACTTCAAGAGCTGGATCCCCGAGGTACCCAAGCCGATGCTGCTCCTGATCGTGCCGCTCGAGATCCTCGGCCAGTTCATGCGCCTGATCAGCCTGTCCGTCCGTCTCTACGCGAACATGCTGGCCGGGCACGTGCTGATCCTGACCTTCATCGGCCTGATCTTCGTGCTCGAGTCGGTGATCCTGGCAGTCTTCTCGGTCCCCCTCGCGGTGGTCTTCTACCTCTTCGAGGTCGTGATCGTCGTCTCCATCCAGGCCTTCATCTTCGCTGCACTGTCCGCCATCTACATCGGCTCGGCGATCGAGCCGGAGCACTAAGGAGGAAACGCGCACATGTCTGCTCTCTCGCTCGTTGCTGCGACCACCGGCAACGTGGCCGACGCCGGGAAGGCGATCGCCCTCGCGCTCGGCATCGGCCTCGGCTCCGTCGGCGCCGGCATCGGCATCGGGAACATCTTCGGCTCGATGATCCAGGCGGTCGCCCGGCAGCCGGAGCTGCGCGGCGAGCTGCAGGGCATCCAGTGGCTCGGGTTCGCCCTCACCGAGGCGGTCGTGTTCTACGGTCTGCTCGGCGGGCTGCTCGCCTACGTGCTGGTCTAGGGATGACGACGATCGTCGCCTCATCCGGCCTGATCAAGGTCGTTCCCGGCCTGATGATCTGGACGCTGGTCGCGTTCGCCGTGACGTTCTTCGTCCTGCGCAAGTACGCATTCGGCCCGATCCAGAAGATCATCGACGAGCGGCGGGATCGCATCGAGAACGCGATCGCGGAGGCGGACAACGCCCGGGACGAGGCGCGTGACCTGCTCGAGCAGCACCGAGCGTTGATCGGCCAGGCCAAGTCCGAGTCGGCCGAGATCCTCGCCGAGGCGCGCAAGGTCTCGGACGCCCAGCTCGCGCGTGTGCGCGAGGAGGCCGAGGAGGAACGCCAGCGGCGGCTCGAGGACACGCGCAAGCAGATCGACGCGGAGACCGCGCGCGCCATCGATCAGATCCGGAGCGAGGTCGCCGACCTTACGATCGAGGCGACTCAGCGCGTCGTGGGCAAGGTGCTCGACGCCGAGGACCAGCGGCGGCTGATCGACGAGGCGATCGGCGAGCTCGACTTCTCGGCGCTGGAGCGGGGGAGGAGCTAGCGGCCGTGGCGGCTGCGCATCGCATCTACGCCCGCGCCCTGTTCGAGGCAGCCGAGTCCGCGGGGCGGGTCGACGCCGTCGACGGTGACCTCGGCGCGTTCGTCGAGGCGCTCGGCGAGTCCGCCGAGCTGCAGGCGTTCCTCGGCAACCCGCAGGTCGAGCCTGCGGCCAAGGCCGGTGTGCTGGGCGAGCTGACGACCGGAGCCGACGACCTCGTGCGCAACACGCTGCGCCTGCTGGCCGAGAAGGGCAGGGCGAGCGAGATCGCGCCGACCTACGCCGAGTTCCGCGTGTTCGTCGACCGCGCCCGCCGTCGCGTCGCGGTGGAGCTGACCACGGCGCACGAGCTCACGGACGACGAAGCGCGTGCGATCGTGAGCAAGATCGAGCAGGCCTCGGGCCGTACCGTCGAGGCGACGCGCTCGGTCGATCCCGACCTGATCGGCGGGATGATCCTCCAGGCCGGCTCGCTGCGCGTGGACGCGAGCGTGCGCGGCCGGCTCGAACGGCTCCGGCGAGAGCTCGTCACCAGGTAACGGAAGAGAAGGAGAGGCCTTGAAGCTGCGCCCCGAAGAGATCACCTCGATCCTCAAGCAGCGGATCGAGCAGTACGACGTCGAGACCGATCTGTCGGAGGTCGGCTCGGTTCTGCAGGTCGGCGACGGCATCGCGCGCGTCCACGGGCTGGAGAGCTGCGTCGCGCTCGAGCGGCTGGAGTTCGAGCACGGCGTCGTCGGCATCGCGTTCAACCTCGAGGAGGACAACGTCGGCGTCGCTCTCTTCGGCGAGTGGCAGCACGTGCGTGAGGGCGAGCCTGTGCGCCGCACCGGTCGGGTGATGGCGGTGCCGGTCGGCGACGGGATGCTCGGCCGCGTGGTCGACCCGCTCGGCCAGCCGCTCGACGGCCAGGGACCGATCGAGTCGGCGACGATGCGACCTCTCGAGTTCAAGGCGCCGGGGGTCGTGCAGCGGCAGCCGGTGAAGGAGCCGCTGCAGACGGGTCTGAAGGCGATCGACTCGATGATTCCGATCGGCCGTGGTCAGCGCGAGCTGATCATCGGCGATCGCGGCACCGGCAAGACGGCGATCGGCATCGACACGATCATCAACCAGCGCGGCGGCGACGTGATCTGCATCTACGTCGCGATCGGTCAGAAGGCTTCGACCGTGGCGCAGGTGTACGAACGCCTCCGTGAGGCTGGAGCGATGGACTACACGATCATCGTCTCCGCGCCGGCGCAGGAAGCGGCCCCGATCAAGTGGATGGCCCCGTTCGCAGGCGCCGCCATGGGCGAGCACTTCCTCTACAACGGAAAGCATGCGCTCTGCATCTACGACGACCTGTCGAAGCACGCGGACGCCTACAGGCAGCTGTCGCTGCTGCTCCGCCGTCCGCCGGGCCGCGAGGCGTTCCCCGGCGACGTCTTTTACCTTCACTCGCGGCTGCTCGAGCGCGCCTGCAAGCTCTCCGACGAGCTCGGCGGCGGCTCGCTGACCGCGCTTCCGGTGATCGAGACGCAGGCGGGCGACGTCTCCGCCTACATCCCGACGAACGTGATCTCGATCACGGACGGGCAGATCTTCCTCGAATCCGACCTCTTCTACTCGGGTGTGAAGCCGGCGATCAACGTCGGCATCTCGGTGTCCCGCGTGGGTGGGAACGCACAGACGAAGGCGATGAAGAAGGTCGCCGGGCGGCTCCGCCTCGACCTCGCCCAGTACCGCGAGCTCGAGGCGTTCGCGCAGTTCGGCTCCGAGCTCGACGCGGCCACGCAGCAGGCGCTCGGGCGCGGCGAGCGGATGGTTGCGACGCTGAACCAGCCGCAGTACGCGCCGTGGGCGTTCGAGGAGCAGGTCGTCGCGATCTACGCCGGCATTCACGGTCACCTCGACGGCGTCCCCGTCGGCCAGGTGCCGCGCTTCCAGGAGGAGCTCCGCGAGACTCTGCGCGCCGAGGGGTCGGTCTACCAGTCGATCCGCGAGACGGGCGACATCGGCGACGAGGCGAACGCCAAGCTCGACTCCGAGCTCGAGAAGTTCGTCCACGGCTTCGCCGTCCAGGAAGAGGCGGGCATCGCGGGATGATCGTGCCGGGACAACCGCACTTCGGATAGCCGGTGGCCTCGGTCCAGGACATCAAGCGGCGGATCCGCTCCGTCCGCAACACGCGCAAGATCACGCGCGCCATGGAGCTCGTCGCCGCCGCGAAGCTGAGACGCGCGCAGGGGCGCATCGAGTCGATGCGCCCGTACGCCGAGACGATGCGCGAGCTGATCGCCGGCGTCAGCCGGGCGTCCGGGTCGGTCCGGCTGCCCCTGCTCGAGCAGCGCGAAGAGGTCAAGACGGTGCTCGTCGTCCCGATGACCGGAGACCGCGGGCTCGCGGGCGCCTTCAACGCGCAGGTTCTGCGGCGCTCGCTCGCGCTCGAGCGGCAGCTCCAGAGCGAGGGTCTGAGCGTCCAGTGGCTCGGGGTGGGGAAGAAGGGCCGCTCGACGCTCGTCTTCCGCCGGAAGCCGCTGGCGGGCGAGTTTGTGGGCTTCACCGACCGACCGGCGTACGCGGACGCGCAGGCCATCGCACATCGCGCGGCCGAGCTGTTCACGAGCGGTGAGGTCGACCGTGTCGTGCTCGTCTACAACGCGTTCGTCTCGGCGCTGACTCAGCGCGTGACGGAGCAGGAGCTCTTGCCGATCTCGGCGGATCTCCTCGCCGCCGACGAGGACGACGAGCGCGGGGCCGCAGCGCTGCGCGGCGACTTCATCTTCGAGCCCGAGCCCGAGGAGATCCTCGAGCGCCTGCTCCCGGTCTACCTCGAGAGCCAGGTCTACCGGGCCTTGCTCGAGTCGGCCGCCTCGGAGCAGGGCGCGCGGATGACGGCGATGCGGAACGCGTCGAAGAACGCCGGCGAGCTGATCGACCGCCTCACGCTGCAGATGAATCGCGCGCGCCAGGCGGAGATCACGCAGGAGATCCTCGAGGTCGTCGCAGGCGCGGAAGCGCTCGTCTAGCCGCCACTAACCGTTCGGCGTGTTCGACGTCTACGGAGGTGTGAGCCGGTCGGCAGCCTTCGCTATGCTCCGGTGCCGATCGTGACATCGATCGCCGAACAGCCACCGCTGGGCACCCCGGTCGCTGCTGCCGAGCGCGAGATCAAGGCGCGCGGCTACTGGGAGTCCATATTCATCCGCTTCCGTCGCGACCGGGTCGCGGTCGGAGGAGCGATTTTCATCGTCGCGTTGGTGTTCGCCGCGTTCGTGCTCGCGCCGATCTTCAAGCACATCCTCGGGCACGGGCCCAATGACATCTTCGCCGACGGCGTCCAGAACTCGAAGCCGGTAGGCCCGTGGACCTGGATCGACAGCTCGCCCTATCCCGGCGCGGTCGGCAACTTCCCGAAGCAGCTCCTGCCGCTGGGCGCCGACGGGAGCCTCGGCCGCGACATGTTCCTGCGCCTCCTCTACGGTGCGCAGACGTCGCTCGAGGTAGCGGTCTTCGCGACGTTGCTGACGGTGAGTATCGGCGTCGTGATGGGACTGATGGCCGGCTACTTCCGCGGAGCGGTGGACACGATCGTCTCGCGGTTGACCGAGATGGTGATGGTCTTCCCGTCGCTGCTCTTCATCATCGCCCTGTCGGTCACCGCGGGGGATACGCTGAACGCGATCACGTTCGGGGGGGTGCTGGCGCCCGGCGTGTTCACGCTGACGCTCATCTTGGCCATCTTCGGCTGGTTCTATCCGGCGCGCATCATCCGCGGCGTGGTCCTCTCGTTGCGCGAGAAGGAGTTCGTCGAGGCTGCACGGATGACCGGCGCAAGCGACTGGCGCATCATGCGCTCGCACCTCCTGCCCCACGTCGTCGCCCCCATCATCGTCTACTCGACGCTCCTCGTGGCGACGAACATCATCCTCGAGGCGGGTCTCTCGTTCCTCGGACTCGGCATTCAGCAGCCGACCGCGAGCTGGGGGAACCTGATGTCGGTCGCCCCCGACTTCTACCTGCTGCAGCCGTGGATCATGGTCTGGCCGGGTCTCATGATCCTGTGCACGACGCTGGCCTTCAACCTGCTGGGCGACGGCCTCCGCGACGCGTTCGACCCCCGCAGCACGCTCTAGTCAGCGCGCCGCGGGTCGAGCCGCACCAGCCGCTAACTACTGCCGGCTGGTCTCGTCTCAGTGCACAGGCTGTTACAGTTCTGCGCCGCTCGGGCCCTGGGGGGCCAGCGCGGTACCTCGGAAGGAAGGAGTCCAATGCGCATCAGGACATTGCTCCCGCTGGCCCTTGCGGCCGTGGGCGCACTGTTGCTGGTCGTGTCCGTGTTTGCGGGCGCGGGCAGCGCCAAGGCCTCGGCCGGAAAGGCGGGAGCCTTCAAGAGGGGTGGCACGCTGAAAGTCGCCATCTCCGAAGGCGACTTCGCGAACACCGACCCCGGCCAGTGTTACGACACCGGCTGCTACGGGCTGATCTACACGAACAGCATCTTTCTCCTGAACTACCCGGAGAAGAACGGCCCTGCAGCGTCGCAGCTCTACCCTGAGGCTGCCCAGTCGTTCCCGACCGTCTCGAAGGACGGCAAGACGTACGTCTTCACGGTCCGCAAGGGCCTCAAGTTCAGCGATGGCACCCCGGTTACCGCCGCGGCGTTCCAGCGTGCCTTCGAGCGTAGCCTGAGCCCGCAGATGGGCTCGCCGTATGCCGTCAACATCCATCTCGACGACTGGCTCGTCGGTGGCAAGGACTTCCTCAACGGGAAGACCAAGACGCTCGCCGGCGTGAAGGCGAAGGGTCAGGTGCTCACGATCAAGCTCGTGAAGCCGATCCCTGCGTTCAACGCCATTCTCCCGATGAACTGGTTCGCGGCGGTCAAGCCGGACACACCGTACTCGGTGGATGGCATCGAGGTGATGCCGTCGGCCGGCCCGTACATGGTCAAGTCGCGTGACACCGGTCGTTCGCTCGTCGAGGTCCGCAACCCGTACTACAAGGGCTCG
>Ga0066903_100004849_pt1 | contig 11501 bp, 12 predicted proteins | sample PanSoiMetaGPlot1_FD_67491 | JGI IMG/M metagenome (GOLD analysis project Ga0066903, IMG submission 67491) | Tropical forest soil microbial communities from Panama analyzed to predict greenhouse gas emissions - Panama Soil - Plot 1 (version 2) | ecosystem: Environmental > Terrestrial > Soil >...
GCGTCGGGCCGTACGCCGACGATCCGGCGCGACGACATATACTGTAACGCCGTCGAAGTCCGGCGCCTCACTGATGATTTCACAGACAAGCCCTGCCGATGGTAGAATCCATCCTTTTCAAATCGGCGGAAAAACTTTCGCGGAGGCGCATCTGGATGCTCGTCGCTTCGCTCCTCGCGGTCTAGTGACCGGCTCGGACGTGTTCATCCGTATGTCACCGGGGCGCGTTCTATCGGCACAGCCATTGCCGAAAATTTATTGACAACTGATCTGGATTACCAACTACATTTGTAGTTGGAGCTACTTTTTCGTCGAGGGGCGACCCGGTGGCCGGGGCTGCTTCTCGAACGCTTCGACATCTGCTTTGCGGATGACCACCGTTCGCGGTGATAGTTGCACCGCAGGCAACCGACCGTCTTTTATCAAGATGTTCACCCGCTGTCGGGACACCTTCAACCGCTCGGCAACTTCGGTAATCGTCATCAACTCTTCATCAGCCATAGCCCCCCAATAATACCCGCCATTAAAACTGTTGTCGAGGGGCAACTTTAATATAAAAACTATTGACGAGAAGCAATAGATATGAGACTATGCACTCACGGTGGCGGTGACAGAGCAGTCAAGACGCTGACCGGATGGCAACAGTTTTCGGAGGATTTCTCAATGACTCGCGCTTACTCAATCCGTTTCGTTTTCACCGACAGCACCGAAGTCGAAACCGTCAAATCCGATTCCTACGCCACCGTGCTGGCGCTCGTGGCTGGCCACAAGGCGCGCGGGAAGGCGTTCACCTACACGCTCAAGCTCGACGGTGTGACCGTGGAGGATACCGAGAGCAACGACACCGACACCGACACCTTGGCGGGGCTGGCTTCGATGATCCTCGACACCCACGCTGCGCGTCACACCGCGAATCGTGCGGAGCAGAGCGCGCGAGAGGCCGAGCAGTACGCCACTGCGGTGGCCACCGGTAACCGCGAGGCGTTCCTTTTTTAGTGTCAAAACTATTGCTTCTCATCAATAGTTTCACGATTAAACACGTGGTGGTCAGGGGCTACGCCCCGCCACCACGATAACGAAGGGAGTTTCGAGATGTACAACGCTGCGATCTGGCCGACTGGCGACGATCTGAGGGGCACGGGCAAGAGCGCCCAATTTCGAACCTACGCCGAGGCGCTTCTATGGCTCGCGAATGAGGCGGACAGCGCTTTCGACGCTGGCGAATCACCGGAGATCGCCTGCGCTCGCGTGCCCGTGGGCTTCGCACCGACACCGCGACCTGTGGACCGGCTCACGCTCTACACCGACGTTCAAGGGCTGTTGATGTTCCCACGAAGTGAGCGAGAGCGCGCCTTGGATGCGCTCGCGGTGGCTGCGGAGAGTTTCATCAAGGGGGTGCATTGAGATGTTTAACCTGATCGGGACCGCTGAAGCTGCGGAGCGCTTGGGCGTGAGTCGCCAGCGAGTGAACGCTTTCATCAAGTCGGGGCGCTTACACGCGCTCCGACTGCCGAGCGGTGACTACCTGCTCACCACCGGGGATGTCGAAGCGTTCGCGGAGATGTCACGACCCGTGGGAAGGCCACGCGTCAAAGATGGCGTGCTCGTGGCGAGCATCGCTGAACGGATCAACACCAAAACATGAGGGGGAAAGTAGACTATGGTTAAAATGTGGCGGTGGTATTTTTGGCGCTGGTTGTGGTCGGTCTAGTTGCCCTGAGCAACTACGCGACAACAAGCCCCGAACAACTGGCAGCGGAGCGTGCGGAGATCGAGATCGAGGGGGTGTGGGCAGATGTCTCAAAAACCCCCTAGGGGTTTTTCTTGACTCAAATTCGCATTTGACTATAATCAAGTCCGCACTTGATATCAGTTTGATATCATTTTGGTGCACATTGAATTACAAGGATTATTGAGAAAAAAGGGCGACGTTGAAGCATCGCCCTTGTTGAAGGACTCAGCGGGCAGTTTTCTAACCCGCTAAGTCGTTGTGGATGGTCACAGTGATCTCTCCGGTTTCGGAGACAGTCACTGTCACAGTCACGAATGGGCGAGAATATCTAATTACAACCATTCGTTCTCTGGACCTCCTTTCTTTCAAAGATGCGCCTCATTCACGATAGCAGCGTGGGTGAGGCGTTCGGTTTTTATACCGAACCCGCGCAGGATATCAGAATCGTCTCTTCATTGGAACAGTATTAGAGGGGCACTCCAAAAAAATTAGTGCCCCACCCAGAGCGTGGAAGGTGGAATGCTGGCGGACGACTGGCAACCGATCACCGACCCCGGCAATGTAGAAGAATGAGAAAATTTATGCGGTTGAAACCTTCGGGGCTGGCTTTCGGGCTGGCCCCTTCGATTATTAGAAAAGCTGGCTGGCCCGATCTGCGGAACCGCCACATAAAATCCCTGGCAAAAAAAAATTTTTGGCCCACCTATCTTCTGCGCGCGCCTCGGCCCTTCCGACTCTTCAACGGTGACCGGGCGTAGCCAAGCGGAGCGCCGAGCGCAGCGATTCGACTTAGTGTAGATAGTACACTAAGGTAGCTCCTGCGTCATAGGCTCGTGGGGTACCAGGTACCAAGCTTACCGAACACTGCGTTCGGCAAATTTATAAAAAATTCGGTCCAGACGAGACAGACAGTTGAGAAGCGAAGCTTGCTTCTCAACTGTCATCGAGTCCCGAACGAACGAACGGTACATATTAGGCTCTCAAATTTGCGTTCGCCTGGCCTAAACCACTCTGGCCAAAAGGCTTAACCCCGAACGCGGACCGTTCGCCCGAACTATTAACGTTCGCTTACCGTTCGCCCGTTCGTTCGCCCATTCGGGCGTCAGATCGGGGGGGGAGCGACCCGCCAACACCGGACCGTAGCAGGCTCAAAATGAGCCTTCGCCCCTCGAAAATCGGACCGAATGAAAACACGGGGTACAATTCCCCCGTGGCTGAGAGAGGGCAAGCACACGTGCAAAGCCTCTATAGGAACTAGGGGAATCCGCTTGTGATACCCTTTCAAAAGATCGAAACAGGGCAGGCGTACCGCCAAAACCCCATAGGACTAACAGGCATAGACCCGTGCTATTGTAAATGAGGATCGAAATAGAGATCCACCACAGCGCGAGGCGGACAACAACGCGCGCCACATCTGACCGAATACCGCCAACAAGTTAACAATTCAATAGCGCCTGGACTACTCACCCAGTGCCAAAGTATTTGCAACGCGTAGACTCCTGCGAAGCAAACGTTGAGATGGCCACTGCCTTGAGTAAGCAGTGGCCATTTCTATTTTCATCTGTCGCAGGATGTCGAATCTCCGAAGTGCGTTTACTCACCGCTTCGCTATTTCAAACGCAGGAGTTTTACAAATATGCAACAAAGTTCAACGACGGTGGCGAAAGCCCCACCTCTCAGAATAATGAACGGTGCGCAGTTATTGCGGTGGCTGGGTGAGATCAACCACATCAAGCCCGAAGACCGAGACGAAAACGGCCACTTCGACGAAGCCAAGGCCGAGGCCAGCATCTACGCCGATATAGATCGGGAATGGGCGGAACGTGAGGCAGACCCGGTGTATGTGGCGGAACGTGAGGCACGACGCGCAGCGTGGCAGCGGGAAACTGAGTTCCGTGCTGAACACGGTTTCTATGCCAGCGCGCTGACTCAGATGTACGACCCGACAACCTTTCTTCCGATTTTGGTCTATGACTCAACAGTCTTCACGGAAGATGAGACAGGGAGGGTGTTCGACCACGCGATGGCAACCTTCTTCGATGAGATCGGAGACCGGTTCAGTTTCCACGTCACTGCTACCGACCGGGAGACCGGGCGGACAGTCTATGAGCGCAAGCTATCGAGTGGATTCGTGGCGGTGCAACGGTTCCAACTTACGGCTGAAGTTGAACGATTCATCACCGACTATGACGGTTACGTCAATCTGACGTTCCACGCTGCGCCACTGCCAGTAGACGACGTGGCCTTAGTCGAAGATTCAACCGGTGGGCTGCTCTCGTTTCTGGAAGCTGTTCTGCCCGAACTTGATTTCGTGATGCACGGCGCTGCCCGTGGCGAATACGGCGTGTGTGTGGCCCCGCCGAGTTCGTACAAGACGACGTTCGTGCAGAATCTCTGTATGAGTCTAGCCACCGGGCGACCGTTCGAGCCGTTCACAGTGTCGGAACCGGGCGAATACGTCGAAACGACTTTCAACATTGCTGTGGCGAAACCGCGACGTGTCGTTTATCTGGACTTCGAGAACGGCCAGTCGTTCGCCCAGAGCGACTTGAAGACGATGGTACGGGGCGGACGCTTCGACGGGGCTGAAATGGCCCTGCTCGAATCGAACTATTACCCGATCATTGACCCGCAGGTTCGTCTAGGGGGCGACCCCGACAGCGACACCCTGGCCTGTCTGAGTGATGACGAGACGGTCAACCTGATTATCGAACGCATCAACGCGCGATTCGGTGAAGGGCAGACCGACATCGTAGTCATTGACACTCAAGCCGAAGGGTTCGACTTGGAAGACGAGAACAGCAACGGCGCGAATGGCGCGGGGGCAATCGCTCGCGCAGTCAACCGCATCAAGAGACAGACCGGGGCTTTCGTCCTGTTGATTTCTCACACTGCCAAGAACGGCGAGGAGGCTAACCAGAGCGCCGAGCGCTCAGTTCGTGGCGCGTCACGAGTCGCTGACAAATCTCGCTTCACGCTGAAGATTGAGCAGTACAAGGACAGTGGCGGGCGTGTTGTTCCACACCACATCGTCGTGACGAACGTCAAGGCGAAGGGGCCTAAGTTGAGCGACGGTGCCAAACTGCACTTCACTCACGACCCGAAAACACGCTGGATGTCGTTGGAGTACGGCGGACCCGTCGCTCAACCCCAGATTCCCTACACTGCCGACTCGAACGAGCCGACTGAGCGAGACGCGTGGATCAAATGGCGGATGGACACGACGGCCTGCGACAGGGCTACCGCGCGTTCAGCGTGGAACCGCAAGAGCAGATAACAAACCGGGGGGGCGGGGTAACAACTTCGCCCCCACCAACTCAGAAATCCCAGAGACGCAACTGGCTCACCAAAGTGCGCGGAGAAACCGAATGAAAACGTTACCAGAGATTTGTAAGAAGGCTGGGATCAAGTTTGGAAGCGCCAGCGAAGGCGCTCAAGTCGAAGCGAACAAGCACGAACCAACGGGCTACTGGATTAAGGATGGGCAGACAGCGCTTGCTCTCGACCCCTACACCGACGAGATGGCCCCCGACCTCGCCAAACGTGTGAAGGCCCTGGCCCACCTTCAGCGAGAGGGGGAGCGGATACGTAAAGAACGGGAGAAGGCGAAAGTCGAGGCGCGGAAGCAGGCCCAGATTGAAAACCAGCGTCGCGCAGACGATGCGATCAGAGCGCGCATCAAGCGCGCGAACCCCTCCGCCACGCCAGAGCAGATCGAAGCCCTGCTTCCCAAGGTCCGCGAGGCTGAGATGCTACAGAGGACTCTGGACAACGCTGCCCCCGGTCATACCGTCTTGCTGTAACAACGCCCCGCCAATTTTGTGCCCGCCAATGTCTCAGCTAGTGGGCGGGCACCAATTATCCCCGATACATAACGAGACAGTAGGCACAGGGGCGACGGTGCGGACCATAGCAGGTGCCTCAAAGTAGCGCCATCGCAGACGAACAACCACAGGACGATAACCAAAGGCCCCGAACAATTTTTGACCTACTTCTGACGGTCCATCCTTTTTGCCCCATGAATACTCAAGCCCCGCTGGTGAAAACTGGCGGGGTTTTGTTTTTTGACCCTGGGGGCTAGATTTACCCGAAGGAACATAAATCAGCGTGACAGGCGATTGCCTCCCATAGACCGGCCCCGTCATTATAAAAAAGCAGGGTGACGATTGCTGCATTTGGCTGCGCGCTCGCGCTGGCTTGCGCAGAGCGTAGCGAGGCAAGCTCGCTGGTCAACTCAACTTCGACAAGCACGGAGCGTGCGTTTGAGGTTACTCCCCGCCCGCTGGCCTATCATATCGAACTGGCGCGCGTAAAAGCTGATTTGAACGTCCTCTCATTTCGCTGAAAACGGCGCGGGTATCGTTAGCGGGTTGCTCACAGATTTCATTCTTTCAAGCATAGGTTCATCCCTCACAGTCATTGATTCGGAGCGGCTGCTTTTTTCGCATGTTCCGCCTTGCGTCGTTCTTCCAATTCGCGTGGGAGCTTTGTTGTTTCGTCTATTCGAGCTTTAGATATTTGTTGCCAAGTTAGCTCCATCACATCACGAAGGTCTGCCCCGCCAAGATTTGCCTCGCTGAGGTCTGCTTCGCTGAGGTTTGCCTCGCTGAGGTCTGCTTTGCTGAGGTTTGCACTGGCGAGGCGTGCCCAGCTGAGGTCTGCCTTTCTGAGGTATGCCTTGTAGAGATTTACGCAGATGAGGCTTGCCCAGCTAAGGTTTGACTTGCTGAGGAATGCCCAGCTGAGGTTTGCCCCCATGAGGTCTGCTTCGCTGAGGTTTGCCTCTTTGAGGTTTGCCCCGATGAGGGGTGCATCGCTGAGGTTTGCCCTTTTAAGAAACGAGTTATTAAGGTCAACAACCTGACCCGGTTGTTCTTGTTCGACCCACTTGCGACGACCAATCACAGTTAGCGCTACTTGTATATCCTCACGAAGTCTTACTTTAGACTCGTCCGAGCTGATGTCTTCATCCTCTTGGTCGTTAGTAGCCTTAGGTTCCTTTTTCTCGTACTCTGCTCTCGACTGCTCTCTAACGAAAGCTGTCAGCACTTCCATTACCGTCCAATGATCTTTCTGCGAATCTCTCGCGATCCTCTCAAGCGCGTAGATTCCGCCTAGTCGGACATCCAGTTTATCGCTTCCGAGCAATTCAACAGCTTTGCTGAATCGCTCTGTCAGCTTTCCTTCTTCAGTTACTCTGAGGTTATCCAGTGCGACTTTATGATTATCTTGTGCGATTTTGACATTCTTGAACGTGGCGTAAAGACCGAGCAGCACGACCAATCCGCCGATGACTTGAGCAAGGGTCACGCGGGCATTGTTCTCAGCGGTGATGAGGTCTTTTTGAAGCTGAATGATGTCTTTCGGATCGAGCTTGCTTATCGCGTTCGCATCAAGCCTTTTCTGATAGGCGCGCACCTGCCATTCGGGGACTTTCCAGAGTATGAAGGGCACTAGAACGATGCCGATCACGATGAGAGTGGCCTTCCTTTCAACGATCCAGTCTTTCGTTTTCCACTGAAGGGCTTCCAACCATTCTTCAGTTTTCCACTGAAGGGCTTCCAACCACTCTATCGCCCTCGACAGGCAGGCTTTCAACCAGTTCATAGGTAACCCCCGCAGAATAGAATCGGTCGGCGTGGACTGCTTTTAGCCGAGACGTTGGCGGAGCTTATCATCAACCACACCAGCGCGCCAGAGCCAATGCTCCCCGATGAGACGGAGCGATGTGGGTGCCCCACCATTTCACAACTTCGATTCTGGCGGTAGTTCTCTTGCTCCATCGTCAGCGCGCAGAGCTTTAACGACTAACTCGAAATTATCCTCAAACCTCGCGTTGTCGTTCTCCCACCCGCTGAAATCAGCAGCTAACCTCGACAGAACTTGTTGCTTCTTACCACTCTTCCAGTCGTCGCTGAACAGGAAGCCATCGAGATTGAGCGGAATCATCGCCAGAGTCTTCGATCCGCGATCTTTCATCAGCTTCCGCTCCTTCTCGAAAGCGGTGTCAATCTCGTTGTCAACCCACCAACTTGTCAGCGAATGTTTCGAGGCGCACAGCAGCACCTTGTCCCACAACCGAATCCCGCGATCCACCTGTTCGTAGATGTCATCACCGGGTAGCATTTGCTTTTCATCCAACCAGCAGCGAATGCCTCTCGCTTGTAGCTGGTCGTGTAGTCTGCGCGCAAAAGATTTGTCCGCGTGACTGTAGCTGATGAAGCAGGAATAGAACTCAATTGGATTGTTGACCAGCGATTTGTGAAATGTGATGAAGTTTTCAGGCACGCCACAACCGCGCAGAAAGACTTCGGGAATCTTTCCGCCCGAATTGTATAGCGTATCAATGCCGATTGTTGATGGCCCCTGATGATCTACATTATCAAGCCCTCTCACTGAACTAAGGTCATTGTTACCGAAAGTAGTTGCTAAAACGATTGCCCCGCTGAGGTTTGCCTCGCTGAGGTTTGCCCCGCGGAGGTCTGCCTCATGGAGGGTTGCCCCGCGGAAGTCTGCCCCGCTGAGTTTTGCCCCTCTGAGGTCTACCTCGTAGAAGGTTGCCCTTCTGAGTTTTGCCCCGCGGAGGTCTGCCTTGCGGAGGTTTGCCTTGTAGAGGTTTGCCCCGCGGAGGGTTGCCTCGATGAGGTTTGCCCCGCGGAGGTTTGCACCGCTGAGGTTTGCCCCGCTGAGATTTGCCTCGTGGAGGCTTGCCCCACTGAGGTTTGCCTCGCTGAGTTTTGCCCCGCTGAGGTTTGCCTCGCTGAGGTTTATCCCGTTGAGGTATGCCTCGTTGAGGTTTGCCCTGCTGAGGTTTGCCCCGTTGAGGTTTGCCACGAAGAGACTTACATTACTTAGGTCCGGCGTTATCTCGAGATTTTCGTCTCGCCACTTATTCCATAGCTCAACATCCTGCAAAAGAATTTCGAGATGTTCGGGATTCGCCATAATCCGCCCGCCTCCGGTAAACCGTTCTACATTGCCTGATTGACGTGAGTGGGCTACTGCATCCCCATAGATGTCTTGATGGCTGCTGTCAGAAGCTCTTTGCCCGTCTCTTTGGCAACATCTAGCAATACTTGCCCACCTGCTTTCAAATACTCGACTACTTTTGAAGTGTCGCCTGCGTGCGCTGCCATTTCAGCCTTTGCTGCTTCGTCATGTGCGATGACAGCCTGCGGAGACGGGTCTTGTCTTATTGCCATCTCTTCCCGCAACTCGCCAAGTTGGGTTGCCAATGCTAGCAGGTCAAATGATTTTTCAAAGTTGTTCACAACCTGATTGAAGGTCATATTGCTAGCGCTGGCGTTATCTCCAACTGCGCCTGCTTGATTCACGTTGTATGTGCTTCCCATTTGTAAGTCTCCTTTTTCAAGATAATAGATTGATTTCTGATTGGACAACAGTTGCCCGACCACCCGCTCATAAGCCTGTACCTGGCCTCTCAGTTCCAATGCTTCATCTAAAGCCTGTCTCAAATACTGAGCTTTCTGTTGTGCCTCTGCTTCTAGTTCTGCTTTAAGTTGTTTCAGTTGCTCTGAAGATTGTGTGTCAGAGTCCTCAATCGCCAGTTCAACCACAACTCCGCCAGAATCTTCGCGGATGCCAACCAGACGGAGTCCGCTTCCTGGATGCGAATCTTCCAGGTGTTTGACGAGCGCGGGTATAGTAGCGATCTCAAGCGGACTAATACCATCTTTGTAAAATAACCTTACCTTGATTTTGTCTGCGTACAATTTCTCGAACTCGCCTGGGCTGTAAAAGCTCTTTATTTCCTTGGCTTCGTCCCAATAGACGTATTCACACATAATGCCTTTGATTGACCATCCAGCTCGTTGAGTTTCCCACAGACAGGTACCGTTCAGTGTTGCGCCATCAAGCTTCGTATCTATAAGTCGCGCAGTGCGAAGATTCACCTCGCTCAAATTCGACTCGCTGAGGTCTGCCCCCCTAAGGTCTGCCTCGTTGAGGTTTGCCCGGCTGAGGTGTGCCCCGTTGAGGTGTGCCCCGCTGAGGTTTGCCCACCTGAGGCGTGCCCCGTTGAGGTTTGCCCCGTTGAGGTTTGCCTCGTTGAGGTGTGCATTGTCGAGGTGTGCCCGGTTGAGGTTTGCCATGTTGAGGTCTGCTATGGGGAGGGCTGCCCCGTTAAGGTTTGCCCGGCTGAGGTTTGCCCCGTTGAGGTTTGCACCGCTGAGGTTTGCACCGTTGAGGTGTGCCCCGTTGAGGTGTGCCCCGCTGAGGTGTGCCATGTTGAGGTCTGCCCCGTTGAGATTTGCACCGCGGAGGTCTGCCACGCGGAGGTCTGGAATTATTCCAAGATGATCCTCCCGCCACTGGTTCCACGTTTCCACGCCTTGTTTCAGTATTTCGAGATGGTCGGGATTCGCCATAATCCATCCGCCTCCTGTGCGCTAGGGTGACTGCTGCGGGAGGGATTATAGGGATTTCAGCGTCTCAGAGCGAGCGCCGGAGATTGACCGGGATGTAATGACAAGGGTGGGGCTACAGGCTGACCGTGAGCGAAGCGAGCAATACCCTGTGGCCCCGATTCGTTTTGAACGATATAAACCGGCGTGGGTTGCCATTGCCCTCCGCGACCCGGCCTGGCTTTATTAAAGCCTAAGGGTAGGGGTGAGGAAGTTCCTCACCCCTCGACGCTCGCTCTTGTCGAGCGGGGCGCGGTCAGCGGTGCGCGCGTGACCGGAATAGTAGTCCGGTCAGCGGAGACGAGTCAGCGGTGAGTACCGCTCGTGCGGTATGCGTTGGCGGTCGCTGTCGCTGTCAAGGTAGACTTCAGTAGTCGCAGCGCTGCGGTGGCCGAGCAACACTTGCACGTCGCGGACCGTCGCGCCGTTGGCGATGTACTGGCGAGCGGTGAAGCGTCGCAAGCTGTGCCACTCCGCGAGGTCAGCGGGCACGCCAGCGAGCGCGAACAGCTTGCGCAAGTCTCTCCGCGAGTCGCTATAGTCGAGTGCTTTGCCATTGCGCGTACAGAAGGTGAGCACGTGGCGGTGAGTCGCCAAGTGTCGCTCAATTGCGCGTAATGCCCCGCTACTGACCGATACGATGCGCTCACCGGTCTTGCCCCTCACGGTCAGGCTGTGGCCCTGGCTGTCAACCGCTGACCGTGTCAGGCTGGCCAGTTCTCCCCAACGGATGGCGGTATCGAGGGCCACGGTAAACATTGTGTGGACCCTGCGCAGCGCTGGCAAGCTGATCGAGAGGACCGTGGAAGTGCGCAGCCTGACCCGCAGGATTGCGCGGGCGTGTTCAGCGGTGAGCGTGGTTTTGATCGTGCGGGGCTGCGGTATTTCTGGGATGCGGACCTTGTCAATGTGCCCGTGGTCCGCGAGCCAATTGCAGAACGACTGCCAAGCCCGGACGTACGCGTTGACGCCCCCGATGCCCAGGCCAGCTTGCCTCATCTGGACCATTGCGGATTGAACCCCGTGCAACGTGGTAGGATGTCCGAAGGGGGTGAACGCTCGGAGCCCCGCCCAGTACCATTTGACCGTGTTGGGGGTGGCGTTGTATATCATCTGGCGCTCAAGGATGAACGCTTCAAACAGTTCAATGATTGGACGCGTCTCGTGCTTGTGAACTTCATTAGCCATTGCGATAAACCCTTTATTTGCAATGGCTGTGTGACCAATCGCGGAGGCGCATCTGGTCTGGTGACCGGCTCGGACTTCAAATCCGTTGGACCGGGGCGAAAGCTTCGGGTCGGTCGGGTTCGATTCCCACACGCCTCCGCCAATTCCCTTTATTCATC
>Ga0066903_100004850_pt1 | contig 11500 bp, 10 predicted proteins | sample PanSoiMetaGPlot1_FD_67491 | JGI IMG/M metagenome (GOLD analysis project Ga0066903, IMG submission 67491) | Tropical forest soil microbial communities from Panama analyzed to predict greenhouse gas emissions - Panama Soil - Plot 1 (version 2) | ecosystem: Environmental > Terrestrial > Soil >...
ATCACCGATCACAACACGATTACAGCGGCCCCGGCGCGGCGCCGTTCCGGCGGACCCCTCTTGGTCCCCGGCGTGGAGATCGACGCCGGTCGGTCGCAGATCGGCACGTCGTTTCACATCCTCGGCATCGGCCTTCGCGACATGATCGAGCTGCCGAAAGAAATCGCGGCGCGTCACACGCTGCCGGTGCAGTCCGTCATCGACCGCCTCCGCGCGGCCGGCGCCGCGGTGTTCGTCGCCCATCCCTACTGGAGCGGCCTCGTGGCGGCCGACTTGGCCCCCCTGCGCGACGTTGCGGGCATCGAAGTCTACAATGCCAACACCGACGTGGACATCGCGAAAGGCTACAGCGGAGTTCAGTGGGACGACTGTCTTTCGCGCAGCCGGCCGCTGTGGGGCGTGGCGAACGACGACGCGCACTGGCGGTTCGCCGATTACGGGAAAGGCTGGACGATGCTGCGGTCCGCCGAGGCGCTCACGGTCGCCTCCGTGACGGCGGCACTCGCCGCCGGCTCATTCTACGCTTCGACGGGCGCCGTGCTCGACGACGTCGCCTTCGACGGCGAAACCGCGATGGTCCGCGTCGCCGCGCCCGGCGCGCGCGAGGTGCGCTTCGTCTGCGACCACCGATGGGGACACCGCGTCCAGGCGGATGGTGCGCCGCTTCGCGAGGCATCGCACACACTGCGGGGACGAGAACGGTACCTGCGCCTCGAGGTCGTCGCTCCCGACGGCGGGATGGCCTGGACGAATCCGCTGTTCATCGAGCCGTAGCCCAGCGGTCATGGACGCGCCGCGACATCGCGCCGCGGCCGCTCGCGTGCGGGGCGTGCGCCTGGAAGGCTTGACGGTCTGTCCGTGACGGAACCGAACGTCATCCGGTTGCGTGAATCGCCTTTGCGAACCGCTCCGTAATCGCCTCGGGCGTCGTGATCGCGCGGCCGACCACAACGGCCCAGGCCCCCGCGCGCCGCGCCGCGGCGGCGTCGTCGGGCGTCTGCATCCGTCCTTCGGCAAAGATCGGCACGGCGATCGCGGCCGCGAGCTCTTCGATGAGCCGAAGATCAGGCCCCGCCGTCTGCCGGCTGTGCGGCGTGTATCCCGCCATCGTCGTCGCCACGATATCGGCTCCGGCCGCTTCCGCCGCGACGCCCTCGTCGCGCGTGGAGACATCGGCCATGACGAGCACGCGGCACTCGCCGTGGATTCGTCCGATCAGCGGGAGCAGCGGTTCCCCATCGGCATCGCGCTCCCGGGTCGCCTGCACCGCGACAATGTCCGCCCCGGCCCGCGCCACCGCGCGCGCGGCCGCGAACGTGGGCGTAATGTACACCGGCGAACCGGTTCGCTGCTTGAACAGGCCGATGATCGGCACCTGTACCTTGGCCCGCGTCGCGGCCACGTCGTCCGGTCCGTCGATCCGGACCCCGGCCGCACCGCCGAGTACGGCGCATTCGGCGAGTGCTGCGATGAAATCTGAGCGGCGGAGCGGACTCGGCGCGCTCGCCTGGCAGGAGACGATCAATCGACCGCGGAGCGACTCGAGCAGCGGGGAAACCGCGAAGGACACGGCCGGATCGTGTCCCGGTCGGGCCTATGCGCCGGCCGGGGCGCCGACCCGGCGTAGTTCCCATGTCGCCGCCAACAGCGCAAGCAGCGGCGGAGTGAGCGGCACGCCGGCGGCCCGCATCGCGAGCAGGACCGCGCCCGCCGCCGGCGCGAGCCTCGGCGGGACAAGGACAGCAGCCGTCGCCGTCCGCGCAAGCGCTTCGCCAAGCGGCCGGAGTATTGTGCGGCCGGCATCGAACACCCCGCCGACCGGCCCGACGGCCACCGGCCCGTCGGGCCACCGCAGTTGGGAGATCACCGCGGCGACGAGCCGCGCGAGGGCGGCGGCCGCTTCGTTGACGATGCGCACGGCCACCGGGTCGCGCTCGTCCGCCCCGCGCGAGACCGCCGGCGAGAAGGCCGCGATCCTGGAGCGGTCGATGCGTCCCTCATAGAACGCCATCGGGATTTCCGCAAGCGGCATGCCGGCGATCTCGGACAAGCGATCGACGAGTATGGTCGGGTCGCCGGTGCCGTCGCGGGCATGCAGCGCGGCGCGGACGGCCGCGCATCCGATCGCAAACCCGCTCCCTTCGTCGCCGAAGATGTAGCCCCATCCACCTGTGCGGCTCTGACGTCCGCTCGGATCCTCGCCGAACGCGACCGAGCCGGTGCCGGCGATGACGATCACCCCTGGACGTCCGGCGAGCGCGCCGGCCCGCGCGATGACCGCGTCGTTCTCGATCTGCACGATCGGCGTCTTGAGCAGGTCCGTGACGACGCCGGCGAACACGCGCGCCTGCTCCGTCCCGCGCGTGATGCCGGTCATGCCGAACTGCGCCGCGCGGAACTCCACGGAGCCCGCTCCGGCCGCGCCGAGCGCGTGGGCGACCGAGTCGGCCACCGCGGCGCGCGCCCTCTCGCGCCCGCCCGGCGCGCGGATGTGGTTGCTCGGTCCGGCGTGTCCGATCCCCACGATCGCGCCGTCGCGGGTCGCCACCGCGGCGGTCGTACTCGAGGCACCGCCGTCGACACCGAGGAAATAGTCCATGCTGCCTGCCGGTTCTTGGGAGCTCCGGCGCGGTCCTCCAACTCGTCCAAAATCACAACATCGCGCGCGCCAGCGCCGCCGCGATCGCCGGCCGTAAACTGAGAATTCCGGTCCGGTCCCGGCCGAGATGCACGGCATTTGACAGCAGCACGATCGCAAGATCGCGCGTCGGATCGACAACGATCGATGTGCCGGTAAACCCGGTGTGTCCAAACGCGCGCGGCGACAACGCATCGCCCCACCAACCCTGGTCGCCGGTGAGCGCCCATCCGAGCCCCCGGATTTTAGGCGGCGGCGTCTGCGGTGCGGTCGCCTCCCGCACGAGCGCCGGCTCCAGGATCGTCCCGTGCGGCCCGCGGCCGTTGGCAAGCCACATCTGCGCGTACGCCGCGAGGTCGCCGGCGGTGCCGAACAAGCCCGCATGCCCCGACACGCCATCCATCGCGTGGGCGTTGCTGTCGTGCACTTCACCCCAGATCAGATACCGGCGCCACGTGTGGCGGCGTCCGGCCTCGGCCCACGGCCGCGCCTCTGTCATGCGCTGCTCGATGAGCGTTCCGTCTTCCGTTGGAGCGATGTCGGTGCGTGGATCGTCGTCGCCGCCGGCCGTCCCCGCGGCGCGCCGGGCTTCGACCGGGGGGTGTTCATGCCGGCGAGGACCGGCGGCCGGCCGGGCGCCGCCCCGGCGCCGGTACCCCGTCTTCGTCATCCCAAGCGGCGTGTAGACCCGGGCGGCGGCGAGCGCGTCGAGCGGGGCCGCGAAAATCCGGCGGACAATTTCGCCCAGCAGCACAAAGCCGACGTCGCTGTAAGTGACCTGGGTCCCCGGGGCCGTCTCGAGCGGTGTCGCCGCCGCGCCGCGCACGATGGCCCCGCCGCCCATCGTGCGAAGATAGAAGGGAATCCACGCGGGCAGCCCCGACGTGTGCGTCAGCAGGTGCCTGATTGTGATGTGGTGATGCGGGCACTCCGGTAAGTATCGTGGTACCGGATCTTCGAACCCGAGACGGCCTTCGGCGACGGCCTGAAGGACCAGCGGCAATGTGGCCGTGACTTTGGTCAGCGAGGCGAGGTCATAGACCGTCTCCGGCGTGACGCCGGGGGCCCCCTCTTGCGACGCCGTCCGTCCGGCTGCATGCCGGACGACCAGCTCACCGCGCCAGCGCACGGCCAGGACCGCGCCGGGATAGGCGGTGCCGACCCCCTCATCGAGCAGGCGGATCGCGTCGGCAAAGCGCGACGTCGGGGTGTTTGAGCTCATCGCTGCATCCGTTCTACGCCGGCGCCGGCGGCCGGCCGGAGGACCGGCGGCCACGTCCACGTCCCCAAAATCGCCGGGTACCGGGCGCCCGTGACTCGCGGCAGCGCGCCGGGTTGTCCCATCAGGCTCGCGTAGCCGAGCAGCGCAAATGCCAGCGCTTCCTTCGCATCGCCGGGAATGCCGAACTCGTCGATGCGCCGCACCCGGATCGACGCGACGGCCCGGGCGAGGCGGTCCATCAGAACCGGGTTGTGCGTCCCGCCGCCCGAGACCACGAGTTCCTCGACGGCGTGGACGGGGGTGACGTAGCGCGCGATGTTCCACGCGACCGCGTCCGCGGAGAACGCGGTCGCGGTCGCGATGAGATCGTCGGGAGGAAGGTCGCCCCAGCGCGATAGGAGGGTGCGGAGGAACGATTGCCCGAACTGCTCGTGCCCCGCGGTCTTGGGCGGGGCGGCCGCGACGAAGGGATCGCGCATCCACTCCGCCAGCACGTCCTCGCGCACGCGCCCCCTCGATGCGCGGCGTCCGTCGCGGTCGAATCGTTCCGCTCCGCCGGTGAAATGCCGCACCAGGCCGTCGATGACCATGTTCGCCGGTCCGCAGTCGAACGCGTAGACATCATCGCGCCGCGGGTTGGGTGGAAGGACCGTAAAGTTTGCGATGCCGCCGAGGTTGAGCGCGATGCGGCCCTTCGTGCCTCCGAGCAGCAGCAGATCGGCGTAGGGGACGAACGGCGCCGCTTGTCCGCCGGCGGCGATGTCCGCGGCCCGGAAGTCGGCGATCACCGGACGGCCGGTGCGCGCGGCGATCACGGCCGGCTCCGCGATCTGCAGTGTCGCCGCGCGGCCCCACCGGTCGGCGGCGTCGGGTACTCCGACGTGCGCGACGGTCTGCCCGTGCGAGGCGACGAGATCGATCTCGGTGAGCGCGGTCCCGGCGGCCCGCGCCGCCTCGCGCGCGGCGTCGGCGAACAGCTCGCCCAAGAGATACGAGAGAGAGGCGAGCGCCTGCGTGCTCAGCGGCTCGACACACGCATTGAGCACGCGCGCCCTCACCTCTTCCGGGAACGGATGCGCGACGAACCCCCTCAGCGCGACGCGGGGACGCTCGCCGTCCGCGATGTCGGCCGCGGCCGCCGCAATACCGTCCGCCGACGTGCCGGAGATCAGGCCGATGATGCGCTTTGTCGGCCGCGCGATCGCCGCGTCGAGCCACGGCCACCCCATCAGCGGGCCTCCCCCAGCGCCCTGCGAAGCGAACCGCCTGCCGCCTCGAGCCGCTTCCGCGCCGCATCTGCGTCGACGCCAAGCCGCAGCATGACGATCGCGACCGGGACGCGCCCGCCGATCCGGCCGAGCGCCGCATCCGCGGTCGGTTCGTCGACGGCCGCCGCCGCGGCGACGATGCGCGCCGCCCGCCGGCGCAACTTGGCGTTCGTGGCGCGCAGGTCGACCATCAGGTTGCCGTACACTTTGCCGAGCCGGACCATTACAAGCGTGCTCAGCATGTTGAGCACCAGTTTCTGCGCGGTCCCCGCTTTGAGGCGCGTGCTGCCCGCGATGACCTCCGGGCCGACGAGCGGCACGATCGCGAGGTCGCAGGCGGCCTCGAGCGAGGAGCCCGCGTTGCAGGCGACGCCCGCCGTCCAGGCGCCCCGCTGGCGCGCCCGGCTCACCGCCGCGACCGTAAACGGCGTCTCGCCGCTCGCCGCGACCCCGACAACGGCGTCCGCGGGGCCCACGCCGCGCGCATCCATCTCGCGCGCTCCGGCCACGGCATCGTCCTCGGCCCCTTCGATCGCCTCGACCATCGCGCGCGGGCCGCCGGCAAGCACCGCCTGCACCATGGCCGGGTCTGTTCCGAATGTCGGCGGACATTCGGCTGCGTCGAGGGCGGCGAGGCGGCCGCTCGTCCCGGCGCCGACATAGAGCAACCGCCCGCCCCGCCCAAGGCACTCGGCGATCTTCGCGACGGCCGTCGCGACCGCGGGCAGCGCGGCGCCGACGGCGTCCGCGACCCGATGGTCCTCCGCGTTCATCAACCGCGCCTGCTCCAGCACAGGCACAAGATCGAAGTCCCGCGTCGCCGGATTGGCCGCCTCCGTGCCGCGGTGTTGGGCGCCTGTCATGGAAGGCGCAGCCGCGGGTCCAGCAAATCGCGGAGCCCATCGCCGAGCAGGTTGAATCCCAAGACGATCAGGGCGATCGCGGCCCCGGGAAAGACCGCCGTCCACGGCGCGATGACCATGAAGCCGCGCGCGTCGGCGAGCATGTTGCCCCAGGACGGTGTCGGCGGCTGGGTCCCCAATCCCAGGAAACTCAGCGCCGATTCCGTGAGAATGGCGAACGAGAGGCTGAGCGACGTTTGCACGATGGCCGGCGCGGCGATGTTGGGCAGGACGTGGCGCGCCAGGATGCGGGGCGTGCCGGCGCCGAGGGCCCCGGCCGCCGCGACGTACTCGAGGCCGCGGGTCTCGAGGACGCTCGCGCGCACCACACGGGCGAACTGGGGAGTGTAGACGATGCCGATGGCCACGATCACGTTGCGCACCGAGGCGCCGGCGACCGCCATGATGGCGATCGCGAGCAGCACCGCGGGAAACGCGAAGATGACATCCATGATTCGCATCAGCGTGTTGTCGAGCCCGCCTCCGTAGTAGCCGCCCGCGAGGCCGGCCGTTCCCCCGGCGGCGAGCGCGAGTACGACCGAGCCGAACGCGACGGCGAGCGAAGCGCGCGCGCCGTAGAGCAGCCGCGCGAGCACATCGCGCCCGAACTGGTCGGTGCCAAACGGATGCCCAGTTCTCGGGCCCGCCAGCAACGCGTTGGACTGCATCCGCAGCGGATCGTCCGGAGCGAGGGCGGGAGCGGCGAGCGCGGCGATCAGGTACGCGGCGACGATCGCGAGGCCCGCGGCCGCGAGCGGCGTGCGCGCAAGACGGGCCGCAAACATCGCCCGGTGCTTCGGCGCCGGCGGAACGTCCCCGCCAGGGGGCCGAAGGTCCCTCCGAGCCGCCGCGGCCCTCGCGAGCGCGGACGCCGAGGCCGGACTCATGCGAAGCGCACGCGGGGGTCGATAAACGCGTAGGCGACGTCGACCACGAGGTTGACCAGCACGAAGAGCAGGGCGATCACGAGCACCACGCCCTGCACGACCGGGTAGTCGCGCTGGCTGATTGCGTTCAGCGCGAACCGCCCCATTCCCGGCAGCGCGAACACTTCCTCGATGACGACGGTGCCGCCGAGCAGGTACCCGGCTTGAAATCCGACGACCGTGATCACCGGAATCAGCGCGTTGCGCAGAACGTGGCGGTACAGGACAAGGCGCTCGCGCAGGCCCTTCGCGCGGGCCGTCCGCACATAGTCGTGCCCCAGCACCTCGAGCACCGACGAGCGGATGAACCGCATGATCACCGCGGCGAGGGCGATCCCGAGCGAGAACGACGGCAGCAGCATGACAGCGAGATTTTTGACCGGGTCGCTGAAGAACCCGACGTAGATGCCGATCGACGCGATGGACCCGGCGTTGCCGAGTGCCAGCAGCAGCATCGTCGCGAGCCAGAAGTTCGGCACGCTGAGGCCCGCCAGGCCGCCCAATTGGATGACCGCGTCCGCCATGGACCCACGCCGGAGCGCGGCGGCGAGGCCGATGGGAAGCGCGATCGCGAGTGCGATCAGCAGTGCCAGGAGCGTGATTTCGCCGCTGAGCGGCAGGCGCGCGAGGATATCCGGCAGGACCGCGCGGCTCGTTCGCAGCGAGACCCCGAAGTCCCCTCGTAGGATGCGGGCCATCCAGTCGGCGTATTGCAGCGGCAGCGGTTTGTCGAGGCCGAACAGGCGGCGCAGTTCGTCCATCTGCGCCGGCGTCATTGCCACCTGCGTGCCGAGAAACATTTGGATGGCGTTGCCGGGCAGGAAGTGGATGAGCAGAAAGACCACGATCGAGACGCCCCAGAGCACCGGGACGACCGTGAGGAGCCGGCCGGCGAGAAACGCCGTCAAACCGGCCGGCTCCAGAACGCAGTTGTCGCCGTCCGAAGCCTCCTAGTGCTCGACGGACGTCTGCTCCAGGTAGTTGAGCGCCCCGGTCGGGATGATACGGAAGCCCTTCACGTAGCTCTGCAGCACCTGCGATTCATACGGCGTGTAGAGGAAGACCGCGGGGGCCTCGGTGACGAGCAGGCGTTCCAGGTCGTGGTAGATCGGCCTGCGCTCCGCGACCGTCAGGTGCACGCGGCCCCGGTCCAGCAGTTTGTCCGCGGCGGGATTTTTGAAGAGGAAGTTGTTGACCGCGCCGGTGCTGTGGAACGTGCGGTAGAGGAAACGGTCCGGATCGGGGTCGCCGCCCCGCAGTTCGACCATCGTCTCGAAGTCACGCTTCACCCACAGATTGATGTACTGGCCCCACTCAACGTTCTGAATGGTGGGGTTGAGCCCGACGGCCTTCAATTGGCTCTGAATGACCTGCGCTACGGCGATGCCTCCTTCGTACGTCGGGGCCGCCGTGATCGTAAACGATGCGCCCGCAGCACCCGCTGCCTGCAGCAATTCCCGCGCCCGCGCCGGGTTCGGCCGGTACTCGGGGAAGTCCGAGACCGGCAGGGCCCAGACGGTATCCGGCGCCGGGATCGGGCCGCTCACGACGCCCATCCCGAATTCGGCCGCGTTCAGGACCGCCTGCCGGTCGATCGCAAACGCGATCGCGTTGCGCACCCGCGAGTCCGTGAACGGGGGGCGGGTGGTATTGAAGGAGAAGATCCGAAGGTTTAGGCTCGGCGCCTGCGCGACCACGAGAGCGTGGTCGCCCATGGCCTGCTTGACGACGCTGCCGTCCGAGATCGTCGCCATGTCGAGGCTGCGGGACCGCATGCCCGCGAGCAGCGACGCCGGCTCGGGGATGATGCGAAACACCACTTCGTCGACCTTCGGAAGCCCGCGCTTGAAATAGTGGGGATTGCGCGCGAGGCGCATGTAATTGTCGGGCACCCATTCCGCCAGCATGAAGGGCCCGGTGCCGGCCGCGGTCTTCTGCAGATCTCCGGACTTTTCCACCGCCGTGCGCTCCACGACAGCGGCGTTGCCCGAAGCGAGACCGGAGAGCAGCGAGGCCAGCGGATACGCCAGGTGCAGGCGCACCGTGTAGCGGTCCGGCGCCGTGACGCCGTCGATCACATCGATGTACGAGCGTCCCGGCGAGGCCGTCTTGGGATCGAGAATGCGATTGATCGTGTAGACGACGTCGGCGCTTGTCAACTCCGTGCCGTCGTGGAAGAGCACGCCGCGGCGCAGATGAAACACGTACGTGCGGCTGTCGGGATTATCCCACGATTCGGCAAGATCGCCTACCACGTGAAGCCCCGCATCATACGTCACGAGTTTGTTGTAGAGGAGATCGATCCGCCGGAACGACGAGAACGCCGTCACTTTGTTGGGGTCGAGGCCGACGACCTCCTGGTCCACGCCGAGCGTGAGCGTCGTTTTGGGGGGCGCCGCGCCCGCGCGTGCGATCGGGAGCGCTGCGGTCACGGCGACGGCCACGAGCAGCCAGGCAAGGCGCTGCACCTTCATCGACTCACCCCCCGATGGTCCCGACACCCGCCCGAACACCCCTGAGGCGGGCCGGCCGCGATCATGCCCCATCGCGGATGGGTCCTCGCGTCTTCCTATACAGAATCTCCGTCACTCCCGGCAGGATGTAATCCGGCAGCGTCCCGACGCGCCGGTAGCCCCGCCGTTCGTAGAAGCGCTGCGCGCCGGCGTTTGCCCCGTTGACGAGCAAGAACACATTGGGTCCGGCCTCGAAGATTTTCGTTTCCGCCGCGTCCATCAGACGCCCGCCGACCCCCCGGCCCTGCGCGTTCACGGCCACGCCCACCGCCCAAACGTACCCGCTGTGACCGAACGTGCCCTGCGTAAGGTACTCCACAAAGCCGAGGACGTGTCCCCCGTCCTCGGCCACCTGGACGTGCGACGTGCCGCAAAGCGCCCCGACGAACGTCTCGCGCGCCGTGGCGGCCGACACGCCGTACCGCTGCCACAGCGAGAGCCCTGTCATAATCGCCGCGCAGGCCTCGATGTCCGCCGCGCGCAGCGGTCGAACGACCATGCCGGCCACGTGGTTACGTTCTGCGACGCGGTATCCCAGGCCTCCCGCCGGCTCGCGCATCCCGCGAGCCAGTCCCGCGCCAGACGGGAAGGCTCGCGCATCCCGCGAGGCAGTCCCGCGCCAGACAGCAAGGCTTGCGCGTCCCGCGAGCCTGCCCGCCGCCGACGGACGAAAATCGCAGGAGGCGTTTTGGGTGGACCGGAACCACACGGCGATGATCCTCTCCGTCGGTACGGTGCTCGCAGCCGACCGCGATCTTGTCCCGGGTGTCGTCGTTGTCGAAAACGGCCGCATCGCGCGCGTTACCTCCGAGCCGCCGCCGCGCGACGCCGTGTCGTTTCCCGACGGCACGCTGATCCCCGGCCTGATCGACATGCAGGTCAACGGTGGCGCGGGGGTGGACTGCCTGCGCGCTGGCGCGTCCGCGTACGACACGCTCGGCCGCTACCTCGCCGCGACCGGCGTCACCGCATACCTGCCGACCATCGTGAGCGCGCCGCTCGAGGAGATGCGTCGCGCGGGGGAGGCGGCCGCGATCGCGATGCGCCGCGACAGAGCGCTGCCGGAGATCCTGGGCATGCATTTCGAGGGGCCGTATCTCAACCCGCTGCGCAGGGGCGCGCACCGCCCGCAAGACCTCCGCACGCCTAATGTGGATGAGGTGGCCGAGACCGTCCGGCGCCTCGAAGGCGCGCTCCGGGTTGTGACACTCGCCCCGGAGCTGGAGGGCGCCGAAGCGGTGGTGCGCGCCCTTGCCGGCGCGGGCATCCTCGTCGCGATCGGGCACACCGACGCGGCGTTCGACGAAGTGCGGGCGGCCGCGCGCTGGGGGGCGCGGATGGTGACGCACCTGTTCAACGCGATGCGCGGAATTCACCACCGCGAGCCGGGGGCGGCCGGGGGCGCGCTTGTGACGCCGTCGCTCGCGCTCGGCCTCATTGCCGACTTCGCGCACGTGCATCCCGCGGTGCTGTCGCTCGCCGCGCACGCCGCGGGCATGGGCCGCATCGTCCTTGTCACGGATGCGATCGCAGCCGCCGGAATGGGCCGGGGCTCGTTCACGCTCGGCGCGCAAACGGTCGACGTCAAGGACGGCGTGCCGCGCTTGGCCGACGGCACGCTGGCCGGCAGCGTGCTGCAGCTCCACCGCGCCGTCTCCAACTTCGCGACCGCGACCGGCGTGAGCCGCCGCGACGCCGTGCAGGCCGCCTCGCGCACGCCGGCGAGGCTGCTCGGTGTGCACCGCCGCAAAGGGCGCATCGCACCGGGTATGGATGCGGATCTCGTGGTGCTGAACCGCGACGGCGACGTGCAGCTCACGATCGCCCGCGGGAGGATCGCCTACCAGCGGGCCGCTTGAACGTGTTTCGCCGGATTACCGCGCCATCAGGACGAGGGCAGGGGCCGCTTCCGGTACCGCAGAACACCGCCCGGATGCCGGCTCCACTGTCACCGCTCCAATTTTTCCGCCGCGCGGCGGATGTCTACGGGGATCGTCCCGCGGTCGTCGACGGCGCCGAGCGGTACACATA
>Ga0066903_100004851_pt1 | contig 11499 bp, 16 predicted proteins | sample PanSoiMetaGPlot1_FD_67491 | JGI IMG/M metagenome (GOLD analysis project Ga0066903, IMG submission 67491) | Tropical forest soil microbial communities from Panama analyzed to predict greenhouse gas emissions - Panama Soil - Plot 1 (version 2) | ecosystem: Environmental > Terrestrial > Soil >...
GTAGAGGTTGAAGGTGCCGGCGCTCATCAACGCGGCGCCGCCGTCGGGCATCGTCTTGATACGTATGCCATTGACGGGCGGATTGGCGGTAGGCAGCGCATTGTCGTGCCAGAATGTGCCCCCGATCACCACACGCCCAGGCCCCTGCGGGCTCGCGCTCGTACCGGCCTGCATCATGCCATCGACGATGAACTGCTTGCGTGCCCCGGCCTTACCGAGCATGGAAGTGCGAATAATCACGTAAGCGATCGAGTTTGCATCATAGCTCGTTGGCTCGATGTTGGTGCCAAGCCAAAGATTATCAGCCCAACCGCCTGAATAGGAGTTGGTGTTGCTAACGGTCTGCGCCTGGTAGGTGTGGCCATACTGATTGATCGGATCGGCCTGCCAGGTGGTGCCACCGTCCTCGGAAACACGCAGGCCCAGATATCCATCGGCATTGATCTGCACACCGAGGATGTGAAGCTCGTACTCGTTGTAGATCGCGTTGTTGATTTCGCTGGTGAAATCCATGGTCGCGACAGGCGTGGTGATCACCTTCTGAGTGATCAGCTTGCTCATGCCAGGCACTCCCGGCATGGTATTGAAAAAACCGACCTCATCGATGTACTGCAGGCTGGTGCTGGGCGGAAGGGTAATACTGTGCAGCTGCACGGCGGTGGTACCATCGGTGTGAATCAGGGTGACGACATTGTTTGCGGTTCCGCGGTTATAGATGTGCAGCGTCTTGACGTTGCGCAAGGCGCCGGAAGCTGGTGATCCCACGATTGTCGTGGTGCCCGAGGTCAGGCCGGCGAGATTGGTGCGGCCGGGGCCGATGGCGCCGGAGACATTGTCCATCCAGCTGGCGTGCACGTCGATGGTGCCGGCGCTGCCGACCTGAAGCTGGAGCAAATCGGTGATGGAGGCAAGAATCAGCATCCATGACTCCTACGATGCTCTTTTCCTCTCCTGCTACCCAACGAATCGAAAGCGAGATTAGCCCGTTAGCCAAACGCTGGGTAGAGCGGTCGGGGCTCGGATTTGTACTTATGGTCGTCGATATGATCGAGTTCGTCCTCGTCCGGCAGCGTGGCGAGGCCCAACGCGCGCAGGTGGGCGAGTGCCTGGCTCATTGCATCGGCGAGATCGTCGTGGGCTCCCTTGGGCATCTCGGCGCATTCGGTGATGACCTTGTCGGCCCAATCCTTAAAGAGGTAGTCGCCGTTGCCGGTCCCCTCGGCGGGCGCATAAATGAGGCCACACTCGAAAAGGTTCTGCTGCGCATACATCCTTGCCACCTTGTCGCCTTCCGGTGTGACAAGTTGGACTCCAAAGTCCGCCCGATCCTGGGTTTTGGGGTTGTGGCTCATCACATCGGAGATGACGCGACCGCGGCGGCGAAGCTCTTGCGCGACCGGGTGGCCAGAAGCCTTGTCCTCGATCAAGACTCTGTCGACTTTGAATTTCTTACAGGTTTCTTCGATTTTGCGAAGAAGCTCGTAGAGTTCGAGGCGTTCCGCCCAGGCCCACATCAGAATCAGCCTGCGGTTTTGCCACATATCGCGGCACACCCCTAGGACAACGGCCGCGGACGGATCATTCTGTTTCTTCTCGGTTTGTGCCGTGTCGAGACTAAGAACCGTGTAGCTCATCACCGGGAACTTGGGCCAGGGCACTCCAAATTTGCCGCATTCCTCTTGCGTATAGGGCCGCCAGTGCTCGCGCTTGATGATGCCGCCGCCGCGCGGGGCCGGGCGTTGCTGATACTGGCCGGCATAAGCCCAGGAACCTTTCTCACGTTCGATATTTGCAACAGCCTCTGGGGAAAATCTCTCAGGCCACGCGAGATCGCCGTCCTCGGATCGGGGATCGCTCCAGCCGAGCGGGTTGTAAGGCTCCCGGCCGGCCTCAAACTCCATCGGCACCATGAGGTGGCAATATTCCCAGCCTTGTTCGAGAATGAAGCCGGAAATGTCACCCTGATGTACCCGCTGCATGATGATGACGATGGCGCTATCGTCCAGGTCATTGAGCCGGTCGGTAATCGTCTCACGAAACCAACGCACGGTATCCGAGCGAACCACATCCGATTCAGATTTGTGCACGTCGTGGGGATCGTCAATGACAACTCGATCGCCGCGCTCGCCGGTGCCGATGCCTTTGACCGAGGAGGCGAACTTCGAGCCGGTTTTCGAATTGGTGATTTTGATTTCGCCTTCTTTTTCGAGTTTGAAGCGCTCACCCCACAGCTCCTTGTATTTCTCCGACGTGATCAGTTTGCGGAACTTGGTGTTGTCTCTTTCCGTTAGCCCGCTGGAATACGAAAAACTCACGTAGCGCAGATGCGGCATATTGAGCGGGCCCCACTCCCAGGCCGGCCAGAACACGTTGACCATGAGCGATTTCATGCTGCCGGGCGGGACGTTGATCAGCAGCCTGGTGATATCGCCGAAGGTGACGGCTTCCAGATGCAGGCCGATCGCATCCAAGAGCCAGCCTTCGACCAGCTTGGTTTCCGGTTCCAGCACGTTCCAGAAGTATCGCACGAAGGCGACGAGGCCGCCTTTTCTGGCCTGGACTTTACGCTCTCTACGGACGCGCTTTTCGGTTTCCAGCGCGGCCAGCGCGAGATCGAACTGATCTGGCGCGCGCTTGGTACCTTTTTGCGCTGATTGTTTTTTTGTCACTGCGCATCTCGCTTGAGCGTAGCGCCTCTAACAGCTGCATTCTGATCCATCCGCTTACTGACAGACCGAGCGATTCCGCGCAATGGACGATACGCGCGCGTTCGGCCGGGCGCACGCGCAGCATGATACCGGAGGAGCGGTTGAGCGAGGCTTGTTCCGTCATCTTGTCATCCTATGCGCCGCGTAATACAAATGCAACATGGACGACAGCTTCTGGGATGACATCAAGCGCCGCCAGGCACGGCTTGAGGAGCTTGAGCGCGAGCTGGCGCAGGTTCGTGCCGATGCTGCGCTGGTCGTGCGCGCGCTCGATGCGGCGTTGGTGTTGGTCAATGGCTTGCTGATCTGGTTGCCGGAGGGGCAGGTGCTGCCGAGCGAGCTTGGCGGCATGAAGCAGCAGCTCGACGATGCGCTAGAGAAGATAGGCGTGAGGAAACAATGACCGATCCTAGAGTAAAGCCGCTTGCCAGGCGGACTGACGACGAGGGCGAGCTGACCTTTACCATCACCAACGATCCGTCGTCCGGCAAGATCATCATCGATTTCGGCAAGAAGATTCACTGGCTCGCCATGCCGCGGAAGATGGCGCAGCAGTTTGCGCTGGAGATTTTGCGCCGCTCAGCCGACCGCCATGTGAAGCTGGAGATACCGAAATGACCAGGAATAACCGCACTCGGGTTATCGAGCGAGCGAACACCGGTTTTCGCAGGACGAAGAAGCTTCCGCGGCCCGGGCTCATCCCCTGGAGGCCGTCGAAGCATTCGCGCATTAAGGGAGCAAAACATGGCGCCGACGCTGAGCAAGGCGCAGGCCGATTATCACCTGGCAAAGACGACGTATGACCGCAATCGCTATTGCAAGGACTGCAGCATGTTCCGCATCCAGCGAGGCGGCACCGGCGGACGCTGCACCTTGGTCAAGGGCGTGATCGATTCGGTCGGCACCTGCAAACATTTTGACGCTAAGTGATGTGACGCCAAATGAAAGACGGCAAGATGAGAGCGGCGACGGTTGCCATTTGCGATACGTGTTGGCGCGCGCAGGAAAACGGGCGCGAGCCGGCACGTTTGCGCGAGCCGCAATGCGAGACCTGCTATGCCTGCCAGCAGGAGACGCATTCCGGCATTTATGTTCGCAGGCACATATTGAGGCATCCGGATGACGACCGACGACACGCCTGATGAAACTGCCGCCGAGAGATTGGGCAAGGACGCCGAGGCCGCCATCCTGCTGGAGGCGGGCAGCAAAACCATTGCCAAGCTGATGGAGGAGGGAAAGTTGATGACGGCGCTGCTCGACGCCAAGACCGAGTTACTCAACCGCAAGGACGAGCAGATCGCCGGCCTACAGATGACGATCGTGGAGCGCGCGGCCGACATCGATCGGCTCGTGCGGGCGCGCGAGGTTCTCTGTCTCAACATTACCGAACTCAACGATCACAAGGCGTTGCTCACCGACGCGCTCAACGATGCGCTGAGCCTGGTCGAGCATCTGCTTGGCGAGTTGCGCTACAACAACGTGATGCCGCGGCCGGCGCTGATGCTGGCGCACAAGCAGTTTCAGGGCAAGATGCGCAAGCTCTTAAGTGCTTAGCGTTATCTTCCGCGTCTTGATTGCCGGCTGGCGGTGTGGGGCGACGGCGGGTGCGGCTCGTCCTCTTCGTCGTCATTCATCATATTATGTTGTGCGACGGCCGAAGCGCTGGCGGCGGACATTGAAGCGATGGTGGTATCGGTGCCGAGGTGTGGGCCGAGCGCCGGGGATGCGTGGGTGGCTACCTTCTTGAGTTCCTCGACGCGGGCGGCTTGCGCAGCCTGTTTCTGCTGCGGAGAAAAATCATGCTCGGCGAAAGAGAGCGCTTCCAGGTTGGTCGGCCAGGCGCCGGCGACCGGCTCGTTTATTCGCATCATGGTGCACCAAGCGCCGGAAGCCGGGCGCATGCCGTAGTAGAACGGGGTGGCGGCGCGCGCCGAGATGGCGCCGGTGGTTGGATCGAAGCTGGCCAGATTGAAGTACTCCACGTTTTGGCCGGTGCCGTCGAAGCCGGAGTTGTAGGCGACGGTGCCCTGCACGGTGACGGGGCCGGGGTTGGAGGCGAGCGGGTAGGTGATGGTGGTCGCGGAAGTGACGGTGCCGGTATAGTTGCCGTTGTAGCCGGCCGGGGTGACGCCGGCGACCGTGATCGGATAAATCGTTCCGACCGGATCGCTCTGGGCCGGGATGGTGGCGGTGACGATGCCGTTGGCCCAGGTCATGGCGGAGGCCGTGGCGGAGACCGGGCGGCCGGCGAGCGAGGCGACCACCAGCGCGGCGATCGGTGCGGCCGCCGGCGGGGATGCCGCGAAGTACCAAACGATCTGGCCAGTCAGCGGAAGCGTCAGCGTGCGCGGCATGATTTCCTCCTATTCCCCTCTTTTGGATCCCCTCTTTTGCAGGGCTTCCCGACTCAAAGCCTAGCACATTTCACTATCCCATTTCGACGTCCTGGGTGCACTGACAATACCAGAAACTGCCGTAGCCAGCGTTATGCTGCCGACACTTGATCCAGTATTCAGCTTCCAGCATCAGGCGCAAGCTTGCCCTCTTTCTCCAGAGCGTCGATGATCTCGTAGCAGCGCTTCTTCGGGGGTATCCTGCGCGGCACGAGGTACCAGTTGTCGTCGCCCGGATACTGGATGATGCAGGCGAAATGCCGTCGCGACATACGACCGACGACCTGCTCTCCGTTCCAGAACGGCCACTTCTTCTTGGGTTTATTCCCGCTGGGCATAGAGCATCCACGAGCGCTTGTGCAGCAGCTCGACCAGCCGCCGGCGCTTGAGGCGCAGCAGCGCGCTATCGGCCGAGGCGACGCGCGCCACGATATGCGCCCCTTGCACGATATGCGCGCCTTGCTTGGCCCGTGCCTTCATTTCCTCTTTCGCCTTGCGCAGCTGCGAGAGCCGCAGCCTTTCCTTTTCCGCCTTCTCCATTTGGCTCTGGCGATATTCCGAGACAAAATCCTTGTGCCACAGCAAGCTGTAGCAGCGCGGGCACACCTTCATATCCTGGGCGCCGGCGATGACCGGGGCAACGCCACAGTCGCTGCAGAAGCCGCCGTGCAAGCGCGGCGCCGGCTGGAGATACTTGCGCCGGCCGCTCAAATCCGTCTCTACTGCTACTCGCATGTTCGCTCCTTAGAGGCGACACTCCTTTTTCAGCGTCAAAATCCAGCGCTGCTGCCACATCAGAGGTTGCGGGGGATCGTCCAAGGTCAGCACGTTGACCATGTCGCCGAGAAACTTCCTATCCTCCTTGGCGATGCAGACCGGACCTTGTTGCCGCAGTAGCTCGACCAGCAGCAGCCACTCGACCGGGCTCATCGGTTACGCCACCGCTCACACGCCGCCATCGCCTCGGCCAGCGAGGCAAACTTGCCCAACTCAATGAGCCTGCCGTCAAACGGCCGCGCCCCACACGGCTTCACACTCGCCGCAATAGCCCCACCAAAAGCATCGTCGCGCGACACCAAAAACGTGAACCCATCACGCTCGGCACCCCACGTCATCATGTTGGGAACAACAGACGGTTGCTGCACAAAACGCATGATCACCCTCATCACCTTCATACCCGCCCCATCCACCGCTACGATGTCCTCCCAAACGATCCCGAACCACGCCTGCACCTGGTGAAAAAATGAAAGCCTACTGCCCACTGTGCAAAACCGAAGGCCACTCGGGCGCCAACTGCCCGCGGCTCAAAACTCTCTCCCATGGCGCCGCGCGCGTATCCGCCCACGACCTCGTGGCACCAGAACACGTGCCGCGCCGGCGTGTCACTGTGGCTGATCTTCTCCGCTCTCGTGCCGCAGCCAAAGCCGCCAATACTGCCCCACAACAAACGGCCTCACCCGCTCCCACCACGCCATCTTCAACGCAAACATCGCCTCCTCAAGCGTCACCTCAAACCACTCGCCCCGCGTCCGATACGTCCCCAGCAACTCGTGCATCCTCCGCTCCAAATCTTCAGCCCGAACCTCTCGATTGCATTCCTGCTCCTCACAGTTGCTCCAAAACAACAACTCCAATGGTTGATGATGCGCAATCTGCAGCGCCCGTAGCCGACCAGGCGCATCGTTCGAAACCCCAATCTTCAGAAACCCACCCGGCACCCCAATCAAATACACCGCCGGTCTCATCCGCTTCTGCTGCAAACCCATCGGACAATGTTGCAAACCCACCGCCATGTTTGCAACAGAAAAACAAGGGCGGCCGACCTCCGTCCAAAAATCCCTCCCCCTCAACCCTGCGCTCGCGTAAATACCGCGCCCGAAAATCCCAAAAAGGAGGTCCCACAAAAATAGGCCAGGGGTGATCTGTGGAGGACCGGCGTCCCAATCCTCCACCCCCGACTCGCCTTGACCGCCGGCACCCGTCGGGAAGGGTAGCCCAAAACCAAAAAAATAACGGCATATGGGGGAGAGGCCTGGAGAAATTTTCTCTTTCTCAGCGTCCCCCCTCCCCCGGGGGCGCGCGTGGGGTGGGGGCTGTGCCCTGCATGCTCGCGGCCGCCTAGCGCCCATGGATGCTGCATAATCGCGCCCAACGGATGGGTTGGAACATGGGTACGGTCGGGGAAATGCCTATTTCTCCTGCAATATCAAGGCTTGTCGGCAGAGGGTGTATCCGCCGACGGCGTGACGTCGATGGTCTTGGCCGCACGCTCGCGGTCGGCGATCATCACCTTGATGGCGGCGATAGCGTCATCAATCTGCTGGTCGGTCATCTCCTTGACGGCGCCCGAATGCTCGATTTGCATCTCACGCGGCACCAAAAGCACAAGCATTTTCAAGAAGATAGCAGGCGACTCGCGCATAACGCGATTAATGGCGCGCTGCCCGCCTTGGTCGAAAGCGCGCTGTAGAGCCTCCAATGTCGTGGCGTTTAACCGGCGCCTGGCGCGAGTATCACTAGGGCCGCGGTCTCCAGACAACACCTCGCCGTTGGTGGTATTTGCGGTGGGGAGCTTGCCGGTTTGTTGATCACGGATGGAGAGGAGGCGTTGACGCTGGCGCTCACGGGCTTCTGGTGTCCATCGTTTGGACGTATCGCGGCCTAGTCTGTCCTTTGGCATTATTGGAGGCTAGGGGGTAGATCGCGGCCTGTCGAGGAGTTTGCCCAACGCGCCGAGAGAGCGCTCGCGCAGGCGTTGGCCTTGCTCTGTGTTCATGAACTCTTGCCATGCTTCGGCGGCTTGCTGGCGGAGTTGGGCCTTGGATGGTGGGTTTGGGTTACCGAGGGATGCGGCGGCTTTAGCGCGCTGATGCAGGCCCCATATGACCTGGTCGCGGGTGAGGCGCCCGGCTTGGGCTCGCTTAGTGACGCGGGCGAAGTTTCGACCTTTAGCCATCACACGACAGGTTCACCCGCGGCGGGTGAACCCCTCCTGATCGAGCGCGGGACGAGCGGTCGACGCGCCGGCTGATACAGCTGGGGCGAGAGCGCGATCTCGCGCAGCAACTCCAGCACGCAGGACCAGCAGGCGCAGCCGAGCGGGTGCGGCGCGTTGCTCTCATCCAACCAGCGGCGGAACTCGCGGCGAGTGAGCTTCATCGCTTCCCCCAGGTCCTTGTCGGATGGCCCGCTTTGGGCCCGCGTGGCTGTGAGGCGCCGCGCGCGCGCGCGAGTCGAATCAGCCGTGATTCGCGCCGCTTGGTCAAATCCTTGCGCGAAACACAAGATGTAGTAAGCCGCGCCCTGTGGATTGTGGGGATAACTGGACAGCGATGCTGTCCTACTGAGTTGGACACTTAGGCATCTAAGAAAGAATATTGCGCGGGAGCGGGGAGGCTGTCAGTCCCCCTTCCAGTTCACCGGGCGTTGCTTCGTCCGACCGCCCCGCTAGCTTAGGATATCTTTCATTTCGTCGTCACTGTAGAGCCGACGCCATGCGGCTGTGGGCCTTAATGCCTTGGCGATCTGCTCTTGGCGTTCTACCGCTTCCCACATACCGCCACCGTTGTGGGCGCGATTGTAGCGCGGCTTCTCGTTGACAATCGCGGCGCGCTCCGCAGCCAATGCGAGCGCGCGGTCCGCGTGCCATTCAATCTCGATTCGCCTAACAGCTTGAAACCATGGCGCGTTCCCGTGCGATGCAAAGCGGTGGAGCACAGTCAGCGACACGCCGACATAAAGCAAACTATTTCGATCATCGAAAAAACGATAAAGCGCACAATGCCTTGGGTTGTTTTGGGTTCGCATTTCCCAAGTAAGCTATTCTTATTATTGGCGTTTCGCAAGGCACCTAAAAAAGCCCTTTTGCCACCGTGCGAAATAAATGCACGGCAGAGCTTGACTTACAGCGCTATACGTGCATAGCTAGGTCCGGGCAACTACGCCCGCCACTGACACAAGGAGTCTAACACCATGACGAGAAAGCACTTCGAAGCCTTGGCCCGCGCCATCCGCGCAATCGCCGATGACTGGGAGCGCGAGCAGAACGCGCAATCCATGGCCGACCTCTGCCAAAAGCAAAACCCGCGCTTCGACCGCGCACGCTTCTATGCGGCGTGCAACGTGGGGGGCGCATCATGACCGTCGACAATCCCCACGTCCGTCAGGACACCTCGTGCCCCATCTGCCTTGGCCGCAAGGACCGCGGCCTAGTCGCGTGCTGGTCCTGCTACCGCGAGAAGGGGCTTTGATACGGCAATGGCGTGGCCGAAGCGATGATTGCCGAGCGCGAGGCCGAGCTTCGCCGCAAGCGTGCCAACGCCAGCGCATGGGCCCTCATCCGCCGGGGTTCGCCGTCATGACGCGCATGGAGCTTTGGCTTTGCGCCTCGCTGGTCTTTTGGGTGATCGCGCTCGCGCTCGCCTATGGCGTCGCCTGATTGCAGCCGATGCCGCTCACGGGCGGCATCTACGGCAATCACGCCGACAAGGAGTCTAACGCAATGCCGACACGATCACAGACTGCCGCGGCCGATATCGCGGCGCTAACCCGGGCGCGCAACGCCGTGCTGTGGGTTAACTCAGCCGAGGAAAAGCGAGTCGAGCTTTACCTTGCCCAAGCATGCCAGAGCGCCGGGTATATGCCCGTGTTTTGGGACTGCGCGGCCGGGCTCACTGATCTATCGGGCAAGCGCATCGCCGGCACCAGCGACGAGCATGCGGATCCTGGCATCACGCTCGACATGATCGCGGCCAAGGCGCGCGCCCGCACTGACCGCATGGTGTGGATCATGCGCGACCTGCACAAATGGATGGACGGCCCGATTGGCATTCGCACGCTGCGGCAATTGCGCAACCTAAGCCGCGAGCTTCCCCCGCTTGGGCACACGATCATTATCCTTGCACCGAGCGGCGCCATCCCTCCGGAGCTTGCCGGTGGCGACGCCATCGTCATCGAGTGGCCGCTCCCCGACCGCGACGAAATCGGCGCATTGCTCGACACCGCGCTAAAGCCGCATGAGGGAAAAATCGAGCCCCTCAATGGGCAGCGTGACGCGGCGATTGACGCGGCCGTGGGGCTTTCCGGCTTGGAGGCCGAAGCCTGCTTTGCCAAGTCCCTGGTACAGAGCCGGCGCATTGATCCCGTCCTCATCGCCGGCGAGAAAAAGCGCGTCATCGCCCGCGCCGGCGTGCTGGAATGGTTCGATCCGCTCCCGGGTGGGTTAGACGCCGTTGGCGGCCTCGACAACCTGAAATCATGGCTCACAGCTAGGAAGGCAGCCTACAGTCCCCGCGCCCGCGCCTACGGGCTTCCGGCGCCACGCGGCGCCTTGTTGGTAGGTGTGCCCGGGTGCGGCAAGAGCCTCACCGCCAAGGCTGTAGCCACGGCGTGGGGCGTGCCTTTGCTCCGCCTCGACCTTGGCGCCATCAAATCGAAATACGTTGGCGAGAGCGAAAGCAACCTCCGCAAGGCATTCCGCACCATCGAGAGCGTGGGGCGTTGCGTCGTGTGGCTGGACGAGATCGAGAAGGCACTTGCCGGCGCCACGCAAGGCGCGGCCGACGGCGGCGTCAGCGCCGACGCTTTGGGCGCCGTGCTTTCATGGATGCAAGAGCGCACGGGCGAGGCTTTCGTCATCGCCACGGCGAACGACGTCACCAGCTTGCCCCCGGAGCTTATGCGCAAGGGCCGCTGGGACGAACTTTGGAGCATCGACCTTCCGACCGCAACCGAGCGCCACGCCATCATCAGCGCGGCATTGCGCTCGCACGGCCGCGAGCCCTTGGCGTTGTTCCCGCCCCTGATCAAGGCGACAGAGGGATTCACCGGCGCCGAGATCGCGGCACTTGTGCCTGACGCGCTCTTTACCGCTTTCGCCGACGGCGAGCGCGCCTTGACCTTGACCGACTTGGCCGAGGCCGCGGCGCGCGTTGTTCCCTTGTCGCAGACCGCCAAGGAGAAAATCGACCGGCTGCGCGAGTGGGCCAAGGGCCGCGCGCGCCCGGCGACCACCCGTGAGGCCGAGGCCGAGGCCGGCAGCGGCCGCGCCATCGACCTTGACTAGCTTGCAGCCCATGCCGCGCCCTCCCCACGCGCGGCATGTTCGGCAAGCTTCCCGCTTGACCGCTATGCCACCGTGGCATAGTATCGAAACGCAACAGGAGTCTGACAAATGCAAACCTCTACCTTGCGCCCGGGCTTGCTGGTCGCGGTGACGACGAGCATCCGCGGCAACGTCAAGTATCGCACGACTGACCTTGGCACCAGCGTCACCGTGGACGGCGCCGAGGAGTCGCGCTGGGAGACCGAGCGCCACATCACCGACAAGGCCGAGCAGGAGCGCGCCTCCAAAGCGCGGAGCCTCGCCCGCAGCGCAGTTCAATCCGTTTGCGCGCAAT
>Ga0066903_100004852_pt1 | contig 11499 bp, 7 predicted proteins | sample PanSoiMetaGPlot1_FD_67491 | JGI IMG/M metagenome (GOLD analysis project Ga0066903, IMG submission 67491) | Tropical forest soil microbial communities from Panama analyzed to predict greenhouse gas emissions - Panama Soil - Plot 1 (version 2) | ecosystem: Environmental > Terrestrial > Soil >...
GTCGCACGCCGCGCCGGTGTTCCCGTGATCGGTGTGACCTTCGGCTATACCGATATACCGATGGCCGATCTGAAGCCCGACCGGGTGATCGCCCATATGCGCGACCTGCCGGCGGCCGTGGATGAGTTGCTATGGCGGCCGCGGGCTTTGGCCTAAGGCATTGGTCTAATTCGGTATTCCGGATCGCTGCACAACGAAATTAACCATCAATTAACTGTAAGAAGCCGGGCTGTTGCGTGGCCGTGCCGACACTCCTATGGTCCGAATTCGGGATTGTGTCAGTTTGTCGCAGTTAGTGTGGCGGAACGAAATATGCGGCGTGTCATCGCGGTGGCGATAGCGGGTGCAAGCCTTGCCGGCTGCTCGTCATTCTCCTGGGACATGTTCAAGTCCGCGCCGGCCTCGATTCCGGTCCAGCTCGAATCGAACCCGCCGGGCGCCGATGCGCGGACCTCGCTTGGACCAGGCTGCAAAACCCCCTGCTCCGTCCCCGTGCCCGCCCCCGATGCCGGGTTCTCCGTTACCTACACGCTGGACAAGTTTCAGTCCCAGACCGTGCAGGTTCAGGTGGTCCACAATCCCGGCGATGCGAGCAATCCGGCGACGACCGTCACCGAGCCGAACCCGGTATTCGCCGAACTGCAGCCGGTCGCGCCACCACCGAAGGCCCGCAAGCCGACGCGGCCGAAGCCGAAGCAACCGAAGCCGGCCGCAGCCGAGCCGCCTGTGGACACGGCGTTCCCCAATCCGAACGCTGCGGCGTCAGCTCCCGCGGCGCCCAGCCGCTGATGGCCTGCTTGCACCGCACCACGGTTGACGCAGCGGCTAACCGCAACGCATGCATTGTGCGCCACTCACATCATGCTTAGATTGCGCGCAGCGTGGCGCCGCGCCGCTCCGGTCCCGGCCACGCCAGTGCATGATCCGGAAAGATCATGCTCAAACAAAGAGCTAGAGCGATCACATCATGCTCTAGTGCGAACAAGGCTTTTTGCATGACCGGAACCAGCCTCAATCCCGCTCCGTCGCTGTCGCGTCCGATGACAGATCCGTTTGGGCGGACCATCAGCTATTTGCGGGTCTCGGTGACGGATCGTTGCGACCTGCGCTGCTTCTATTGCATGTCGGAAGACATGACATTTCTGCCCAAGGCCGACCTCTTGACGCTGGAAGAGCTCGACCGGCTCTGCTCGGCCTTCATTGCCAAGGGTGTGCGCAAGCTCAGGCTGACCGGCGGCGAGCCGCTGGTCCGGCGCAATGTGATGTCGCTGGTACGCTCGCTGTCGCGTCATCTCGATAGCGGCGCGCTGCGCGAGCTGACCATGACGACCAACGCCACGCAGCTCGCTCGGTTTGCGCAGGAACTGCGCGATTGCGGCATGCGTCGCATCAACGTCTCCCTCGATACGCTGGACCCCGCCAAGTTTCGCGCCATCACGCGCTGGGGCGATCTCGACCGCGTGCTTGCCGGCATCGAGGCAGCGCGATCGGCCGGCCTTGCCGTCAAGATCAACGCGGTGGCACTGAAGAACCTCAACGAGGATGAGATCCCCTCGCTGATGGAGTGGGCGCATGGCAAGGGCATGGCGCTGACGCTGATCGAGGTGATGCCGATGGGCGAGATCGGCGAAGGCCGTCTCGACCAATATGTGCCGCTGTCGGTGCTCCGCGCGCGTCTTGCCAAGCACTACACGCTGACCGACCTTCCCGACGATACCGGCGGACCGGCGCGCTACGTTCGCGTCAGCGAGACCGGCGGCAAGCTCGGTTTCATCACACCGATGACCCATAATTTCTGCGAGTCATGCAACCGGGTGCGCATCACCTGCACTGGCACGCTGCACACCTGCCTCGGCCAGGAAGACGCCTCCGATCTGCGCCGGCCCTTGCGGGCTTCGCCGGACGACGAGCTGCTCTCGGCCGCGATCGACCGCGCCATCGGATTGAAGCCGAAGGGGCACGACTTCATCATCGATCGCCGCCACAACCGCCCGAGCGTCAGCCGCCACATGAGCGTGACTGGCGGCTAGCACATCATCCGCAAAAGCTTGCCCCGCATTCGTTGCCGGGCCGCGCTTGCTGCAGGCGCTAGATTTACCAAGCCCCCGCAACGGCTTGACCACGGGTCAATTTGCCCATTTTCTGATTGACAGGGAAGAGATCGCGCTGAAATGGTGCGAATGCTTTCTTTTCGCATGGCCGGATAGGCCGCTGCGCCGCTTAGCGCAGCCAAGACGGCAGAAGGCAGGAGGGAGGAGGATCTTGCAAATCACTCCCATCAAACTGCTTTGGCCACACGCGTTCGCGTGGCGGCTGAGCCATGTCTATTGAGATCATCGGCGCGCGCTTGACGCGCGGCCGCGGAGAACATGATGCGCCCCTTGTTGGCCGTAAGCTCAGCGATCGACGCGCTCAACGAAAAGATAGGCTATGTCTGCAATGTGCTCGTCCTGGCGTCATGCGTGGTGAGCGCCGCCAACGCGATGATCCGTTACGCATTCGACTACAGTTCGAACGGCTGGCTCGAATTGCAGTGGTACATGTTCGCGATCCTGGTCATGTTCGGCGCCTCCTACACCTTCAAGCGCAACGAGCATGTGCGGGTCGAGATCTTCTATCTGTTCCTGTCCGAGCGCGGCCAGCTCTGGCTTGATCTGATCGGCACGCTGTTCTTCCTGATCCCGTCCTGCCTTCTGCTCGCCTATCTGTCCTGGCCGTTCTTCATGCAATCCTATGCGGTTGGCGAAATGTCGGGCAATGCCGGAGGGCTGGTCCGCTGGCCGATCAAATTCGTGATTCCCTCGGGCTTCGTCATGCTGGCGCTGCAGGGCGTCTCGGAAGTCATCAAGCGCATCGCGGCACTAAGGGGTGAGACGACGATCGACGCGAAGTACGAGAGGCCGACCCAATGATTACGCTGGAGATGATGCCGCCGCTGATGTTCGGCGGACTGGTTCTGGCAATGCTGATTGGCTTTCCCGTCGCTTTTACGCTAGCGGCCGTCGGTCTCTCCTTCGGCTTCTTCGCCATCCATCTCGGCTTCTTCGACCTGAACTTCCTGCAAGCGATTCCCGGCCGCGTGTTCGGCAGCGTGCTCTCCAACGAGCTGTTGCTCGCCATTCCCTTCTTCACCTTCATGGGCGCGATCCTGGAGCGCTGCGGGCTTGCCGAGGACATGCTGGATTCGATGGGACAGTTGTTTGGCCCGATCCGCGGCGGGCTCGGCTACTCCGTGATCATTGTCGGCTTCATTCTCGGCGCCATCACCGGCACCGTTGCCGCTCAGGTCATCGCGATGGCGCTGATCTCGATGCCGGTGATGATCCGCTATGGCTACAACATGCGTTACATCACCGGCGTGCTCGCGGCTTCCGGCACGATCACGCAGCTGGTGCCACCCTCGCTGGTCCTGATCGTGCTGGCCGACCAGCTCGGCAAGTCGGTCGGCGACATGTATCTCGGCGCCTGGGGACCATCGGTTTTCCAGATCATGCTGTTCGCGGGCTACACGTTCCTGCTCGGCATTTTCAAGCCGAACCACGTGCCGCCGGTGCCGAAGGAGGCGCGCACGCTGACCGGCTGGGCGCTGTGGAAGAAATGCCTGATGGGCATCATTCCGTCCGCGGTGCTGATCTTCGTCGTGCTCGGCACCATGATGATGGGGCTTGCAACGCCGACGGAAGCCGGCGCCATGGGCGCGATCGGCGCCATCGTGCTCGCCGCGATCCATCACAAAGATTTCAGCGCGATCGGCAGCAAGATCCTGGTCGTCGGGATCATCGCGGCCGGCATCGGCACCATCGTTGCGATACTCTACAGCGAGAACCTTGTCTTCAAGATCGCCTTCGCGATCACCTATTTTGCAATCGTCTGGATCTGCCTCGAAGCCGTCCGCATCCCCGAGCTGCGCGACCTGATCAAGCAAGGCTATGAGACGACCATGCGCATCACCACCATGGTCACCTTCATCTTGATCGGCTCGACCTGTTTCTCCGTGGTGTTCCTCGGCGTCTCCGGCGGCGTCTGGCTCGAACATCTGTTGACGTCGCTCCCCGGCGGGGTCTGGGGATTCCTGCTCTTCATCAACATCTTCATCTTCTTCGTGGCGTTCTTCCTCGACTTCTTCGAGATCGCCTTCATCATCCTGCCGATGATCGCGCCGATCGCGCAGAAGATACTGGCGCCCGTGGTCGGCCCGGACGCCGCGCTGATCTGGTTCGGCGTCATGCTCTGCGTCAACATGCAGACCTCGTTCCTGCATCCGCCCTTCGGCTTTGCGCTGTTCTATCTGCGCGGGGTCGCGCCGAAGGAGGTCAAGAGCTCCGACATCTATTGGGGCGCCATGCCCTGGATCGGACTTCAGGCCATCATGGTCGTGCTGGTGATCGCCTTCCCGAGCACGGTGACCGCCCTGCTCGACAAGCCCAGCAATGTCGATCTCAACAAGGTGAAGATCGAGGTGCCGCAGATCGATCTGCCGCCGCTCGATTTCGGGCAGCCGAAGCAATAGGGCACAAGCGAGTAAGGCCCACGTAAGCTGGCCATAAGGCTGGTGTAAGCAGACCCTGCTATCTGCTTTCCGGAGCGATACGCCCGTTGCCGCCGCGGCTCGGGCACCCGCAGTCTCGCGCAAAGCCGAAACGCAACGGGTCAAGATGGTGATCCCACTCCGTATCAGACAGGCCGGCTACGCGGCCGGCGCGGCCGCGGCAGTCTTGTTTGCCGGTGCATGGCTGGAGATGCATTCCGACGGCATGCCTGCCGCCAATTCCGCCGAGACCGCAGCAAGCATCGGCGTCAACGCCGCGCAACAATCCATCGAGCTGAACGAACGGCAGGCTCAGACCTTCAAAATCGCGCGAGCTGAGCCTCGCCCCTTCCGGACGATCAAGAATGCGGTGGGATCGATCGACTTCAATCAGAACATGCTGGTGCAAGTGTTCACTCCGAACCCCGGAAAGATCGTCGATACATGTTTCAACATCGGCGACGAAGTGAAGAAGGGACAGACGCTATTTACCATCGACAGCCCCGACCTATTGCAGGCGGAATCGACCCTGCTCGCCGCCGCCGGCGTTCTCGAACTTCAGACACGGACGCTCACGCGGTTCAGACAGCTTCTGAAAACCGGCGGCGGCGCGCAGAAGGATGTCGATCAGGCGACCTCCGATCAGCAGACCGCGGAAGGCAACTTCAAGGCCGCCCGTGACTCCGTGCGCATCTTCGGCAAGACCGACGCCGAGATCGACCGGATCGTGGCCGATCGCAAGGTCGACTCGATCCTGATCGTGCCAAGCCCGATCTCGGGACAGATCGTCGCCCGCAGCGCGGCGCCCGGACTATACGTTCAACCCGGCAATGCGCCGGCGCCCTACACACTGGCGGATCTTTCCACGATGTGGATGGTCGCCAACGTCATCGAGACCGACGCGCCGGCCTACAGGCTCGGACAGCCCGTGGAAGTCAGGGTGCCCGCCTATCCCGACGATGTGTTCCGCGGACATGTCAGCACGCTCGGCCTGAACATCGATCCCAATTCCCACCGCCAGCTCGTGCGCTCGGTGATCGACGACCCCGCGCACAAGCTTCGCGCCGGCATGCTGGCAAGCTTCGCCATCGAGACTGAAGGCCCGCGCATGTCGGTGGCCGTTCCGTCCGAAGCCATCGTTCGCGAGGGCGACGGCACAATGACCGTCTGGGTCACGACCGATGGCCGCCGCTTTGAGCGGCGTACCGTAAAAACCGGCATGGAGCAGGATGGGCAGCGCCAGATTCTCGACGGGCTCGGCCTGGGTGAAAAGGTTGCTTCGAGCGGGGCGATCTTTCTCAGCAACAAGTTTGCCAACGCGATCCCGGGAGCCACGTGATTTTATCCCCGACATCGTGGCTGGTGTCTTGAGCGGCGCCGGCATGCCCAAAGCGGTGCAAGAGCCTTGGTCAAGAGCATCATCCATTTCGGTCTGACACGCAGCGCCATCATCGTGCTGGGGCTCGTGGTGTTCTGCGCCGCCGGCATAGCCGCGTTCAGCAGGCTGAACATCGAGGCCTATCCGAATCCCGCGCCAGTGATCCTTGAGATCACCGCACAGGCCGCCGGTCTCTCCGCCGAGGAGATGGAGAAGTATTACACGATTCCGATGGAGGTCGGCCTCTACCCCACGCCCGGCGTCGTCAACATTCGCTCGACCTCGTTCTACGGGCTGTCCTTCGTCCGCGTGACCTTCAAATACGGCGTCGACTACTATTTCGCGCTGACGCAAGCCGCCAACAGCATCCAACAGAACATCCAACTTCCCGGCAACCTCGTTCCGACCATCCAGCAGTCCAGCCTGGTCGGTGAAATCTATCGCTACCAGCTTGTCGGCCCGCCGAATTTCGGCCTGACCAATCTGCGGACGCTGCAGGACTATGTGGTGACGCGCCGCCTGATGACCATTCCGGGCGTCGTGCAGATCAACTCCTGGGGCGGCACCACCAAGCAATTCAATGTCGATGCCGACCTGCAGAGGCTCGAGGCCTACAACATCACCGTTCCGCAGCTCATCTCGGCGCTCGGCAACGCCAACGTCAATGTCGGCGGCCGCGAGATTTCGATCGGCCAGCAATCCGTCAACATCCGCGGCATCGGGCTGATCGATTCCGGCGGCGCCGACGACGTCACCAAGGGCTACCATGTCGAGGACATCGAGAATGTGGTCCTCACCCAGTCGAGCGGCCTTCCAATCCAGATCAAGGATGTGGCGAAAGTCTCGGTCGGTTACGTGCCAAGACTCGGAATCGCCGGCAAGGACAGGGATGACGACATCGCCGCCGCGATCGTCGTGATGGGACGGACGCAGCACACCAACGACATTCTTCCGAAGGTGCAGCAGGAGGTCGCGCGGATCAACGGCGACGGCACGCTGCCACCTGGGGTCAGGATCGTTCCTTATTATGACCGCAGTTCGCTGGTGGGCGTCACCACCCACACCGTTCTGCATAATCTCCTGTTCGGCTGCATCTTGGTTTTCGCGATCCAATGGATCTTTCTCGGCGATCTGCGCAGTGCAATGATCGTGAGCGCGAACATTCCCTTCGCGCTGTTCTTTGCGATCATCATCCTGGTGCTGCGGGACGAAGACGCCAATCTGCTGTCGCTCGGCGCGGTCGATTTCGGCATCATCGTCGATTCCGCCGTCATCATGATGGAGAACATCTTCCGCAATCTGCAATCCTCTCCGGAAACACGCCAGCTTGCCCTGCAGCGTCTCGCCGAGGGCCACTGGGGTCCGGATCCGACGGTGCCGGTCGATGGCCGGTCACCCGCGACGGCCCGCTGGAACGAACGATTGCGGATCATCTTCGTCAGCGCCCTTCAGGTCGACAAGGCCGTGTTCTTCACCGCGGCGATTACCGTCACGGCCTTCGTTCCGCTGTTCACGATGCAGGGCGTCGAAGGCCAGATCTTCGGCCCTATGGCGCGCACCTATGGTTACGCGCTCGCAGGCGCGCTGCTGGCGACGTTCACGGTGACGCCGGTGCTCGCCTCCTTGTTGTTGCCGCGGCACATCCAGGAGGTCGAGACCGTCATCGTCCGCTCGATGCGCAGGGTCTATGCGCCCTTGCTGCGCTGGTCGCTGGCCAATGTGAAAATGGCGGTGACGGCCGGCGTCCTGTTTCTTGCCGTCAGCGCGCTGGCCGCAAGCCGCCTCGGCAGCGAGTTCCTGCCGGCGCTCGAAGAGGGCAATTTCTGGATCCGCGCGTCCATGCCGCCGACGATCTCGCTCGATGCCGGCACCGAGGCGACGCGCAAGATGCGCGAAATCCTGCTCCGCCATCCCGAAATCATCACCGTCGTGTCGCAGCACGGCCGGCCCGACAATGGCAGCGATGCATCGCCGTTCTCCAATGTCGAGCTGTTCGCACCTGTCAAGCCGTTCGACGAATGGCCGCGGGGCCTGACTAAGGAGAAGCTCACCGAACAACTCCAGCAGGAATTCGATGACGAGCTTGCTGGAGTGACCCTGAACTTCTCGCAGTACATCCAGGACAATGTCGAGGAAGCGCTCTCCGGGGTGAAGGGCGCGAACTCGGTGAAGATCATCGGCCCAAATCTGCAGGTGCTGGAGCAAACCGCCGCTAAGGTAATGGAGGAAATGGCCAAGGTGCGGGGCGTGACCGATCTCGGCATCTTTCATCTGGTTGGACAGCCCAACCTCAACATCAAGGTCAATCGGGAGAAGGCCGCCCGGTACGGCCTCAACACCGGCGACGTCACGACCGTCGTGCAGGCCGCGCTCGGCGGCACCAACGCGACCACGGTGCTCGAGGGCGACCGCTCGTTCGCAGTCGCGGTCAGGCTGGATGCGAAGTTCCGGGAGAGCATCGATGCCGCGCGCAACATCAAGGTCGCCTATCCGACACCGTCAGGCACCAACGCTTACATCCCTTTAAGCGAGCTGGCCGACATCTCGCTCGATACCGGCGCCCTCTTCATCTATCGCGAGCTGAGCCAGCGCTACATCCCGATCAAGTTCAGCGTGCGCGGCCGCGACCTTGGCGGCACGGTCGCGGAGGCGCAGCAGCGCGTCGCGCAGGCGATTTCGCTGCCGACCGGATACCGGATCGTCTGGTCGGGTGAGTTCGACAATCTCGAGGCCGCGAAAGCCCGGCTGATGGTGGTGGTGCCGATCACCCTGCTACTGATCTTTGTGCTGCTCTACAGCCTGTTCAATTCGCTGCGCGACAGCCTGCTTGCGCTCGCGGGTATTCCCTTTGCCATCGGCGGCGGATTGATCGCGCTTTACCTTTCCGGTCTCGACTTCAGCATCTCGGCGGCGATCGGCTTCATCTCGCTGTTCGGCGTCGCCGTGATGGACGGCATTCTCAACATTACCTATTTCCGCGAACTGCGCGCATCGGGCATGAGCGTTGCCGACGCGGTGTTCAGCGGCTCGGAGCAGCGCATGCGGCCCATGTTAATGACCGCGCTGTCCGCCGGCGTCGGCCTGTTCCCGGCCGCCCTGTCGCACGGCATCGGCAGCCAGGTGCAGCGGCCGCTTGCCACCGTCGTGGTCGGTGGCATGTTCATCGGACCATTGCTGCTTTTGATCGTGGCGCCCGCTTTGCGGATGATCTTCCAGTCGCGGGAACGAACAACGCCGGAAGAGGATAGCGCCGCCGCATCCCCTCCTGAAGTGGCGCACTGACGCGATGCGGCCGGTCCGCGACATGAGTCTCGGCTTGAGCGCGGCGCTGCTGCTGACAAGCTGCGCGGTGGGCCCCAACTTCAAACCGCCGCCGGCGCCCGATGTCGGCGGCTACACGCCGGAGCAGTTGAAATCGCCGCATGCCGATCCGGCCGGCCCGCAGGTCGCGCCGCAACGTTTCAAGGTGGGCGCGGATATTGCGCCACGCTGGTGGGTGGCGTTCCGCTCGCAGCCGCTGAACGCGCTGATCCGCAAGTCGGTGGCGCAGAGTCCGACTCTTGAGGCGGCCGAGGCCGCGATCAAGGTGGCGAACTTCAACGCGCTGGCCCAGCGCGGCCTGTACTACCCGCAAGTGAGCGCGAACTACAACGCGTCCGACCAGCAGTTCTCCAACATGGCAGCCCAACAGGGCCCCGGCAATCCGCCGCAGGACCGCTACACACTGCATACGGCCCAGCTCACCATCAGCTTCGTGCCTGACATCTGGGGCCAGAATTTTCGCGCGGTCGAAAACCTCGATGCACTCACCGAACAGGCGCAATTTCAGCTCGAAGCCGCCTATCTTGCGCTGACCGCCAATGTCGTCACGGCCGCGATCCAGGAAGCCTCGCTGCGGGGACAGATTGCCGCCACCGAACGCATTATCAAGATCGAGCGCGACATCCTCGGCATCCTGAAGAGCCAGCTCGCCGCCGGTCAGGCGGCTCAGGTCGACGTCCTGACACAGGAGACGGCACTCGCCCAGGCCGAGCAGACATTGCCGCCACTGCAGAAGCAGCTTGCGGTCCAGCGCAATTTGCTGACCGCGCTCGCCGGGCAGTTTTCGGCCAAGGAGATTCTGGAGACGTTCGACTTGCAGCACCTTACGTTGCCGAGAAACCTGCCTGTCAGCCTGCCCGGCACGATGGTGGCGCAGCGTCCGGACGTGCGGGCGGCGGAAGCCAGTCTGCATTCGGCAAGCGCGCTCGTCGGCGTCGCGATCGCGGCCCGGCTGCCCAACATCACGCTCTCCGGCAATCCCGGCAGCAGCGCCTTCAAGCCTGCCGAGCTGTTCGCGCCGGGTACCCTGTTCTACACGGTTGTCGGAAGTGCGACACAGACCGTGTTCGACGGCTTCACGCTCTACCACCGGCAGAAGGCCGCCGAAGCCGCATTGGAGCAGGCCGGCGCGGTGTATCGCCAGACCGTGATCACGGCGCTGCAAAACGTCGCCGATGCGCTGCGCGGCCTGCAGGCCGATGTGCGCGCGGTGCAAGCCGCCATCAAGGCCGAAGAGGCCGCCAAGGCCAGTCTCGACATCATTCAGAAGCAGCTCACGCTCGGACAGATCAACCAGGTGACGGTGCTCACCGCACAGCAAGCCTATCTCAACACCGCGATTGCGCGCGTCCAGGCCCAGGCGACGCGGCTTACGGATACGGCCGCGCTCTTCATGGCCCTCGGCGGCGGCTGGCCCGCTGCCTGCACCACCGCGGTCTGGCGCGACTGCGTGTTGAAGGATGGTTCGCCCGTGCAGGTCAGCGACGCGAAATAGCCGGCTTGGGAAGCCGGTGCTGACAGGCAAATCAGCCGCTTTCGCATGGACGACGAAGAGAGCGAGGGCGGAAGCGTGCCCACCAATTCAAAGAGCGGATCGAATTTGGTGGGCACGGCGCTAACGCCCCTACTCGCTCGCCAACACCACTTCTCAGCTCTGCGAGTGACGGGCCATGAAGTTATCGTAGCCGACTTCGGCGACCTGGAACCAGGAGTAGCCGTTGTTGGAATAGTTGGTCAGCGACTCATAGACCTTCTTGAAGTTTGCATTCGTCGCGGAGACCTCGTTGTGCAGCTCTTTCGCCGCCTTGAAGGACGCCTCCATGATCGGCGGCGAGAAGGGATGCAGCTTGGTGCCGCCGGCAAGCAGCTTGCGCAGCGCCATCGGATTGACCGAGTCATATTTCGCCATCATCCAATTGTTGGCGAGATGACCGGCCTGCTCCAGGATGCTCTGGTAGTATTTCGGCAGCGCGTTCCACTTGTCGAGATTGATGAACGCCAGCAGCATCGGGCCGCCTTCCCACCAGCCCGGGAAATAATAATGCGGCGCGACCTTGTAGAGGCCGAGCTTCTCGTCGTCATAGGGACCGACCCATTCGGCGGCATCGATGGTGCCTTTTTCCAGCGCGGGATAGATGTCGCCGCCCGCCAGTTGCTGGGGCACGCAGCCGAGCTTTTGCATCACGCGCCCGGCAAATCCGCCGATGCGGAATTTCAGCCCGTTGAGATCTTGGACCGTGTTGATCTCCTTTCGGAACCAGCCGCCCATCTG
>Ga0066903_100004854_pt1 | contig 11495 bp, 16 predicted proteins | sample PanSoiMetaGPlot1_FD_67491 | JGI IMG/M metagenome (GOLD analysis project Ga0066903, IMG submission 67491) | Tropical forest soil microbial communities from Panama analyzed to predict greenhouse gas emissions - Panama Soil - Plot 1 (version 2) | ecosystem: Environmental > Terrestrial > Soil >...
GGCCCGCTCCAGCGCCTTGAGGTGATCGATCTCATCCCTGGTGGTCCAGCCGTCCGGGTTTGGGTCGAACCATTCGTCGGCCATAAGCATTCCTGTTCCTGTCACATCCACTGGTCTCCGTTCCCGTTCTCGTCCCCGTAGATCTTCATCGCCAGCATGGGGAAGCTGATCTCCTCGTCGATGAGGAGCTTGGTGCCGTTGGGGCCTTGGATGTCGGGGTTGTCCTGGCACATCTTGACGTTCATGTAGAAGCGGCCCTCGTCGTCCCTGGACTTGCGTTCGTCGCACACCATCTCGGCCATCACGTTGATGTGGTACTCGATGTGCCGGAAACCGGCGTGCTTGAACTTGCCGCTGGGCTTGGCCTTGTCCCCGTCGCCGGTCCAGATCTCGTCTGCTTTATGCGTGATGATCAGGTTCTTGCCACTAAGCGCGTTGAGGAGGTCGATCATCTCCTGGTTCACCGGCCCACGGTCGCGGGGCATGACACGCTGGTTGCGCCCATAGTTGGCGAACATCATGTCCTCCCATAGCTGCGACCCGGTGTCGATCACGATGGTGCGGATGTCTTTGTGCGAATAGAGCTTGAACGCGGCCAGCTTGATCTGGTCCACATGCGCCCGGTAGTGCTTCATGGCGGCGTCGATCTGCATCGAGGCCAGGGCCTGGGGGTTGGCGACCCGGATGAAGTCGTCGGTGGGCATCACTACCGTCTTGCCCAGTTCGGAGGCCGTCTTCATCACGGTCTTGCGGGCCTTCCTGTCGAGCGCGATGAACCCTATGGGGTCCGGGGCGGTGCAGCAGAACCGCGTCTTGCCCGATCCCTGCTGGCCATACAGGCCTATCGCCAGGGCGTCGGTGGCCTGGATGTTCGTCGTAAAACCGGACAGGCTGATCGTCTTCATTCCCGTATCACTCCAGGGTTGTCCCGGTGGCGCAGCAACAGGCCCCAGCACGTATCGATCTCATGCGCCGTGAAATCGATCAGGTAGCGGATATACCTCGGTGCCGGTGGGCGGTAGCCTCCGTTGACCCAGAGCACATGCATCCTGGCCAGATGGGCGTCCGGGTAGCCGCCCTCCCGGAGCATCTTCAAGTACCCCATCACCTGCCGCATCCACATCCACTGACCGGTTATAGGATGAGTGTGGGCGCTTTTCCAGGTGGCCTTGAACTCCTCCAGCAGGATCTCGTAGCCGTTGCCCCGGCTGGGGTTCTCGCTCAGGCCGTCCGGGGTGCCGTAGATCTCGTCGCAGGACATCTCCCCCGGCTGGTAGTGCATGAACGGATATAAGCCAGCCGCCCACTGCTCCCAGGCGAACCCCACCGCCATCCGCATGGGCATCTCGTCGTCCTCGATGTCGCCGTCACCGGCCCACCGCCCTGTAGAGTCTACAGATCTCAAGATCCCGGACCTGATGGCGATGTACCGGATAACACCTGACAGGTGAACACCGGGGGAGCGGCGGTGGTTGCCGGAAGGAGGCGCGTGGGGGGTATAGGACCGGATGTCGGTCCACTCCATGCGGATCTCGGTCTCCTCGATAACCTGCATAGAGGCTTCAGTTTGGGAGCCTCACCCCCCCGTGCAAGCCTGACAGAGAGACTTGTTCCGAGATATGGTCCTGCCGCACTTAACGCAGGCTGCTGTCCCCTGCTTGTTAGTGCTGGGCCTATCTCCCTCTTTTTTCTGGCCTAGATTCTTAAGTTTGAACTGGGACTTCATGCCTACTCCGCGAACACGACGCTGGCGTCGTCGGCCATGAGCAGTCCGAACAGGGGGCTGGTCTCGTCGTCGGTGGCCTGCTGGTTGAGCCAGTCGGCGCTCTTGATCAGGTCCATGGCCTGCTTGTGGTGCTTGATCGGGACCTTGTTCCGCATCAGACGCGCCTGGAAGGAGGTCTGGAGCTTCTTGCGCTCGACGGTCTTGCCCTTGTTCTCCGCTGCGACCTCGGCCATGGTCTGGGTGGCGATCAGTTCGGCGGCTTCGTCGGCGCTGGCTGCGGCGGGGACCGCGACCGGGCCTGCCGGTGCCGGTGCCGGTGCGCCGTTGGCCTTGTCCGCCTTGGGCGGCACCGCCACGGGCTTCTTGCCGCGCTGTTTCGCCGGGAGGGCGATGATCTTCTCGACCACCAGACTGGTGGGCTCCCGCTTGTAGGTCATCCCCGCCCGCTTCTCGACGGCCTCGGTCTTCACCTGGATCTTCAGGCCGATGAGGTCCGGCAGGTAGGCGGCGTGCAGCGAATGCCTGTCGAATCCCTTGTGTTCCAGCGAGGCCGCGAACATCATCCACTTCGTCACGTTGTTGATCTTGTTGTCGGCGGCGTCGGTGTAGATGGTGTTGCCCTCGGTATCGATCTCGGTCCCCAGGTCCTCCGGGTCCGGGTCGTCTGCCCCCTTGCACTGCCCCGGATGGAACTTCTCGATGTTCCCCAGGCCGAACTCCATCTTCACCGGGTCCTCGTCCGGTAACCGGTTACCCTGCGGATCGAGCTTGGCGAACTCCAGTTGCACGCACGGAAACGGGTTGCCCTGGATGCCGGTCTCCCGGTTCGGGGGGTACTGGTGGATGCGGCAGACCGCCCCCAGGACCTCCACCGGACCCTCCTGAATACCTAGCTGTAGATCATATCCATCTGCGATTGCGAAGCCTGCTTTAGGCATAGTTCTTTTCTCCTGCTACGGACGTAAAATTCCTGAGTGAAGCAACAGTCCTCAAAGCCCTGGCAAAATCCCTACCAGGGTCAACGTAGGTCCAGCGACCTGTTCGTCGGATGTTCCCTCGGAAATCTACCTGCTTTGCGTTACAAGATCCAAACTATTCCCTGACAGATTATCAGTCAAGATTTTTTACTGACATAAAACATATAGGTCACAACTTTAATGTTTGCCCTGGCACCACCGTAAAGTGATGTCAGGCAGCGGTATACTTGGGGTCCTGGGCGAGGGAAACGGGGGCCGGTGGGATGGTGGAGACCCGGCGGATCTCGAACCACTGGGGGGCCAGGGAGCGGTTCATCCCCATGAACCAGCCGATGGAGTCGTCCACGATGAAGCTCTCGCAGCGGTCGTTGGGCATCCGCATCCCACGGCCTATGGATTGAACCAGGGCCTGCATGGCGAGGTACATGGGGTACTGCTTGTCGCGGCGGGAGCGTTCCTGCATGACTTTCGAGCGTCCGTCCGGGAACGGGATCTTGCCGATGATCTGCCACTCGCACTCCTCGCCGGGGAAGTCCCAGCCGGTGCCGAAGGAGGGAGAGACCAGGATCGAGGGGGGCTTGGAGCGTTTGAAGGTGTGGACGATCTCGGCGGCTTTGGGGGACTCGGGGTCGGAGGTGTTGCCGATCATGAGGTGGGAGAAGCGGGAGTGATCGAGGAGGTACTTCTGGCGGGCGTAGGAGACCGTGTGGATGATGCCCTTGCGGTCCTGGCGGGACTCGATGATGGAGTCGATCACGTAGATCCAGCGGGCCATTTCCTCCTCGGTGGTGGTGTGACGGAGGCGCACGGAGGGGACGTGGTACACCGGGCTGCGGTTGAGAGGGAAGACCCGTTTCCACTCGCGGAAGTCGTACTCGTCCGCATCGATGCCCAGGTGCTGGAGGGTCTTGGGGCGCAGGGTGGCGGACATCAGGATCACGCGGGGGATGCCCCGGAATAGGTGGGATTCGGCGTACTGCCCCGGCCACACGGGGTCGAACTCCCAGACCTTTCCCACCGGGGTGCCGGTGTGTTCCTCCAGGACCCAATCGGCGGGGTTGATCCCGGACAGGCGGGAGAGCCGGTCCTCCAGGGACTCCAGGCGCTTGAGGAGATCCAGTTCCTGCCGGGTAACCGGTTTACCCTTGGATTGCTTGGCCTGCATGAGACGCTTGGCATCCTGGTAGAGGACTTCGACGGAGCGGTGGTGGCGGTCGGCGTAGAAGGCCCACTCGGCCATGTCGTAGTGCTTGGCGGGAGGTTTCTCCTCGACTAGGTCGATCAGTTCCCTCTCGGTGATGTGGATGGCGAGGAACCCGGCCAGTTCCTCCACCGCGAGGTGGGCCTCGTCCAGTACCAGGAGTTGCACCGGGTTGGTGGGTCCGATAGTGCGGTTGAGGCCCGCCGTACTTTGGCGATTGATATTTAGCCAGAATTTGTAGTTCGTTGCAACGATGCTCTTATTGCGGGCGATGTTGAGCGCATTCGAGTAGGCACAGGTGGTCATACCGGCGAGCTTGCAATCGAGCTTCATGCCCTCGTCGCAGGTCAGGTCGCGGAACTCGTTGCACCGGTAGTTGGCCTTGCCCCGGATGTCGGCGTTCTTGAATTCCCGCTGGTACTGGTCCTGGAGGCCTTTCGTAGAGGTGAGGATGACTGTCCGGTAACCGGTCAGGACAGACGTGGCGATCACGGCGAGGCTCTTGCCGGTGCCGGTGGGGAGGGCCAGTGCCTGGAAGCGCCGTTCGCCGTAGATGGCCTGGGCGATGGCCTCGCGCTGCACCGTGCGCCACTCGTCGTAGGGCAGGTTGAGGTCGCGGGGGGACAGTTCGTCCAGGAAATCGGGGTCGGTTGTGCAGTCGGGGAGCATAGTGATTCATTGATATTGCCCCCGGCGATTGTCTGTCAAGATAATAGTGCGGAGGAGGAGCCCGATGAACATGTCCATCGTGAAGGTCCTGCTGCTGGTAGCGGCCCTGATCTGCTTCATCTGCGGAGCGGCCAATTTCCCGGTGAAGGTGAACCCCGTGGCGCTGGGCCTCGCTTTCTGGGTATTGAGCCTGCTGCTTACCTGAGCAGGTTGGCCGGTCCCAGCGCCCGCATATTCTCGACCGCCCAATGGCTGAGGAGGTATCCCCTCCCCGGCCCCTTTTCTATTAACCCGTAAATACGCAGTTCTTCCGTCACGCGGCGGGCGGTGGTGTCGCAGCAGTCCAGGACCTCGATGAGTTCGGAAACTGTAGACTCTACAGCGAACTCGGTCTTGCGCCGGATGTACTCGATGGCCTTGCGGCGGATCATGGGGATGGAGTCTAGTGCGATCTTGGAGACTATCGGCCACCGTTCTGATTCTTCCAGGCCGATCACTTCCAGGCCCAGGTAGATCTGCCCCAGGATGGTGGCCACGCGGGAGGGGTTTTCCGGCTGGGGGACAAGCTCCACCTCGCGGGTGTAGGGGTGGCGGTAGACCGTGGAGCGGGAGCGGGCCGTGACCGCCGCCATGGTGGCGAGGCGCATCCACTCGTGCTGGAGGTACTTGCGACGGGCGGTGGCCTCGGCCCAGCCCATATCGAGGGCGTCGAAGAACACCGTGACAAGCTCCCTTAACTCGTTACGGGATACTTCCAGTTCCTCCTCATTCAGGGAGTCCCGCGACTCTCCCCACCCGTCCGACACCGGGTAGCGGAAGAACGCCATGCGCTCCCCCATCTCCGATATCAGGGCGTGCTGCTGATCGACGGTCTCGGTGGACCCGCCCAGGAGGCCCAGGCGTCCCTCCCACATCAGGGTCCTGCCGCCGTCCGTCCCCACGTCCCTGCGCCAGCGGCCATCGTAGATCTCGCGGAAGGCGGACATCAGTTCCTTGATGTTGTCCTGGGTCATCGAGAGCATGGTGGTGAAATCCTTAAACACCAAGCAGCCTCGGGAGCCGATGCGTTTCAGCAGCCCGCCGTGCGAGTCACGCTGCCGGTCGCGCCGTGGGGAACCGGGGAGTAGTGCGCCCACGGTCTTCACGGACGATACGTCGTGGACGCCGGGGATGCCCAGTAACGAGTTAAGCATCGTGGTCTTGCCGCAGGAGGGAGGGCCTACGAGGAGGAGCCACACCGGCACTCCGGTGAGCATGTTAGCGGCCATCGCGCCCATCGTGACGTAGAGCGGACGGGGGTCGGGGAAATAGATCCTGTCTGCGAACTCGCAGGCGAGTAAGTGGATTGCGCTGGTCGGGTTGCCCAGGGGGCTGTTCGTAAAACGCGCCTTTGCCATGTTTATCTGCCTCGCTAAAACTTTGTTGACTAACTGGTTACAACACAGTTAGACGCGGGGAAGCAAGCACCAAATAAAACGGGCGGCAAGGGACGTGACACCCTTGCCGCCCAAATGCCATCCGAACCTACCGTGGACGGAGGCACCTCATTGGAGAGGTTATATTCTACATCCGCAATGGCGACGTGCGCTCCTCAAGCCGTGTGATGCGTTCGCCGTGATCATCGAGTTTCTTCTCGATGCGTCCCAGGCGCGAGATGATATCGGCCAGTTGCGTCTGAATCGGTTTCGTGACGATGGCATAGAGGCCACCAAACAGAGCGGCATATGCGGCTATAACAGCGGCAATAGCCTGCCAAACCTGTGGGTTGCTCATTGCTATGCCTTCTTGCGCCGTTCGGCCTTGGCCTTCTCCCTGGCCTCCTCCATGGCCTTGAGTTCGGTCCTGGACGGCGTGCCCATGCCCGCGTAGCATTCGGTGGTGTTCAGGTCCATGACCATGAGATCGAACTTGTTGCGGGCGGTCTTCTCGGAGCCGGTTCCGGCGCAGTACTTGTTGACGAAGTAATCGGCAAAGTCGCTCACCGGGGAGTTCTTGAAGCCGTAGGGACCGGCGGCGTCCAGGATGGTCTGGAAGAAGCCCACGATCTCGCTCTTGGCGCGGCTCTTGGGCTTGGTCAGGGCCTCGGCCTCGCGTGCGGCCTCCGCGATGTGCTTGCGCTTGATCCTGGACTTGGAGGCGGACTCCTCCTCGTCCTCGGGGGTCTTGAACTTCTTGGGGACCTTCCCCCTGGCGACGGCAGCGGCCTTGGCCTTGGCCTTGTCCTCGGCCTCCTCCTTCGCCGCCATCTTCTTGGCGGACTGGATGACCTCGGTGACCTTCTCGGGCTGGACGGAGTCGGCAAGGTCGATAAGCGCCCCGGCGGACAGGCCTTCATGCGCTCCCTGGGCGAGGATCTCGGAGGGCAGGCCCAGGATCTTCTCGTGCGTCGAGACGGTGGCGTTCGACATGCCCAGGAACTCGGCCACCTTGCCGGTGCCGGACTTGCCCTTCCAGCCGTTCCGTTCCCTGACCAGTTTGACGATGTTCGCCAGTTCGATGGGCGAGTAGTTCTTGCGGTGGATGTTCTCATGCACGGCCCGCTGGAAGGTGTCACCGGGGCTGTTGTCCACGATGCACCACACGCGCAGCGGCTCCGCGCCGTTCTCCATCCCCGCGTTCAGCAGGCTGATGGCGTTGCGGCGGCGGCGTCCCATGAACAACACGGGCTTGCCGTCCACGATCTTGATCTTGCAGGGCTCCTGCTGCCCAACGGCCTTGATGGACGAAGCCGTCTGCATGGTGAGGGATTCGTCGTCGGGGGACGACATGCGGTCCCCGATCTCCTCCACCTCCACCTCCTCGGGCAAGAGCCGCAGGCTCTCGCCGTCCTTCAACTCCGCGTACATCGTGGGTAGCAACCCTTGGGCGGTTGTGCTGTCCACGATGATATTGGTCTGTTCCGACATAGCAATATCCTTTTTCCGCATATTCCGATACCGCGCTTTCTCCCTTTCTCCAGGCATTACCCCGGAAAAATTACCTTTCCCTAACTGGTTATCTGGTCCTGACGCCCCTGCCCCGCCCCGTTCCCGCAGGGCGTTCGAGTTTCTGTCTCTCGGCTTCGAGCATGGCCATTGTTTCTTCCATGGACTTGCCAAGCACCTCCGACAGTTGCATAAGCAGCTTCGCGCTTGGCGTCCCCTTGCCCCGGAACAGCTTGCTCAACCATCCCGGAGTTACCCCCAGCCGCCGTGCCATCCCGCCCAGGTAGAGATCGGGCTGGGTCGCTGGCCTGCGCCCCCGCCGCATCTCCGCTGGTCTGATCACATCCGGCATCATCTGAAGTTTAGCGTCCTTTTTCTTTGGATTCCCGGAGTGGCTATTTCTTGCCTGCCGGTCACTTTCCATATTAGAGCCACCTAGATTGGCAGTCAAGATTTTTCTCGCCATCATCGATTTCACTCTCCCTTGTTTTGTTCTAGTACCTTTCCATCGCTTTCCGTCTCCTAACTCGTCACCGCTTGGAACTGTAGACTCTACAGTTGGCGGCTGTACAACTCCTCAGCGGCCTCCAGGCCGAACAACACCACCTCCAAGATCCCCCTGGAAGTCGTCACCTTGGCGAACTTAGCGTACTTTTTGATACGGTCCTGGGTTGCCTGATCCGCCACGAAGCTCATGGACCGGCTGGACTCCCTCGCCGCTATGCCGCAACCGCAGTCCCGGTGCTGGCTCTTGCCGGTCCACTGCCGTGCGGCCAGCCTATATAAGTGACCGCAGTCGCACCGCATGACGAGGAAGTCCTCCTGCCGCGTTTCGGTGACCCCGTTGTGCTTGTATTCTACCGGTTCCCGTTCAATATCAATAAGTTGCAGGTGTCCCCAGGACTGGCCTACCTTCGGAATACGCATGATTGAATCCCCTCCCGCAGATCTGGTAATACCAAACTCGCATATAGCATATACATGAAATAAGCAGCCTATATGCCTAAACGCATCTTCCGAGATTAGATACTATGTACATTAAGTTGTACATATCAGATATATCTTTTTTGTGTCTCTGTATTCTTCATATATAAGATATAGACACTTTTAACTATATTATCCCTATAGGCGGGTGTGTTCTATATCATATATGTTGGTTTGCCGTTTCAGGCCACCTTGCCCCGGCGCATCTGGTAGACCTTACGCCTGGATACGTGCGCGAAGCATTTGGCTACGGATAGAGACTGTAGCTTGCGGAACACGTCGGTCTGCTCCATGGCACGGGTCAATTCCATGCCCGCCGGGGTGATGGAGTACTCGTCCTCGGCGCTCTTCACCACCAGGGGCTCCTTGCGGCGACCCAGGCCGGATGTGATGCGCTGGTCGATCTGCGCGAATTCTTTGAGCGTGAGTGATCCCGTGCGCTGCGCCGTGAAGAGGCGTAGCGCGTTGAGTTGCAGGTTTGAGATTCGGTACGTCAAGTGTTTCTCCCTTCGTGTTACTGGTAACTCGTTACTCGATGAGTTTGTAGATCCCCTTCTCGACGGGCTTCAAGAAGCCCTGGCGGACCAGGAGGCCGATGGCGCGGAGGTGCGTCTTGGGGTGCTTGGCTTTCCAGGCGGCGATCTCGAACACACCGTCGTGGCGTCTGGCCCAGGTCTTGATGTCCTCGCCGCTGGTGTGGGGGAAGTTGGAGATGCCGCGCCTGCTCTCGGCTTTCGCCTTGGCCCAACGGGCCTTCTGGGCGGCGGCTATGTTCGCCCGTGCCTCCGGGCTGAAAGCCTTTTGCGTCTTCCGCCGTCCCAGTGAGTCCATCACCGTCAGCACGGGCCTGTCGTCCCCGTCCTGGTCTTCCCCTAACCGGTTACCCAGCAGGGTAATGGCATAGTCAGGCCCTTGCCCTGTAGCTACGCGGATCTGGTTGGCCTCCCTCACGAGGGCCTGCATGGCCATCTCCAGGCCTGGGATAAGCACGGCCTGGAGTTGCCTGAGTACGTTCGTCGGTAGTTTCGGCATGAATTGTCCTTTGTTTTCAGCTATCTACATGTGGTTTTGCTACTTGAGATCGATGTGGTCCCCGGCTGCTGTTCCCTGCCCCAGGCCCTGTATCCGGCCCAGGTATCTCTCGGTCGTGGCCACGCTGGAATGGCCTAACTCCTCCTGAATCACGCGGATATCGGCCCCACCGGAGCGCGATAGGGCGGCAAAAGTGCGCCTTAGGTCGTGCGGGGCCACAGGAAGCCCCAGGATCGATCCGTAACGGGTTACCGCGTGCCAGATACCGGACGGGGTCAACGGGAAGATCCTGGAGCCCCGTGAGTTCGTAGCAACGGTACTCCACGATTCCCGCTGCCAGTCGCTGAGGCGGCACGCCGCCCACTGGGGGACGGCTACGCTTCTTGTTCGCCCACCTTTGCCCCGGATGTCGGCTAATACCCACCGCTCCCAGCGCCGGGTGAACTTGTCCCAGGTCAATAGTGCGAGTTCCTCGCGCCTGAGGCCGCAGCCTATGAGCAGGGCTAACAGTGCGCGGTCGCGTGTGCGCGTGGGGCCGGTGGGCAGATCGAGCATCTGCTGCGCCTGCTCCAGGGTCAGCCACAGCCCGATCCTGACGCCTTGGGCGCGTTTGGTCCCGATGCTCTCGATCCCGGCGAGGGTAGCGCGGTCCATCAGGCCCCTCTCGGCGCACTCGGTGGCCAGCTTCTTCACGGCGGCGAGGGCTTGGTTGGCAGAGGCCTGCCCCGATTGCTCACGCACCTGAGTGAGCCAGCTAAGTACACTGCCTCGTGCGAACGCGGGAGGATAGTCGTGGCGAGGTAGACCTACCTCGTGGGTATTAGTAGTAGTATTAGTAGTAGAAGAAGAGGGGGAGGAGGAGTAAGTAGGTAGTAAGTAGGTAGTAGGAGAGGAGGAGAGGAAGGATAAGTAGGAGGTGATATGCCGGGTGTAGACGCGGCGGGAATGCCGGGAGGGGAGGGACTCCACGGCGGCTTGAGCGACGGCGTGGATTAACGAGTTATCAGTCATGATTGCCCTGATCATACTCGCACGTCCCGGACCAGCGGGCACTCGCGCCAGTCAACGGGTAACTCGTTAAGCTCCATCCCGCAGGGAGCGTACTTGGACGATTGCAGCCCGCACTGGTTGCCGTTCTGGTTCAGGAGCAGGAACGGGGGGTCGGTGATCAGAGAGTTGTTGCGGTACATCTGGCGTCCGTAGAAGGGGCAGTTGGTGTCCATGTTATTTCTCCTTGGAGTAGCGGTTGTGGGGAACAGCGCCGTGACCGGGCTGGCCTGCCTTGAGATCGCACTGGATGCACTCGCCAGCGTTGTTGACCAGGATGAAGCCGCAGCCCTCGCAGATGACGCTGAAGCCCTCGTCGGGGCCGCACTCCGCCAAGTCGGCTAGATCGCCGTTATCCTGGCCGAACAGGTCGATGGAGCACTGGCGGCAGAAGTCGGCCATCTTATGCCGCCTCTGGGATAACATCTTGTATCTTGTGCTGGCCGGTTAATAGAGGATGGTCGGCCCACCATGCGTCAAGAACACTGTAGTATTGGCGCTTGGAGGCGAGATGCATCTTGCGGACATAGGCGTGGTCGAACGCTATGCCCAGATAGGCATTGCCGGGGTGGGCTTCCCAGGCGAGGTCGCACACTATATTAGTGCCGGGTCGCACGATCCAGGCATGATTTACCGCCAGCCCCGTCTTGTGATGGACGGCGAAGCCCTCCACGTACTGCCAGCCGCTGTTCTTGCGGGTGGACCGGTTATAGGACAGATGGAAGCAGGCCTTGGGGATGGGGTAGTAGATCTGCGGGCCGGGATGGTATTGCTGGCCGTGCTGGAGGACGATGTCGTGCATGTCCACGTAGGGGTGGGGCCAGTCCTTGAACTGGCCCTTGCCCTCGGCTACGAGATTCTTGTGCATGGTAACCCAGGTCTGTAACTGGGATAGCAGGTTGTCGTATGACGAGTTACTCATGATTGTGTGTCCT
>Ga0066903_100004855_pt1 | contig 11494 bp, 9 predicted proteins | sample PanSoiMetaGPlot1_FD_67491 | JGI IMG/M metagenome (GOLD analysis project Ga0066903, IMG submission 67491) | Tropical forest soil microbial communities from Panama analyzed to predict greenhouse gas emissions - Panama Soil - Plot 1 (version 2) | ecosystem: Environmental > Terrestrial > Soil >...
CCGCTTGGTCTCGATCTGGTGGCGGCCGCGGCCGGCATTCTCAAGATCGTCAATACCAATATGGCGATTGATCTACGGCTCGCGTTCCAGAGCCGCGGCGAAGACCCACGCCGTTTTGCGTTGATGGCCTTCGGCGGGGCCGGGCCGCTACACGCGGCCTATCTCGCGCGCGACCTCGGCATCCCCGACGTGATCGTTCCGCCGCATCCTGGATTGACCAGCGCAATGGGCCTCCTGCAGACCGACGTGCGGCACCTTTATCTGCGCTCGGCCGTGGGACTGCTCTCGTCCTATCCACTCGCCGAGATCAACCACATCTTCGCAGAGCTGCGCCGCCAGGCTATGGAGGATATCGTCCAGGAGGGCTTGGATATGACGGGGGTGCACCTCAAACAGCAGCTCGATCTGCGTTATCTGCACCAGGGTTACCACCTCACCGTGGACGGCCCGGAGGGCGAGGTCACAGATGCGGACAAGGGTCCGATCAAGTCCGCGTTCGACGATCTGCACCTACGCACGTACGGTGCGAGCGCGCCCGAAGAGGATGCGGAGCTCGTCACCCTGCGGCTCGTGGCCGAAGTACCTGTGCCGCATTTGCGGCTGCCGCGGGTCCGGACCGCTCGGTACGCGGACGCAGCAATCGACCGGCGCCCGCTCTACGACCTCACGCGTGTGGCCTTCTCCGAGGCTGGTGTGTATGACCGCTCGCGACTTAATGCCCACGCCCGCATCTCCGGGCCCGCCATCGTGGAGCAGTATGACTCGACGACGGTGGTGCTCGCCGGGCAGACCGTGACGGTGGACGATTTCGGCAATCTCCTGATCACCGAGGAAGTACGATGACGCTCGATCCCATCACTACTGCGGTGATCATCAGCCGCATCGGCGAAACTACGGCCGCGATGGCGCACGCGCTTTTCCACAGCGGATATTCGCCGATCCTCCGCGAATCGCAAGATGGCACAGCGGGCCTGTGCGATGCGAAGGGCCGCGTCATCATGGTGGGCGGAGGGCTGCAGTATCATTCCCTCCTCTACACCTGCGCGGTAGAAAGCGTGTGCGAGCGCTACCCGATTGCCGAGATGCGCGACGGGGACAGCTTCATCTCCAACGATCCGTACAAGGCTGGCAACTCGCACGTACCTGACATCGTCGTGATCACACCGATCTTCTACAAAGGAGAGATCATCGCTTTCGGCGCCAGCGTCGCTCACAAGGCTGACGTCGGCGGCTTGGTGCCAGGATCCTCGGGCGCGGCCGCCCGCGAGATTTTTCACGACGGTATTTTGATTCCGCCCGTGCGGTATTTCACCAAGGACGGCGTGAACCGCGAAGTCGAGGCCATCCTTCGCAACAACAGCCGTATCCCGGACGTCGTCATCGGCGACCTCCGCGGCCAGGTTGGCAGCACGCGGCTCGGTGGCGAGCGCCTGCGCGCCCTGTGCGACGAATATGGCGCCGATACGCTGCGCGCCGCGATGGATAGTCTGCTTGAGCGGACGACAGCGCGCGTTTGCAACGAGCTCAAGCGCTGGCCTGACGGCGAGAACGCCGCCGAGGCGTTGCTCGATCATGACGGCGCCGACCGCTCGAAGTCGGTGCGGATCAAGGTCGTTGCGCGCAAGATCGGCGATCGACTCACGATCGATTTCTCGGGCACAGATGCGCAAGCGAAAGGCCCGGTCAACACGCCGCGTCCCACCGCGCAGGCTGTGTCGCTACTCGCGGTAATCGCGGCCTCCGACCCGACTATCCCGATGAATTCCGGCGTGCTCGACGCGGTTGATTTCGTTATGTCGCCGGGCACTCTAGTGAGCCCGCACTATCCGGCGACGGTCAATCACTATTTCCCCACCTCGCAGCTTGTCTACACCTGCGTGCTCGCCGCACTCGGCAAGTTCAACCCTGCGCGTGCGGTTGCCCCGGCGGGTTTTGGCAGCGGGGCTATCGCCATCGGATTCTCCAAGGGGCGCAGCGGCAAACCGACCGTGCAGTACGAACTGATGGTGACCTCGCTCGGCGGAACGAGCGCGCACGACGGAACCGCTATCGTGATGGCCATGAACCATTTCACCCCCGGCACACCGGTCGAAATCGTCGAGACCGAATATGCGGTCATGGTGCAGCGCTATGACGTCTGGAAGGATTCAGCCGGTCCAGGACGCCATCGCGGTGGAATCGGTTGCGTGCGCGAATATCGCCTACTAGTCGATTGCATCTTGACCGTGCGCTCGTCCAATCATCGGCATGGTGCCTGGGGCCTCAATGGCGGGGAAGGACCGCCGCTATCGCGCACGATCATCAATCCAGGCACTGCGCAGGCGGAGGAGATGGACTGCATGGAGACGCGCATGGTCCCGGCCGGCACCGTACTCCGCATGGAGCAAGCCGGGGGCGGCGGCTATGGCAACCCGCGCGAGCGGCCTCAGGAAATGATCCAGAGAGACATCGACGACGGTTACGTTTCAGCGGAGGCAGCAGCTGAGCAATATCGAAGGGTGGCGCTACCATGAATCGTGCAGAACGACGCCGGATCGCCGATGATTGGGTAAATCAAAGCGTAGACGCTGACGGCGGCCCCTCCATAATTGCACGCAAAGACTTACAACCCAGACGATCCAGAACTTTATACCGCACTAAAGAACCGGCCTGGCCGTCCCACACTCGTTAGCCCTGAACGACCATTAACACCGCCCTTACCGCCTTGGCTGACCCCCAAGCTTCCATTTGCGCTCATCCTTCTTGACGGCGACGAGCCTCGTCTTTGGGCTCCGCCCACCCAGATTACAGGAAAGACGATGTGATGCGGGTTGCACAACAGTTGTTGAGCAGCTGCCCAGGTAGAGCCTAATGCTACATGGGCCGACCCAGCCTGTCGGCGCGGCGATGATGTCTGCTTTACTCCAGAACGCGGTCGCGATCAGCCGTTTTGGTTTGGCTTTGCGATAGGGACAACCCCCCGCGGAAAGCCGTTTGGGAAAATGACCGGCCGAAATCTCGACCGATTCTTACGCCGCTGCAACAGCCGGGATTGGACGCTGACCACGAATGGCCATCCGCCTCAGGACCCGCCGTTCCCCCGGATCGAAGTTGGTCCTGGCATGCAGGGTGCACCGATTATCCCAAATCAAAAGGTCGCCTGGCCGCCAGACATGCTCGTAGATATGCGCAGGTTGTTCGGTTGCCCGGCAGAGCTCCTCGATGATCTGATCGCTCTCCGCCCGTGGAATGCCGATCACGCTATCGGCCATCAATCGGTTCACCAGCAGACAGCGGCGTCCGGTCTCCGGATGAACGACGACAGCGGGATGGATGTACCGCGGCGCATCGGCCCAATCGGTCGGCGCCTTGCGGTTGGCATTTTTCTCGTAGTCATAGAGAAACAATACCTGCATTCGCTCGGCACGCTCGCGCAAGCCAGGCGGAAGGCTCTCGTAAGCAGCGTAGGTGCTGGAAAACAGCGTGTTGCCGCCTTTCGATGGGATCTCGATGCCATACAGCACTGCGCCCTTCGCCGGATTTTCGTAATAGCACTGGTCGGCATGAAACTGCATGTCGCCTTCAGGCAACTCGCCGCGCTGACCATCGATCATCGCATTCGCGATCCACATCACTGGATTGTTGGGATCGCGCTGGCCAGGACGCGACCGAGGTGGCTGGATTTCGCCGAACAATGACGTGAACCGGCGCTGGTCGTCTGCCGAGAGCTTCTGGTCACGGATCACGAGAACCAGATACTTGAGCCATGCCGCATAGATCTCATCCTTCGTTGCGGGGGCGGTCTCGCGGGAGAAATCGACGCCGCGAATCTCGGCGCCGATATGCGCGCTCAGCGGAATGACTTCGATCATGATTGCCTCCGTATCGAAACCTTGCTCATCCCCGCGCGAAGCGGTCAGAGCCGGTAGCCGAATATGTCGCAATCGCTCCGCTTTTCGATATGGCGCCCGAAGCGGAACTTCAGCTCAGGCCCGTCAAACGGCGGCTGCTCGAGCTTTTGCTCCGCATCCGAGAATGGCTCCACTTCGAGCACGAGGAATGTGTGACCGCTGTTGTTGCCCGCGGTCACGCTGGCGAACTCCTGCTCGAGCGCATCGATGTTGCTGAACTCGAACACGCGCTCCAGTCCCATCGATCGCGCGATGGCCGGATAGTCATTGTCCTTGAAATTGGGCAGCCCAGCGTTCGACGTCGCGCCATAGACGCGGTTCGACACCAAGATGTGCGTCAGATTCGGCAAGTTCATTTGGCGTTCAACCATGAGCGTCCCGGGATTCATGCAAAATGCACCGTCGCCCATGAAAGCCCAGATCTTCAAGTCGGGTCGCGCCAGTGCCAGGCCGGACGAAAACATGGTCGACAGGCTCATCGATGCATCAAGATAAAACGTCGCCTCGGTGTCTCGCGTCGCTGCCCACCAGGCCTGGCTAGAATTTCCGGCCGACGTGACCACGATCTCGTCCTTTCGATGCTTCGCCAGTGTCCGGAATGCGTCGAGATATTTCATCCGTGCCCCCGCAACAGATCGCGCGTGAACAGGACCGCCATCGGGCGGGAAAATGTCCGTGTGTGATGATAGCTGCGTGAGATAAAACCGATGTTGCTTGGATCGTCGATTACCTGATAAGGCATGTTGATCGCATCCAGCACCGGCCGCAGATACAGCCCGTTCGAGATGTGATGCTTGTGGTGGTCGCCGCCGACGCCGCGCAACGTCAGCATCAGAAAGAGCGGGATTTCATAGGTGTAATTGATCTTGGTGATTGCGTAGATCACCGTCATGAAACCGGACGCCCCCATCAGCGCAGCGGAGCCCATCGCTCCCATGTAGGCGCCAGAGCACAGACCGATCGCAGATTCCTCGCGGTTGACTGGAACGTGGATGAAGCGCTCATCGCGCTCGATGGTCTTGATCACGCCCACCAACCAATTGTCGGGAAGGCTCGCGACAATCTTGACGTCGCAGGACGCCAACTCATCCGCGACACGCTTGGCAACATCCGACGCCTTGTCATTCACTGCGAAATATCCCGCCTTTAAGTTTGGATCGCGATGGTAGTAGGTGTTCGCCGCAGAGACAATCGGTTCTGGCTAAGTCAAATCAGTATTACGACATCTTCTCTGCACCCGCATCGCGCAGCGCGCGCCACACGGTCTCGGATGTGATCGGCAAGGTAATATCGCGCACGCCGAGGTGCCATAGCGCGTCGATCACGGCGTTGCCGATCGCTGCCGGCGCACCGATCGTTCCGCTCTCGCTGCCGCCCTTTACACCCATCGGGTTGCTCGGTGCCGGAGTTGCGATGAAGGCCGTGTGGAATGACGGAAGGTCGGTGGCACGCGGCATTCCATAGTCCATGAAGCTCGCTGTCAGGAGCTGACCGGAGTCTCGGTCGTAGACGATATGCTCTCGAAGCGCCTGACCGATTCCTTGCGCCAGGCCGCCATGGACCTGACCCTCGACGATCATCGGATTGATCACAACGCCGCAATCGTCGGCCGCATATAGATCGCGCAGCTTCACCGTGCCGGTTTCCGGATCGACGACGACGACCGCAAGATGCATCGCCTGAGGATCGTTGGTGTCGGGCGGATCGTAGAACTCGGCGACTTCCAGTCCCAGGTCGAGCGAGCCGTCCGCAGGAAGCGCCGCGCCATGATACGCAACGTCGGCCACTTCCGCGAAACGAACTAGTTTGTCAGTGCCACGCACCCGAAAAACGCCCAGCCGATATTCGACGTCAGCTGGCGCGCATTCCATGATCAGCGCGGCAAAGCGCGTCGCCTTGGCGATCACGTTGTCCGCTGCACGATAGATCGCCGTCCCCGCGACCGATGCAGATCGCGCGCCCCAGGTGCCGTTTCCGAACGGAATCCGGTCGGTGTCGCCTTCGACAAGACGAATATCGTCGATCGGCAGCCCAAGACGGTCGGCTGCGATCTGGCGGAAGGTGATCTCGTGACCCTGTCCGTGCGAATGACTGCCGGCAAAAATCGTGACTTTGCCGTCACTGTGCACCCGCACTACCGCGCTTTCCCAGCCCCCATGCAAGCCGCCGCGCTTGGCAAGGTCGCTGCTCGGCCCCGTCCCTGCCTTGTCGATGAATGCCGCGAGACCGATGCCCAGCAGCACGCCTCGCTTGCGTAACTCCTTCTGCTCCCGCCGGAGCGCCGGATAGTCCGCAAGACTCAGGAGCTTATCGAGTAAGGCGGGAGGATTCCCGGAATCATAAATGCGTCCGCCGGGTGCGGAATAAGGAAAGTCATCGTGCGCAATCAGATTGCGCCGGCGCATTTCGACGACGTCGATGCCGAGTTCGCGTGCGCCGCGCTCCAGCAGCCGTTCGTTGTTCCAGGTCGCTTCCGGCCTACCTGAGCCGCGATAAGCGTCGATCGGGACGGTATTGGTATAGACTCCACGCACGCGCAAGTGAAGATTCGGTGTGCGATAGAGCCCGGTGATGGTCTGCGGATAAGAATTTCCGGGAATGCTTGGCGCGAAGTTGCTGAGATATCCGCCGAGCGCGGCGAGAGTGTCGACCTGCATTGCGACAATCCGCCCATCCGCGGAAAAGCCCATGCGCGCCACGGTATCGTGATCGCGGGCCTGCGCGTCGGACAGGAAGGTTTCAGTCCGCGTCGCCGTCCATTTCACCGGCCGGCGCAGGATCTGAGCTGCCCATACGACAGTCGACACTTCGGTGGCGAAAAAGCCTTTGACGCCAAAGCCGCCACCGACGTCGGGCGAGATCACGCGGATTTTGTGCTCGGGGATGTGAAGCGTGTAGATCGAGAGCCAGCGGCGCAGGTAATGCGGCTGCTGACTGGTCGCATAGAGCGTGTAGCGGTCCGCCGCCGCGTCATAGTCGCAGAGATAGGCGCGCGGCTCGATCGGATTGGCCGAAAGTCGGCTGTTCTTGAGATGCAGCTCGACGACCTTGGCGGCGCTCACCAGCGCGCTCTCAGTCTTGTTGCGATGCCCGCGCTCGATGTCGAACACGAGATTCGTTCGGAATTCCGGATGCACCAGCGGCGCGCCAGGGGCGACGGCGTCACGCGGAGTGGTCACCGCGGGCAAAGCCTCATAGTCGACCGTGATATGTTCAGCCGCATCCTCGGCCGCAAAGCGCGTCTCCGCGATCACCGCCGCAACGATATCGCCGACGTGATGAACCTTGTCGCGGGCAAAGGCCGGGCGCGGCGCGCCGTTCATCGGCCGCCCATCGCCGAGCGGTATCGGATGCACAACGACAAGTTCGCCGTGCCCCGCTTTTTCCCAGTCATCGGCCGTCAGTGTGAGCAGGACTCCCTGCCTGCGCGACGCTGCCTGGGTCGCAATCGAACGGATTCGCGCATGGGCGTGCGGGCTTCGCACAAATACGCACCACGCCGTCCCAGGCAGGTTGACGTCGTCGACGTAATGCCCCTGGCCCCGGACGAAGCGGACGTCTTCGCGACGGCGCAGCGGCTTGCCGATATAGCCGCCCCCCTCCCGCACTCCGTTCGACGTCATAGGAAGACCTGCATTCAGCCGAACAAGGGCGCCGCGATCCCGTCCGCGTTCTCTCCGCGCACCTTGAGCTTGCGGTAGAAATAATTCCAGGAATGCTCCCAATGGATCGGGCTCATGATCTGTCCGTGCCGCTTGAGGCGTGTCGCCGGACTCGGCTTTTTCGCGCGGAACCAGGTCTTTTCCAGAAAGATGCGGACACAGGCCGCGTGGGCCAGCGGCATACCACAGAACGTCACGCCGTAGTTTCGCATCAGCACCGCGAAGCGCTGACCTAGCGCGACAGCGAGCGCGATGGCCTCCTCCTTCGTCGTCATCAGCGCAACCTCATCTTCAGGGCGTGGGACATCGACGAAATAATCCGCGACCACCGTGAACGGCCGTAGCGGATCGAGCGACGCCGAGAACAGGTAGGCATGAAACGGCTGCGCGTGCGCGACGACCTGCACATCCGGCCGCAACGCAGGATTTCCAAATGGATTGGCCATTCTGAATGAAGGCCGCCGGTCCCGGCAATCTGCCGGCCGTCCCAATCGAGGAGCCCGAAATCGTCGGGCTCGAGCACCTCGCCCATCCCGACCCGGTTGCGCTTCATCCAGAAGCCACGCACCGCCGGGTAGCGCAACGAAAGATGACCGAGGGTCATATTGCCGTGACCCTCCATTTCCAGGAGCCGGCAAGCCCGCGCAAGCTCCACCAACGTCGCGTGCAAGTTCGCTTCGGCAGATGCATTAGTCACCACCAACCTCGTTTGCGCAATTTAGTCAAGCCGATTCCCGTTGCCAATATACGGCGCGGCTCCGCACCAGAAGCAGACATTGATCAAGTACGAATCCGCAGACCCCGATCACGAAGATTGCGGCATAGACATTCACAAACGAAAACCGCGTGCTCCAGATCGTGATGTAATAGCCGAGCCCGATTGAGTCCCCAATCATCTCCGTGATGACGACTACGATGATCGACACCGGCAGCGCAACGCGCAGGCCAGCAAAAATGTTCGGCATTGCCGCTGGCAGTATGATCCGTCGCAGAATGACCGCGCGGCGCGCACCGAAATTCTGGGCGGTCCAGACCAGCCGAGTCTGAATTCCGCGGAAACCGAAATAACACGTCACCACGATCGGATAGAGGCATTCGAGAAAGGTGAATGCGATCTTTGACAGCGATCCGATGCCGAAGATGTAAGTGAACACCGGAAACAACGCGATTTTCGGGATCGGATAACCCATGAAGAAAATCGGCTCGAAGAGGTTGCGCCAAAGCTCCGATCGCGCCATCGCGGCCGCGAAAGGAATCCCAACCACCCCGGCGAGCGTGAATCCCATCAGTGCACGGGAGATGGTCACCGAAGCATGGTAGACAAGTTGCCCGCTGCCAATCTCCGCCTCCAGCACTTCCCACACCGCCGCCGGGCTTGGCAACAAGCGCGACTGGACCCATCCGCTGCCAACCGCCACCTGCCACAGCAACAGTAGCAATGGAATCGAATACCAGCGGCCTATGAACTTTCTCGCTTGCGCGATCATTGCACCACCTGTTCTTCGGTGCCGATCAGATGCCCCTTAAGCACATGGCGCCGGATCGCCATGAGGATGCGGTCGCTCACAAAGCCAAGGACTGCGAAGCAGACTATGCCGGCAAACATGATGTCGAAGCGCACCCACTCCTCGCCGAAGCTGATCAGGTTGGCGAGCCCCGCTTTCGAACCAATCAACTCGGCGGCGAACAGCACGACAAAGGCATGCGCGAGTCCGATGCGGATACCCGCAAAGAGCTGCGGCGCAACGGCCGGAATGACGACGCGGAAAAAGATGGTGCGTGGCGGGGTCCCCATATTCTGCGCGGTCCACACCAGGATCGGATTAATCGACAGCACGGCGTGGCGTGACGCCACGAAGACGGGGAAAAAAACAGAGAAAGCAATGATGCTGATCTTCGACGCGTGACCCAAGCCGAACAGCAGGAGGAAGATCGGCAGAAACGCGATCTTCGGGATCGAATAAAGAAACGACACCAGGGGATCGAAGAAATGCCGGACGCCGGGCACAATCCCCGCGCCGAGCCCAGCGATGATGCCCATGGCCATCCCGATCGTAAATCCGAGCGCGACGCGGTAGAGACTCGCCGCCAGCGCAACAAACAGCTCGCCCGAGATCGCGAGCTCCCACAACGCCGCAACAATCAACGTTGGCGCGGACAGATAGTGGGGCAGCAGATCGGCGCGGCCGAACACCTCCCATACCACCACGGTGACAATAGGGATCGTCCAGTTCAGAAGCAGGGTCGATTTGCTCCTCACTCTTCCTCCACCGCCCTCGCCTTCAAGACTTCCTCGCGCAGTAGGTCCCAGACCTGAACCCGCAGATCGAGATATTCCTTCGACTTGCGAAACTCCCCATATCGATCAATGTCCGGAAGATGAATGTCGGCCTTGATACGTGCGGGACGCGCAGTGAAAATGATCAGACGCGTCGCGAGATATATCGACTCGTCGATATCATGAGTCACGAACAGCGCCGTCTTGCGCGTGCGGCGCCAGATCGCCTGCAATTCTTCCTGCAGCAATTCCCGGGTCTGCGAATCCAGCGCGCCGAACGGCTCGTCCATCAGCATGACGTCGGGATCGAGCGCAAACAAACGCGCGAGCGCGACCCGCTGTTTCATGCCGCCGCTCAACTGGCCGGGATAAAGGTCGGCGTAGCGAGAGAGATGCACGAGATCGAGATACTCGCGCGCCTTGGTGAGGCGCTCTGCCTTGGCCAACCCTTTCATCTCCAGCGGCCATGCCACGTTCTCGATGGCTGTGAGCCAGGGAAACAGCGAAAGATCCTGAAACATCATACCACGGTCGGGACCGGGCGGGCCGATCGGTCGCCCATTGAGCCGCAACTCGCCGGCCGTCGCGGCCTCAAAGCCACCGACGATATGCAGGAAGGTGCTCTTGCCGCATCCCGATGGCCCAACAATAGAAACGAATTCGTGCTCCGCGATCGACAATGACAACTGATCAATCGCAGTGATGGTCCGGCCATGGTTCAGGAAGGCTTTGTCCAGGTCTTTCACCTCCAGGAGCGTCATCGCTGGTTCCGGCAGTTGCCGTTAAGTCCAAGGGATACAATCCCACGTTCGGTGTAAGCTGGCGACACAATTTCAAATGCTCTGACGAGATACTGCACAATGCGTTTGATCATATGCGAGTGACGTCGGATGGCCGCACCGAGCGAGTTCGACTACGTCATCGTGGGGGCCGGTTCTGCCGGTTGCGTATTGGCTGCCCGGCTGAGTGCCAACCTCGCCGTTCGCGTGCTGCTGCTCGAAGCCGGCGGTTGGGACTGGCATCCGTTGATTCGCATTCCTCTCGGGGTTGGCCGCATCTGGGGCTTCAGCCGTTTCGACTGGGGCTATGAGACCGAGCCGGAGCCCAACATCGACGGCCGTCGCATCGAAACGGCGCGCGGCAAGATCATCGGCGGATCCAATTCCATCAACGCCATGGGCTATATCCGCGGCCATCGCGGCGACTACGATCGCTGGGCGTCGCAAGGCCTGCCAGGCTGGTCCTACGAAGAGGTCCTTCCTTATTTCAAACGAGCAGAGTCATGGGAGGATGGCGAGACTCCCTATCGCGGCGGCGACGGCCCGATCTATGTCCGTCGAACCAAGGACGTTGATCCGCTCTACGACGCCTATATCGAGGCCGGCATCCGCGCCGGCCATCCCTTCACCGAGGACTACAACGGCGCGCAGCAGCATGGTTTTGGCTGGGCGCAATGGACGATCCGCCACGGCCGGCGCGACAGCACCGCCCGCGCCTATCTGCATCCGGTTCTCGGGCGCCGAAATCTGACGGTCTATACCGGTGCACTGGCGCACCGTATCGTGCTCGAAGGTGGCCGCGCCGTCGGCGTTGATTTCTGCCGGAACCGCGCCGAACAAACCGTGCGCGCCACGCGAGAGGTGATCTTAAGCGCCGGATCGATC
>Ga0066903_100004856_pt1 | contig 11493 bp, 11 predicted proteins | sample PanSoiMetaGPlot1_FD_67491 | JGI IMG/M metagenome (GOLD analysis project Ga0066903, IMG submission 67491) | Tropical forest soil microbial communities from Panama analyzed to predict greenhouse gas emissions - Panama Soil - Plot 1 (version 2) | ecosystem: Environmental > Terrestrial > Soil >...
CAGGCCGGCGTCAATCGCATCAGCCACGATTTGGGTCCGATCGACGTGCTGGTGAACAACGCCGGCATCACCCGCGATGGCGTCCTGCATCGCATGAGCAAGGAGAACTGGGATGCGGTGCTGCGCACCAACCTCGACTCCGTGTTCAACATGACCCGGCTGGTGATCGAGGGCATGCGCGCGCGCGGCTTCGGTCGCATCATCAGCATCTCCTCGATCAATGGCCGCAAGGGTCAGGCCGGGCAAGCCAACTACTCGGCGGCCAAGGCGGGACTGCTCGGCTTCAGCAAGGCGGTGGCGCAGGAAAGCGCGGCGCGCGGCATCACCGTCAACGTCATCGCGCCCGGCTATATCGGCACCGAAATGGTGCAGGCCGTGCCCAAGGAGGTGCTGGAGAGCAAAATCCTGCCTCAGATCCCGGTCGGCAGGCTCGGAAACGTCGAGGAGATTGCCCGCTGCGTCGCCTTTCTGGCGGCCGACGAGGCAGGCTTTATTACCGGCGCCTGCCTCGATGCCAACGGCGGACAATACATGGCCTAGCGTGTGGCCTCGATGCGGGCGCTGGGCGTCTGGCTGCGATGCTGGGCTGCAGATCGTGCAGCATCGATCTGCGCCCTCGCTCGGCAGCAGCCCTCAATCGGCGGCGCCGCGGCCAAGTCGGGAGAGGCAGGTTTGCGCCCGCGGCATGCCGCGGGCGAGCTTAGCCACGCAGGCGGCTGCGAACGAAACGGGGAAACTCATCGGCCTGGGCTGGTTCGCCGCTGCCTGCCGCTGGCGGGCTCGCCTCCTTGCTGCCCGCGTCCGCCGCCTCGTTCGTCCACCAACGCCCGCCGGCGCTGGCCGCGGCCGGTGCCGGTGAAGGGGTCGGCAGGCTGATGGGCGGCTGCGCGGGTGCCGCCGGCGTGCTGGCCCGCACCGGCGCCACCTGCGTGCCCGGCGGCACGTTGCCGCCGGCGAACCAGGCATCGACCAGGTCGAGCTCGTCGGCCGACAGGTTGAGGCCCTGGCCGCGGCAACGGGCAACCACGAAATTGCGAAAGCGTCCGGCAAACAGGTTGGCCGAAGCGCCCTGCTCGAACCAGGGATCGGATTCGCTCACGACCTCCAAAATAAAGCGCACGTCGTCACGGCGGACTTCGAGGCCGCGCTCGTGCGCGCGATGCGTGATGTTGGCCAGCGTTTGCGCGCCGATCAAATCGTTTTCGTTGATCTCCTCCGCCATCAGTTCGAAGAGCAGCCGATATTCGTGCGGTGCCATTGCCGGGGCCTGACACGCGTCCTGGATGCGGGCGATCGATTGCTGCATCGAAGGCGAGGGCGCCGTCGCCGCGGCCGCTGGCGGCGCCGCGGCGGCGGGCGGCAGGGCAGCCGGGCGCGGCGCTGCGCCCGCCGGGGCAGGGCTGGCGACCAGAGCGGTGGGCTCGGCAGCGGCGGCGGTGGGAAAGCGCGCGGCCGCCGGCGCCGGGGCGGACCCCTCCCGTGCCGGCTCGCGCGCCTTCGCCGCCGCCGTTTGTGCGTGCCGCTTCACGTCCACCACCAGATAGGGCGGTTCCTCGGTCAGGGCGATGTCGGCGGGAAGGCATTGCCGCAACAGCTCGCGAAAGGAGCCGGCGCCGGCCCAGCCCGTGGCGATGGTCTTCTCGTGACCGAGCAGGCGCACGGTGCGGTCGGCCAATGCCTCGAGCAATACGGGCGCCGGCGCGGCGCGCACGTCGGCGACGATTTCCGCGACGATCTGGAGGCGCGCCGCTTCGATCTTTGCAGCTGGCGTGACGGGAGCGGCTTCCGCATCCTCTTCGCCGGGCACCTCGCCATTGAGGATGAGCGCGATCAGATCGCCTTCGCGCACCTCCCCATCGCTGATCGCGGTGTAGGGCGCCGCCGTATGGTCATTGGCGTAAATCACGGTGCGCCGCGCGTGCGCGCGCAGACGATGCAACACGGGCGTGAAATCGGCATCCCCGGACAGGATGACGAACTCGTCGAAGTAGGTCTCGTGCGTCAGGTAATCGCGCACGTCCATCACCATGCGAATGTCGGAGGAGTTTTTCAGCTGCGCCGTCAGCGGCGGGCAGTCGACGACTTCGAACCCGGCGCGCAAAAAATGATGGCGCACGAAGGGAAAGGAATTCATATCGGTGGAGTTGTCGTGCGCATTGCGCCGCGGCACCGGGTTGCCGTAGCAGCGATTCATGACAATGCGTCGCCGCTCCTGGCTGAACGTATCGTTGGTGCCGGTGATCAGGCGGCCGCTTTCGATCTCGCGCAGCCACACGTGCGCGTCGCGGGCGAAGCGCTTGGCAGCTTCCTCGCTCTTGCGCTTCAGCGACAGATAGATGTTGTCGTAGTCGACAAACACCGCGCTGAGACAGGGTGCGCCAGCAGTCCTTTTCATATGTCCTGACCCCCACTCCGGACTTGCCGTGCCCGCACCCCTGGCGCGGCGGCTTCCCGATTCGGGGCAATTCATATGAGTCGCCTGCAACCTGCAAGAATGCGGCGGCCCGCGTCCCCAGCTGCCTGCGCGCTGGCGAGGCCGCGGCCAGGCTGGACGGGCCGCTGCCGGCCGGGGGGTGACCAGTCCTTGACCCCAACGGGTACTGAACGTCGTTTTTTTTGCTGTAGAGGAGCCGGCAGCACGGGGGTGCCGTGGGCGGGTGGCCGTGCCTCAGCCGGGCGAGCCTGGGCAAAACTCCGGGGCCGCCAGCTCGAAGCCCGCAAACTCGAAGCCCGGCGCCACCGTGCAGCCGACCAGCGTCCAGGCGCCGAGGCTTTCCGCGCTCTGCCAGGCGCCGGCCGGCACCACCACCTGCGGGCGCTCGCCGGCTGCCAGCTCGGCGCCAAGCGCATGCGCGATGAGCCCGCCGGCCGTGGCGACCCTCAGGGCCAGCGGCGCCCCGCCGTACCAGTGCCAGACCTCCGCCGCATCGACCCGATGCCAGCGCGACCGTTCACCGGCGCGCAGAAGAAAATAAATCGCCGTCGAGGCGGCGCGTCCGGCGCCCGCCGTGGCAGCATCCCGAAAGGTCTCGCGGTAGTGGCCACCCTCGGGATGCGGCGCCAGGCCGAGCAGGCGCACCACCTCGTCGGCTGCAAGCTCTGGGCGCGTGGGCATGCCTCAGCTGCGGTTTTTGCGCTCTCTGATCTCGCCGAAAATCTGCCACTCGGGCTTTCCCACCATGCCCAGGCGCTGTTGGATCGCTGCCACGTGCGGTCGCAGGAAGGGGTTGGTCTCGAGCTCGCTGCCGATCGTGGTCGGCAGGGTCGCCTTGCCCTGGCTGCGCAGCCGATCGACCTCCTTCGCCCGCCCCTGCAGGGCCGCATTCTCGGGCTCGATGGTCAGGGCAAAGCGGGCATTGGCCTGGGTGTACTCATGGCCGCAATAGACAACGGTTTCTTTCGGCAGCGCCATCAGCTTTTGCAGCGATCGCCACATCATCTGGGCATCACCTTCGATGACGCGGCCGCAGCCGATGGCAAACAGCGTGTCGCCGGCAAAGGCGACGCCGGCAGCGGGACACCAGTAGGTAATGTGGCCGGCGGTGTGGCCGGGCGTGTCGAGCACCCGCATCTCGAATGACCCGAACGGGAACGTGTCGCCTTCCGCGACCGCCCGGTCGATGCCGGGGATCTTGCCCTGTTCGGCGCGCGGGCCCACGATCGTGCAACCGGTCTCGGTCTTGAGCGCGAGATTTCCTCCGGTATGATCGGCGTGATGATGGGTCGTTAAAATGTGGGTTAGCCGCCAGCCCTTGTCCTTGAGGGCGCCAGCCACCGTGTCGGCATCGGGCGCGTCGATCGAGGCCGTGACATTGGCGGCACCGTCGTGGATCAGCACGCCGAAATTATCGCTGAGGCAGGGGAACTGATGAATCTCGAGCTTGGCCATGGCGTGATGCGCTGCTCTCGCTTGCTTTTTTGCTGCTGACGCGCAGCCTAGCAGGAGGCGCATCGATTTCAAACTGGCGCAAAGGGGCAAGGCAGACCAGGGCGGCAGGGTGGTGCGGCTGAGTGCTGATGTCGTTGGATGTTGTCGACTTGCGCGACTTTTATGGCCGCCCGCTCGGCAGCGCGGTGCGTCGCCTATTGACGCGCCGCATCCGGGCCCGCTGGCGCAACGTGCAGGGCGCGCACCTGATGGGGTTGGGCTTTGCCGTGCCCTACATCGGCATGTTTCGCGGCGAAGCCGCCTGCCTCGGCGCCTTGATGCCAGCAACGCAGGGTGCTCTCGCCTGGCCCGCGGGCGACACCGTGCACAGCGTGCTGGTCGAAGAAGCGATGCTGCCGCTCGGCGATGCCTCCTTGGACCGCCTGCTCGCCGTGCACTGTCTGGAGGCCACCGAGCGCTCGGGACCCCTGCTCAGGGAAATCTGGCGCGTGCTGAAGCCGGAGGGCCGCCTGCTGCTGGTGGTCCCAAACCGTCGCGGCGTTTGGACCCGGCTCGATTTCACGCCCTTCGGGCATGGCCGGCCCTACAGCCGCGGCCAGCTCGAGCGCCTGTTGAACGATGCGCTCTTCACGCCGCTGGAATGGACCGGTGCCCTCTATATGCCGCCGATCGACCGGCAGTGGCTGGTGCGCTGGTCGACGGTGTTTGAACGCGTCGGCGCCCGCCTGTGGCCCGGCTTTGCCGGCGTGATGATCGTCGAGGCGCGCAAGGAGTTGATGGGGGCGATCCCGGCGCTGGCAAAGCCCGTGCGCCAGCCCAGCCTGGCGACGGCGCAATCAACCCTCAAGCGCGCGGGCGCGCGCGGCTGAGCCCCCCGTAACCCCTGCTCGCCGGTGCCGCGACGGTGTCAGGCGTTGCCGCCCGCGGCGATGGCGAGCGCCACGCGCAACTTGCCGCCGGCACGCGCAAGCGCGCCGTGCGCCGTCTCCAGTGTTGCGCCCTTGAGCAGCAGCACGGCAAGCTTGACATTGCCGTTGGCACGCGCCAGCGCCGCCTCGACGTCCTCGGCGCAGCTGCCGGTCAGGTGGCACAGCATCTCGCGTTTGCGCCGGGTCAGCTTGGTGTTGCTCGCCTGCACATCGACCATCAGCCCACGGTAGACGTGGCCGAGGCGGATCATGACCAGGGTGGAAAGCAGGCTCAAGGTGATGCGCTGCGCCGTGCCGGCATTCATCCGCGTCGAGCCGGCGATCGGTTCGGCGCCGGTATCGAGAAAAATGCCGTGCTCCGCCTCCCTGAGCAGGGGCGTGTCGCGGTTGTTGGCAATGCCAATGCTGAGGGCGCCGCGCCGCTTGGCTTCGCGCAGGCACGACAGCGTGAACGGCGTGGTGCCGCTGGCTGCCACGGCCACCATCACATCGCCGGCGCCGACCTCGAGCAGCTCGCTGCCGCGGCCGACCTCGTCTTCGGCGCCTTCGACGGCTTGCATCATGGCAGGCCCACCGCCGGCAATCAGCAGCAGCAGGCGCTCGCGCGGCCAACCGAAGGTCGGCATCAGCTCGGCACCGTCCTGCACCGCCAGGCGTCCGGACGTGCCGGCCCCGGCGTAGATGAGCCGGCCGCCGCGCGCCAGGCGCGGCTCCATCGCCAGGGCTGCCCGCTCGATGGCAGACAGGGCCGCGCGCACTGCCGCAACCGCCGCGAATTGCCCACCGATCATGGCCTCCAGCACATCGGCGGGCTCCCAGATGTCGATGTCGGTGAAGCGTGGGCTTGGGCGTTCCGTGGTCATTGACGCAAGGCCTCTCGGGGTGACAAGCAAACGCGCGGCGGCGAAATTGAGTTCTCGTGCGTTTATCGGCAATGAGCGGCAACTGTGGTTTTTGCCTAGAATGGCAGCGGGCGCTGCCGGTGTGCGTGCTGGTTTAATGCCGATGACCCATCGCTCGTTCATGGCCGAGGAGATCGCCGCCGCGCCGGCGGCGGTGGCACGCCAGGCCGGCGACCTCGAGCCGGGTTTGGCCAGCCTGGTGGCGCGGCTCGAGCAGCACCCACCGCAGTTGGTGGTGACCTGCGCCAGGGGCAGCTCGGCGCACGCCGCCACCTTCGGTAAGCACTTGATCGAACGCTACCTCGGCATCCCCGTGGCAGCGGCGGCACCCAGCATCGCCAGCGTCTACCACGGCCATCTCAAGTTGCGCGACCAGCTGGTGCTCGTGATCTCGCAATCGGGCAAGAGCGATGATCTCGTCGCCTTTGCGCGCAGCGCGCGGGCCGCGCAGGCCGTCACCGTTGCGGTAACCAATGATGCAACTGCGCCGTTGGCGGCAGCCTGCGACTTCGTGCTGCCGATCGGCGCTGGACCCGAGCTCAGCGTGGCTGCCACCAAGACCTTCGTGGCAACCCTGACCGCGCTGATGCGGTTGACCGCGGCCTGGGCACGGCGGCAAGACTTGCTGGCTGCCATCGCTCGGCTGCCGCGCCGCTTGGCGGCCGCCGGCGAGCTCGATTGGTCTGCCAATGCCGGTGTGCTGGCGGTGGCCGCCAGCCTGGTCACCATCGGGCGTGGTCCGACCTTGGCCATCGCCAGGGAAGCAGCCCTCAAGCTGAAGGAAACCTGCAACCTGCACGCGGAGGCCTTCAGCGGCGCCGAATTCTTGCACGGCCCGGTGGCGCTCATCTCACCGCGCTATCCCGTGCTCTTGTTCATGCCGAGCGACGCCGCCGCCGCCGGCATGCGCGAGCTCGCCGCCCTGCTGCGCAGCAAGGGCTCCGTGCTGCTGACCGCGGAGCCCGGAGCGCAGGCGCCCGAGCGCCTACCGGCACTCCCCATCGATCAGCCCGAGACCGACGCGGTGTGTCTGATCCAAAGTTTTTATCGCATGCTACTGGGATTGGCCGAACGGGGTGGCATCGACATCGACAACCCCCGCCATCTCAACAAAGTGACACGAACGCTGTAAGGCCGGCGGCGCCGCTAAGGCTGCAGCATCGGCGTGCGCCGCGCCAGCATGAACACCGCCTTCTCGCCCAGGAAGTTGTGCACCGTCAGCGGCAGCCAGGTGCCGAGTTTCTGGCCCTTCAGGTTGAAGGCAACCGCCCGTTCAACGCCCGCACCGGTGACCCGGCAAAGATCGGCAAAATCCTTGATGGTGCACAGGTGCGCGTTGGGGCTGACGTACCAGGAATCGGGCAGGTTCTCGGTCACCGGCATGCGGCCCGTGAACAACAGCTGACCGCGGACCTGCCAATGCCCGAAGTTCGGGAACGAGACGATGGCGCGGCGGCCGATTCGTAACAGGTTCTCAAGCACGGTCTTGGGATGCCGCGTCGCCTGGATCGTCAGGCTCAGGATGGCGTAATCGAAGGCGGCATCGGGGTAGTCGACCAGGTCGCGATCGGCATCGCCTTGGATCACGGACAGCCCGCGCGCCACACAGGCATTGACGCGTTCGCGGCTCACCTCGATGCCGCGGCCATCGACGTTCTTGGTGTCGGCGAGCAGCTGGAGCAGCGCGCCGTCGCCGCAGCCGACATCGAGCACGCGCGAGCCGGCCTTGACCATTTCCGCAATCAGCAGATGGTCGACCCGGTGGGCGCTGGGCTTGCTGGGGGCGAGCATCAAGCTCTCCGCGCTGCGAACTTGAGGCCGCGTTTGGCGGCCGCCGCAGTCAGGAAGCCACGAATGGTGGCAAACAGCTCAGGCTCCTCCAGCAGAAAGGCATCATGGCCCTTGTCGGATTCGATCTCGACGAAGCTGACATTGGCCGCAACCGCATTCAGCGCCTGCACGATTTCTCGGCTCTCGCGCGTGGGGTAGAGCCAGTCGCTGGTGAAGGAGACCACGCAGAATCGCGTCTTTGAACCCCTGAAGGCATTGGCTAGGACATCGCCGTGTTCGGCCGCGAGGTCGAAGTAGTCCATGGCCCGGGTGATATAAAGATAGCTGTTGGCATCGAAGCGATCGACGAAGGTGGAGCCTTGATGCCGCAAATAGCTCTCCACCTGGAAATCGGCATTGAAGCTGAAGGTTTTCGCCGCCAGATCCTGCAGGCTGCGTCCGAACTTGCGATGCAAGGCCTCTTCCGAAAGATAGGTGATGTGCGCGGCCATGCGCGCCACGGCAAGGCCGTTGCGCGGCACCTTGCCGAATTCGAGATAGCGGCCCTGGCACCAGTCGGGATCGGCCATCACCGCCTGCCGACCGACCTCGTGAAAGGCGATGTTTTGCGAGGAGTGCCAGGCTGCGGTGGCGATCGGCATCGCCGTAAACACCCGATCGGGGTGGCGCGCGGCCCACTCCAGCACCTGCATGCCGCCCATCGATCCGCCGGCGACGCTGAACAGCTGATCGATGCCGAGGTGGTCGATCAGGCGCACCTGCGCATCGACCATGTCGCCGATGGTAATGACGGGAAACTCCAAGCCCCAGGGGCGCCCGGTCTCTGGATTGAGGCTGGACGGGCCGGTCGATCCCATGCAGCCGCCGAGAATGTTGGGGCAGATGATGAAGAAGCGGTCGGTATCGATCGGCTTGCCAGGCCCGACCATCGCCTCCCACCAGCCGGGCTTGCGGGTGATCGGGTGCTCGCTGGCGACATACTGATCGAGCGTCAGAGCATGGCAGATCAAGACGGCATTCGACTTGTCGGCATTGAGCCTGCCATAGGTCTTGTAGGCGATGCGCACCGGGGCCAACAGCTTGTCGCAGTCAAGCCGCAGCGGTTCGCTTTCGGGAATGTCGATGACATCGCTGCTGGGGGTGGTCGCCTCCAGCATGCGGGCATCGCTCGATGCCAGAAATTCGCGTGGATCTGCCCTGTTCATAGGCGCTGTTAGCTAGGCCGTCGCGCGCGAATGTCAATGAATTCTTTGCACGGGCCTTTTGCAAACTCCCCCCAGGCACGATCTTATGGCAGGAGAGGTGCCGCATGATCGACCAATCCACGCCCGATGGCCGCGTTCTGGCCGCCGCGCTTGAATGCGCTGCCGCCCGGAGCTGGGCCGAGGTCAGCTTGCTCGACGTCGCCGAGCGCGCCAAGGTGCCGCTTGCCGAAATGCGCGCCTCATTTCCCAGCCGCAGCGCCATCCTTGCCGAACTCGTGCGCCGGGTCGACGCCCAGGTGTTGAGCCGCAGCGAGCGCGCCCAGGGCCAGGAAAAGCGCGATTTATTGTTCGACGTGCTGATGACCCGCTTCGACGTGCTGGCACCCTACAAGGCCGCGGTCAAATCCATCGCCGGGTCCGGCAACGCCGATCTGACACTGCTGGGGCCGCTCTTGTCCTCACAGCATTGGATGCTGCAGGCCGCCGGCATCGATACCAGCGGGCCGAGCGGCGCCTTGCGCGTGGCCGGGTTGGCTGCCGTCTACGCCTCCGTGTTCCGCACCTGGCTCGAGGATGACGATCCAGGGCATGCCCGCACCATGGCGGCGCTCGATCGCCGCTTGCGTCGCGGCGAGCGTGCCCTGCGTCAACTCGACGGCACCGCCGCGACCTTTGCGCGCATCGCCGCCAGCGCACCCGCGCTGCTGCGTGCGTTGCTGCGCGGCGGCAAGGGCGCCCGCGACAGCGCGCCGGCCTCCGAGCCCGAGCCGCCAAACCCCTAACTCAGCCTTCCCCGTCCGGAGAGCGATCATCCCTGCGGAGTCCGATCATGCCTGCGGCAAGTTCTCGTCCCCCTGAAGTTGCCTTTGCTGATTTTCTCAAGCTCGACGTGCGGGTCGGCACCATCGTCGCCGCCGAACCGCTGGCGGGCGCGCGCAAACCCGCGCTCCGCCTGGCCATCGACTTCGGGCCTGACCTCGGCATCAAGTCGAGTTCGGCGCAGATCACCGCGCACTATACGCCGCAGGCGCTGGTCGGCCGGCAGGTTGCGGCGGTGCTCAATTTTCCGCCGCGGCAAATTGGCAAGATGCTGTCGCAAGTGCTGACGCTGGGCTTCCCCGATGCGGCCGGCGAGGTGGTGCTCGTCGTGCCGGAGCGGGCGGTGCCCAATGGTGGCCGTCTGTTCTAGGGCCTTCCCGAGGACCAACCGCGGCCGGCCGGCAGCAGCACCCTCTGGCGTCCCGGCGGCTGCCCCGCTAAGGCTAAGGCGAGCCTCCCAAGACAAGCCGGGGGCAAACCAGGCAAACCACGGCCAGGCCAGTGACGGTGGGGCCAGCGACGGCAGGGACCGATGCTGACGATCTATGGTGTCTATCGCTCGCGCGCCTCGCGCGTGCTGTGGCTCGCCGGCGAGCTCGGGCTGTCGTTCGAGCACGTGCCGGTGATCCAGGCCTATCGCCTGCCCGATCCCAGCGCCGCCGACGCGCCGCTCAATAGCCGCTCCCCGGCGTTTCTCGCCATCAACCCGAACGGGCACATCCCCAGCATCGACGACGACGGTCTGCGGCTCAATGAATCGCTCGCCATCACGCTCTACCTGGCCAAGAAGCACGGCGGCCCGCTGGCCCCGGCGACCCTGGCCGAGGACGCTGCCATGATGATGTGGGCGCTGTGGGCGGCAACCGAGGTCGAGCCGTCGGCGCTGCAGATCCTCACCCATCGGCTGAGCTATCCCGAGGATCGGCGCGATGCCGCCGTGGCGGGCGCGGCGGTGGCGGCTCTGCGCGCTCCCTTTGCCGTGCTGGATCGGGCGCTGGCCGGGGCGGGGTTTGCCGTCGGCAGCCGCTTCACGGTCGCCGACATCAATCTGGCCGAGGTGTTCCGCTACGCCATGCCGGCGCCGGAGCTGTTCGCGGCGGCGCCCCGGGTCAAGGCCTGGCTCGCGGCCTGCCAGGCGCGGCCGGCCTTCCAAGCCATGCTGGCGCGCCGCGAGGCTGAGCCCGCCTGAGGTCGCCTCATAGGGGCACCCGCATGGTGGCGCGCAGCCCACCCATGGAGCTGACCCCGAGCGCGATGTCGCCGCCGTGGCTGCGCGCGATGTCACGGGCGATGGCCAGCCCAAGCCCCGAATTGCCGGCGTCCTGATTGCGCGCATGATCGAGCCGGTAAAACGGCCGGAAGACATTGTCGCGCTCGGCCGGCGGAATGCCCGGGCCATCATCGTCAACCTCGATGCGCAGCCAGCAGTCCTCGGCCGCGGCCCTGATCACGACGTTGTCGCCGAAGCGGGCGGCGTTGGTCACGAGATTGGTGACGGCTCGCTTGAAGGCCTGGCGTTTGAGCGGCAACACCAGCGGTCGGCGCGGGTGGCGCATTCTGACTTCGATCGGGGCGCCGATGTGTTCGGTCTCTTCCTGCACTTCCCCCAACAGCTCGCCGACGTCGGTGGGCGCTGCCTCCTCGCCGCCGTCGCCCTTGGCAAAGGCCAGATAGTCCTCGAGCATGTGCTGCATCTCGTTGACGTCGCTGCGCAGCGCCGCGATTTCGGCACCGTCGCCCAACAACGCCAGCTCCAGTTTGAAGCGGGTCAATACCGTGCGCAAATCGTGGCTGACGCCGGCCAACATGGAGGTGCGTTGCTCGACGTGGTGGCGGATGCGGTCGCGCATCTCCAGGAAGGCGGATGCGGCCTGGCGCACCTCGCGGGCCCCGCGTGGCCGGAAGTCCTGCGGCACGGGACGGCCTTTGCCGAAGGCGTCGGCGGCTTCCGCCAGCCG
>Ga0066903_100004857_pt1 | contig 11492 bp, 10 predicted proteins | sample PanSoiMetaGPlot1_FD_67491 | JGI IMG/M metagenome (GOLD analysis project Ga0066903, IMG submission 67491) | Tropical forest soil microbial communities from Panama analyzed to predict greenhouse gas emissions - Panama Soil - Plot 1 (version 2) | ecosystem: Environmental > Terrestrial > Soil >...
ATCGTTCCGCAAGTGTCCCTTGCGGAATCAGCTCGAGTTCCAATTCGCCCGCCAGCACTTGTCGCTCGAACTCTTTGTTCTCGCCGACGTACGACGCCATCACTTTTTTCACCTGGCGCGTCGGGAGAAGAACCCCCATTCCGAAATTGTCAACGCCGGCGTTGTTCCCGACAATCGTTAGGCCTTTGACGCCGCTATCATGCAGCGCGGCGATGAGATTTTCGGGAATGCCGCACAATCCGAACCCACCTGCGGCGATCGTCATGCTGTCGTGCAGCAGGCCTTCTAGCGCGGCTTTTGCATTCGGATAAACCTTGTTCATCCAGCCAACAGTTTAACCACGGAGCGCGCGAATCAACACGCATAATCGATTTGAGAAGCCTGTTACCAACACCTGCCTTCAGGCCGGTGTATAGCCGAGTCACCAGATCTAGCCGTTTTAACGGCTCTCCATCTTTGTAACCAGGGAGCACCGGGCTCAAGCCCAGTGTTAACCGTCGATCATGTCCTTGCCGACATGGTTTTCATCGGCAGATTGAATTTGCAACCTTTCATGAAGACAACGCTTGCTCATCAACTCGCCAATTACTCCTCCTCGTTCCGGTTTGAAGACCTTTCCAAAGAAGTCGTGCACGAAGTGAAGCGACGGATCATCGACTCGCTGGGTTGTGCGCTGGGAGCATGGAATGAAGAGCCGTGCGCCATCGCGCGAAAAGTCGCTTCGGATTTTTCGGCGAAACACGGAGCGACAATCATTGGGACGAATCACAAGGCGCCGCCGGACTGGACCGCATTCGCCAATGGCTGTTGCATTCGTTATTTCGATTATAACGATACATATCTTTCCAAGGAGCCGGCGCACCCGAGCGACAATATTTCCGCTGCTCTTGCCGGGGCCGAAAGCGTGGGCGCAAGTGGACGGGAATTGATCGCCGCGATCGCGCTTGCTTACGAAGTGCAATGCCGGTTTTGCGATGCGGCAAGTATTCGCGCGCGCGGGTGGGACCATGTGACCTACGGTGCGTTCTCGACGGCGCTTGCGTGCGCGCGGCTCATGAAACTTGATCCGGAAAAGACGCGTCACGCGGTGAACATTGCCGGGGTCGCGTGCGCGGCCATGCGGCAGGCCCGCGTAGGCGAACTATCGCACTGGAAAGGCGTAGCATTCGCAGACGCCGCCCGACGTGGAGTTTACTCGGCCCTGCTCGCGCGGGCAGGCATGACCGGTCCTGCGCCGATCTTCGAGGGACAAATGGGGTTCGAAAAGGAACTTGGTGTTTCGTTGGGCAACGTTGGCGAGAAATTCAAGGGTGCGCCAGAGATGATCTTGAAAACGAGCATCAAATTCTGGCCAGCCGAATATCACAGCCAAAGCGCCATCGAAGCCGCGCTCGCTTTGCGAAAAGACATTGCAGATCCCGCAAAGGTAAAATCGATGACGATCGAAAGCCACGATGCCTCGGTAGACATCATCGGGAGCGAGCCGGAGAAATGGAAACCTGAGACGCGCGAAACGGCAGACCACAGCTTGCCTTACATCACGGCGATAGCACTGATCGATGGTGAGATAACGGACAAACAATTCGATCGCAAGCGCTTCGCCCATCCGCAAGTTTGGAAGTTTTTGGAGAACGTGAAAGTCGCGCGCCATGGCGAGCTGAGTGGAATGTACCCCGAAGCGGTCGCGAACATCGTTCATATCGATTTTGTCGACGGGAAACGGCTCACAAAGCGCGTGGACTATCCAAAGGGACACGCAAAAAACCCGCTGAAGGATTTAGAAGTGGAAGAGAAATTCTTTGCGCTCGTTGAGCCGGCGCTTGGTCAAGAACGCGCAAAGAGGATTGTCGATCTTACGTGGAAATTGAACGTAGCCTCAAAGGTTGACGAACTGATGCAGGCATTGGAAATGCCGCAGAAATAGCGAGAGGGATATCTCAACTTCGTTCGACATGACTAAGAGAAGCAAACCGGCGCGATTACGTGAATTAATTCGACAAGGCTGTGTCATGTTGCCCGGTGTGCCGAATGCGGCAATTGCGCGGCAGGTGGAGCGTGCCGGCTTTGACGCGGTGTACATCAGCGGCGCGGGAATGGCGAACGCAACTGCTGGCGTCCCAGACATCGGCCTGCTGTCGATGACGGAGGTGGTGAGACTTGCAGGCTACGTTGCGAACGCGGTAACAATTCCGGCAATCGTCGATGCGGACACCGGTTTCGGTGGCGTGGAAAACGTGGCACGCACCATTTGCGAACTGGAAAAAGCTGGCCTGGCTGGGTGTCACATTGAAGATCAGGAATTTCCCAAACGCTGCGGACATCTCGCCGGCAAATCGGTTATCGATGTTGATGAAATGACAAGGAGAATCAAAGCGGCGGCGGACGCCCGCCGCGACGACGATTTCATGATCATCGCGCGTACGGATGCACGAGGAGTCGAAAACTACGATAGTGCCGTCGAACGCTCCCGGCTTTATTTGAAGTCAGGTGCGGACGCGATTTTTCCCGAAGCCCTGCAAAGCCCCGACGAATTCAAGGCCTTCGCCCGTGACGTAAAAGCGCCATTGCTCGCGAACATGACGGAGTTCGGCAAAAGCCCGCTCCTTTCGTTTCAAGAACTCGCGGACCTAGGATACAGGATGGTAATTTTTCCCCAGAGCGCGTTTCGCGTTTCGATGAAAGCAAGCGAGGGATTTTTGCGCGATCTGAAAAAACAAGGAACGCAATCGGGTTGGATCGACAAGATGCAAACGCGGGAACAGCTTTACGAATTGCTCGATTACGACCCGACAGCGGAAAGTTGGAAGGGGTGGATGTTGAATCTTAACTGGTTAAGTCCGATGAGTTGAACGATTGTGAATCACAAGTAAAGAGAAACCAATGCCTACTGAAAACAAACCAGAATACAGCCCGGGATTGGCCGGTGTTATCGCGGGCGAGACGGCGATTTGCTGGGTCGATCCCAACGCCGGGCTGATGTATCGCGGCTACGACATTCATGACATGGCGCAGAAAGCGAGTTTCGAAGAAGTCGCTTACCTGTTGCTCAATGGCGAGTTACCGAACGGGAAACAATTGATCGAGTTTACGCAACAAATTGCCGCGGAACGCGCGCTGCCCGGTCCGGTGACAGAAATGCTGCGGCTTCTGCCGGGCAAGACGCATCCCATGGACATGTTGCGCACAGGCGTATCGATGCTGAGCGCCTTTGATAAGGATCTGAGCGACAACTCGCATGACGCCAACATTCGCAAATCGATCCGCCTGATCGCGCGCATTCCGACTCTGATCACAGACGGCTGGCGTATCTCGCACGGCGAACAGCCTCTACCCGAAAAACCGGATCTTACCCAGGCTGGCAATTTCTTTTACAAGTTGGAAGGCAAAGTTCCGCAGAACTGGCAGATCCGGATGCTGGACACGATTTTCAATCTTTACGCGGATCACGAATTTAATGCGTCGACCTTTGCCGCTCGTGTGACGGCTTCGACGTTGGCGGGAATCTACGCTGCGGTTACATCAGCGGTCGCAACACTCAAAGGTCCGTTGCATGGCGGTGCCAACGAGGAATCTATGAAGATGCTCGAGGAAATCGGCACACCAGATCGAGCGGAGGCATGGCTGATGAAAAAACTCGGCACGAAGGACAAGATCATGGGCTTCGGCCATCGGGTTTACAAAAAAGGCGATTCACGCGTGCCGGTAATGCGTGAGATCGCACGCGATCTTGGCAAGCGAACAGGCAAGGAAAACTGGGTGCCAATCTGCGAAAAGCTCGAAGAGGTGATGGATCGCGAGAAGCATCTGTGTGCGAACGTGGATCTTTACGCTGCGCCGGTGTTTTGGATGCTTGGATTTCCAGCAGAGTTAAACACGCCTCTATTTGCCGCCTCACGCGTCGCAGGCTGGTGCGCGCACGTGACCGAGCAGCACGATCACAATCGTCTCATTCGACCACGTTCGCTTTACGTCGGGCATGCATTGCGTCCCTATCCGGGCTCGTCTGCGCGCAGTGGATAAATCGACTGCTTGAGTCGGGAGGCAAAGAATATTGCGCCTTTGGCGATTGAACTTGGCATCGTCTTCGGAGAAGCCGAGCCACCTTTGCCAATTCAGAAGTGGAACGCGTTGTCCCCAACGCGTTGGCCAAAGAACGGCGGCTGCGCCGCCTGACTAATTTCACAATGAGCAGCGAGTCTCTTCAGGAAAAGTACGCACCGAACAATGCCTGTTGGGGTTGTGGCCCCGCCAATCCAGATGGACTACACATCCGCAGTTTTGCAAAAAACCGCGAAGTCGTCGCGGAGTGGAAACCGGAAAAGAAATACGAGGCTTTCGAGGGAGTTCTGAATGGCGGCGTCATCGGCACGTTGCTGGATTGTCATTGCAATTGGACAGCGGCTTATCATCTAATGAAGCACGCCAACGAGGATCAGCCGCCGTGCACGGTCACCGCGGAATATGCAATCAAATTGCTCCGGCCAACGCCAACAAACAGTTCGGTGTTTCTTTCCGCGAAGGTCATCGATCTCACAGACGATCGCGCGACGATCGAAGGCAAACTTACCGCAGATGGAAAAGTTTGCGCGACGTGTCGCGGAGTCTTTGTCGCGGTGAAGGAAGGGCATCCCGCATACCATCGATGGTAAAGGCATTGGTATTCTCGGTGCTCCTGGCGGTGAGTGCCACCGCCGCGGAAAATGCGGCTGACCGAATTGCGGCCATAGAGACGCGAATTGGCGGCCGCGTCGGCGTGGCCGCGCTCGATACGGGTAACGAAAAACATTTAGATTGTCGGTCAGACGAGCGTTTTCCGATGTGCAGCACGTTCAAGTTTCTCGCAGCTGCCGCTGTGTTGAAACGCGTCGACGAAAAACGGGATCGGCTCGATCGTTTCGTGCTGTACGGACCCGCTGACATATTGGAATATGCGCCGGTGACAAAAGAACATCTCAAAGAGGGCGGCATGACCTTGGGCGCCTTGTGCAAAGCGGCAATCGATCAAAGCGACAATACTGCCGGTAATCTTCTGCTCGACGCGATTGGCGGCCCGAGCGGCATTACCGATTTTGCCCGTACCCTTGGGGACCGGGTAACGCGACTCGACCGCAAAGAATCGGAGTTGAACAGCGCCATTCCAGGTGATGACCGTGATACCACCAGCCCAGGATCAATGCTGGGTGATATGACGCGGCTTTTAACGCGCGATTTCTTGTCGGAATCGTCGCGACGTCAACTCGAGGAGTGGTTACGAGGCAACGAAACCGGTACGGCCATGATTCGTGCTGGCGTTCCGGGAAACTGGATAATTGGCGATAAAACAGGACGCGGAGCGAACGGCGCGACAAATGATATGGCCATCATGCATCCGCCTGGTCGCGCGCCGATCCTGCTGGTCATTTATTCCGTAGGATCAACAGCGAACGTAAACGATCGCGAAGCGGCGATCGCCGAGGCCGCCAAAATTGTCGCCGAATCCTTGTAGTGTAAACGAGATCGTTAACAGCAATCGGAATTTGCTGCCCGAATTTCGTCGATGCGCAATCCATACAGCGCGGTCAGTTGCTTCATGAAAACATCAACTCCGCAAGCATTCGCAAGCAGCACATTTCGTATCGTTCCTCTTCCCACGGAAGTCGCCGAGAAGGCGCGACGCGCAGCCGAATCCGGCGCTAAAGACCACGCCGTGATTGAAGTGGATTCGCCGACTGGTTATCCGTGCCGGCACTGTTTGCGCTGGGCACAACCCGGGGAGCGCGTCATTCTATTTCCCTACGCGTCGATTCCCGCCGGTCATCCGTATTCAGAGAGTGGTCCAATCTTCGTTCATGCTGAACCGTGCGAACGTTACGCCACGACGCGGGAATATCCTGCCGACTTTCGCGCCGGCCGGGCATTCCGCGCCTACGATGGAGATTACAACATGATCGATGCCGAGGTCGCCAATGGAACTGATCCGGAACCAGTCCTTGAGAAGCTATTGGAAAATCCGAAAACCAAATTCGTGGATGCGCGCAGCGTTAGCCGTGGTTGTTTCACCTTTCGAATCCTGCACGCGTAAGGAGCAGGCACAATTCCTCGCCCGAATTTCGTCGATGCGTCAATGCAGTCGAGCGCTTAATTTGCTGACATGAAAACAATGGAACTCCTTCCTCCGACCGAAACGATGTATCGCGCACTGGTGAATCGCGATTCCAGCTTTGAAGGCATATTTTTTGTCGGGGTGCGCACGACGGGAATTTTCTGCCGGCCGACCTGTACAGCGAAAAAACCGGCGCGAGAGAATGTCGATTTTTTCGCGACATCGAGCGAAGCGCTGGAGAGCGGTTATCGTCCGTGCCTGCGCTGTCATCCGATGGATCCAGACCAACGCGCACCCAAATTGATCGAGCGCCTGCGTACCGAAGTGGAGCGCGCACCTGGCGGACGGCTTACTGACAAAGAGCTGGCGGCGCTAGCGATCGATCCGTCAACCGCACGACGTCAATTCAAACGCCACTACGGAATGACGTTTCAAGCTTATCACCGCGCGCGCCGCATGGGCCTGGCCTTGACACAAGTGCGAGAGGGCGGCCGCGTCGATAGAGCGCGCAATGGCAGCGGTTTTGAATCTGAGAGCGGATTTCGAGACGCGTTTACCAGGATTTTTGGCGAGCCCCCTTCGAACGCGAAAGCAAACGCACCGCTTCTTGCAGAGCGAATGGATACGCCGCTCGGACCGATGATCGCCGTTGCCGATGACAGAGGTTTGCGACTGCTTGAGTTTATCGATCGCCGTGCAACCGAACGAGAGCTGTCAACGCTGCGAAAGCGTTTGCGAACAAATGTAGTGCCGGGAACACATCGACACCTGGAAACGGTCCGTTCGCAATTGACCGACTATTTCTCGGGCGAAAATCTTGAGTTCAATGTTCCACTGGCGCCGGTTGGTTCGCCGTTTCAGCTACGGGCATGGAAGATTTTGCAATCGATTCCGCTCGGCGAAACGCGCTCCTATTCCTGGATGGCAAAACGTCTTGGCGATGAAAACGCGCGCCGGGCCGTAGGCCGGGCGAACGGCACGAACATGATTTCCATTGTCATTCCGTGTCATCGGGTGATCCGCGCCGACGGTACGCTTTGCGGGTACGGCGGCGGGTTGTGGCGCAAGAAATGGTTGTTAGATCACGAGCACCGCTACGCAGCGAAGTGAGTGGTGATTGGGTGAAAAGTTAGAAGCTGGTACTCTCTGCCAATCACTTCTCACTGATTACCTCTCATGATTCACGTTCCAAACATCACGTGACCATCCCCAAACTCATTGCTGGTGTGGTTTTTAATGTTGCGCTGTACGCTCTCCTGCTTTTTGCGCCGGCGGGCACCTTGCGCTGGTGGCGGGCATGGGTGTTTCTTGGCGTTACCGTCGCTGTGATGGCGGTGGCCATCTTCAGCCTTTTGCCTGATAGCGCTGACCTCTTCTCCCAGCGGGCCAAGGGGATCATACAAAGAGGACAGCCTCTTTGGGACCGGATTCTCGTGGTTCTGCTGGTCATCTCGTATGTCGGGCAGATCGTCTTTATTCCATTGGATGTCTTCCGGTTCCATCTCCTGTCAAAACCCGGCGAGGTCGTTTCGCTTTTAGGGCTGGCGCTTTACGTCATGGGCTGGTGGATCATGACGCTCGTGATGAAAGTTAATCCGTTCGCCGTGCCAGTCGTGAAGTCGCAGCAGGAAAGGCATCAGCGAGTCGTAGACACAGGCGTCTATGCTGTGGTGCGGCATCCGATGTATTCAGGCTTTGCGCCGATGGCAATCGGTCCGGCCTTATGGCTACAATCATATGCTGCGGCCTTGCTGGCAGTGATTCCCATTGCCGTATTGGCAGTGCGAAGTGTGTTCGAGGAACGGTTTTTGAAACGCGAACTAAAAGGCTACGAAGCGTACACACGAAAAGTGCGTTACCGGCTAATCCCATTCGTCTGGTAGAAACACGGCTCGGGTGACTCGGGGTCCAGTGGCGGCGCTCGTCGCTAACGCGAAATTATTTTGCCAAACGCACAATTGTTGAATCCAAAGCCGAAGCGGGCTGCATCTCAGTGAAAACAAACAACGACCGTTATGATCCAGGATTTCAGGTTTGCTTTGCGGCAACTTCTCAAGACGCCGGGATTCACCGCGGTGGCGGTGATGACGCTTGCGATAGCGATCGGCGTTAACTCAGCCAGCTTTGCGCTGATCAATGGAGTAGTGCTGAAGCCCGTGGTGCGGGTCCGGCCAAACGAAATCGTGAATGTCTTCTCTGCGAGGCAGAGTGCGAGCCACGATTACCGTCAATTCTCCTACAACGAATACCGCGAGCTGCGCGACAACGGCAAAGACGTATTTGTCGACGTTGCCGTGATCGAGTTCGCCGTCGCGGGTATCGGGCGTGATCACGATATGCGGCGCAGCTTCGCTTTCCTGACCTCTGAAAATTATTTCCCAACGCTGGGAGCGCAGCCGTTTCGCGGCCGGTTTTATAACGCGGAGGAATGTAAACCAAACGCGAACATGGCCGTGGTCGTGACCAGCTACGGTTTTTGGAAACGTAACGGCGGCCGCAATGATTTTGTCGGCAGCACGCTTCACATTAACGGACAGCCTTACACCGTGATCGGCATCGCGCCGGACGGATTCAGCGGCACGAACATTTTGGTCGCGCCCGATATCTGGTTGCCGCTCGGCATCCGTTCGCAGCTCGGTTCAGCTTTCGGCGATTCCGAAACGACGCACGATTTGTTGAACCCGAAGAATTACACGTTCAATCTCACGGCGCGGCTGCGCCCCGGCCTGACGATGGACGCCGCGAAAACGCGTTTGCCGGTCCTGGCGCAACGATTGAATGCGATTCAACCAGAGGGCAGCGAAGGCGCGCGGGAGTTGCAAATTCAAACTCCGTCGCGATTCAGCCTCAGCACGCAACCGGAGGACGACGGCCCAATCACGCTGATCGCGACATTGCTCATGGCAATGGCCGGCGCGGTTTTGCTCATCGCGTGTTTGAATCTCGCGAACATGCTGCTTGCGCGGGGCACATCGCGCTCGAGGGAAATCGCGGTCCGTTTGGCTGTCGGCGCATCACGGTGGCAAATCATTCGGCAACTTTTGTGCGAAGGATTTCTGCTTGCCGTTTGCGGCGGCGCAATCGGCCTGATCTTCAGCGCCTGGTGCAACGATCTTTTACTCCAACAACTGCGCAGTCTCCTTTCGTCCGTTAATTTTTCTTTTGTCGTCAAACTGCGGCCAGACGCGATGGTATTAGCAGTCACATTCTTCTTTTGCCTCATCGCTACAATGCTTTTCAGCCTCGGACCGGCATGGAAAGCAACAAAGGCCGATCTCGTTAATGACCTCAAAGAGCAAGTCGGCGAGCCGGCGCGCATCGGCCGTTTGAGTCGTTTCTTCGCGCCGCGTCACATTTCCGTTATGGCACAAATTGCGCTGTCGCTGATGTTGCTTTTTGCTGCAGGACTCTTCTTCCGCGGCGCGCTGAAAGCAGCTGGACTCAACCCGGGGTTTGTTGCGCCCGGCGATCTCATCACAGAGTTCGATTTCACTTTGATCAAGAAAACCCCCGCTGATTCGCGTCGTTTGATGTTTGAAATGGTGCAACGCGTACGACAACTGCCCGGCGTAACGGCCTCAGCGATTGGCACGATGTTGCCGTATTCCGATTTCACCACTGCGCGCCGGGTCCTACGCACAAAAGACACCATGCCGAGCGATCCAAAGGCGCCGGACCCGAGCGTCAACTCGCTCTTCACCGCGATCACGCCCGGTTACTGCGACGCGCTCGGCATAAAACTCCTGCGAGGCCGTGATTTCACTCAGGATGAATGCGAAAACAAAGACGCGCGTCGTGTGGCGATCATCGACGAAGAACTGGCTAAGAAACTTTTCCCTAACGAAGACCCGATCGGTCAACATATCCGCTATACGCAGCCTCCGAGGGATGGCTCGCCTAACGATATGGAAATTGTAGGTGTTGTGAGCAGGCACCGGCACGACATTCAGAACGATTCCATCTTTTACCGTCTGTTTGTCCCGTTGTCGCAAGGATACAGCGGCCAGACCTATCTGCACGTGCGGCTCAACACGCACGATCGACGTGCCGTCATCGCGTTGATGCCGACACTGCGACAAACCTTGCGCGAGATCGATCCCGATCTGCCGCTGCTGCAGATGATGCCCTATGTCGATCTATTGGAAAAGTCCCCCAATCTTTGGATCGTCAAACTTGGGGCAACTCTCTTCGGTGTTTTTGGCGCTATCGCGCTCGTGTTGGCTGTTGTGGGTGTTTATGGCGTAAAGGCCTATGCCGTCGCCTGTCGCACTCGGGAAATCGGAATTCGTATGGCATTGGGTGCACATCGTCGCGACGTTTTCGCCCTAATTATGGGACAAGGTGCGATGCAAACGGCTCTGGCTGTGGGCATTGGTCTCCTTCTTTCACTCGCTGCAGGGCGCGTCCTGGCGAAAGTCCTGTATCAAGTAAGTCCAACCGATCCGTTGGCGCTCATCAGCGCAAGCTTGATGCTCGCGATCGCTGCGCTTCTTGCTTGTTTCTTCCCGGCGAGCCGCGCCACCCGGGTGAATCCGATGACAGCGTTGCGAACCGAATAAGGCAAAAGGGGTTTTGATGCGGGCAATTGCGTTTCCGACATCAAAGAACGAGCCTGAGGGCAGACAAATTTTTGCATCGGCGACGTCTGCAACATGATGACTGTTCCAGAAGAAGGAGCGGAGCGGCTGGCGGAAATTTTCCGGGAGATTGTTGCCTTGTCTGAAACAAATCGACCGAATCATTCGAAATCCGCCGACGACGATTCAATCAAATCATTCGACACGCAGGGCACGAGCGGGACTCCCGAGACCTGCGCGCCAAAAGGGAAACAGGCAATCGACCAGTGCAGCCAGTCGGAAGATCAGGAACCTCGTCGCTAGGGACGCTGCGCGCGCACGCCAGCTTTGCTAAAGATGCTGCGCGCCCGGGGTGACTCGAACACCCGACCCACGGATTAGAAATCCGTTGCTCTATCCGGCTGAGCTACGGGCGCTGCCTTACGAAAGCGCTTTTAGCGAGTTGATCAAGAGTTCGTCATTAACCCGGGGGCGGGCCTCGCTGCGACCGATGGCGTCCAACCTCTAAACAAATAACGGCCCTCCGAAATCTTTCGGCAAAAGGCGACCTTTGCGGCGCACGACTCGAGCGCCGCCTCTTACTGCACCTTCATCATCCGCTCCGCTTCTTTTTTGAGATCGGAGTATTCGGTCTTCTCGGTGGTGACACCAACGCCAAAGATCGTTCCGTCCGTAAACTTCCCGGGCGTCTTGTATTCCTGACTGACTGCAAGTGTCGGATTGACGCTCAAACTCACCGCGCCGGCATTGCACCTCCCCAAGCTGAGGGCGACTGGTTGAGTGGAGTCACGTTCGACCGGGAATCGAACGCCTTCATTTGCGGCCCCGCCGCT
>Ga0066903_100004858_pt1 | contig 11491 bp, 10 predicted proteins | sample PanSoiMetaGPlot1_FD_67491 | JGI IMG/M metagenome (GOLD analysis project Ga0066903, IMG submission 67491) | Tropical forest soil microbial communities from Panama analyzed to predict greenhouse gas emissions - Panama Soil - Plot 1 (version 2) | ecosystem: Environmental > Terrestrial > Soil >...
ATGGGGTCGCCGTCGGGTCCGTCGCGGACCTCGGGGCCGAGGACGGAGTAGTGCTCTGTCAGCGGGTTCGAGCCCTTGACCTGGAAATCGGGCTGACTGTGTCGGGCGATCGCGTGGAAGAACACGGCCTCTTCGACGGCCGAGACGAGTGCGTGGCCGATGCCGCCGAGCAGGGCGTGGTAGGGCCAGATCGTCAGCGAGTACTTCCCGCCGCGAGCAAGGCTTCGCGTGTAGTGCGCGAGGTGCCGTTGCGCGTAGTCCGGCTCGGCCCCGATCGAGCGCGCGGCGTCCGCGTCGACGGTGACGCGGCCCGCCTCGACGTCCTCCACCGAGACGAGCGTGTACGGAGCCGGATGCCGGTCGTCCTCGCCGACGAGGTAGGCGCTGTGGAAGATCTGCACCGCCTGATGCGTGTCCATCGTCGGCACGATCTGGGTGATCGCGTCGAGGTTCCGGTAGACGAACGCGCAGAGGCGCCGGTTGTCATCGACCGCGCCGGTGCCCGAGCGGCCCGCGACGAAGAGCTCGAAGCCCGGGATGCAGAACGTGTTCTGGACGTCGACGAGGACGAGGCAGATACGGAACGCGTCCTCGTGTGCCGGCCGCAGACCGTGTTCCGCCGCCCAGTCCTCCGCGTCGGCGGCTCGCTCCTCGTAGTCGACGCGCCAGACGTCGCCGACGCGATCGACCTGAACGCGCGGGGGAACGGAAAGCACCAGCCCAGTGTAAGAAGCCCGCTCAGGCCGGGCGGCAGCGATAGCATCGAGGTCGTGCAGGCACTCGGCATCCACCATGTCGGGGTTGCGGTCGACGACCTCGACGACGCCGTCTCCACGTACGAGCGGCTGTTCGCGGCCCGCGTCGAGCACCGCGAGACGGTGGCGGACCAGGGCGTCGAGGCGGCATCGATGCGGGTCGGCGACGGCCGGGTCGAGCTGCTCGCGGCGCTTGGGGAGGACACGCCGGTCGGCCGCTTTCTCGCCAGCCGTGGCCCCGGGATGCACCACGTCGCCTACGAGGTCGACGACCTGCCGGGGATGCTCCGCTCGCTCGCCGGCGCAGGGGCCGAGCTGATCGACGAGGAGCCGCGTCGCGGGATGTTCGGGCTCGAAGTTGCGTTCGTCCATCCCGACGCCGTCCACGGCGTCCTTTCGGAGCTGGTCGCCGTTGCCTAGGACCGAAGAAGAGCGCGTCCGCGTCGAGATCGGCTTCGAGGGCGGGCAGGCGATGAGCATTCTCGTCTCTCTTGGCGAGGCGGACGAGCTCGAGAAGCGCCTGGCCGAGGGAACCGAGAGCGCGGCCACGCTCGAGGCGGAGGACGGCCGGTACACGCTGGCGCTGAAGCGCGTGGCCTATGTCAAGCGCTTCAGCCGCGAGAGCCGCGTCGGGTTCGCCGGCTAGCGGCGCTCGAGCGCGCACGTGGCGCTGGACGTCGGCATCGTCGGTCTGCCGGGGAGCGGGAAAACCACGCTCTTCAACGCACTCACCGGAGCACACGCGGCCGTCGGCGCGTACGCGGAGAAGCCGAACGTGGGCATGGCGACGATCGTGGACGACCGGCTGGCAGAGGTCGCGCAGATCGAGGGCTCGGCGAAGCAAACGTCAGCGACCATCCGGGTCTCCGACGTCCCGGGTACGGGCGCGGCGATGCTCGGCAACCTTCGGCGTGCCGATGCGCTCCTGGCCGTCCTCGACGCGTTCTCGCCGGGCGCGAGCCCCGAGGCCGACCTGGAGACACTCCGGCTGGAGCTCCTCGTCGCCGACCGCGACCACGTCGAGAAGCGCCTCGAGGCCGTCCGTCGGCAGGCGAAATCCGGCGAGCAGGCGCTTCGAGAGGAGGTCGCCGAGCTCGAACGCCTGCTGACGCACCTCGAAGCCGGTGAGTCGCTTGTCGCCTACGACCGCGCGTTGCCGCCGCAGCTCGAGCCGCTGACGACCAAGCCGCTCGTGGTGGTCGAGAACGGCCGGGGCGCGATCGACGCGAAGCTCGAGGAGGAGCTCGCGGAGCTCCAAGCCGAGGAGGCCGCGGCGTTTCGGGACGGCCCTTCGGCACTGGAGGAGGTCGTCCGCCGCCTGCGCGATTCGCTCGGGCTGATCACGTTCTTCACGGCGGCTGAGAAGGAGGCGCGCGCGTGGACGCTTCAGCGCGGCGCAACCGCCCTCGACGCCGCCGCCTCGATCCACACGGACATGGCGCAAGGGTTCGTGCGCTGCGAGGTGATCCGGTCGAGCGATCTCATCGAGGCCGGCTCGCGCTCCGAGGCTGCCCGGCGCGGGCTGCAGCGACTCGAGGGCAAGGCCTACGTTGTCGAGGACGGCGACGTGCTGAACATCCGCTTCACGCCGCCGCGCTAGTCCGAATGGACTGGAAACGGGGTGGGCCTGGGAGTCCACCAACGTAGGCCGAGCGGCCCATTGTCCCCCGGTCGGAGGACAGTTACAGTCGAGCGCGAAGTGTCGGCTCGCCCGCCCCGACCCCGGGCGACGCTGGGGCAAGTGTCCGTACGCATCGCCAACATCTGCCTCGCCTTCGCCGTCCTCGTGTCCGGCGTGTACCTCCTGCTGCCGTCGGGAGTGACTCAGAGCGCCGTCTACGACGCCCTCGGCTTTGTCGCGGCCGCGGCGATTCTGGTCGGGGTATGGCGGAACCGACCGGCGTATCGACTGCCCTGGTACCTGTTCTCGCTCGGCCTGGTGCTGTACTCGGTCGGGGACGTCATCTGGGACGTCTACGACCTCTGGCTGAACCGCAACCCGTTTCCGTCGGCGGCGGACGGCTTCTACCTCGCCTCGTATCCGTGCTTCTTCGTCGGGCTGCTCCTCCTGGTCCGGCGCCTCGGCCGCGGCCAGGGCTGGGCGGCGACGACGGACGCGTTGATCGTGACCGCGGGGATCGCCGTTCCCACCTGGGTGTTCGTGATCGCTCCGAACGCCCACGACGTGGGCTCGACGACGCTGGAGCGAGCCATCCTCGTCGCGTACCCGATCATGGACCTGATCCTGCTCGGGGTCCTCGCGCGGCTGCTCTTCGTGCCAGGGGGCCGGACCGCCTCCTTCCGCGCGCTGGTCGCCGGCGTCCTGCTGATGACGTTCGCCGATCTCGTCTACGCCGGTGGATCGGACTCCTACGCCTCGGGCAACTGGCTCGACGTCGCCTGGCTGCTCTCCCGGTGCGTGTTGGGTGTCGCGGCGCTGTACCCGTCGATGCGCCTCCTGACCGAGGTCGCGCCGGAGCGCGAGACCCGCTTGAGCACCCGTCACCTCGCCGTGCTCGTGGTGGCGTCGGCGCTTGCCCCTGCCGTCCTGCTGATCGAGTGGATCCGCGGCCAATCGATCAACGCCGTCGCTATCGCGGTCGGCGGCGCGACGCTCTCGCTGCTCGTCGTGCTACGGATGGCTGGACTGCTGCGCACGACGGAACGGCTGCGGCTCGACGAGCGGCGGGCAGACCAGCGCATGCGTGACGTGGTGGACGACCTCGACGGCGTGGTGTGGGAAGCGACGGGAGACATGCGGAGGTTCTCGTTCGTCGCGGGCCGAGTCGAAGACCTGCTCGGGTATCCGAGCCAGCGGTGGCTCGAGGAAGACGACTTCTGGGAATGCATCGTCCATCCAGAGGACCGCGCACGGGTCCGGGCGCTCCGGCACCGCGCGCTCGAGCGCTCGAAGGACTACACGGCGGAGTACCGAGCAGTCCACGCCAACGGAGACGCGATCTGGGTTCGTGACCTCGTCCACGTGCACAACGGCGGCGAGGAGGCACTCCTGCGAGGGCTGATGATCGACGTCAACGAGCGACGGCGCGTGGACGCCGAGCGTGACCGCCTGCTGGCCGCTGCCCGCCGGTCGAGCGCCGAGGCCGAGCAGGCCCGGGGGGAGCTCGCGGAGCAGAACGAGCGACTGCTGGAGCTCGATCGGCTGAAGGACGAGTTCGTCGCGCTCGTCTCGCACGAGCTGCGCAGCCCGCTCACGTCGATCCGTGGCTACCTCGAGCTCGTCCTGGACGGACACGCCGGAGACGTCACGGAGGATCAGCGGCAGTTTCTCGAGGTCGTCCAGCGCGGCGCCGACCGGCTCCTCCACCTCGTCGGCGACCTGCTGTTCGTCGCCCAGGTGCAGGCTGGTGCGCTCTCGCTGGAGCTGTCGGACGTCGACCTGCGGGACCTTGCCACGCAGGCGATCGAGGCGGCTCGGCCGGCGGCAGAGGAGAAGGACATCGAGCTTGTGGCCACCCTCAACGGGGCCGTGCCCGTCCTCGGAGATCGCGACCGCCTGGGACAGCTCGTCGACAACCTCCTCTCGAACGCAGTCAAGTTCACGAGCGACGGCGGCGAGGTCGAGATCGTCGTCGCGGACGACGAGATCGGCGCGCTCTTCGAGGTGCGAGACAGCGGCATCGGCATTCCCCCGAGTGAGCAAGAGCGCCTCTTCGAGCGCTTCTTCCGCTCGAGCGCAGCGACCAAGAGGGCCATTCCGGGCACCGGACTCGGCCTCGGGATTGCGAAGGCGATCGTCGACGCGCACGGGGGAGCGATCGAGGTCGACAGCGCGGAGGGGATCGGCACGACGTTCCGTGTCCACCTCCCGCTCGACCGCCCTCGCCCGGCAACTCGACCACGCGAACGGGCGGTCGCATGACGGCCGAGTTTCCGTTCATCATTCCGCGCCGGCTGCGCCTCGACTCCACCCTGCTGGCGGCGGAACTCCGCGCCGTGCGTGAGCGTGAGGACCTCCTCGAGACGGTCGTCGAATACCTCCGGCTCCTGCTCGAGTCCACGCAGGAGGGGATCGTCGGCATCGACCGCCAGGGGCGCTGCACGTTCGTCAACAAGGCGGCGCAGCGGATGCTCGGCTTCTCGGCGGGCGACCTCGTGGGACGGCCGTTTCTCGAGTTGGTGCTCCTGCCTCGGAACGGCGCCGACGGCGACGGCGAGCGCTTCTGGCGCGCGGACGGCACGTACTTCGAGGTGGAGTACAGCACCAATCCGATCGTCGTCGACGACGACGTCCAGGGCGCCGTGCTCGTCTTCACCGACGCGGGCCCGGCTCGCCGCACGCAGCGGTACCTGGAGACCCAGCACGCCGTCACCGAGGTGCTGGCGCAATCGGCGAGTGCGGAGGAGGCGATTCCGAGGCTCCTCCGGACGCTCGGCGAGACGATGGGTTGGGGGGAGCTCGTCACCTTCTGGGAGCTCGACGATGACGGATCGCTTCGCTGCCGGGACCAGTGGACGCTCCCCGCGGCCTCTGCGGAGTTCAGCGAGTTCAGCGACCTTTCGAGGACGACCGTGCTCCGTCCGGGGCTCGGGCTCGCGGGCACGGCATACGAGTCGCGGGAGCCGACGTGGGTATCGATCGAGGAGGCTCTCGACGATCGCACCAGGTTCTCGCGAGCCGGCGCAGCCGCAGAGCTCGGCTTGCGGTGCGGCGTCGCGTTTCCGATCGTCGGCGGCGGGGAGGTGCTTGCCGTCGTCGAGCTCTTCGGCCGGACGCTGACCCGGCCCGACGGCGAGCTGTTGAAGATGCTGGACGCGCTCGGAGCGCCGATCGGGCACTTCCTCGAGCGCAAGCGAGCCGAATCCGAGGCGGACCGGCTGAAGGATCACTTCATCTCGCTCGTGTCGCACGAGCTGCGAACGCCGCTCAGCTCGGTGCTCGGCTATCTCGAGCTGCTCGAGCGCGAGGACGTCGGGCCGCTGACCGCCGACCAGCGGCGCTGCCTGGCCACGATCGGCCGCAATTCGAACCGCCTCCTGCGGCTGGTCGGCGACCTGCTCCTCGTCGCGCAGCTCGAGGCCGGCGCAATCCCCCTCGAGGTCGAGCCCGTCTCGCTTGCAGGCCTCGGGTCCGAAGCGCTCGAGAACGCGAGGCCCGGCGCACATGCACGCGGCATCGATCTCCGGCTCGAGATCTCGGGCGAGCCGATCGTCCACGGTGACCGGGGGCGGCTCGCTCAGGTGCTCGACAACCTCATCTCGAACGCCGTCAAGTTCACCGGCAAGGGGGGACACGCGACGCTGCGCGTCGCGTCGCGGGATGCGCGCGCCGTCGTCGAGGTCGCCGACTCCGGCGTGGGGATCCCGCCCGAGATCGGCGACGAGCTGTTCCGGCCGTTCTACCGCACTGAAAGCGCACGCGAGCTTGCGATTCAGGGGTCGGGGCTCGGGCTTGCGATCAGCAAGGCGCTCGTCGAGGCACACGGCGGGTCGATCCGCTGCCACAGTGCCGAGGGAGTCGGGTCGACCTTCACCGTGGAGCTCCCGCTGGCGGCCCAGAGGCCCGCCCACTTCATGGCGGGACGGGTGGCGGCTCGTGGGCGGTAGCGAGAACGGGGATCGTCGCGTGATCGTCGCCGCGGACGATGACGAGGACATCCTCGCGCTCGTCGCCTTCAGGCTGCAGCGGGCCGGTCACGAGGTGCACACGGCTCGCGACGGCGAGCAGGCGCTGCAGCTGATTCTCGAGCGCGCGCCCGACCTCGCGATCCTCGACGTGCGGATGCCCAAGATGACCGGAATCGACGTCGTCCACGCCCTTCGCTGCGAGGAGGCGACGAGGGGCATGCCCGTGATCCTCCTGACGGCGAGCGTTCAGGAGGAGAGTGTCAAGAGCGGGTTCGATGCCGGCGCCGACGAGTACATCAAGAAGCCGTTCAGCCCTCTCGATCTCGTCGAGCGCGTCGAATCGATACTGAACGCTGCGGCTACTGAGTAGCCGACCGACCGGCCTGAGCTCCGACGACATCCAGGCGGTTCGCGTGGTGCAGGCACGCGGCCTCCGCCGTTCGGGCGGCGCGGGCGTCGTGGTGGACCCCGACCGCGTGCAGCAGCTCCGCTCGGACGTCGACGGGGAGTGGTGTCGCACGCTGCTCGATCAGGCGAAGCCCCAGCTGGACGTGTCCGAGCAGCCGTCCTTCCTCCGTGGGTCGGAACGACGGCGGCGGGCCGAGCTCGAGCGTCCGGCCGGCGTCGTGCAGCACCGCGGCCGCGACGAGCAGGTCGGAGCGCAGGCGCGGGTGGAGCTGCGTCAGGTCGCGGCAGATCGTGGCCACGGCGACGGTGTGCTCCAGCAGGCCGCCCGCGTAATCGTGGTGCTCACCCGGCGCGGCGGGGAGGCTCCGCAGGCCGTCGCGGAACCTCGTGTCGGCGAGGAACCGGCCGACCGTCTCGCGGAGGCCGGGATGGGAGAGCTCTCCCGCGAGGAACTCGAGGAAGCCGTCGAGCTCGTCCCGGTCCCGCCGTACGGTGGGGGCAAGATCGGCGGGATCGGCGTCTGCGGCACGCTCGAGCGAGCGGACGTCGACCTGGAGCCGGTCGCGGAAGCGCTCGACCCGTCCGACGACGCGAATCGCGTCGCCCTCACCGAAGCGCCCATCCAGGAGCTCGACGTCCGACCACACGCGCGCCCCGATCCTGCCGCTCGCGTCGACGAGCTCGAGGGCGAGGTACGGCGACCCGGATCGAGTGCGCAGCCGCTCCTTGCGGGCAACCGCGTACACGCCCTCGACGACGCGGTCCTCGGCTAGCTCGGCGATCGCGGCCACCGCGCAAGTCTAGGAATGCGGTCCGCTGCTACGCTCGCGCGCGTGGCGACCCTGCGACCGTTCCGCGCGGCTCGCTACGAGACGGGGCGGGCCGGGCCGCTCGAGCGCCTCGTCGCCCCGCCGTACGACGTGATCTCCCCGGAGGACCGCGCACGCCTGGCTGAGCGCAGCCCGTACAACGTCGTTCGTCTCACGCTTCCCGAGTCGGAGCCGGAAGCTGCCCAGCTCTGGCGCGCCTGGCAGGAGGACGGCGTGCTGGTGCGCGAGGACGAGCCGGCGCTCTGGAGGCTGGTCCAGGACTATGTCGGACCGGACGGAGTCGCCCGCAGCCGGGCGGGTCTCGTGGCCTCCCTTCGACTGCAGCCCTACTCGGCGGGCGTCGTGCTCCCGCACGAGCGGACGCATACCGGACCCAAGGAAGGACGCCTCCGCCTGCTCCGGGCTACCCGGGTCGAGCTCGAGCCGATCTTCCTGCTCTTCGAGGGGCGGTTGGCGGGACCGGAAGGCCGGCCGGACATGGATGTCGAGCTCGACGGCGTGCGCAACCGTCTGTGGCGACTCGACGGCGAGCCGCCGGCCGAGCTCGCCGGGGCGCAGCTCCTGATCGCCGACGGTCACCACCGGTACGAGACCGCGCTGGCGTTCCACGAGGAGGACGGCACGGAAGCGACGGCCTGGATGCTGGCCGTCGTCGTCCCCACCGAGCAGGAAGGCCTGACCATCTTCCCGACCCATCGCGTCGTCGACCGGGTCGGCGAGGAGCCCGCCGCAGAGTCCGACGGCGACGTCCACGCGGCACTCGCGCACATCGAGCTCGAGTCGCGCGACCGGTCAGCGGTCGTCGTCTACCGCCGCGGGGAGGCGGGGATCGTCCGCGGAGGCGAGGGTGAGCTCGATCCCGACCTCGTGGAACGCCTCCACCCCCACGGCGTCTCGTACACGCCTCGTGTCGAGGAGGCGGTAGCCGCGGTCGACTCCGGCGCCGCCGAGGCCGCCTTTCTGCTCCGGCCGCCGACGATCGGCCAGGTGGCCGCCGTCGCCCGCTCCGGAGGGACGATGCCGCAGAAGAGCACGTACTTCTATCCGAAGCTCTTGAGCGGGCTTCTCTTCCACCCGCTCGACTGAGGCACCGTGGACGCGTCTCGCTGGCTCGCCCTCTGCCGCTCGTGCGCGGAGGACGTGGCGCGTGTTCTCGCCGAGCGCCCTGCTCGAGCCGACCGCGAGGGCGTGCTCGGGACCGGCGTCGGCGGGGACGAGACGACGCTCGTCGACGATGCGGCGGAGCGCGCCGTCGTCGCGCGTCTCGAGGCGCTGCACGCGGAGGGCGCCCAGTTCACGCTTGTCTCCGAGGAGCTGGGCGAGCGGCGCTTCGGTGAGGGAGCGCTTCGGTTCGTCGTCGATCCCATCGACGGCTCGGTGAACGCGAAGCGCGTGCTGCCGTTCTTCTCGCTGTCGATCGCGATCGCGGACGGCGCTCGTATGGAAGACGTCGCGTTCGGGTACCTCCGCGACTTCGGCTCCGGCGAAGAGTGGTGGGCCGCCCGCGGGGAGGGCGCCTGGCTCGACGGCACGCGGCTGGGCGACGAGCGGCCGAAGGCCGAGATCGAGCTCCTGATGCTCGAAGGGACGTTCACGCACAACATCGCCGAGCTCACACCGGCGTTTGTCGGGCTCGCGTACCGGCTTCGCATCATGGGGTCGCTGGCGCTTGCCCTCTGCCAGCTGGCCGCCGGTCGCGCCGACGCGGTGTGCTCGCTGCGGCCGATCAGGGCCGTGGACATCGCCGCGGCGCAGCTCCTGCTCCAAGAGACCGAGCTCGCGATCGACCTGCCCGACGCGCGCCCATTCGGCAGGAGCCCACTCGACACGGTCGCACGGTCGCGCGTCGTCGCGGGCGCGAACGAAGAGGTCTGCGCTGCGCTCGCGGGCGCCCTCGGCGCCCCCGCTCCGGCGTGAAGGCCGCACGCGTCGGTTGCTCCGGGTGGAACTACGCGCACTGGCGGGAGCGCGTGTACCCGAACGGCGTCCCGGTACGACGCTGGCTCGAGCACTACGCGACGCTCTTCGACACCGTCGAGGTCAACTCGACCTTCTACCGGCTTCCCCGGCGCAACGCCGTCGCGGCCTGGGTGCAGGAGACGCCTGAAGACTTCCTCTTCTCCGTCAAGTCGAGCCGCTATCTGACGCACCTGAAGCGACTCACCGATCTCGGCTCCGGCCTCGAGCGGTTCTACGAGCGGATCGAGCCGCTGGTCGAGTCGCCGAAGCTCGGCCCGGTGCTCTGGCAGCTGCCGGGGAACTTCCGGCGCGACGACGCGCGACTGGGTACGGCGCTCGAGGCGCTGCCGCCCGGCCGCCACTGCTTCGAGTTTCGTCACCCGAGCTGGTTCTGCCCGGAGGTCTACGAGCTCCTGCGCCGGTCGGGAACCGCGCTCGTCATCGGCGACACGCCGGGCAGGCCCTTCCAGACGCACGAGCTGACCGCCGACTGGACCTTCGTCCGCTTCCACCACGGCCACCGAGGGCGAAACGGCAACTACTCGGATCGCGAGCTCGACGAGTGGGCGCAGACGATTCGTCGCTGGCGCAGATCCGTCGAAATCTTCGCGTACTTCAACAACGACTGGAACGCCTACGCCGTGGAGAACGCGAAGTGCCTGCGGCGGCTCCTCGTGGCCCGATAAGGCGCTGGTACTGTGCGCTCCATGGCTCTGCAGGACGACATCCAGGAGGCGCTTTCCAAGGTCATCGACCCGGAGCTGCGCCGGCCGGTCACCGAGCTCGGGATGGTTCGCGGGATCGACGTCGCGGACGGAGACGTGGAGGTCACGATCGCCCTCACCGTCGCCGGATGCCCGCTCCGAAACTCATTCGAGGAGCAGGTGCAGCGGCACGTCGGCGCGCTCGACGGCGTCGACTCGGTGACGCTTCTCTTCGACGTCATGTCGCCGGAGGAGAAGACCGCGCTGACGCAGCGATTGCGCGGCGGCGTCGAGCAGCGGTCGCGCGGAATCTCGGTCGACGCATCGACGCGCGTGCTGGCGGTCGCTTCCGGCAAGGGCGGCGTGGGCAAGTCGTCGCTCACGGTGAACCTTGCCGCGGCGCTCTCGCAGTCCGGGGAGAGCGTCGGGATTCTGGATGCCGACGTCTACGGTCACTCGATCCCGCATCTGCTCGGAGTCCGCCAGCGGCCGGTCGTGGTCGACAAGATGATCGTCCCGCCCGTCAAGCACGGTCTGCACCTGATGTCGATCGGGTTCTTCACCGACGACAACCAGCCGCTGATGTGGCGCGGGCCGATGCTCCATCGGGCGCTCGAGCAGTTCCTGTCCGACGTGCACTGGCCCCGGCTCGACACGCTGCTCGTCGACATGCCCCCTGGAACGGGCGACGTCTCGATCTCGCTGGGGCAGCTCCTGCCGCGCGCCGAGGTTCTGATCGTGACGACGCCGCAGCCACTCGCCCAGGAGGTCGCCGTCCGTGCCGGCGAGATGGCGCGCAAGACGAACATGCGGCTCGCCGGCGTGGTCGAGAACATGAGCGGCGACGTCTTCGGCGTCGGAGGCGGCGCCGCGCTTGCCGAGGCGCTCGGCGTTCCGCTCCTCGCCACGATCCCGCTCGATCCCGCCCTGCGCGAGTGGGGGGATCGCGGCGAGCCGCTCGTGCTCGCCGATCCCGAGACCGAGTCGGGAGCAGCGATTCGCGACCTGGCCGAGGCGATCGTGGCCCGGCGGCCGTCGTTCAAGGCCCTGCCGGTCCTGTCGTAGGCCCGCCGTGATCGGCGGCGGCGCCGACGAGGCCCGCGTCGTCTCACGGCTCCGCGAGCTCGGGTTCTCCGCCTCGGACGCCGAGACCCTTGCCGCCCACTTCCTCGACTCCGAGCGTCGCGGGAAGGCGGGGCACGGCCTGGCGCGCGTCGATTGGCTGTCGACACTGCCCGACCTGCGA
>Ga0066903_100004859_pt1 | contig 11490 bp, 9 predicted proteins | sample PanSoiMetaGPlot1_FD_67491 | JGI IMG/M metagenome (GOLD analysis project Ga0066903, IMG submission 67491) | Tropical forest soil microbial communities from Panama analyzed to predict greenhouse gas emissions - Panama Soil - Plot 1 (version 2) | ecosystem: Environmental > Terrestrial > Soil >...
AAATTTCGAGTGCCCGTGAGTTGACTGCTGAGGAACGCCGGGCTCTAGAAATTCAGGTAGAAAAGTTAACCGGGAAAAAAGTACGGGCGCGCTACACGAGAAATACTTCCCTCCTCGGCGGTGCAGTGATCAAGATTGGCAGCACAATTTATGATGGCTCCATTCATGGGCAACTGGAATGTATCCGGCAGGCAATGACGTCTTGAACCCGGATTACTCCAGGTCAGGATTAAGAGCTTAAGAGCAATTTCATATGGCACAAATTAAAGCAGACGAGATCACACAACTGATCCGGCAGCAAATCGAAAATTACGAGTCGAAGATTGCTGTCGACGAAGTCGGAACAGTAATGAGCCTTGGGGACGGTATTGCACGCTGTCACGGACTCGACAAGGTCATGGCCGGCGAGTTGCTGGCTTTCCCTCACGGCATTTCCGGCATCGCATTGAACCTTGAGGAAGACCAAGTCGGCGTCGTGCTCCTTGGCGAATACACCGAACTAAAGGAAGGCGACGAGGTCAAGCGCACCGGCCGCATCATGAGCGTTCCAGTCGGCGAAGCGTTGGTCGGACGCGTGGTGAATTCACTCGGCCAACCCATCGACGATAAGGGGCCCATCTCGACCGAAAAGTTTATCCCGCTGGAGCGTATCGCTCCAGGTGTCATTGATCGTCAACCTGTGCGCGAGCCAATGGCAACCGGACTGAAAGCCATCGATAGCATGATTCCGATTGGCCGCGGACAGCGCGAGCTCATTATCGGTGACCGTCAGACAGGCAAGACCGCGGTTGCGATCGACACAATCATCAACAACAAGGGCAATGACCTCATCTGTATTTACAACGCAATTGGGCAGAAGCGCTCTTCGATCGCACAGGTGGTCAAGATACTTGCCGATGCCGGAGCGATGGACTACACCATCGTTGTTGCTGCCTCGGCTTCCGAACCCGCACCGATGCAGTACATCTCTCCCTACGCTGCCTGCGCCATGGGAGAGTACTTCCGTGACAACAAGAAGCATGCGTTGGTGATCTACGACGACTTATCGAAGCACGCGGCTTCTTACCGCGAGATTTCGCTGCTGTTACGGCGGCCCCCCGGACGCGAGGCCTACCCAGGAGACGTCTTCTATCTCCACTCACGACTCCTGGAGCGCGCTGCCAAAATGAGCGACAAGCTCGGCGGTGGATCACTGACAGCGTTGCCCGTCATCGAAACTCAGGCAGGTGACGTTTCGGCCTACATTCCGACCAACGTAATTTCCATCACGGACGGCCAGATCTATCTCGAAACCGACTTGTTCAACCAGGGCGTCCGCCCCGCTGTTAACGTGGGTCTGTCCGTCAGTCGCGTCGGAGGCAGCGCGCAGATCAAGGCCATGCGTCAGGTCGCTGGCAGTCTTAAGTTGGAGCTTGCTCAATATCGAGAACTTGCAGCCTTTGCACAGTTCGGCAGCGATCTGGACAAAGCGACGCAAGCTCAATTGAATCGTGGACAACGCCTGGTTGAGGTACTGAAGCAGAAGCAGTTTTCACCGCTGCCTTTCTCTAAGCAAATCCTCATCATCTTTGCTGGTACCAGCGGGGCCTTCGACGACATGGAAGCCTCGCAGGTGCTCGACTTTGAGGCCGAACTGTACCAGTACGCCGACGCCACCAATCCCGGATTGTTGCGCAACATCATGGAGAAAAAGGTTCTCGACGATGGACTTAAGGCAGAGATGTCGCGCGTAATCAAGGAAGCAAAGGAGAAATTCCTGGGCGCCCGCAAAGAGAAGTCTGCTTCCAAATAAGACGATTTAAGTTCAATGCCAAATATCTTAGATATCCGGCGACGTATCCGCAGCGTGACGAACACGCGGCAGATTACCAAAGCCATGAAGATGGTCTCGGCGGCGAAGTTGCGACGTGCGCAAGAGCGAGCGCTCGCTTCGCGCCCCTTCGCCCAAATGCTTACGAATGTGCTCAAGTCCCTGGTATCGCGCGTTGAGACCACCGATCCCGAAACAGGAGAGGCGAAGCATCCCCTGCTGGCGCAGCGCCCCGAGCAGAACATCCTGCTGATCGTTGTCACTGGCGATAAAGGTCTCGCGGGGGCGTTCAACACAAACATCCTGAAGGCGGCGCAGCGCTTTATAGAAAACAAACCTGGCAAGCACATTGAAATCGAGACGATTGGCCGCAAGGCTCGCGACTTCATGAAGCGGCGCTATCCCCTTGCTGAACCTCAGACCGCTGATTCGGAGGTCGAGGCGGGCGTCGCGCTTATCGGAGAAATGATAGGGGTCCTTAACAAACTGGAGTTCTCGACAGCAGCCGAACTTACGAAGCGAGTGATCGAGCGCTATACAAACGAAGAGATCGACTCAGTCTATATTGTCTACAACGAATTCAAGTCGGTCATCGCGCAACGCCTCGTGGTTGAACAGATCCTTCCTATCGAGGAAATTGGGCAGGAAACTGTTCGTCAGGCTGAGGAGTTCTCAGAGAAGGAGCGGGACCGTGCCGTCGAGGCTGCCAAGGATGCAGGTGTCGGCATGCGTGCGCCTGATACTCGCGAGATTGATGCTGCGGCCGCGAAGTTTGCCGCAGCCCCGGTCGACTATATCTACGAACAGTCACCGGAAGAGTTGTTTCGGTCCTTGCTCCCGAAGTATGTGAGCATCCAGATATTCCGGGGCATGTTGGAGTCGGTCGCAGCGGAGCATGCAGCGCGCATGACCGCAATGGATGCGGCAACCAACAACGCCACAGACATGATCGATTCGTTGACGTTGGCTATGAACCGAGCCCGTCAGGCAAAGATCACGAAAGAAATTATTGAAATTGTAAGCGGCGCCGCAGCCCAGTAGAGCGGAATGCCCGAAGGGACTTATGCCTGAAAATGTAGGTCATATCATTCAAGTTTCCGGACCAGCCGTGGACGTCCAGTTCGCAGAAGCCACGATGCCCCCAATTTACCAGTCGTTACGGGTGGTCAGCGACGGATTCCAGGTTCCGACGCCCATCAACGTTGTACTCGAGGTGCAGCAGCACTTGGGAGAAGGTCGCGCCCGCTGCATCGCTATGGAAGCAACAGATGGCATGGTGCGCGGTATGAAGGTACTAGACCTGGGCGGCCCGATCTCGGTGCCGGTCGGACATGGAACGCTTGGACGCGTGATGAATGTCATCGGCCAGCCCGTCGATCAGCTTGGTCCGATCGAGTACAAGCAGACCATGCCTATTCATCGTCCAGCACCTTCGTTTGAGGATCAGGCAACGACTGCAGAGATGTTCGAAACTGGAGTCAAGGTCGTAGATCTCATCCAGCCATTTCTCAAAGGCGGCAAGATCGGTTTGTTCGGCGGCGCAGGTGTCGGCAAGACTGTCTTCATCCAGGAACTCATCAACAACGTCGCGAAGCAGCACGGTGGATTTTCCGTTTTCGCTGGCGTTGGCGAGCGCACTCGCGAAGGCAACGACCTATGGCTGGAAATGTCTGAATCAGGCGTCATCAAGCCCGGCGATCCTTCAAAATCAAAAGCGGCGCTAATCTATGGTCAGATGACGGAGCCGCCAGGCGCGCGTTTGCGAGTGGCATTGACCGGACTCACCGTGGCTGAATATTTCCGCGACGAGGAAGGCGCCGACACACTGCTCTTCATCGACAACATCTTTCGCTTCACGCAAGCTGGGTCTGAGGTTTCCGCGCTGCTGGGCCGGATGCCAAGCGCTGTCGGTTATCAGCCGAACCTTGCCACCGAGATGGGCGAATTGCAGGAGCGCATCACGTCAACCAAAGAAGGTTCCGTCACCTCGGTGCAGGCCATTTACGTTCCAGCCGATGACCTGACCGACCCCGCGCCAGCAACGACCTTCGCCCACCTGGACGCGACGACCGTGCTTTCGCGCGCACTGACAGAAATCGGGATCTATCCCGCAGTCGATCCACTGGCTTCCACCTCGCGCGTTCTCGACCCACGCATTGTCGGTCAGGAACATTACGACATCGCGCAGCAGGTGAAGAAGACGCTGCAGACATACAAAGACCTGCAGGACATCATCGCCATTTTGGGTATCGACGAACTGAGCGAGGATCAGAAGCTGACGGTGGCTCGCGCCCGCAAAGTGCAAAAATTCCTTTCGCAACCTTTCTTCGTGGCTGAACAGTTCACCGGTTCGCCGGGACGCTACGTGAAGATTGAAGATACAGTTAAAGGCTTCCGCGGCATCGTCGAGGGTAAATACGACGAGATACCGGAGCAGGCGTTCTACATGAAGGGCACGATCGACGAGGTTCTCGAAAGCGCAGAAAAGATGAAGGCGGCGTAAAGCCTTCGTCGGCCGTCGTTAGTGGTCCGCAGAATCTGATGGCTAATAACAAGAACTGACAACTGATGGCAGAAACTTTCCAACTCGAAGTAGTCACTCCTGAGAAGAGGGTCGTGAAAGACCAGGCTGAGGAGATGCAGATTCCCGGGAAGAATGGGTATCTGGGAATCCTGCCCGGCCATGCTCCGCTCATCACCGAACTAGCCGTCGGGGAAATCACCTACCGCAACGCGGGCGCCACGCATCACCTCGCGGTCGCGTGGGGCTTCGCTGAAGTCTTGCCAGAGAAGGTCACCATTCTTGCTCAGACTGCCGAGCGTGCTGATGAGATCGATGTGAAACGTGCTGAGGAAGCGAAACAGCGAGCGGAGAAGCGCCTGGAGAGCGGCAGTCCAGACGTGGACTATCCACGTGCCGAAGCCGCACTAAAGCGTTCAGAAACCCGGCTGGAAGTGGCGGAAAAGAAAAGCTAGAAACAGTCGTCAGCCCTTAGGTTTCAGCCGTTAGCGTATTCATCACCCAAAAATTTCCTTCACAAGTATGAACGACCATCGGTCGAGATTGTCACCAGCTGACGACTGAGGACTGACGACCGTTTCTTACTTCTCCGTCACCTCTCCTCCCGGAACAATCTTCGTATCGGTGTGGAACTTCTTGTAGTCCCGATAGGTGATGTCTATATCCATGTTGAAGCCTTTTAGCAGAGCCACCTTGGCGTCGACCTTCAAGTTGATGTGCTGCGGCAGCCAAACCTCGTCGTTCACTCGTGTCTGCTCCACCTGGACACGCGCACCTTTGTGCAACCGAACCAAAAACAACCCGAATGACACTGTGTCGAGGCTCAGCGCGTCCACCTTGACCCACTGACTCTCTGTCTTGTCGATCCACACGCGGAAACGGAATTTCGTCAGAAACTTAGCATCTTTGCTGTGAGGTTCGTACCCCGGTCTCGGCTCAGCATCGATCACATATGTTTCCCTGCCTTCGAAGTCTTCCGTGTCGACATGGCGAAAGTCGTACGCTTCAGCAATTTCGCTCACGAACTTCCGAGATTCCTCCCTTTCCTTCTCGACCTTCTCTAGGCGCTTTCGGCGATCGTCGTCGCTTTCATTCTTGCGCTTGTCGATGATCTTCTGAATCTTCTCGTCTTCCTTCTCTGCGTCCTTAGCTGAGAGCGGCTTATCATCTTTAGCGATCTGTCGCAGAACAGGATCTTCGTAGAGAATCATGACCTCGTAGGTCTTTGATTCCACGGACTGCGTTTCGCCCTTTCCATTCAGCTTATGCTCCTCTTGTCTCTGGATGTATGTGTAATCGCGCGACCGCTTATCATTCTCTCGGTCTTTCTCAGCAACTTTGCTGAAGAGTGCGCGGATTTCTTCGCTTGTTAAAGGGGGAGTACGTTCAGTGTCTTGTGCTGCCGACGAAGTAGTCAAGCTGGCGGCAATGCAGAGAACAGCCAGCAGAAGCGACAATCGCATGCACACTATCCTAACGTGAGCCCAGACATGAACTATTTGTCCGCAGAAGAAAGATCAGCAATATCTCGGTGAATCCCAATCACCGAGCACCCGCTCCGTTCTTGGCCACTTTCTCCGCTCTGCCAAGGCATCCAGCGCGGAACGACCGAAGGTCCAACCGATGCAAGCGCTTGGCCATTGCTCGAGTTAGCAACGGATAGTGATGAATATCGAACAAATATTCGGCGATGAACCATACCGGCTCGTCTGTGGTCATCCAATCACGCTGATCAAAGCGGGTTAAGTTCACCGGGCGGGAAAAAGTCCGTAATGAACGCTCCCGCCGCAGATTGAAATATCCCTCAAAGTAGCTGAGCGCCAACTCACGTAGCGAGCGGTACACTGGTTCGCGGAAGCGGCAGCCGGTGTAATTTGATTTTGCAATTGCTCCCCAGTGCCCATGATGCTTGAATACGGCGATGACATGGTCAGTGTCTCGCTCCGCCTCGAGATCCAGAATCAGTGGAGGATATCGATTCACTCGTAGCGCAGCTGCCGCAAACAACGCTCCCTCGAAGCAATGCGCAGTGTTTTCGCGTAGCACTCTCTGCGGCGACCACGCCGTGTCGGCCAAATGGTAAGGCATGTCATCGAGCACACACTGGATGCCGTGAGGAGTTTTCAAGCTACGCAGCTTGTGCAGTTCTGCAGTGGTGAAAGAATCTCCGCTACGCGAAATTTCCATTTATGAAATGCAGTGTAACCGAAACTCTGGACAGGCTGACCACCACTGTAACCACCGAGAACAATGACGACCCAAAACAAACCTACGGGCTCTGCCTTGGCTCGAACAGCCTCTGCAGGTCCTCCGGCGAGTCGATCACCACATCCGGCGGAACCTCGCATAACGTATGCGGGGCGAAACCATAAGTTACGCCGCAGCTCCACAATCCGGCATTTCGACCCGTTAGAATGTCGTTTGAAGAATCTCCCACGATCAGTGTTTCTTCCGGTCTTGTCATCGTTTCCTGCAGCAGGACTCGAGCACCCAGTGGATCGGGCTTCTTGGTCTGAAAACTGTTCCCCCCATACACGAAGGCAAAGTATTCGCCGAGCCCAAGGGCATTCACAATGTCGCGCGACGGATTCACCGGCTTGTTGGAGAGCACCGCCATCGTTCGCGATCCATTGTTCCCACGAATCACCGTTAATGCTTCCTTAATTCCGTCGTAAACCAGGGTGTAATCGAGCTTGTGCACCCGGTAGTAGCCGAGGAAATAGTCGATGGCCTCTTTCAGGAAGGCTTCGTCCACAGGGTCACCCAGCGCGCGACGGACCAGCATCGGCGCTCCATCCCCGACATAGGAAGCAACAACATCTCCAGGCAACTCGGGCCGCTCGAAGTGCCGCAACATGGCATTGATCGAGTGAATCAGGTCGAGCCGCGAGTCAATCAGAGTGCCGTCGAGGTCAAAAATTACAAGTCGGATCCGTTGGGGGTCAAACGTGCGATGAAATTTGATCATGAAAAGCAGCTTCTAACTGCGATGGCTGAAGGCCTACTAGCCACACGACAACTCCGCTCCGAGGGATGAATCTACTGGTTCTCTCCCATTCGGGGAGCCTCAGACCCGCCCTTTCAGTATATTCGGAACCGCCGGTCACCATTTACAATAGAGCTCGGGGACCTCGGGCGGATGGCGACGACAAAGACTGAACCCAAGACTGCGAGCACAACGCAACCAGATACCTCCCGGCGTAGTAAGACCTACGAAGGTCTCACCCGCCAGCAACTCATCGACGCCTACCGCATCATGTACACCTCCCGCAAGCTGGATGACCGGGAGATCCTTCTCAAGCGGCAGCAGAAAATCTTCTTCCAGATTTCTGGTGCCGGGCATGAGGCCGTCGGAGTCGCCGCGGCTTTCGCGATGAAGTCGACTTACGACTGGTTCTACCCCTACTACCGCGATCGGGCCCTGTGTCTGGGCTTGGGAGCCACTCCCTACGAAATGCTGCTGCAGGCTACCGGCAAGGCAGACGATCCAAGCTCGGGCGGCCGCCAGATGCCCTCGCACTGGGGATATCCCAAGCTGAACGTAGTGACGCAATCGTCCCCAACCGGCAGCCAGGTTTTGCAGGCGGTCGGCTGCGCTGAAGCCGGACGCTATCTGGCTCGGCACCCCGAGTCAGCCAAGAAGGTTCCCGGTGACTACCGCGAGTTCAAAGATGTCCAGTTTTATGGCGATGAAGTCACCTATGTATCGCTTGGCGACGGCACCACCAGCGAAGGCGAGTTCTGGGAAGGCCTGAACAGCGCCTCCAACCTAAAGCTTCCGGTGGTTTTCGTCATTCAGGACAACGAGTATGCGATCTCAGTTCCTGTCGAAGTCCAGACTGCCGGTGGCAATATTTCCCGCCTCGTCGCAAATTACCCCAACTTTCACTTTGAAGAGGTCGACGGCACCGATCCTGTTGCAACCTACGCTGCCTTTATGCGATCGATGGTGCACAGCCGTACTGGGAAGGGCCCCTCATTTATCCACGCCCATGTCATCCGGCCCTACTCGCATTCGCTTTCCGATGACGAGCGCCTCTATCGTCCGGATGTGGAGCGCCAGAAAGACGCGCAGCGGGATCCCATTCCACGTATGCAGATGTTCCTTCTGCGGGAGGGGATCCTCGACGAAAAAGGCATCAATCAGCTTGAGAAAGAAGTGGAAGACAACATTCAGGCAGATACTGATCGCGCTCTGGAAGCAGTAGCTCCAACCGAAGACACTGTTTTACGCTTCGTCTATTCCGAGGATCTCGATGTAACCTCCTCCCATTTCTCTACTCAGCCACAGTTCCCGCCGAGTTCAAACGGCAAGCCCGCACCCGAAAAGACGATGGCGGATTTGATCAATTCCACACTTCGTGACGAAATGCAGCGGGACGAACGCATCGTGATGTTCGGCGAAGACGTGGCTGACTGTAGCCGGGAGCAATACCTCGACGAAAAGCTCATCAAGGGTAAAGGTGGGGTCTTCAAACTGACTGCCGGCCTGCAATGTGAGTTCGGCTCCGATCGCGTCTTCAACTCACCTTTGGCAGAAGCGAATATTGTTGGCCGGGCTACCGGGATGGCGACGCGGGGACTGAAGCCGGTCGTCGAGATTCAATTCTTCGATTATATCTGGCCAGCAATGATGCAGCTTCGCGATGAACTACCGCTCATCCGCTGGCGTTCAAATAACGGCTTCACCTCTCCAGCAGTGATCCGTGTTGCGATCGGTGGATACCTGACTGGTGGTGCCATCTACCATTCGCAATGCGGTGAGAGCATCTTTACTCATACACCTGGCTTGCGCGTCGTATTCCCGTCAAACGCGCTCGATGCCGCCGGCCTGCTGCGGACTGCAATCCGCTGCGATGATCCCGTGCTGTTCCTCGAACACAAGCGGCTTTATCGCGAGACCTACGGGCGTGCGCCTTATCCCGGGCCTGATTACATGATCCCGTTCGGCAAGGCCAAGATTGTTCAGGCTGGTACCGACCTGACCGTCATCACTTACGGTGCTGTGGTCCCACGCGCATTACAAGCCGCCCAGCGCATAGAACGCGAGCATGGAGTGCATGTCGAGTTAATCGATCTTCGCTCGTTGAACCCGTTTGATTGGGAAGCAATCGCGGAATCCGTAAAGAAGACCAGCCGCGTCATTGTCGCCTATGAGGACACACTGAGCTGGGGGTACGGAGCCGAGATCGCGGCTCGCATTGCAGACGAACTATTCGAATATCTCGACGCACCTGTGCGCCGGGTTGCCGCACTTGATACTTTCGTTGCCTATCAGCCCATTCTCGAAGATGCCATCCTTCCTCAGGCGGAAGATTTGTTCCAAGCGATGAAAGCCCTCGCAGAATTCTGAGTTGTGTGTTTCTAGTTGTGAGGTTCTAGTCTGCCTGCTAAATCCTACCTTTTGGCTTTCCCCCCTTCGCCCTCCGAATTTCCCTGATAACTTTAGTCCCACCAACACCTTCGCCTCCATCGAGCCGTTTACAAAACTTTGCTCTAGCGTAGCAACCTCCTGATCCGCCGAATCCTCTCACTGTGTACAGGCGGTAAGTAGCGTCTGTGGAACTGCTCTAGCAGGAGGGGCTATGAACAGATTTTTGGCAATGTGCGCAGGGTTAATAGTTTTAGCGTTGCCGGCATTGTCGCAGGCGCAAAACCATTACAGGGACTATCGGGTCGTCCCAGCAAGCTGGTACCAGTATGGATACGGAGGACCGCGGCTGTCGCCTGACGACCAACGTCGTTTCGACAGCTATTATTCCCGGTGGCTCGAATATAGGCGAACCAATAACGGCGATGAAATCGCCAGCATGGAAAAACGGATGCAGGACATTTATCAGCACTATGGAATTCCTGCCGGCACTCCATACGGACGAATTGCCACGAACGGCCAGGGACAATGGGATCGCGATCGTGACTGGCGGGATGATCACGGACCTGGAAGTTGGGGCACGGCAGCTCGGCTTTCACCTGATGACCAGCGCCGTTTCGACAGCTACTATTCGCGCTGGCAACAATATCGCGCTACCAACAATTGGGATGAGGTGCGCAGTATGGAAGGACGGATGCGCGATATCTATGTGCACTACAATATCCCGCCAAACACGCCTTTCGGCGCGGTAGCTTCCGGCGGTGGTCGCTATTAGGTTTTAATCAGCACGTGCAAGTAAGGGCCTGGGAAACTGGGCCTTTTCTTTTTTTGGTCTCGCTCATCTTCTGCGGCCTCCGCCGCCCGTCCGCATCCCTCCCCCTCCCATCGAGCGGCTGAAGTTTTGCGTACGCTGCTGCCCTACTGAACGAGCCTGCTGTTGTTGTTGAAGATTTGGCTGTGGTTTATTGACGGATTGCCACCCGTTGCCAGAATTCTGCGACCAGTTTCCGTTCTGGCGATCGTAGCGGTACACCGTACCGTCTTTGCCCGCATACACGTTGTTGTTACCTGCCGCCACGCCGGCCCCAGTATTCGTGTTGTAAGCAAAGCCGCCACGTCCAGCCGTGCCTGTTCCGCTGTAAATATTCCCTGCATACCCGGCGCCACCGCCTGCCACAATGCCCGTTTTCGGATCGTAGGCTACCGCGCCGCGGCCACCGTATGTATTGCCGGTGTAGACATTCGTGTTTGCTCCTCGGCCCGCTACACCGTAGGTGCCTCGCTGCGTGTTCTGGAACGCCGTTCTGCTTGCAGCACCGTAATTTCCCGTGTAGGGATTCGCCCATGCTGCGCGCGTCCCCGCATACGCAGTATTCCCCCAGCGTCCATAAACATTAGCAGCCGCATAACCGCCGTAGCCGTATCCCCATGCTGGCCCCCAGCAGCACGCTCCGTAATATCCCCAAGGACCCCACCACGGATAGTAGTAGGGATATCCGTACGAGTACCCGACTCCGAACGTGATGCTCCATCCAGTACCTGAGTTCCAAGTGGTAGCCACTCCCACTCCGTACGTATACGGCGCGCCGTACCAGTACTGACCGACATACGGTGGGTAATACCATCCTGTGCCGTACACCACTGTCGTAGTCCAAGAAGAGACAACTGTGCCGTAGTAGCCCGGCGTATAACCAACATGGACTACTTCCGGTGTCGAGCTATACACCTTTACGTATGTGACATAGTGCAGCGGCGCACTCGGAGGAATGGAATAGATTTCCGCCGGTA
>Ga0066903_100004860_pt1 | contig 11489 bp, 18 predicted proteins | sample PanSoiMetaGPlot1_FD_67491 | JGI IMG/M metagenome (GOLD analysis project Ga0066903, IMG submission 67491) | Tropical forest soil microbial communities from Panama analyzed to predict greenhouse gas emissions - Panama Soil - Plot 1 (version 2) | ecosystem: Environmental > Terrestrial > Soil >...
ATTGCAAAGTCAGTAGTGAAAGAATCCGGCACGTCGAAATGCAATTCTAACGTCAAGGAGAGAAAGAATTTGTTGCGAACGTTTTTGTCGACCCGTATTATCAGGCGGTGGCATGTTGAAGAATAGGTTCAGCGGAAAGGTGACGCTATGATCCAGTGGGTATCCTGGTGCGTCCGAATTGCGCCGTGGGTCGCTTCGCTCTTGTTATTAACCTGGGAGGGCACGACCGTGGCGGCGCAGGAAAAAGGAAATAAGACGCAGCCGCTAACACCGCGCGTAATCGAGGCTTGGAGCAAGGCCAGGGCAAAGGCCGGCTGGAGCGGGAAGAATCGCGATGGTTTGCTGGAATTTCACTCGGAACCACAAGGGCTGAAAGCTGCTGTTCCGGCATTCAATTTTCCGGAGTGGAAATCAGGAGTAATAAATGCGCTTCCGGTGCCCGAAACGGCGTTCGGGCTTGACCTTCAACTCACTAGCGTCACCGACTCTGACCTCAAGGAATTGGCTGCGTTACGATCGTTGGTGGTGCTGAACCTTTACGATACCAAGGTGACGGACAAGGGCCTCAAAGAGTTGGCCGGCTTGAAGTCGCTTCAGTCGCTGGGTCTTGGCCGTAACAAGATTAGTGGCGAATCTCTTGGCGAACTGGTAGGGCTGACGTCCTTACGCTCACTGGACCTTGCTATTACGCCTCTAACCGACGCCGGACTGAAGAAACTGGCTGGTCTCGAGTCCTTGGAGGAACTGCATGTTGACCACACGGCGGTAACAGATAAGGGAATGAAGGAGCTGGCCTCCCTAAAGTCTCTGCAGTGGATTAGTCTTGACAGCACAAAGATATCAGATGTCGGTTTGAAGGATCTGGCCGCACTGAAGTCCCTTAGGATCCTAAACCTGAACGGTACCAGGATCACCGACGCTGGCCTTAAGAGCCTCTTGGAACTAAAGTCCTTGGAGTCACTGAACATCTACGGCACAAATGTAACGAACGCCGGCTTGAAAGAGTTGGCCAGCTTAAAGTCGCTGAGGACACTCTACCTTGGGCGCACCGATGTCACGGACGAAGGCGTGACATCGTTACAAAAAGCGCTGCCTGATTGCTGGATTGTACGCTAGCCGCCGAACAGCACCGAGACCGCTCCGGAGGTGATTGATGGGGTTTGCTTTTTCGTTCGAGCAGCCGCGATTCCCGAACTGCCACTACTCCATGAACGGCGCCCAGATGTCGATCATGCTGGAAGTGATGCGGGAGGTGAAGGCCATCCGGGAGCAAGGTTGTGACCCGAACTGGACACTCCTGCCGGACGGGGTGACTCACGCCAAGTTTCGGTCCAACGACAACCACCACGTCACTCCCGCCGAGTGCCTCCTCATCGCCGAGCGGCTGCGGGCGGGCCTGAAGGACGGAACGGCGACCTCGATACTTACATTTTTCGACGATGCCCCAGGGGGCGCCAGGGGTCGGGCCTGGATCGAGGATTGGGCTGACTACAATGAGCGCGCCGCCGCCGCCGGTGGGTATCGCGTTCGGTAGCGATTTGTCGACCCGTATTATCAGGCGGTGGCATGTTGAATAATAAGTTTGCCCAAGACGGTGAGGTGGCGATGTCGCGCGAAAAGTTTGTCGAGGCGCATCGCCGGGTACGCCGTTACCTCTGCGTCATTCTGTTGCTGACAGCTTGCGCGGCCGTTGGTTTGGCCTTTGCGCTTCCCGCGTGGACCGAGGCGGGCGAATGGCTCCGCGCCCATCGGGGAGAGGGGCCGGTCCGATTACTGGTCGGCCTGCTGGTCGAAGCGGCTGTCCTTGGCCTCCTGCTTCTGATTTCATTCTTGTCGGTTATGTGGGTGAACCGACGGTTCGGCCTGCGGTGCCCGGGGTGCAAGCGCTCCCTGACGCTCCGTGGCCGGTATCATGAGATCCTGCGGTCCGGCCGGTGCTGCCGGTGTCGTCAAACGTTATTCGAGCCGGGCAAGGCCGAGACGGACATGTCACGCTCGATCGAGTAGACACAAGCCTGTTCGGTGCGGTAGGAAAAAGTGCGGCACCCGGCGTTTTTGCAGCGTCTGCCAATCTTCATGCCATGGAATCTCGTCGAGAATCTGGGAAGTCGTTGCCAACCGAAGGAGATACCCGTGAAGTGCCTGGCCGTGATGTTGCTCGTGCTTGTTGCTATTTTCCCGTTCGGAATCAGGACTGGCGCCCTGGGCAACCAGGACAGGCCGTTGGCTGCCAAACAGGAGAAGCTGCAACCGGACTACTTTCCGATTGCTCTGGGAAACAAATGGCACCTGCAATTCGAAAAAAAAGGCGGCAAGACAAGTGGAATCATGGAGGTTGTGAAGGTGGAGGCGGCGGCGGGCCAAACGCGGGCTTTTCTCGAGATGACCATGATGGGAAAAAAACTGCCGCGCGATGCCCAGATCAGCACGTCCGACAAGGGAGTCTTTCTCCACCAATTGGAACCGCCGGTTTGTTTGCTGAAATACCCCGTCAAGGAAGGCGCGACCTGGCGTGTTCAGTCCAAGAACAACGGCGTGGAATACCTGGTCGTCTGCACGGTGGGCAAATGGGAACAGGTGGAGGTCCCCGCGGGAAAATTCAAGGCAATCAAGGTGCGCGTCGAATATGAGGAAAACGTGGCGCCCTTTACCACCGATTACTGGTTCGCGGCGGACGTGGGCATTGTCATGTTGTCTACTTCCAGTCTCAAGGGAACCACAAAACTCGTGAAATTCGAAAAGGCCGGCGACAAGAAATGAAGGAATATTGCGCGACACGTTAACACGTACTAATTCAGCGGCGATCGCAACGTCTTCAGCTTGGCTTCGATCTTCTCCCGATCCTCTTCGTTAACTTCTTACGTGACCGGTTGCAGCCGCTGTGTTATTATTGTCGAATCAATCGTTAGGCGAACTGGATAGCCCTATAACCACACGAGGCAACCTCATGAATGCGCTCACTTCAACGTTCGAGGTGTCCGCCGTAGACCGCGCTACCAAACCGCTGCCTGAAGTCCCATATTATCAAGCCATTGACTCCCTCTTGAGCCAGTCCCTCCGCCACAAGGCCACGACAACGCGCTCCATCGAGGCTTGCTCTCGCTATCACGGCCGGCTGGTGGCCGATGTATTCGCTCACCCCGTCATCGTCGCCCTTCATCGCGGGTTCATGCAGCACCGCCCGCTGTGCTTGTCTCCCGACATGATCTGGTTGCTCATCTGTCAGGGCGTGGCTCATCACGTCAACGTTCATGCCGAGAGCCTGCGCCCGCAGTTCGTCCGGCATCGGGGAAAGGCGCGGATCGAATTGCGCCGGGACGACTTCATCAAAGGCTCGCCGGAGAACCCCTGGGGCGAGGTGATCGACGAGTTCTCCGCACGGCTTCGAGAGCACATCGGTCCGACACACGATCTTTTCGTGCCGCGCTTTTCGACAACGGGTCCGGCCGAACGCATCGCTGCGGAAATTGTGTTGCTCGATGCGATGCAGAGCTATTTTAAGTACGTGCTCCATTCCCTTTGTGGCATTCCCGCCATCACGCTTGAAGGCACGGCAGAGGACTGGCAAGCGCTTGCTGACAGGGCCGAGGCGTTTGCCAAATTTGACCTGGAGTGGTGGCTGGCGCCGCTCCAGCCGATCCTCCAAGAGTTTGTCGCCACAGCGCGGGGAGTGGTCCGGCGTCCTTTCTGGGAGTCGATTTACAAGTTCGACAGCTTCAGTGGTGGCGCAGCCGTTACAGGCTGGATCGCAGCTTTCTTCCCGTACTTCAAGGACTGCCAGGGCAAGCCGACGAAGAGGAATCCCTGGCTCGCGAAAGGCGGACCGAAGCTCAAACTGCTGTTGGCCGGGGAATGGGATCGGGAGCGGCTCGACCTGGGTGGGCCATCGCCGGGAGCCTTTCCCAGCGGGCTGGCCCGGGCACCGTTTGTCTGGAAGTACCTCGAACAAGAGTTCGACGTGGAGTTCCTTGGGGGCTTTGTGGGCGTAGCACAGGATCTGGCCACATTGGCTCTTCGGCCTGAGATCGGCTGGGCCATCCGGCGGGTAGTGCCCAAGGAGCCAGGGACCAGAGTGCGTGGTGCCAAGTGAGGCTTAGCCTTGCTCGTTGGAAATCGGCTCCCTGGCCTACTTCTCCCAAGGAAGTACTTCCCGCAGCCATACACCACCCTTACCATCGCCGGCACTACGCATCAAGGAGTATACGCTTGCCGATCTCCGAACTCATAAGTTGCTGGCGAGGCAATCGCGATGGTAACGGTCTACTACCAGCCGTCCTATGCAGCCGCGGCGTATGCCTTCCCGACAACCCGCAAAGCTCGTTGGATCGCGGAGTCGCTTCAAGCGAGGCCAATTCCGGGTATCGCACTGGAAAATCCTCCGCCCCTTACGGAGGATGATCTCCGGACCACGCACGACCCGATGTACGTCAGTGCGGTGCGAACAGGGGAGCCGAGGGCACTCGCTGAATCGCAGGGGCTGGAGTGGGATCCGGGGCTCTGGCCGATGGTGCTGGCGTCGAATGGGGGAACGGTTGCCGCGGCCCTGCGCGCCTTGCGGGATGGGCGCGCGGGTTCCCTGTCGAGCGGACTTCATCACGCCCGCCGGGAACGTGGCCACGGCTTCTGTACTTTCAACGGCCTTGTTCTGGCCGCCCAGGCCGCTCTGGATGCCGGGGCGGGAGACGTGTTGATCCTGGACCTGGATGCACACTGTGGCGGGGGCACGTACGCACTGATCGCCGAGAACCCGCGCATCTGGCAGGTGGACGTGTCGGTCGATGCGTTCGACCGCTACGAGCCCGGCGAGCGAACGACGCTCGACATGGTCGCCAGCGCCGCGGACTACTTGCCGACGATCATGCGGCGCCTCCACGATGTGCAGGGGCAGCGGTTCGGGCTGTGCATTTATAATGCCGGCATGGATCCGCACGAAGATTGTCCTGAGGGGGGACTGGCAGGGGTCACGGATCAGCACCTCCGAGAGCGCGAGGAACTGGTATTCGATTGGTGCCGGGACCGGGGACTGCCGGTGGCTTTCGTGAGCGCCGGTGGCTACGTCAGGCCGCCTCGAATGGATGAGGACAGCTTGGTTGAGCTGCACCGGCTCACGCTCCTGGCTGCAGCAAGGTTCAATTAGGCTGACCTCAAACAGCGTGCGCGGCCGAACAACCGCGGGAAGTGACCGGGGCCGTCGCGGGTGAGCGTGCGTCGTTCGCCCGCCAGGGGAGGAATAATGCGGCGCTTATTATTCCCAGTGGATGTAGTTGCGGAGGCCTCCGGACGGTTGTACGTTGGCGGCCGCGTCTGTGGAGATCTCATCCGCCTCGGGGACTCCTTCACCGCTGCGGTGCCTGCACCGGATTGGGAACAGGGTATCGCGGCTCCCAAGGCTCGCCCGGTATCATTGCTGGTCCGTGGCATCCTGCTTTACCGGAAGTACATGAACCAAGTTGATCACGGCATGAGCGCCGAATTAGAACTGGAACCACTCACCGGCGAGAGGCCGATCGTAGGAGAGGCGCTAGTCGGTGAGTCGGTGGCTCCCGCCTTCGCGGAGTACGAGGTTCTCGGCTCAGGGGAGTTCCACGTCAAGCCGGTGTAGCGCCGCGACCGAACGAGTCGCTGCACCAGACGGCAAACCGGATCGTGCCCGAAACGAGCAGAGTGCTCTTGCTTTTATTCCTAGCCTGTCTAAGATAATCGCATGGAAGCGATCCACGGCGACAAGTTGCGTGGCCATCTCGAAACCATGATCCTGTCCACTTTGGAAGAGGGGGAGGCGCATGGCCTGGAGATCCTGCGCCGCCTGGAGGCGGCCGGCTGCGGATTGCTGCGCCTCAAGGAAGGTTCGCTGTATCCGGCCCTTTACCGCCTCGAAGAGGCCGGCCAGATCAAGGCGGTCTGGGAGGACAAACCGCACGGCCGGCGCGGCGCCCGGCGACGCATCTACACGCTGACAGCAAAAGGCCAACGCAAGCTCGACGCCGGCCGGGCCGATTGGCGGCAATTCGTCCGCATTCTCGGCGGCATTCTGGGAGCACCCGCATGAACGAATCCACCCTCACCCAATTGAAGATCATCGTCGAAAGAGCGGTTCGGCCCGTGCGGGCCAGCACGCCCCGCAAGCGCAGGATGCGCGAGGAACTTCTGGCCCACGTCAGCGGCGTCTTCGCGGAGGAATCGGCCAGGCTCGGCAACGATCGAGCTGCCCTGGAGCGAACGGCGCTGCGGTTCGGGAGCCCCGCGGAGGTGACGAGCCAACTCCAGGAATCGGTCCCGGCGCGCGACGCCATCCGGCGGTACTGGGAAGGCCGGCCCAGAGAGCCTGCCTGGCGGACGGCCACTCGTTTCGCCTGGGTGAGCGGAACATTCGCCCTGGCGTTCGTCGTGTGCCTTATTGCTATAGCAGCGTTTGCGGCGGGATGGGCCGGCCTCTGGCAACTCGAAGTGCTCATCCCGTGCCTTGGCGCCGTCCTCGCTGTGCCCGTGTGGCTGGCCGGACTCGTCTTATTGACGAGGTGGATGGAGAAGGCACTGAACGGTCCCGCGGGACCTTCACGGCTCAAACTCGCGGTCGCCTGTGCCGGCTCGTCCGTATTCACGGCGCTGTGGCTCGCGGCCGCCAGTTGGCCCGCCTGGTTCACACGACCGGACTATCTGAGCGTAGTCCTGATCGCGGGCTTTGTAGGAGCGCCGGGGCTTGTGTACGCGCTCGCACAGTCATCCCTCGTGCGTAGACGGTATCACGAGGAATGGGCGCGTCTCGACATCGCATGAAGGCACTTGAGTTAGCGGCCCTCCAGCGCCGGCAAGTGCGCTGGTTGTTCGTCCACCGGAGGCGCGGCGGATGGGGTTCTACGACTGCCGATGCATGGCGACCAGTGTAAGCCTCAAAGGGGCTGACGCCGCGCTCGTGCTCCTGCAACAAGTCGCCGGCGAGCACGTCCCGATCTCTCTGGCGATCAAAGGCAACTACAACCGCCTCGGCTCGATCGACGGGATAGTGGAGGACGCCAACACGCGGCTGGTGCTGCGGTTCTTCTTGGACAGCTTGCGGTCCGGGGCATTCAGAGTCGATGAGGCGTACCTGGCAGGTCACGGCTGCTTCCCGATCCGGACCATTGAGGATCTTCTGCAGGTGTGCGAGCGGAACATGAACGACGGCCCCGGTCACGCGGTCCTACACGACGAGCCGGTAGTATTCAGCCTAGTCGCGCGAGCCGTATGGGACACGATCGCAAAAGCTGCTCCGCCGGACGGGCCCGTGTCGGCCGTGTTCCAGCGGCTACTCGGAGTGTCCCCGGTCGGAGCCGCAGTGTACGCTGGATCGCTGGAGCAGGTAACCGGACATATCGGCGAGCTGGCCGCCGTCGATACCTTCCTGAAGGGCCGAGGGCTGGCATGGCGGCCAACGGAGGCTGGGGGCCAGGACTACGCTGAGGAGATGCAGCAGTATCTGGCCGAGGCACGACAGATCTTTGCCGACTCGGCTAACGATAATAGCGGGGTTGCGCCGCTATGAGCAAGAGGTCGCGCAGCTGCTGGAAGAACAGTGAGGCCGAATGGACGTTGCACCTGACTGCGTTGGCATATCGTGAAATGAGATTCGAAGTCTCACCGGCGTTACACGGGGCCCAACCAGCCTGTGGCATGTTGAATAATCGGCCCTCACTGAAGTCGCTGTGACGCTCGCCGGCGGCGGAGGACATGCTGGTGCTTACGAGTCCCGCACACTACGATCATGAAGCGCGACGACTCGACGCGCTCTTACCGCACGGGCCGCGGGTCGGCGTGCTGGGGAGCACGGACTTCTGGCACGCCGACAGCGAGCGCACCTGCTCCGAAATCGGTCGGCTGTTAGCCGGCATCTTCGGCCTGGTGCTGCTCAGCGGCGGAGTCGAGGGGATCGGCGAAGCGGTTGATCGCAGCTTCTTCCAGGCGCGCAGTGCCTCCCGGCAAGAGCCATGCGTCTATCATGTGCTCCCGGAGGGCGAAGAGGCGTGGGACTACGGGGAAACGCTATTCGCCGGCTCGGATATGACGGAGCGGCGGGAGATCCTGGGGCGATTGTCGAGGCTGTTCGTGCTCGTGGAGGGCGGGCCGCGGGCGGGCCACGAGGTGGACGTAGCCTTGGCCCATGGCGCGGCTATCATCCCAGTCGGTCGGTCCGGGGGCTATGCCGCCACCCTGTACGGGCGGATCAGTTGCCCACCGACCCTCGACGCTGACACGTGGGCTGTACTCGGGTCGAGCGATTCAACACCCGAGGCGACTGCGAGAGCCGTCTTCCGTGCCGTGCAGATGTCCCTGGATGCGAGCGGCGGCTAACAAACCGTTGCACTTCACCGTGCCGGTATTACGGTTTTCCGAGATACACGTTCCTTGCAGCCGGCCCGGCAAGTGAACTTTTCGCTCGGCGGCGGAGCTGGCATTCAATGCGAAGAACAGTTGCGGCAATCGCTATGGCAGTTTTCCTGTTGGTGGGTTGTCAGCGCGATGCTAGCGCACCGGCTCCGCGCCGGCCGCAAGGGGAGAAGCCTGCCGTGGAACCAGATGAGACGGGACTGCAAGGCGACTGGATCGAAGTCCACGCACTGGCGAAGGAGCAACCAATGGGCAAAGGGGATTATTACGTTTGGGTTTTCTCGGAAGACAGAGTTACTTGGCGCTTTCATAACACTATTGACGGTAAGCCGATTGATGGAAAGACGATTGGCACCGGCACCTTTAAGATCGACATCACCGTCAGGTCAAAAAAGATGGATATTGATTGGGGTAAAGGGGAAAAGACTCCTTGCATTTATGAACTAAACGGGGATACGCTGAAGCTTAACACTGGTGGAACCAAGAGACCAACGACATTTGAAGACGGGGAAATATTCGTTCTTCAACGGCAGAAGCGAAAATGACAGGCAGGCAAATGTAGAAGGTTCAGGTTTCTTGCAGCCGGCACGGCAAGTGAATGCAGTTGTCCAGCGGCGGAGGACATGCGGGTGCTTAGCTGGTCGAACGCGAAATACAAACTGACGCTTGGAGTCGGAAGCCTTGCGATCGTTGGCATGTTGGCCGAGTTGTGGAAGGACGTGCTGCCATTTTGGGTTGTCTTGACCATTGCCTTGCTTCCCCTCGTAGGATTTGTGTTTTGTCACCCCGGCGAATTGCCGGCTTGGTTTGTACGGATCGCGCACGTTGTCTCCTCAATTTGGTATGTGATGGTGGCTGCGGGCCTATTCATCGCCCTGGCAACCATGGATAAGCCGCTTCCGCAGGGCTGGCCTGTTTATCCACTGTGTGCTGCCATCGGGGCCATCCCGTGTGGGATTGTCTTGTATCGAGCGGCCTGTGGGAATTATCCACCTCCCGTTGACCTGAACCAAAACGACGCCGAGGCAGGCGCTGCAGCAGACGGTGGCCGCGATGCTGCTTCCTGACAGTTCACTATCGCTCAGCGACGCTCATCGGGCAAAGCGGAGACGGTTGATGGACGAGGCACGCGAGCCGGTGCGGAACTCCCCCACCGCCTTAACGACGGCGATAGCTATCGTGCTGGTCGCGGGGCCGCAACTCCTTGTGTGGCTCTTCACCGCGAGCCTGCTCGACAGCGTCGTCTGGTGGGTGTACTCCATCGTCTTGTGGGTGTATTGGGGAGTGGCCTGGCAGATTTCAGCGCCGCGGCACCCCGACGGTTGGTCGTTCGCCCGCGTCCTCGCGGTGTCGGGCTGGCTCCCGCCGGTTGGGTGCGCGTTGTGGCTGCTCTTTCGCGGCTAATCCTAACATCAAGAATTTGTTTGCGAACGTTTTTGTCCACCCATATTATCAGGCTGTGGCATGGTGAATAAGTCGGTGCCAACGGGATGGCGGCCCCGTGCGGTGAGGCGACATGAGTACCCGCTGGAAGGGTATGGTTTGGGTTGTTTGTTTCGGATGGCTCATGTGGCTTGGATACAGTGATTCCGGTCCAGGTTGTGATTGTATCCGAGACGAGCAAGGCAAGCCGGTTCTAATCGTTTGCCGGTTCGCTGGTGGAACTTTAGGGCCAGCCTTGATCCTGTTGGCATGCATGTTGCCATTTGTCGTACAGCCGTTGATAACAGCGAAACGAGAGTTCTCATTTCTGGCTGCTTTTCAGTCCGTTAGCGTTTTGGTCGCGTGGGTGTATCTTGTGCGCTGGGATTTGCAATCGTTGGGACCCGAAGGAGTAGCAAGCCTGTTAGTGCGGGGACGGTATCTATACGGGCCGCCGTTTGGAATCTCAGCATTGGCGATCGTAGTATGGAATTGGCGAAGATGGCGTTGCAGCTGATAGCGAGGCCGTTACGGCTCCGCGCAAGTCAGGGTCTGTCTTCCCCCCGCTGCAGCGGAACTGAGTCGTTCGGCTTCTGAGGTTTAACGCTTTGGAGGAGTCACGATGAACGTGCAATGGCTTCTGGTTTTGGCGCTCGGACTGCTCCCGGTGGCGGCCGACGACGTCTCGGATAAGGCGAAAGCGAAAGACCTCGCCGCTTTTCAGGGCCACTGGCGCGTTACCTGGATCGAGCAGGACGGCGAGAAGACCGAGCTGGACGAAGACGCCGTGTACACGATCAAGGGGAACAGGTGGCTCAAGGGCAAGCAGGCGATCAGCTCCATTGCCATCGACCCGACCTGCACCCCCAAGCTCCTGGACCTGACGCGCCTGATCGACGACGCGAGGAAGGGGGTCAAGATGGAGGGGATTTACAAGATCGATGGCGACACGATGGTCTGGTGCTGTTACACCGGGGAAGGGACGAAGCAACGGCCCCTGGAGTTCCGGGCCCCGCGGGGCTGGGACGGCACCGTGTACCACATGACACGCGTCAAGCGCGCCAAGGACTGAACCCGCAGGGCTTCATGGCGGCCCTCCTCGATTGGGATCAGGCTGCGCCCGATCCTGGAGCAGCGGCCCTTTCCACAGGAGCATTCCCAATGAACGACGATCAAGCACTGGAAGCTCTGGACCGGGCATTGAAGTGCCTTCCGGAATTGATCGAGGATCAGTCGCGATGGGAGAGCCTCGTGATCGACCGCAAAAAGCCCTGGACCTATCGTGTTTCGACCTTTTTGGACGAATCGTGTCGCGTTTCCCTGCATCGCTTTGCGACCTGCGACGAGGATGAAGCCTCACTGCATCCCCATCCTTGGCCGGGAGCATTCGCAATCCTGCGCGGCCGGTATCTGATGGCCCTGGGCCGAAGTGAGACGCGGACCGAGCGGCCCAAGAGCGTCGCGAAGCTCCTGATGAACGAAGGAAGCCGTTACGCCATCACGGAACCCCTCACTTGGCATTCCGTCTCGCCGTTGGTGGAGTGTTACACGGTGATGGTCAATGGGCCGAGATGGCCCGCGGATGTCGCCTGGGCCCACATCCGGATGCGAACGACGGAGGGCAAGGGGCTGGTCGCGATGACTGGGCAGCAACTGGAGGAGCATTTCGCTGTGTTCCGGGAGTTGTCAGGGCGGCCCTTGGC
>Ga0066903_100004861_pt1 | contig 11488 bp, 14 predicted proteins | sample PanSoiMetaGPlot1_FD_67491 | JGI IMG/M metagenome (GOLD analysis project Ga0066903, IMG submission 67491) | Tropical forest soil microbial communities from Panama analyzed to predict greenhouse gas emissions - Panama Soil - Plot 1 (version 2) | ecosystem: Environmental > Terrestrial > Soil >...
CACAATCCCCGGGGCCTTATCGATCCTTAAGGGAGCTGTCCCTGACCGGGCTCGTGGGCTCGGACATATGGCGCCCACCTACTTTCGTAGGGAACCCGGGATCGATGCTCCGACGGCCATGGCGGCTCCGCACTCTATTTTGCGCCGACCTCTCGCCGTCACCCCCGAGGTGCGAGCGACCGGGGTTCGCCGCTAAAGCGGCTATCACCTCAGGATGACGGATTGAGTCAGACGACGACAACATCGGCAAAAGAACTATTGCGTGTCGAATCATTGGCGCGCCGCGACGCGTTGCCGGCCGACGTGCGGGCGGCCGGCGCCAAGGCGATTGCGTCGCGTCCGTTTCCAATAAAGTTCACGCGCGGCACCGTCATCTCCGGATTTTCGCCGATGCGAAGCGAAATCAACCCCGTCCCGCTGATGCGCAGGCTTGCGAATGCCGGCGCAATACTGGCTTTGCCTGTCATTGCCGGCCGCGGTAAGCCTTTGATCATGCGCGCGTGGAGTTTTGGGGCGCCCCTCATATCCGGCCAATGGGGAATTCGCGAGCCGACGGCTGATGCGAAGGAAGTGGCGCCCGATATTGTCATTGTGCCGCTTGCCGCCTTCGATCGTGCCGGTCATCGCATCGGATACGGCGCGGGCTACTACGACATGACCATCAATGCACTGCGAGCAAAAAAGAAGATCACCGCCCTCGGAATTGCCTTTGCTGTGCAGGAAATCCCGCAGGTCCCCGCCACCGAGCGCGACGCCCCGCTTGATCTCGTGCTAACTGAGCATGAGGTTATCGATTACCGCGAGACCTGAAATCGCATGCGCATACTTTTTATCGGCGACATTGTCGGTCGTTCCGGACGCACGATCGTGGTCGAACGGCTGCCCGGCCTTATCGAGGAGTGGAAGCTGGATCTGGTCATAATAAATGGCGAGAACGCCGCTGGGGGCTTCGGTATCACCGAGGTTATCTACAACGAGCTCATCGATGCCGGCGCAGATGCGATCACTCTGGGCAATCACGCCTGGGATCAGCGCGAGGCTTTGGTGTTCATTCAGCGGGCGCCGCGGTTGATCCGGCCGCTCAACTATCCCAATGGAACTCCGGGCCGGGGTGCCGCGCTGGTTGACACAAAGAACGGCAAGCGCGCGCTTATCATTAATGCCATGGGCCGTGTCTTCATGGATCCGCTTGACGATCCATTTGCCGCGATCGAACGCGAATTGTCCGCCTGCACGCTGAGATCGGGCGTGGATGCGATTGTCATCGATTTCCATTGTGAAGCTACGAGCGAAAAGCAGGCCATGGCTTATTTTGCCGACGGTCGCGCGAGTCTCGTGGTTGGTACCCATACTCACACACCGACAGCCGATGACCGGATCCTGCCGAATGGCACAGCCTTCATGTCGGATGTCGGCATGACCGCCGACTACGATTCCATCATCGGCATGAACAAGGACGAGCCGCTGAACCGCTTCCTGCGCAAGCTGCCCGGCGCCAAATTCGAGGCCTCGGCCGGTCCTGCAACGTTGTGTGCCTTTGCCGTCGAGACCGATGACGCGACCGGCCTTGCGCGCAAGGCCGGAGCCGTCCGGCTCGGTGGTATTTTGCAGGAGGCGCGCCCGAATTTCTGGGACTGAGAAATTTTTCATTCTTCGCCCGTTGACCGCGAATCATGGTGGTGATTCGTTAGATGAAGTTGATTCGCCGGCAATGTGCTGGGTCCGGCAAAGCGACTTCGGCACGGGTGCCCATGAATTTTCACGTTGACGGCAATCTGGCTCTCGAACTGCCGCCTGACCTCGCACCACCGTCGTCCGCTGCAAGAAACCCAAAAAAGAAGACAGATACGCGCGCTGAAATCGCCTCGCAGTTCATTCCTGCCGGCGCTCGCGTGCTCGATCTGAGCGGTGATGCCGCCCTCCAACGATTGTTGCCGAGCAGTTGCAGCTATCGCGGAATCGATTGTATCGGAAAGAAACATTCGGCACTCGCCTGCGATTTGAACGCCGGCGATTTTCCGACAGAGGCAGCGTCACGAAGCGACCTGATCATGATGCTTGGCGCCCTCGAACGCGTTGTCGATATCGAGAGTTTGTTCACTCACCTGCGCTTCTGCAAGCGCGACGTAATATTAAGCTATTGCGCGACGGACTTTGCAAAGGACGTCGACCATGTTTCGCTCGGCTTCGCCAACCATTTGAGCCTCTGTGACCTCGCCTTGTTGTTTGATCGCTACGGCTTCCGCATCGAGTGCACAACCCCGATCGACGACACGCAATTGCTGATGCGGTTGACGCCGACGGAGCGGCTAGTGCCGCCGGCATCCTTCACGGTCGCGGTGATTTCCGATGACACCGACGGGAATTTTGCGGCCAGGTTGGGCTGTCACAAGGTCAATTCACTGCTTCCGGGCGAGGCGGAGGTGCATCACTTGACCTTCCGCACGCTCAACGAAGCACGGTCAAACTACGATCTTGTCATTCTAGGCACCGGCAACGGACTGTTTCCTCCACTTGTCGGGGAGGAAGCGCTCGATGTGGTCTCTCGGTCAAAGGTTGCCATTGGAATTTTCGGGACTCAGGGCCGCGAACTAATCCAGCGCTCGACGCTCGATCGGTTGATCGACCGACTCGACATGTGGTTCGCGCGCTATGAGGATGACGTGTTGATATACGGGCGCGGCCGCACCAACGTTATCCACGTCGGCGACTGGTTGGTGGACCAATTTCCCCTGACTCGATCAACCCTTGACGAGCCCTTGGTCATCAGCGGTGAGCTTGGCCAGGAGATCGCCCCCGATCGCGCGATCCGAACCATCCAGCAACACAAGCAGGTCTACTCGACGGTACCGGCGACGTTGCTTTGTGCGCTGACTTCGGCGGAACTGGCCGCCTTTGCCGAAATGCCGTCGGCTCAACCCGATCTCACCGCCGGCCAGTTTCGCAGCATGTTGATCGATGTTTTCGGCCGCTCCTATCCGCAGCAGAAATTCTTCCTGGTCGACCGCGATGCCGTCACCCGATACAAGGCGCGCGTCCATGACAACGTGGCCAAAGTCGGGGCACACGTTGGCTCGATTCTGCGCAACGTCGCGGTTGCAACGGTCTAACCCGCCGCAGTTTATTTTCTCAACCCGGCGGCCTATATACCGCCGGCAGCAACACGTATCGCAAGTCTTCCTATGGCTGGTCATTCCCAATTCAAGAACATCATGCACAAGAAGGGGCGTGCGGATAAGGCGCGCTCCAAGTTGTTCGGCAAACTGGCGCGTGAAATTACGGTCGCCGCCAAGCTCGGAATGCCGGATCCGCAGTTCAATCCGCGCCTCCGGGCAGCCGTGCTGGCGGCCCGCGCCGAAAACATGCCAAAGGATAATATCGAGCGGGCCATTAAGAAATCGCAGGGCGCGGATACGGAGAGCTACGACGAGATCCGATACGAGGGCTACGGCCCAGGCGGCGTCGCAGTGATCGTGGAGGCCTTGACCGACAATCGCAACCGCACGGCAGGCGAAGTGCGCGCGATTTTTTCGAAGAACGGCGGTAATCTGGCAGAGACCGGCGCAGTGTCATTTATGTTCAGTCACGTTGGCATCGTAGAATACGACGCCAAGATTGCGAGCGCCGACCAGATGCTGGAAGCCGCGATTGAAGCGGGGGCCGAAGACGTTTTTTCGAACAACGACGGGCATCAAATCATCACGACGTCCGATACGCTGAACGATGTGACCAAGGCACTGGAAGCCAAGTTCGGCGAACCCCGCAAGTCCTCGATGTTGTGGAAACCGCAAAACACGGTCGCACTTGATGACGAGGCAGGCGAGAAGGTTTTGAAACTCATAGAGTCGCTCGACGACAGCGACGACGTGCAGAACGTCTACGCTAATTTCGAGGTATCGGACGCGCTGGTGCAAAAAATGAGCGTGTGATCACTACGCGCTTTCTAGCTCCAGAATATAAAGCCCGGCATTGTAGTCGGTCGCGTAGATTAGCCCGTTGGCATCCACGAAGACGTCCGCTGACTGAACCACGCGCGCGCGGTTCGGCCGCGTGTCGGCGAGCCTCGACGGCTGCGGCGGCACCAACGCGCCGACTTCTTTCGGGATGAATGCATTGGATATGTCGAATGCGCGGATCCCGGCATTTTGATACGTCGCAAAGATCAGCGTGGAGCTGACAAAGCTGCCCGGCCTGTTCTCGTGGACATTATGCGGGCCGAAATGGCCGCCCTTGCTTTTGTAGTCTGTTTCCACCGGTGTCGGGAACGTCGAGATGCTTACCGGATTTTGTGGCACGCGATTATCGAACACCCAGATCAGTTTCAATCCGTCTTCCTGATGATCGAGCACGGCCTCGTCGAGCACAACGAGAAGGTCGCGATCCGGAAGAGGCAGGCAATTATGGGTGCCACCGCCGAAGGGTGGCGACCAGTTTCTGTGTACGATCAGCTTTGGCTTGGCGCGGTCGGCGACATCGAGCACCACCATCCCGGCATCGCGCCACGCGGCGTAGGCCGTATCGCCATGAATGATTGCGTGATGAAGCCCGTAACGCTGCGCCGGCGCCCATGATGGCGTTTCACCGGCTGCAACGTTCATCCCGGCGATCCACCAGCGGCCCGCTTCGCGCGGTTGCGCGGGGTTGCTCATGTCGATGGTCATGAAGATGTAGTCGGTGAAGCCATCGAGCAGCACTGACGCGTAAGCCCACCGTCCGCCGGTGTACCAGACGCGATGGATGCCGCCGCCATCGACTGGCATAAACCCGATGCGGCTCGGCGCGCCTGGCCTCGAAACGTCGTAGACGGCGAGCCCGGCGCTCCAGTCACGCACTCGCTTGGCTTCGGCGGTGCCGACCGTTTTGCCGAGCGCGCCGCTGTAGTAGGCGCGCTCGTCGGCGAATTCCGCCGCAGCGAACATGTCCTTGGCGTGGATCACCAGCAACAGGTCGTTGTGTACCTGGAGATGGATATTCCAGGTATTCGGCGGTGCCGCGACATAATCCGTCGCGCGCGGATTTTTGGCGTCGTGAACGTCGATAATGGAAAATCCCTTCGAGAACATGTGGCCGACATAAGCGAAACCGCGGTGCACCATGACCTGCACGCCGTCGGGCCGACCGCCTTGATCGGTGTGGCCGACGATGCGCATGTTGTGCGCGTAATCCGGTCTCGGGAGATCAGTCATTTGTAGGCGTCGAGGAAGTGGGGTACGGCGATCCAGTCGAGCATCGCGCCGTCACTCTGGAGCAGATCGTGCATGCGGCGATCCTCCTCGGTCTTGAGATTGACGCCGAGATGAGTGCCAAGCTTGCGCCCGTGCAGTACGATATTGTTGCCGATCGGCTGCCTCTCGGCATTGTAGGCCGTCAGCGCGGCATCGATGTCATCATGATCGCGCAAATGCTTCGCCAGTGCCTGGGCGTCAGTGCCGGCCTTGGCCATGCCGAAGCCCATATGCGGCCGAGCGTTGGCGGCGGCGTCGCCAACCATGGCGACGCGGCCGAAAGCGATGGCGGGCGCGGTGAAATCATAGATCGGCGTGACGAAGGGCTGCTTGATCTTCATCAGCGCATCGAGCAAGGCGGGAGGCAGAATCTCGCGCGCGTCCTTGTACATGTCGGTGATAAGATCCTTGCGGATCAGCGGCGGCGGCACCGAGTATTCGTGCTGCACGCCATCCCTGTCGACATTCATCTCGCGCAGCTTTGCGGCGTCGGCAACGCGATACCAGATGAAATTGAACCGGCGTTTTCCGGGCCGCAGGTCGTTGTCGAATCCTGAGATGGGGTAGGTGATCACCTGCTGGCGGACAGGCAGGTAAAACGTGAAGAGCGGATAGATGCTGTTGAGCGTCTCCGGCGCGAGATCGGCTTCGTTGGGGGCGCCGCGCCAGATGTAGTAGCCGGCGTAGATCGGTTTCACCTCGGGCGCCATCTGCGCCCGCACGCTGGACCGAATGCCGTCTCCGCCGACGAGAATATCGGCGTGTTCGACATGGCCGCCGGAAAATTGCACCCGCACGCCGCGCTCGTCCTGATCGACGCGCTCGAAGTCCCAGCCGAGATGGTAGCGCTCCTCGTCGATGGTCGCGCGCAACAGCCTTTGCAGGCGGTCCCAAGATGTGAGGATCTGCCGCAGCGGACGCTCGTCGGTGATGCGCCCCTCGCGGTTGATTGCGATACGCTTGGGCACCTCGATGCCCAAGTCCCTAGTGCCGGCGCCGCTTGCTTCCAGCGCTTCGAGTAGTTCGGGGTGGCCCGTTATGCCGGCGCCGCGGCCGACCAGTTCAACACGCGACCGTTCGTAGACGTCCGCGTCCCACCCGATCTGTCGCAGGAACGCGGCGGTAAAGAGCCCCGACATTGAGCCGCCAATGATCACGGCCCGCCGCTTGCTGCGGCGCGAGGAGGAAGAACCCGGCATGGCACCGACAATAACGGCCCCGGCTGCGCTGTCCAAACGCGCAAGGCGGGGCTATCAACGGGACATGGCCCGGCCAGCGATTCGCATTCTTGGCATCGATCCGGGGCTCCGCCGCACCGGCTGGGGTCTGATCGAATCCGACGGCAACCGGCTGATCCACGTCGCCTGCGGCTCGCTGGAAACCAGCGAACGCGCCGGTCTCGGTGTCCGCCTCCTCGCGATCCATGACGGGCTGATTGCGGTGATCGAGCGATATCAGCCGCACGAAGCGGCCGTCGAGGCGACCTTCGTCAACGCGAATGCGGCGGCGACGCTTAAGCTCGGACAGGCACGTGGCATCGCGATGCTGGTGCCCGCCAAGGCCGGGCTGACCGTTGCCGAATACGCGCCCAATGTGGTGAAGAAAACGGTGGTTGGCGCCGGCCACGGCGAAAAAGCGCAGATCCGCATGATGATTGGCGTGCTGCTGCCGAAGGCCGATCCGCAAAGCGATGACGCCGCCGACGCACTGGCCATAGCGGTCTGCCACGCGCATCATCGCACAAATAGGGTGCCGAGGGCTGCGGCGTCATGATCGGCAAGCTCAAGGGCGTCATCGACGGTTACGGCGAGGACTACATCATTCTCGACGTCGGCGGCGTGGGTTATCAGGTGTATTGCTCGGCGCGCACGCTGCAGGCCCTTCCAGCGGCGGGCGAAGCGGCCACGCTGTCGATTGAAACTTACGTGCGCGAGGATCAGATCAAGCTGTTCGGTTTCGCCAGCGACATCGAGCGCGAATGGTTCCGCCTGCTGCAAACCGTGCAGGGTGTCGGCGCCAAGGTTGCAATGTCGGTGCTGGGTGCGCTGAAGGTATCCGAACTCGCATCGGCGGTTGCAATGCGCGACAAGGCCATGGTCGCGCGCTCACCCGGCGTCGGCCCAAAGGTCGCCGAGCGCATCGTCACTGAATTGAAGGACAAAGTGCCGGCTTTCGCGAATATCGATCCCGCCGTCGTGCATCTCGCCGGTGCAGTAGACGAAAAACGTGCGCCGCGGCCGATAGCGGACGCCGTCTCCGCGCTGATCAATCTTGGCTACGGGCAGCCGCAGGCTACCGCGGCCATCGCTGCCGCCGCGCGCAGCGCCGGTGAGGGCGCCGACACGGCAACACTAATCCGGCAAGGGTTGAAGGAATTGGCGAAATGAACAGCCCGCGCCGCCTTGTGGCCGCCGACAGACGCGATGACGATGTCGATGCATCATTGCGGCCTCAGCGCCTCTCGGAATTCATCGGTCAGCAACAGGCGCGCGCCAATTTGAGCGTGTTCATCGAGGCGGCGCGTGCGCGCAAGGAAGCACTCGATCACGTGTTGTTCGTAGGTCCGCCCGGCCTCGGTAAAACCACGCTGGCGCAAATCGTCGCGCGCGAGCTGGGTGTCAATTTCCGCGCCACCTCGGGCCCCGTCATCGCGAAGGCAGGCGATCTCGCAGCGCTGCTCACCAATCTCGAGCCACGCGATGTGCTGTTTATCGACGAAATTCATCGGCTCAATCCCGCGGTGGAGGAAATCCTTTATCCGGCGATGGAGGATTTCCAGCTTGACCTGATTATCGGCGAGGGACCGGCGGCGCGGTCGGTAAAAATCGACTTGTCCCCCTTTACCCTGGTTGGCGCCACGACACGCGCGGGATTGCTCACCAATCCTTTGCGTGACCGCTTCGGCATTCCGGTGCGGCTCAATTTCTATACCGAGACGGAACTCGAGGAGATCGTCAATCGCGGCGCCCGCGTGCTCGGAATTGGCATTGCGCCAGACGGCGCCAATGAAATTGCTCGGCGAGCACGGGGCACACCGCGCATCGCCGGCCGCCTGCTGCGCCGCGTGCGCGACTTCGCGCATGTCGACGGCGAAAAAACCATCGACCGCAGGACTGCCGACCGGGCGCTCCTTGCGCTCGAAGTCGACGCGGCCGGCCTCGATGCCATGGACCGGCGCTATCTCTCGACCATTGCTTCGAGCTACGGTGGCGGTCCGGTCGGCGTGGATACGCTGGCGGCCGCGCTGTCGGAGCCGCGCGACGCCATCGAGGACATCATCGAGCCGTTTCTGATCCAGAAGGGCTTCCTGCAACGCACGCCTCGCGGACGCCTTCTTACCTCGGTCGCCTTCCGGCATCTCGGTTTGTCCGAGCCCGCGCGCGACCCGGCGCAGTTCGGGTTGTTTTCCGGGGAGGATGAGTGAGCGAAAGGATCATCACGGTGGTGGCCGCGCTTATTCGCGACCAGGACGGCCGCGTTCTGGTGGTCCGCAAGCGCGGGACCGTGGCGTTCATGCAACCCGGCGGCAAACGCCGCGTTGGCGAAAGCGACATCGCCGCGCTGTCGCGTGAAATCGCCGAGGAACTGGGTTGCCGGATCAAGAACACCAGCGTGCAGGCACTGGGCGTATTCGATTGCGCGGCGGCAAACGAGCCTGGATTTCAGTTGAACGCGGCGCTCTATGTCGTGGATGTCGAAGGCCCGATCAAGCCTGCCGGTGAGATCGATCAGATGGTGTGGATTGATCCGCACGCGCTTCCCGATCTGCCGTTCGCGCCACTGACGCGAGACCATGTGCTGCCGCTGGCGCGGTTACTCCAATGAGCGGTTGCACTGCCGCCGGCCAAACCGATTGATGCGGTTCTGCCCAGTCTGTAAATAGCTTGTCATGAATTCCCTCGATGGTGAAATTCGCGATGGCCGGCACCATCAGGCCGTTCGCGTCTATTACGAGGACACGGATTTCTCCGGCATTGTCTATCACGCGAGCTACCTGCGCTTCATGGAGCGCGGTCGTACCAATTATCTGCGGCTTATCGGCGCTGATCATCGCGTGTTGTTTGAGCAGGCGGAAAAGGAAGCGCCCGGGTTTTCCTTCGTCGTCCGTCACATGGGTATTGATTTCAGGAAGCCTGCCTTCATGGATGACGTGCTGTCCATCGTGACCACGCCGGAAGAGGTGAAAGGAGCCTCGGTCACCCTCAATCAGAAGGTGATGCGCGGCGAGGACCTGCTCGTTGAGGCGCGTGTGCAGGTTGCGTTCGTATCGGGCGGCCGTGCGCGGCCGATTCCGAAACCGCTGCGCATCGCGATGAAAGCAGACCAGGAATCGGGCGGCGGTGTCTGACGGCAGGTGCTAAAGTGTGCGCGTCATGACGAAGTGTAACTTCGCGATTTTCGATACGGCACTCGGCGCATGCGGTGTTGTCTGGACAGCGCGCGGCATCGCCGGCGTGCAGGTTCATGACGGCACCGAACGCGCGACCCGTGCGAGCGTGTCGCGCCGCTTTCCCGGCGCGCAGGAGGCGCGGCCTCCGGCCGATGTGCAGCACGCGATCGATGGCATTGTGGCACTGTTGCGCGGCGAGCGACGCGACCTCAACAACGTGAGGATCGATGACGAGGACCTGCCGGATTTCAACCGCAAGGTCTATGCCGTCGCGCGCGCCATCCCGCCCGGTTCGACCCTGACATACGGCGAGGTCGCCGAGAGACTGGGCGACAAATTGCTGGCGCGCGACGTGGGGCAGGCCCTCGGGCAAAATCCGGTCCCGCTGATCGTGCCGTGTCATCGCGTGCTGGCGGCCAGCGGCAAGACCGGGGGCTTTTCAGCCCGGGGCGGTGTGGCGAGCAAAATGCGCCTTTTGACAATCGAAGGCGCGCAGCCGAACGGTCCGACGCTATTTGATCATTTACCCTTGGCTGCGAAAGGTCGCCGGCGCACGTAGTGACCGCATCGACGGCACTGCGGGCTTAATGTAAAAGCCATTCACATGAGATGGGGCAAGCGTGGCCAAGCGGCCCGCGGCTATCACCACGGCAACCTCAAGGAAGCCCTGGTGCGCGCCGCGCTCGAGCTGATCGCGGAGAAAGGCCCGGCGGGATTTACCTTCGCCGATGCCGCGCGCTGGGCGGGCGTGAGCCCGGCGGCGCCATATCGCCATTTTCGCGACCGCGATGCGCTGCTCGCCGACGTTGCCCGCCGCGGCTTTGAGGAATTCGCAACCGCGCTCGCTAAAGCATGGGATGACGGCCAGCCGGAGGCAATGAGCGCTTTCGACCGGCTTGGCAAAACCTACCTCGCTTTCGCCAAGAGCGAGCCCGCCTACTACTCGGCGATGTTCGAGGCAGGCGTTCCACTCGACGCGGATCGCGAATTGCGCGAGGCGAGCGAGAACGCCTTTGCGGTGCTGCGCGCAGCCGCAGAGAAGCTTGTCTCGCTGATGCCGCCGCAAGGGCGTCCACCGGCATTGATGGTTGCCCTGCATGTCTGGGCGATGACGCACGGTATCGCGTCGCTGTTCGGACGCGGAGATGCTGCGCGGCGCACTTTGCCGATGCAGCCGGAAGAACTGCTGGAAGCGGCGGTATTGATCTATTTGCGCGGGCTCGGGCTCAATAGCCCAGCGGCAAAGCGCCGCTGAGCGGCCTATTCCCCGCAAGAAGGTGCGAGCGGCCGAGGGCGATTTTTTTCTTGGCAGGCCTAGCGGCCGTTCCGGCACCTCCCAATTTATTCGTCACATCTGCTTGACAGGGGCCTCGCACGGGCCTAGCTATGTAAATGTTATTTACATTCACGCGAGGCCGACAATGATGCCTATCACCGCGCAACTTGACACCTTCGGAAAACCCGCCTGGATCGCACTGATCGTTCTTGGCTTCATGGTTTGGTGGCCGCTTGGGCTCAGCGTTCTCGCTTTCACCATTGGGAGCGGAAGAATGGGACATCAGGGCCACTGGCAGAACAAGATTGACCGCATGCAGAGCAAGATGGACTGGATGCGCTCCCGCATGAGCAGCGGCAGCTCCTGGGCCTACGGGCCTTCGAGCGGAAACCGCGCTTTCGACGAGTACCGCGCGGAAACACTGCGCCGTCTCGAAGAAGAGCAGAGGGAATTCCGGGATTTTCTCAACCGCTTGCGGGTTGCCAAGGACAAGACCGAGTTCGATGCCTTCATGGCCGAGCGTCGAAACCGCCATTCGCCGGATGCAGGCCAGCCGCAGTAGGCTCGGTCGCAGGTCGCAGCAAGGCCGCCCGGAAG
>Ga0066903_100004862_pt1 | contig 11487 bp, 8 predicted proteins | sample PanSoiMetaGPlot1_FD_67491 | JGI IMG/M metagenome (GOLD analysis project Ga0066903, IMG submission 67491) | Tropical forest soil microbial communities from Panama analyzed to predict greenhouse gas emissions - Panama Soil - Plot 1 (version 2) | ecosystem: Environmental > Terrestrial > Soil >...
GTTTGAGACAAACATTCCCAGGACGGCGGTGACAGCAAAAAGGCAGGCCAGCACCAGATGCGGGTCTGCGTCGTTGCCCAGCACAGAGATGAGGCCGCTGGCCGCCGTCTCCACTCCGCCGGTCTTCTGCAACGCCACGGAAAACGGCATCATGCCGACGATGAGCACCAGCGTCTTCCAGTTGATCGAGTTGTATGCGCTGGCCAGATCGACACAGCCCAGAGTTCCCATGAGCAAACAACCCAGCAGTGCGGCGTGAACGTTTGCAACCACGCCGCTCACCATCAAGCCCACCACCAGCAACAAGCAGAGAACAGCTTGAATGGCCTTGCCGGGAGCGGGCAGGACCTCCTCCAGTTCGATCGGCAGATTTACCACGACCAGGTCCTTGCCGCCCGGATGGAGTTTGGCAATTTCCTTCCAACCGCCGACCACGAGCAGGGTATCGCCGATCCGCATTCTTTCAGGAGCGATCGGGCCCTCCAGCGGATCCCGGCCGTGACGCAGGCCGATCACCGTCAGCCCAAATCGTGAGCGAAATTGTGATTCCACCACGGTCTCGCCGTCCAGGTCGGAATTCGCAGGGAGCATGACTTCCGCCATGCCGATTTCCTGCGATCGGTCGTTAAAATAAGCCCCAGTGAGCGGCAACTGCTCCAGGGCATATTGTTGCTGAAATGCGTCCAGGTTACCCTTGGGCTCCAGCAGGTCGATAAACAAGACGTCGCCTACCTCAACTTCCGTCTTACCGGTCGGCCGCAAAAGATCCTTGGACAACTTTCGGCTGCGTTCGATGCCGATGAGGTAAGCGCCGAAGATGCCGGGCAGGTTCGCTTCTTCAAGAGTCTTGCCGGCCAGCATGGATGAATCGGACACGCGCAGCCGATACGCACGCCTGGTCAGCTTGTATTCGTCAACCCAGTCGGCCAGACTTGGCCGGGCGACGGATTCGGTTTCGGCATCCTGTGTCGCGGGCAGCCAACGGCGCGCGAAAATCATGTAGACGATGCCGAGCACGAGGATCACGATGCCAAAGGGAGTGAAGCTAAAGAAACCAAAGCCCTCCTTGCCATGTCGCTCCAATTCGCTGCTGACGACCAGGTTCGGCGCGGTGGCGATCAACGTGATCATGCCGCTGATCAGGGCGGCAAAGCTGATCGGCATCATCAATCGGCTTGGGGCCGATCCCGTGTTTTTGGCGATGCGGAAGGCGACCGGAACAAAAAGGGCGGTGACGGCCGTCGAACTCATGGTCGCCCCCAGAGCGGCGACGGCAACCATGAGCAGGACAAGCAACAACGTTTCGCCGCTCCCGGCCCGGGTTATCAACCAGTCGCCCAGCCGCTGGGAGACCCCTGTGCGCACCAAGCCTTCACCGATCACAAACAGGGCGGCGATGAGCACAATGTTCGGATCGCTGAAACCCGCGAGCGCCTCGCTTATGCTGATCACCCCGGTGAAGGGAAGGGCGGTGAGCATGATCAAAGCGACGACATCCATGCGTGGCCGATTGATGGCGAACATTACAATGGCGGCAACGAGCAGGGCAAGAACGAGCGCTAGTTCTTTAGTCATGAAAGTAAACGCCGGAAAAGAAAGATCGAGCAAACTTCCTGATGAGCATTTTTGATAGCGAACGCTGTAAAATCGGCTAGCGCATCGCTCACCATTACTGCCGAAGCGCAAGTCTACTGCTTAGAGCAGAATATCGCGCACCACTTCCCCCGCGACGTCCGTCAGCCGGTAGTTGCGACCCTGGAAGCGGTAGGTGAGGCGCTCGTGGTCGATGCCCAGCAGGTGGAGGATGGTGGCCTGGAAATCGTGCACGTGGACGGGATTGTCGGCAGGGTTGAATCCGAACTCGTCGGAGGAGCCGTAGGTGATGCCCGGCTTGATGCCGCCGCCGGCCATCCAGATGGTGAAGACGTAGGGATGATGGTCGCGGCCCCAGTTGCGGTAATCGTCGATGTTGCCCTGGAGGAACGGCGTGCGGCCAAACTCGCCTCCCCAGATCACCAGCGTCTCGTCGAGCAGGCCGCGCTCCTTCAGGTCGCGCACCAGGGCGGCCGACGGAGCATCGGTATCGGTACACTGGGTGCGGAGCTGATAGGTCAGGTTGCGGTGCTGGTCCCAGCCGGCGTGCATGAGCTGGATGAAGCGGACGCCGCGTTCCGCCAGGCGCCGGGCCAGCAGACAATTGTAAGCGAAAGAACCCTGCCGGCGAACATCGGGACCGTAGCGCTCGAGGATTCGTCGTGGCTCGTTTGAGAAATCGGTCAATTCCGGCACCGACATCTGCATGCGGTAAGCCATTTCATACTGGGCGATGCGCGTGGCAATCTCCGGATCGCCGAACTCGCGCAGCGTGATCTGGTTCATGCGGGCCAGATCGTCGAGCAGATCGCGGCGAACTTGGCGGCTCATGCCCTCGGGATTGGAGAGATACAGGACCGGATCGCCGGAGCCGCGGAACTTCACACCCTGGAAGCGGGTGGGCAGAAAGCCGCTGCCCCAGTAGAAATCGTAGAAGATCTGGCCGCACGAGGCTTCCTTGTCACGCGACGTCATGACCACGAATGCTGGCAAATCCTGTGTATCGCTGCCCAGGCCGTAGCTGAGCCAAGCGCCCATGCTGGGCCGGCCCGGCTGTTCCGCTCCGGTCAGAAAGAACGTGATGGCCGGCGCGTGGTTGACCTGCGTGGTGTGCATCGACTTGATGAAGCACAAGTCGTCGGCAATGCCGGCGATGTTAGGCAGAAAATCACACACCCAGGCCCCGCTCTGGTCATGGCGGGCGAAATGGGTGATGTTCGGCAAGGCCGGCTTGGCCGTCTGCCCGCTGGTCATGGTGCTGAAGCGCCGGCCGCGCAGGATTGATTCCGGAATCTGCTGCCCGCGCCGCTGCGTCAGCATCGGCTTGTAATCGTACAGATCGACATGCGTCGGCGCTCCGTTCTGCAGCAGATAAATCACCCGCTTGGCTTTCGGCGCGAAGTGCGGCAGCGACGGCAACCCGCCGATGCGGCGCGGCTCATCGCCCCGGCCATCCTGGTGCAGGAGCGTCGCCAGCGCGGCGGTGCCGAGGCCGAGCGCGGAGCGGCCAAAAAGCTGGCGGCGGGTTAGCAAAGCCTGGTGTTCCCGGAGTGGATTCATAGACATCTGCCAATTCTCGGTGGCGAGCGTCGAGGCGTAAGCCCGACGTGTTTACGCCCCGACGCTCGCCCTAAACATTACTGTTTCGTCAACGCCTCATCCAGGTTCAAAATCAGCATGCACAACGACGTCATCGCCGCGTGTTCCACCACATCCAATTGTTGATTGCGAGGGCTTTCGCCGACCTTCAGCAGTTTCTCGGCGGCCTTGCGGTCGGCGGCGTAGTTGGTTTTCATTCGTTCAAAGCTCTTGACCAGGATGCCCATTTCTTCGCTCGCCGGCTTGCGGGCGGTGACCAGGCGAAATGCGGCGGCGATGCGGTCACTGGTCGTCAGCTTTTCCTTCTCCAGCACGCGCTGGGCCAGCATGCGGGCGGCTTCCACGTAGGTCACATCGTTGAGCGTGGTCAGGGCGTGCAGGGGGGTGTTCGTGCGTACGGTCTTCACCGTACAGGTTTGCCGGGAGGCGGTATCGAAGAACACCGTCGGGCCGACGATGCGCCGCCAGAAGGTGTACAGACTGCGGCGATACAAATCCGGGCCGTGATCCTGCGTGTACCTGATGAAGCCGAAGGTGGCTTCTTCCCAGATTCCCGGCGGCTGATAAGGCCGGACGGGCGGGCCTCCCCGCTTTTCGACCAACAGGCCGGCGGCCGCCAGGGCCTGATCGCGAATCATCCACGATGCCAGGCGCTGGCGCGGACCGCGGGCCAAAAGCCGATTGTCCGCATCGCGTTCTAACAATGCCGGCGTCGCTTTCGAAGATTGCCGATACGTGGCACTGGTGACGATCAGCTTGTTCAAAGCCTTCACATCCCAGCCGGTGCGAATGAACTCTGTGGCCAGCCAATCGAGCAGGGCAGCATGGCTGGGCCGTTCGCCCTGGATGCCGAACTCCTCGACGGTCTTCACCAGGCCGGTGCCGAAGAACATCTGCCAGGCGCGGTTCACGGTGACGCGGGCCGTGAGCGGGTGCTCCGGATCGACCAGCCATTTGGCCAGGGCCAGCCGGTTGGTAGGAGCATCCTTGGGCAGGGGCAGAAGGATATTGGGCAGCCCGGCCGACACCTTCTCACCCGGCTTGTCGTAGGCCCCGCGGATGAGCATGAAGGTATCGCGCGGCTTGGCCATGTCCTCCATGATCATGACCTGCGGCAAGGAATTGCTGAAAGAATCGCGGGCCTGCCGGGCCTTGCGCAGAGCTTGCAACTGGTTCACGTATGCCGGCTCTTTAGCCTTGAAGAAATTGACCAGTTCGTTGACCGACTGGTCGTTGCGTCCGCCGGGCCCGTTTTGCAGAGAGGATTCGACGTTCGAGGGCAGGGTGGTCTTTTCCTTGCCGTCCTTTGTCACCAGTGCCGCCTTGCGCAGCTTTTCCTCCACAGGGCGAATCTTCTTAACCAATTCGGCAAACTCGTCTTGCAGTTGGGTCCGCCGTTTGGCCTGTTCCGGGCTGGCATAGTCGAGCACGGGCGCGGTCTTGCCGCTGCCGCCGCCGCCGTTCACCGGCGTCCGGTTGAAGTAGGCGAACAGGCCGTAGTAATCGCGCATGGTGAACGGATCGTACTTGTGATCGTGGCAGCGGGCGCAGCCGAGCGTGACGCCGAGCCAGATGGTCGCCGTGGTGTCGGTCTGATCGACGATGTAGTCGATGCGGTTTTCCTCCGGAATCCGGCCGCCCTCGCCGTTGATCATGTGATTGCGGTTGAAGGCGGTGGCCAGCTTTTGTTCCCGCGTCGCCTTGGGCAGCAAATCGCCGGCCAGTTGCTCGATGGTGAAACGGTCATAAGGCATATTGTCGTTGAACGCCTTGACGACCCAGTCGCGCCAGGGCCACATGGTGCGGTCGCCGTCGCCCTGGTAGCCGTTGGAGTCGGCATAGCGGGCGGCATCGAGCCAGTCCCAGGCCATGCGCTCGCCGTAGCGCGGAGATTTCAGAAGCCGATCTACCAGGTTCTCGTAAGCCTTTTCCGAGCGGTCGGCCAGGAAGGCATCAACTTCTTGCGGCGTGGGCGGCAAGCCGGTCAAATCGAGCGTCACCCGGCGGATCAGGGTTTCCCTCGGCGCTTCGTGGGACGGTTGCAGACCTTCTTTTTCCAGACGGGCCAGGACGAAAGTATCGATGGCGTTTTTCGGCCAGGTTTTGTTCTTGATGGTGGGCAAATCCGCCCGATTCGGTTTCTCGAAGGACCAGTGCTTGGCCCATTTGGCGCCGCCGTCGATCCAGCGCTTCACCAGATCAATCTGCTGCGCGGTCAACTTCTTCTTGGATTTGGGCGGCGGCATCACTTCCGTCTCCTCCGTGCTGATGATGCGCTTGTAAAGTTCGCTGGCGACGCTCTTGCCCGGCACGATGACGTGAATATCATTCCGGACCCGGAACGCCCCTTGCTTGGTATCCAGGCGCAGCTTGGCCTTGCGGGCCTTTTGATCGGGGCCATGACAGGCGAAACAATTGTCGGCCAGGATAGGCAGGATATCGCGGTCGAATTTGATGGTTGTGGGCGTGTCGGCGCGGACGCCGGCCCGGTTTGCCAGGATGATTACAACTAACGTGAAGAGAATTAGCGCACGCTTCATTGGTTCATGATCCTTGTCAACTTTCAATTCACATTCTTGCAATTATACTTCCGCGCTTTGCCAAAGTCAGGAATTTCTTTGGCCGCTACAATACCGGGGATGACGGACAAAGCGAACCTTCGTTCCGGCTACACCACCGGCGCCTGCGCTGCGGCTGCCGCCAAGGGGGCTTTGCTGGCGCTGCTCACGGAACAGCCCCAGCGGGAAGTCCGCATCCGTCTCCCCAGGGGCGAACAAGTAGCCTTTCCACTGCACACATGTGAAGCCGGTCGGGCCAGCGTCATCAAGGATGCCGGCGATGATCCGGATGTCACCGACAAGGCCGAAATCTGCGCGTGCGTATGCTGGAGCGACAAGCCCGGGGTGACCTTCGTGCGCGGTGTCGGTGTCGGTCTGGTAACCAAGAACGGCTTGCCGGTTCCTGTCGGGGAGCCGGCCATCAATCCGGCACCGCGCCGGCTCATCCAGGACACATTGATGGAGGTCCTGGAAGAGTTCGAGCCGCCAAAGCCCGGGCTGGTTGTGGAGATATCTGTCCCGCGCGGCGAGGAACTGGCCAGGAAGACATTTAATCCGCGCCTGGGAATCGTCGGCGGCATTTCCATTTTGGGGACCACCGGAATTGTCGTGCCGTATTCCACTTCCGCCTGGCTGGCGAGCGTGGTCCAGGGAATCGATGTGGCGGCGGCACAGGGCATCAGGCATTTGGTCCTGACCGTCGGGGCCCGCGGCGAGCGCCTGGCCAGAGAATTGCTCAAGCTTCCGGAAGAGGTATTTGTTCAGATCGGCCCCTTTTTCGGCGACGCCATTCGTCATTGCGGCAAGGCCGGCATCGAAAAGGTGACGCTCGTTGCCATGATCGGCAAATTGGCCAAGTTCGCCGCCGGCCAGGAATCGGTGCACAGCACCGCAGCCCAGCAGGATTTCGTCTTCTTGGCCCGCCTCGCTATTGCCGCCGGTGCTTCGCACGAGATTATCGCTAAGATCAAAAGCGCGAATACAGCGCAGGAAGTGGCGGATTTGATCGGCGAACATGGACCGAAACCCTTTTTTGATCTGTTGTGCCAGGAAGCCTGGAACTTCGGCCGGACCCTGGTTCCAACCGCGGAGCTGGAAATTATCTTGATGGCCAACGATGGCATGGTTCTGGCCGGGAGCCCGAAGCGCTAGCGAGGAAGGAAAAGTACATGCGGAGTGAATTGGTACTGGTAACCGGATCAGCCGGTCGGATCGGCCAGGCAGTGGTGGCAGAACTGGCAGCGCGCGGCCGGCCGGTGCGCGGCTTTGATCGTGTGCCGACCGCCGGCATCAAGGATTTTGTCGTCGGCGATCTCACCGATCCGAAGGCGATTGCCAAGGCAATGGACGGCGTGGGCACACTCGTCCACTTGGCAGCCACTCCAGACGATGCCGATTTCCTGACCGAGCTGGCGCCCAACAACATCATCGGCGTCTACCACGTGTTCGAGGCGGCGCGGCAGGCAGGCGTGGGCCGCATGATCCTGGCCTCAAGCGGCCAGGTTGTCTGGGGCAGCCGCTTGACCGGTCCCTGGCCGGTGGGCATCGACGTGCAACCCACGCCGCGCTACTGGTATGCCGCCTGCAAGGTATTTCTGGAAGCAGCCGGACGGGCATTCGCCGACACCCACGGCATCGAGGTCATTGCCGTCCGCCTGGGCTGGTGTCCGCGCACCAGGGAACAGGTGGCGGAAATCGCGGAGCTGGAATGGGCCCAGGATGTGTACCTGAGTCCGCGCGACGCCGGCCGATTTTTCGCCTGCGCTGCCGAAGCGCCGGCAAAGATCAACTTCGCGGTCGTCTATGTCACCAGCAAACCGCTACACATCTTGCGTTATGATCTCAAAACCACCAAAGACTTGCTCGGCTACGAACCGCAAGAAAGCTGGCCGCAAGGGACGGAAATCGTGACTGGCAAAGCGTGAAAGGAGAATGGAATGTCTCCCTGGGTTGATGGATTGACCTTTGCCGAAGTTCTGACGAAGACCGCGTCCAACCATGCCGCCGCGGATGCTCTGGTATTTCCACAGCTCGGCTACCGCAGGACCTACGCACAGTTTCAGGCCGATGTGCATTCGTGTGCCCGTGGCCTGATCGCGCTTGGCATCCAGCCGGGCGAGCACATCGGTATCTGGGCGACCAATTTGCCCGAGTGGCTGATCCTGCAGTTTGGGGCAGCCTGTGCGGGGGCGGTCCTCGTCAACATCAACCCCGCTTATCGCGCTCACGAGCTGGAATACGTCCTCAATCAGGCAGACATCACCACGCTGTTCTTGACCGATCAGTTCAAGAGCACGAGTTACTTCGACATTCTGCACAATGTTTGTCCGGAATTGACGAACTGTAAGCCCGGCCAGGTGCGCTCTGAAAAATGTCCGAAGTTGCGCTCTGTGGCGAGCGTCAAGGAGACTGCCCGGCCCGGCATGCTGAGCTGGCCGCAATTCCTGGACCGGGCAAATGCGGTCAGTTCCGCAGATCTGAATTTGTGGCAAAAATCGCTCCGCGCGCACGATGTCGTCAATATCCAGTACACCTCCGGCACCACCGGCTTCCCCAAGGGGGCCATGCTCAGCCATCGCAACCTGCTCATGAATGCGTACTACGTAGGTGAACGACTCGCCTTCAAGGCGAGTGACCGCCTGTGTATCCCTGTGCCGTTCTATCACTGCTTCGGCTGCGTCATGGGGACGTTGATGTGCGCGGTCCACGGCTCGGCCATGGTGATTCCCGCCGAGTCCTTCGACCCGCTCGCCACCCTCCAGGCCATTCAGGACGAGAAATGCACAGCAGTCTACGGCGTGCCCACAATGTTCCTCGCGGAATTGCAACACCCTCGCTTCGCCGAGTTCAAACTGCAATCGCTGCGCACGGGGATCATGGCCGGCAGCCCTTGCCCCATCGAAGTCATGCGCGCGGTTGTCGAGAAAATGGGGGCGCGCGATATCACCATCGCCTATGGCCTCACCGAAGCCTCGCCGGTCATCACGCAAACCTGCAACACCGACAGCCTGGAACACCGCGTCGGCACCGTGGGCACTATTCTGCCGGGTGTCGAGGTCCGAATCGTCAAGCCGGGAACGGTGGATGCCGCCGAGGAGAACCAGCCGGGCGAGCTGATGGCATTTGGCCACGGCATCATGAAAGGCTATTACAACAAGCCCGCGGAGACGGCCCAGGCCATCACGCCAGACGGCTGGTTGCACACGGGCGACCTGGCCATGCGAACCGCGGACGGCTACTATCGCATCACTGGCCGGATCAAGGACATGATCATCCGCGGCGGCGAGAACATCTATCCGCGCGAGATCGAAGAATTCCTTTACACCCATCCGCACGTGGCCGATGTTCAGGTGGTGGGTCTGCCCGACGCTCGCTTTGTGGAGGAAGTATGTGCCTGGATTCGCCTAAAGCCCGGCGTTTGCGTGACCGAAGACGAGGTCAAGTGTTTCTGCCGTGGCCGGATTGCCCATTACAAGATCCCGCGCTACGTCGTCTTCGTCGAGGAGTTTCCCATCACCGTGACCGGCAAGGTGCAGAAATTCAAACTGCGCGAGATGGGCATCGAGCGCTTCGGCTTGCAGAAAGCCGCGGGCATGGAGACAGCGTGAGATTTGTGGCAGCCGAATCGGCCGCCACGATGTCTCATTGCTCCGGTTTGTCCTCAAATGCCGTGATCTGCACCTTGACGCGGAAGGTCTGGTGGCAGCGGTTGCACAGGTTGGCCACATTCGTCAGGCCGGCGCGGCAGGCTTCGTAATCACGCTTGGCGGCGACCTGGGCGAGCTGGGAGGCGGCGGTGCGAAGGTCCATCGCGCGAGCAAACCAAACAGATTCGCCTTCATTCTTCGGCGGTCGCAGCATGAGCAAGTTGGCTGTCTCTGCGATCAGCAGCGCCTGGCCGCGCGCGAAGGTCCAGGATTGAGCCTCGGCCGGCTTCTGCTTCAAAATCCGCTCCAGGCCGCGGAAGTTGGCGTGGGCCAACCCCTCCATTAAGAGTCGCGTCTCGGCAATGGGTGTCAGCTTCGGAATTACCTTGCCCGGTTGGCCCTGCTGCGGGTCGGCCCGGCCGACGACCAGAAACAATCCCGCTCCCGCCAACAGCAGCACGCTCGTTGTTCGTTTCATGATGCACTCTCCGTTCTGGAATGATTCGGGGCCGCGCCGGCCAGCTGAATCTGGATGACGTTTTCTTGAACCCGCACGGGATAACAACCGATCTTGATGCGAGGATTGTCCGCCCAGGCCCCGTCCGCCAGCCGAAAGCGCCAGGCGTGCCAGGGACAGGTGACGATGCCTTGCTCCAGGTAGCCGCCGCTCAGAGATGCCCCCATGTGCGGACAGACATCGTCGATGGCAAAGAACTCGCCTTGAACCCGAAAGAGCGCGATCAATTTGTCGCCCAGCACAATGGTCTTGCCCTCTCCTTCAATCACTTCATCGACCCGGCAGACCGTGTGAAAATCGCTCATCGGGCTCCTCGCAAATCCCTCTGGACCTGGAACGGGGACACTGTCATGATTCTAGCGGGTTTCACAACGAAATGAAATGTCAGCGGAGGAACCCATGTTGGAAATCGAGATGAAATTCCCGGTGGCGGATTTCCAAAAGATCGAGGCGAAGCTGCGTGCCTGGGGCGCGAGTCCGAAATCACCGCTGCATGAGGCCGACCATTATTTCAACGCGCCGGACCGGGACTTCAAGACCACCGATGAAGCGTTGCGCGTGCGGCGGATCGGCACCAGCAACCGGGTCACCTACAAGGGCCCGAAGCGGCCAGGGCCGGCCAAGACGCGCACGGAAATCGAAGTGGGCCTGGCGGATGGCGCAGCCGCCGCCGAGGACTACTGCCGGCTGCTTGTCTGTCTCGGCTACCGCCCGACCGCCGTCGTCCGCAAGGAACGCATCGGCTACGATCTCCAGCGCGGCGGTTTCGACCTGGAGGTCTGCCTCGATACGGTGGAGCAAGTGGGCCGTTTCGTGGAAGTGGAAATTGTCGCGCCTGAAGAAAAGCTCGCGAGCGCACAAAAGGTGCTCCAGGAAGTTGCGGGTGAGCTGGGATTGGAGAATCCGGAACGCCGATCGTACTTGGAAATGTTGCTGGAGAAGTTAGGACAAGATAAGCGCGGTTAGCCGCGAGGTTGACAACGTGCCGCCGCTCATTACCACAACCATTGAAGACACTCGCCGAGCCGTGGCTCAGGAGCGGCAGCGCGGCCTGGTCATCGGTCTGGTCCCCACCATGGGGGCCTTGCATGCGGGGCACATCAGCCTGATTCGGGCGGCCCGTGCGGAGACTGGTTTTGTCGTCGTTTCGATCTTCGTCAATCCCACGCAATTCGGCCCGAACGAAGATTTCCATCGTTATCCCAGGCCGTTTGAACAGGATTTGCAGGTCTGTGCCGCGGAGAGGGTGGACCTGATTTTTCACCCCGAGCCGGCTACCCTGTATCCGGCGAGGTTTCATACGTTTGTCGAAGTGAGCGAATTGCAGGACGTCCTGTGCGGCGCATCCCGGCCCGGCCATTTCGGCGGCGTGGCCACCGTCGTTTGCAAGCTCTTCAGCATCATCGAGCCCGATAACGCCTATTTCGGCCAGAAGGACGCCCAGCAAGCCCGCATCATCCAGCAAATGGTCCGCGACCTGAACCTGCCCGTGACCATCAAGGTGCAACCCATCGTGCGCGAGCCGGATGGTCTGGCACTGAGTTCGCGAAACCAGTATCTTGATGCGAACCAA
>Ga0066903_100004863_pt1 | contig 11487 bp, 12 predicted proteins | sample PanSoiMetaGPlot1_FD_67491 | JGI IMG/M metagenome (GOLD analysis project Ga0066903, IMG submission 67491) | Tropical forest soil microbial communities from Panama analyzed to predict greenhouse gas emissions - Panama Soil - Plot 1 (version 2) | ecosystem: Environmental > Terrestrial > Soil >...
TCGAAGAAGCCGCCGCCGACGAACGCCGACACCGTGAAGCCGAGCACCATGATCGCGTCGAACGAGGACGTCGGCGCCTTCACGTTCTGCGAGAGCTTCTCGTTCAGCGGCCCGACGGCAAGGGCGGTCATCTTGACGTCGATTCCGAAACGCTTCTTGATCTCGGGGATCTTGTCCTGAACGCCCTTCTCGTCGCCCTCCGCTGCGACGAGGATGCTGACCGTCTGACCCGCGAACCGGCGCGGCGCCGCGTCCGCCTTGCCTGCCGCCGCGAGCATCCCGCCGATCGCGGTCGCGGAGAACCCGAGCAGGCCCATCCGCTTGATGAAATCGTCACGGCTCATCTCGCCGCTCACGAGGCCGCCGATCGCGTCTCCTGCCTCGGAGTCGAGACGATCGATGTGCTCGTCCATTCCGCCCTCCTCCTTGCCTCGACTGGGTCGCGCGCGCTCTCACGCGACGAGGCCGACCCTACTACTACTGAGGTAGGGAAGTCAACGCGATTTCTGGGCGCTAGACGGCGGTGTAGCCGTCGTCCACGAGGATCGTGTGGCCGGTCACCCGCGCCGACGCGTCGCTGGCGAGGAAGACGGCAGCGCCGACGACCTCGCGCGGCAGGATCAGCTCGTTCCTGAGCATCCGCGCCTGGAGGAAGTCGCTCGTCACGGACGATTGCTTCGCCCGCGCCCTCGTGAGCGGCGAGTCGCAGAGGCCGGGGCCGATGCCGTTCACACGCACGCCCCGGTCGATCCACTCGAGCGCCAGCACCCGGGTCAGGTTCAGGACCCCGCCCTTGCTCGCGTTGTAGGCGCTCGCGTGCGGATAGGAGATGAAGGCGCCGATCGACGCGATGTTGATGATGCTCCCCGAGCCCTGGGCGAGCATCTTCCGGCCGAACGCCTGGCAGCAGAGGTAGGTGCCCTTGAGGTTGAGGGCGATGATCTTGTCGAACTCCTCCTCCGGGAACTCCTCCGCCGGCGAGCGGTAGGCCATGCCTGCGCTGTTCACGAGGACGTCGACGCGGCCGAACTCGGAGACGACCCGATCGGCGAGTGCGTCGACGGCCGCCCTGTCGGTGACGTCGCAGTGCATCGCGACCGCTCGTCCTCCCTGCTCCTCGATCGTCGCCGCCGTGCGGGCCGAGCCATCGCCGTTCACGTCGACGATCGCGAGCGCTGCCCCGGCCTGCGCGAGCCCCTTCGCCATCGCCGCGCCCAGCCCGCTGCCGCCGCCGGTGACGCCGGCCACTCGATTGTCCAGCCGAAAGAGCGTGTCGACGTAACCCGGCGGGACCTCGAAGACGGGATCCCACAGGTCGTCAGTCGAGGACATAGTCCGTTTCGACGAGACGGACGGCGCCCTCGGCGGTCACGACAGCGTTGTCCTCCCAGCGAAAACCGCCGAGACCCTCCTCGTACACGCCGGGCTCGGTCACGATCGTCATGTTCTCGCCCAGAGTCTGGTCGCTGCCCTTCGTGATCCACGGCATCGACTCGTGGTAGCGGAACCCGACGCCGTGCCCCGTGTGGTGGGGGAACTGCTCGAAGCCGGCGGCGGAGCACGCGGCACGCGAGGCCGCATCGACCTCGCCCCCCGAGACGCCCGGCCTGGCGGCGGCGAAGGCGGCCTCCTGTGCTGCAAAGACGGCCGCCATGGCCTCCCGCTGCCGCTCGCTCGCGGTGCCGGCGACGACGGTGCGCGTGTGGTCGGCCCAGTAGCCGTCGGCTGCGGTGCCGAGCTCGAGCATGACCACGTCGTCCGGCTCGACCTTCCGGTCGCGCGAGCGGAAGTACTGCCAACCCGCTGCCGTCTCGGGCCCGGACCAGACGGTCGGGTAGCTGCGCACGACCCGGGTGCCCTTGTAGCCATGACCCCTGGCGACGATGGCGGCGCCGACGGCCGCCGCGATCTCGGCCTCGGTGCGGCCCGCGACCGAGTGCTCCTTGAAGGCGTCGAGGCCGAAGCGGGCGATCTCGTTCGTCACCCGGAGCCTCCCGACGTCGTGCTCCGTCTTGGCCGCCTTGATCGGCTCGAGCGCGGCCGTGACATCGACGAGCCGGTCAGTCTCGAAGACGGTTCGGATCAGCTCCTGCGTCGGCGCGGCGACGGCGTTGGGCTCGCCGTCGATCTGCGCCGGGGCCGAAGCCTCGTAGCTCCCCTCGTAGCCGATCGCGCCGCCCGCGAGGCCGTGCTCCGAGCTCAGCTCGCGCAGCAGCCGCGGGATCTCGGTCGCGGGCAGCGGCCCGTCGAACCGGATGGCCGGGAACGTGCGCACATCGCCGTCCCAGAAACGGGGCGCCTCGTGGGCCTCGTACTCGGGGATCAGGAGCGTGGCTTTTCCCTCGCGCGGAACGACGACGATGCCGAGGCCGCCGATCTGCACCCACCAGCCCGTCGCGAGCATGACGTTCTCCGGCAGGCGCAGGAACGCGGCGTCTGCGCCCGCCTCGGCCAGGGCATGTTGGATCTGATCGACGCGCGTCATGCCGGTACTTTCGCAAGCACGTGGCGGATCCCCTCGGTCACGTCCTCGACCTGCGGCAACACGGCGCGCTCGAGCGACGCCGCGTACGGCATGGGCGTGTCCGTCGCCGTCACGCGGACGGGCGGCGCCTGGAGCACGTCGAAGCACTCGTCGCAGACGCGGGCGACGACCTCGCTTGCGAAACTCCCGGCCCGCGCAGCCTCCGTCACCACGACGAGCCGCCCGGTCTTGCGGACGGAGGCGGCCAGCGTGTCGATGTCCAGCGGCTTCAGCGTGCGAAGGTCGACGACCTCGACCTCGACGCCCTCGCGCGCAAGCCCACGGGCTGCCTGCAGCGCGAGGTGCACGCCCGCCGCGTAGGTGGCCACGGTGACGTCGCTCCCCTCCCGCTTCACGTCGGCGACACCGATCGGCACCGTGTACTCCTCCTCCGGCACCGCCCCCGGGCGGCTGTAGAGCAGGCGTTTCTCCAGGAAGACGACGGGGTTGTCGTCGCGGATCGCGGACTTGAGCAGCCCCTTGGCGTCGTACGGCGTCGATGGCATCACGACGACGAGCCCGGGCGCGTGGACGAACCAGGCCTCGAGCGTCTGGGAGTGCTGCGCCGCCATACCGATCCCGCTCGAGACGGCGCCGCGGAGGACGAACGGCACCGTCACCCGGCCACCGGACATGTACCTCCACTTGCCGGCGTGGTTGACGACCTGGTCCATGACCAGCGAGACGAAGTCGGCGATCTGGAGCTCGACGACCGGACGGCAGCCAACGAGCGCTGCGCCGACACCCACGCCCGCCTGACCGGCCTCGGAGATGGGTGCGTCGATCACCCGCTGGGACCCGAAGCGGTCGAGCAGTCCCGTCGTCACCTGGAACAGGCCGCCGAGCGCGGCGATGTCCTCGCCGACGACGAAGACGCCTGGATCGCGTTCCATCTCCTCGTGCAGCGCCTCGTTCAGCGCCTCGCTCATCGTGAGCTCGCGTTCGCTCATGCCAGCCGTCCCGGGAGCGCCCAGTCCGCGGGGGCGTACACGTCCTCGAGCGCAGCCTCGGGCTCCGGGCGCGGCGAGGCAAGCGCGAACTCGACCGCCTCCTCGACGTCACGGGTCGCCTGCTGCTCGACGTGCTCGAGCCTGGCGGGCTCGAACCCGTGCTCCTCGGCCAGTAGGCGCGAGAAGCGAAGGATCGGGTCGCGGGACCGCCAGGCGTCGAGCTCCTCGGGTGGGCGTAGGTCGGTCTTCGTGGCGGCCGAATGGGGCGTGATGCGGTAGCTCTTCGCCTCGACCAGCGTCGGGCCGTCTCCGGCGCGTGCGCGCGCGGCGGCGTTGCCGATCACCGTGCGGACGGCGAGCACGTCGTTCCCGTCCACCGTCACCCCGGGGAAGCCGTAGCCGGCGGCACGGTCGGCGATGTTCTCGACCCGCGTCGACGCGGCCGCGGGTGTCGAGATGGCCCACTGGTTGTTCTCGCACACGAAGATCACGGGAGCGTCGAGCACAGCCGCGAGGTTGCACGCCTCGTGGAGGACGCCCTGGTTGGCCGCGCCGTCGCCGAAGAAGCAGAGCACGATCCCGTCGCGTCCCTGGAGACGCAGACCGTGCGCGGCGCCGACCGCCATGGCGGACGAGCCGGCGACGATCGCGTCCGCGCCGAGCATGCCCTTGTCCATCGCCGTGATGTGCATGCTGCCGCCGCGGCCGCGGCAGTAACCGTCCTCGCGGCCGATGATCTCGGCCATCATCAGCTTCAGGTCGAGCCCCTTGGCGATGCAATGGCCGTGGCCGCGGTGGGTGCTCGTGATGTAGTCGTCGGGCCCGAGCGCTGCGCAGGCGCCGACCGCGATCGCCTCCATGCCGACGTACGGGTGCACCGATCCGCGGATGAGGTTCTCCTCGAACAGCGCCATGGCGCGGATCTCGAACGCCCGGATCTGCCACATGCGCAGCAGCATCTGCTCGAGCGTCTGCGCGTCGGTCGTCGCCGCAGCGGTCATCACTCGTCGACGGCGATCAGAGCCATGAGGGCGCCGACCTTGATCTCGTCACCCTCGTCGGCCACGATCTCCTCGATGCGCCCGGAGACCGGGGACTCGACCTCGTAGTTCGCCTTCTCCGCCTCGACCTCGACGAGCGCCTCGCCGGCGGCGACCGGGTCGCCCTCGCGTTTCAGCCAGCGGAGCACGGTTCCGTACTCCATCTCCGCTGCGAGCTGCCCCAGCTTGACCTCGAACGACACGATCGCCGACGCTATCCCACCGGGGTAGTAGCGTCAAGAAGCGGCCAGCCGCTCGCGCATCCACGGCACGAGCCCGCCGGCGGCGAACATGTCGCGCAGGAAGTCCGGGATGGGCGCGAGGTCGAACCTCTCGCCGTCGACGGTGACCGTCCCCTCGTCCAGGTCGACCGCGACCTGTGAGCCGGGCCGGGCCGCGTCCACCGCGTCGGGCGCGACCAGCGCCGGCAGGCCGAGGTTGATGCAGTTGCGGTAGAAGATCCGCGCGAAGCTCTTGCCGATCACGAACCGGATGCCGGAGGCGAGCATCGCCTGCGGGACGTGCTCGCGCGAGGAGCCCGCGCCGAAGTTCGACTCCACGACGAGGACAGTGTCACCCTGGCACTGGTCGCGCAGGGACGGATCGAGCCCCTCGAACAGGTACGGGACCATCTTCTCCACCTCGGTGACGTTCAGGTACGCGCCCGGGTAGAGCACGTCTGTGTCGACGTCGTCCTGGCGGATGACGATCGCCCGGCAGATCCGCGTCATCCGGCCTCCGCCAACTCGGCCGGGTCGACGATCTCCCCCGCGACCGCCGCGGCTGCCGCCACCCAGGCGTTGGCGAGGTGGACGCCGGCCTCGCTCGAGCCCATTCGACCCCGGAAGTTGCGGTTGGTGGTCGTGATCGCGTTTTCACCGGGGCCGAGGACGCCTCCGCCGCCGCCGAAGCAGGCGCCGCAGGTCGGCGTCGACACCATCGCCCCGGCCTCGACGAACAGGTCGAGCAGTCCCTCCGCGAGCGCTTGCCGGTAGACGCGTTGCGACGCAGGGACGATGATCGCGCGCGTTCCGTCCGCGATCTTGCGGCCGCGCAACATCTCGGCTGCCTGGCGGAGATCGGTGATCGTCCCGTTGGAGCAGTTGCCGATGTAGACCTGGTCGATCCTGCGCCCCGTCGCCTGGTCGAGCGGAACCACGTTCCCGGGCGAGTGCGGCAGCGCGACGAGCGGCGCCAGCCCGTCCAGGTCGATGCGGAGGCTCTGCGCGAAGTCGGCGCCGTGGTCGGAGCGCTCGGCTGTCCAGGGCCGGTCGGTGCGCCCGTCGAGGTACTCGGCAATCGTCTCGTCGGCGGGGAAGAAGCCGGTTTCCGACCCCGCCTCGACGGCCATGTTCGCCACGGCCAGCCGCTCGTCCACCGTCAGCGCCGCAGCTCCGTCGCCGACGAATTCGAGCGCCATGTTCGTCCCGCCCGCGACCCCGATCTCGGCGATCACCGCCAGGATCAGATCCTTGCCCGTGACGTACGGGCCCTTCGTGCCGGTGAACTCCACGCGGATCGTCCCGGGTACCGCCTGCCAGAAGCTGCCGGAGGCGAGGCAGGCGGCGATGTCGGTCGAGCCCAGGCCGGTGCCGAAGGCGCCGAGCGCCCCGTAGGTGCACGTGTGGGAGTCCCCTCCGGCGATGACCGAGCCGGGGACGACCCAGCCGTCCTCGACCAGCACGGTGTGCTCGATCCCTCCACGCCCCTGCTCGTAGTAGGTCACGCCCTGCGCCGCAGACCAGTCGCGGAGGAGCTTCTGCAGCTCCGCGGAGCGCGTGTCCTTCGCCGGGACGAAGTGATCCGGGACGACGACGACCTTGCTCGGGTCGAAGACGCGGTCGGCGCCCATCCGCTCCATGGCCCGGAACGCGATCGGCCCGGAGATGTCGTTCGTCATGACGACGTCGCAATGGACCATGACGATGTCGCCGGGAGCGACCTCGTCGACGTCGGCGTGGGCAAGCAGGATCTTCTCGGCGAGCGTGTGGGCCATCGGCGGTCCGTCATCGAGGCTACTACCGGAGGAGTGTTAGGGTCAACGACCCGTGTCGTCCGAGCACGTGCCGACCGCCGAACTCGCCGACGCCGCCGGCGTCCCGATCGCCATGGACCATCGCATCCGCCCGGTCTGGGCCGGCGCCAGGCTCGCCGGCCCGGCCTTCACCGTCCGGACGCCGGCGGGCGAGCACCCCGCCGTGCGCGCGGCTACTGACGAGGCGCCACCCGGCGCGGTGATCGTCGTGGACGGTGCCGGTGCGGTCGACCGGGCGCTCTGGGGTGACAAGATGGCCAGGCTCGCGCTCGACCGTGGCGTCGCCGGCCTCGTCGTGGACGGAGCCGTACGCGACGCGGAGGGAATCGCCGAGCTCGGCTTCCCCGTCTTCGCGGCGGGCGTTACGCCGACGCCTCCCCGACGCGAACGAGAAGGTGAGGTCGGCGTGCCGATCACGTGTGGCGGTCTGACCGTGCGACCGGGAGACGTCGTCTACGGCGACGGCGACGGCGTCGTCGTGGTGCCGGGCGAGCGCCACGACGAGATCCTGCGACAGGCACTGGAGGCGCTCCGGGGATGACCCTCCTCCCCACGACGGTCGTCGGAAGCTATCCGCAGCCCGACTGGCTGATAGACCGCGCGCAACTCGGCAGCCGACTGCCCCCTCGCGTCCGCGCCCGCGAGCTGTGGCGTGTCGACGAAGCCCTCCTCGAACAGGCGCAGGACGACGCGACGCTGCTTGCGATCCGGGATATGGAGAGGGCCGGCGTGGACATCGTCAGCGACGGCGAGATGCGGCGCGAGAGCTACTCGAACCGGTTCGCGACCGCGCTCGACGGAGTCGACCTCGACAATCCCGGCGTTGCCCTGGATCGCACCGGCCACGAGAACCCGGTGCCCCGGGTCGTCGGCCCGGTCCTGCGAACGCGCGCCGTCGAGGTTCGTGACGTCGCGTTCCTGCGCGCGAACACGGACCGGCTGATCAAGATCACGCTTCCCGGGCCGTTCACGATGGCCCAGCAGGCTCAGGACGACTACTACGGTGACGACGAGCGCCTGGCGCTCGACTACGCGGCGGCCGTCAATGCCGAGGCCCGCGATCTGAAGGCGGCGGGGGCTGATGTCGTGCAGATCGACGAGCCGTACCTCCAGGCCCGGCCCGAGCAGGCGCGGCGTTACGGCGTGGCCGCGGTCGATCGGGCGCTCGAAGGCATCGAAGGGCCGACGGCGCTCCACATCTGCTTTGGCTACGGCCACGTCGTCAAGGACAAGCCGCCCGGCTACGCGTTCCTCGAGGAGCTGAACGACTGCTCGGTCGACCAGATCTCCGTGGAGACGGCGCAGCCCGGGGTCGATCCGGCGGTGCTCAGGCGGCTTCCGGACAAGACGATCATCCTCGGAGTGATCGACCTCTCCGACGGCGCGCCCGTGGAATCCGCGGAGCAGGTGGCCGACCGCATCTCCGCGGCGCTCGAGCACGTGTCGCCGGAGCGACTCGTCGTCGCGCCCGACTGCGGGATGAAGTACCTCCCGCGCGCGACGGCGTTCGCCAAGCTCGAGGCCATGGTCGCCGGCGCGGCCCTGGCGCGCGAGCAGCTCTAAGCCCTGGCTACGCGGCTGTCGCTCTGGCGGCCGACGATGACCCAGATGGCCGTCGCCGGCTCGTTGCCGATCGCCCAGAGGCGGTGCGGCGAGGAGGAGTCGAACGAGATCGAATCGCCGGGTCCGAGGTCGTACTCGTCGAAGCCGATCCGGACGCCGAGATGCCCGCTGATCACGTAGCCGTATTCCTTCCCGCCGTGCGTGACCAGTGAGTCCTCGGGACAGGATTCGCTGCCCGGCTCGTACACGACGTGCAGGAACTCGAACGTGGGATCGCTCGAGGGTGTCAGCCGCTCCCAGGTGACCCCCGAGGCGAGCGTGATCACGGCGCGCTCGTCCTCGGTGACGAGCGGCGGGTGCGACGGCAGCGTGGCGGCGGACGAGGCGCCGCCGTCCGCCGCGAACAGGTCGCCCATCGTCAGCTTCAGCTCCTGGACGAGCGCGTAGAGCGTGCTCACGCTCGGGTTGACCTTGTCCCGCTCGATCTGGGAGATGAGGCTGGCGGAGACGCCGATGCGCCTCGCCACCTCGCGGAGGCTCAGGCCCATCTGCTCGCGCTGGGCGCGGAGCCGGGGCCCGATGTGGGACGGCTCCGAACCGGTCGGCACGGCGACGGCGGAAACGGTCTCGGGCGGCATGGTCATCGCGACCCCAGTCTGGCAGCGATCTCGGAGGCGATGCGCTCCGCGCCGGGGAGGTGCGCGTCCTCGAGCGGCGGGCTGTACGGGATGGGCGTGTCGGGCGTGGCGATCCGCCACGCGTCGTCGAGGTCTCCGAGGCCCTGCTCGGTGGCGAGCGCGAGGACTTCCCCCGCCCAGCCGCCCGTCAGCGGCCCCTCCTCGACGACCACCAGCCGGTTCGTCTTCTCGAGCGAGGTCAGGATCGTCGCTGCGTCGAGCGGCCGAATCGTTCGCAGGTCGACAACCTCGGCGTCGATCCCGGAGGCTGTCAGCATGTCGGCTGCGGCCAGGCTCTCGTGCACGCCGCGCATCGCAGACACGATGGTGACGTCTCCCCCCGGACGGACGACCGCCGCCTCGCCCAGCGGCAGCGCCTCATCGTCGACCTCGCCCGACAGCGTGTAGAGCCGCTTGTGCTCGAAGAACAGCACCGGGTTGTCGTCCTCGATCGACGCGCGCAGGAGCGCCTTCGCGTCGCGCGGCGTCGACGGGGCGACGATCTTGATCCCCGGGACACCGGTGAACCATGCGACGGGCATCTGCGAGTGGATGGCGCCGAAGCGCCCGCCGCCGCCGACGACCGAGCGGATCACGACCGGAACGCTGACCTCGCCCTGCGTCAGGAACCAGTACTTCGACATCTGGTTCACGACGCTGTCCATGACGAGCCCGAGGAAGTCGCCGAACATGACCTCCACGACGGGCCGCAGGCCGGTGACCGCGCTCCCGAACGCGGCGCCTGCGAGGGCGAGCTCCGAGATCGGAGTGTCGAAAACCCGCGTCGGGCCGTACTTCTCGTACAGGCCGGGGGTCGCCGCAAACACGCCTCCGGCCACGGCCACGTCCTCGCCGAAGAAGACGACCCGCTCGTCGGCGGCGAGCGCCTCGTCGAGCGCGTCGCGGATCGCCGTGCGGAAGTCGATCCCGCCAGTGCCGTTCGCCTGCGCTGTTGGCGCAGCGGCGAGTGCCGGGGCCGCCGCACTCCCCGTTGCGTCGAACGTCGCGATCGCCTCGCCGAGCTCCGCCGTCCCGCCCTCGGGCACGAGCACGCTCGTGAGCACGCCGTCCGTCTCCGCCTCGTAGACGACCGTGGCCTTGTCCGTCTCGACCTCGAGGAGCGGCTCGCCCTTCGCGAACGACTCCCCCGATGCCTTCAGCCAGTGCAGGATCGTCGCCTCCTCCATGGAGTCCGAGAGCTTCGGCATCGTCAGTTCGCCCACGATCAGCCCTTGAACTCGCTGAAGGCCTGCGGCTCCGGGAAGGGCGCGGCGATACCGCGCTCCTCGTACTCGGCCAGCTGGTCCTCGACCGACGCCTCGAGATCCTCCAAACGCTCTCCCTCCACGCCTTCCTGTTCGAGCCGCGCGCGGAGCAGGACGAGCGGGTCCCGCTCGCGCCAGCGGTCGAGCTCGCCGTCGGGCCGGTACTTGCCGGGGTCGCTCCGGGAGTGGCCGACGAAGCGGTAGGTGATCGCCTCGACGAAGTAGGGGCCGTTGCCGGAGCGAGCGTGGCCCGCCGCGCGTGCCGCAGCGTCGCGGACCGTCCACACGCTCATGCCGTCGATCGTCTCGGCGGGGACCTCCATCACCTCGGCCCGCGCACGGATCGGCCCCGCCGTCACCGCCTCGAATGCCGTGTACTCGCCGTAGCCGTTGTTCTCGCAGACGAGGACGACCGGCAACTTCTGCACCTGGCAGAAGTTCAGGCACTCGAAGAAGTAGCCCTGGTTCATCGCGCCGTCGCCGAAGTACGCGACCGCGACGCCGCCCGTAGCCCGCAGCGCCAGTCCGGCGCCCGTGGCGGCGGCGATGCTGCCGCCGACGATCCCGAAGCAGCCGATCAGCCGGTCCTGCGGCGAGGTGACGTTCATCGAGCCGGCCAGGCCTCCGTTGATCCCGGTGGCGCGACCGAGCATCTCGTCGAGCAACTTCTGCGGATCGACGCCGAGCGCGAGGGCGTGGCCATGGCCGCGGTAGGTCGCAGCGACTCGATCCTGTTCGCCGAGCACGCTGGCGAACCCGACCGCTACCGCCTCCTGGCCCGAGTACAGGTGCGTCGTCCCGTAGATCTCACCGCGCAGGAAGAGCGACTGGACGAGGTCCTCGAACCCACGGATGAGCCGCATCCGCCGGTACAGGTCGACGTAGAGGTCGACGTCGCCGAGGGGTGCGAACTCCACGCGGCTCGTCGCGGTCACGCGGTCGTCGCCCTCTCCGGCAGCCGCTCGGCCAGGTACTCCCAGTCGCGCTCGAAGCGGTACGAGTGCCGGTCGGGCGGGCCCGGTGCCGAGGTCTCGAGCCACTTCACGGTGCCGCCCCGGGTCTCGTAGAACGCGTGGACGCACCCGACACCGGTCCAGAACACGTCGCCGGGCCGGAGCGTGTACCGGTCGTCGTCCGCGACGACGTCGACCTCGCCCTCGAGCATGTAGTACGACTCCTCGAAAGGATGGTCGTGCAGGTGGGCGACGGCGCCCGGCTTGTACCCGACCATGAACATCGTGTGCAACTGCGCGTCGAGACGCTTGTCGACGAGCATCCTCACCGTGATGCCGCTGTAGAGGAGCGCCGCGGTGGCCATGCTCGCGGACACCGTCGGCTCCGACACCTTCGACCCCGCGGCCAGCAGGTCGACGTCCATGTCGCTGTCGGACAGCAAGAACAGGTTGCGGTTGCGAGGGTCGCGCAGGTCGAGA
>Ga0066903_100004864_pt1 | contig 11486 bp, 8 predicted proteins | sample PanSoiMetaGPlot1_FD_67491 | JGI IMG/M metagenome (GOLD analysis project Ga0066903, IMG submission 67491) | Tropical forest soil microbial communities from Panama analyzed to predict greenhouse gas emissions - Panama Soil - Plot 1 (version 2) | ecosystem: Environmental > Terrestrial > Soil >...
TCATGCGGCAGGATGCGCATCGCGGCATAGAATGAACTGCCGGACGCCGAATTTCCGTAGCTGGTATTGGCCGCCGTCTCCACCGTCATGCGCCGGCCGCCGGGTTTGAAACAGGACGCCGTCCGGTTGCGCGCCGCGCCGCTTCGCCGGCCATTCCGCCGAGGCTGAAGGCGAGCAGCTCGACTGCGTTGAGATGCACCCGCTGGCTCAAAGGATCGCGCACCTTGAGCAGACCAACGATTCTGTCCGCGAAGGCCTGTATCACCGAAATCTCAAGTCCCAGCCTGAAGTCCCTCACCTCGCCGCTCAACGATTTGCTCTGGTTGAGCAGAGCTTCGTTCCGCGCGGCGAGCGAATGCAGGCAGTTCAGAAGCGGCGCCGGCGCGCATGCCTCCCCGAGGGACTCGACGCTGGCGCCAGAGGCGGCAAGCGCGTCGCGCGGGAGATAGACGCGATTGAGGTTCCTGTAGTCCTTGCCGCAGTCCTGGAGATGATTGTTGATCTGAAGAGCAGCGCAGAGCGGGTCCGAAGCGGCCCAGGTGGAGGTGCTCTCGCCGTGAACGTCGAGCACGAACCTGCCGACCGGCATCGCCGAATAGCGGCAATAATGGATCACCTCGTCCCAGGTCTCGTGACGGAGTTTGGTCACGTCCATCCGAAAGGCGATCAGTACATCAAGTGCATGACGCGGCGACATCGCGCGCTCCGCAAGGGCCTGCCGCAGCTTGACGGCCTCGTCCTGGCTGTCGCCACGGCCCAGAAGTTCGGCCTCGAGCAAATCGAGAAGCTCGAGCTTTTGCCGCTCGGGCAGGTTTGCGTGATCGGCGATGTCGTCCGCAGTCCTGACGAAATTGTAGAAGGCAAGAATCAACGCCCGATGGCGCGGGTGAATGATCCATGACGCGACCGGAAAGTTCTCGTCACGGTGAGTCTTGCCGGATCGCAATTCGCTCGCGGAGGTCATCGAAAAAATGGCTACATTGTGAATTCGGCAGGCGGCGTTCCCTTCACGCATGCCGCGCGTTTCGCATGCCCATATATGGGAATACGACACCAAAACCAATGCCATATACGGTTTCCCGCAAGCCCCCAGGGCCTCCGGATAGGGCCGATCAGCGGCCCTCCCGAGATGGGAAAATGCCGCGAGTGGGTCTATTGCCCGTGGTTTACCAGCACCTGATTGCAGGCATTCGTCAGCTTGGGACGATTTTGCTGCAGGCAGGCCAGCACGGTCAGGTCGTTCTCGTTCATCACGGACCGGCAAAATTTCTGAACATCGCGGGAACAAGCCTTCTGCTCTTCCGGCGTGCCGGCACGCTGCTGGGACGGCGTCGGCTCGGCAAAGACGGCCGTGGAGGCCGACAGCAGGGTGACTACCAGGAATAATTTACGCATCGTGTTCCTTTGTTCTGAAGGCAGAGAATTTTGAAGCCCTGCGCATGCCGCAAAGCGCAGCGACGGACGCACCAAAAGCACTGGCAAATGCGGCCAAATTTGCGGTGACCCCCATCACCAGTTGCGATCGCAGAGCGTGGATCCAAAAAACCGGATAACCATTTGGTATCAAAGAATATTTCTTGGAGTATTTTTTCGGTGCCCTGGAATGGGCCCGGAAAGTGCGGATGACGATATCCGACCTTTCTCTTGCTTCGCGAGCGAAAAGTGAGGGCGCGTCAACTGCTGATTCCATTTTCTCAAGCGCTGATGCATTTGTGCCGATCCGCTCCAAACAACAACCGTTGAGCGAGGGCGAACAATCGTTTGTCATTTGAACCAAACATAATTCGGCGACACCAAATTCGGTGCGGCGAGTTCGATCGCGTCACGGCAGATGTCATACGGAGCGGGAGACAAGATGACTGGGAAGGTGGTCAGGGCAGCGGGCATCGCCGCCGCGCTCTTGTGGTCGGTGTCAGCGGCTCACGCGCAGTCGCGTCCGTTCGCCGGCCTCGATGGCGCCTGGTCCGGCAACGGAACGATTTCGCTGTCGGACGGCTCGAGCGAGCGCATCCGCTGTCGCGCCAACTACAAGGTCGACGGCACTGGACTGAGCCTGAAGCAGACGTTGCGCTGCGCCAGCGATAGCTACAAATTCGACCTGAGCAGCGATGTCACGAGCCAGGGAGAGCGGATTTCCGGCAACTGGACCGAGGCCAGCCGGAATATCGTCGGCAACCTGCGGGGAATGGCAGGCGGCGGCAAGGTCGACGTCGTGGTCGAAGCCCCAGGCTTCACCGCCAGCCTTCTGATGCGGACCAACGGCAACAAGCAGACCGTTCAGATCAGCTCCAAGGGCGACATCCGCTCGGTGACGATTACGATGGTGAAGAGCTAGACCCTCTATCCGTCCCCGGCCGGTTGTTCTGCCGACGACCCGATGCCTCCTGTCCCCCGCAGCCGCTGCGACAGGTTGATCAAAAACATCGCGGTCGGCCGCAGGATGAAGAGGTCGGCGACCAGTGCCGCGATCATCGAGAAAGCACTGAGCCAGCCAAACAGGCGCAGCGACGGCAAAGCGGAAAAAACCGTCACCCCCAGCCCGCAGGCCAAAACCACCGTCGTCAGGATCAGTGCCGGTCCCATCAGCACCGTGGCGCGCTCCACCGCAACCTCCGACGAGACGCCCGGCTTGGATTCAAGCCTCAGGCGATTGAGGAAATGAATCGTGGCGCTCAGCCCGAGACCAAACGAGACCGTGAGAGCCACGACGCTGGCAAATTGCAGTCCCTCGCCCAGCAGCCACAGCACCGTGCCCGACAGCACCACCGGAAAAATTCCTGGCAGGATGCACGAGAACATGACGACGATGGACCGGAAGGCGAGCCCGATGAACACCGCCACCAGCGCGAACTCGACGGTCAGACCGCGGTTGAGCTTTTCGATCATGTTGGCGCTGTTACGCGCGGCGATCGCCGAGAGACCGGTAACCGCAATCTCGTAACCGGGATGCGCCTTGCGTACCGCGTCGAGCGCGTGATCGAGCTTCTCGACCACGGGCAAAATCTCGCTGGAATCGAGGTCCGGCACCCTGCCCGACACCACCACCGCGTCCTGATTGGCCGAGATGAACCGCCGCACCAGATATTCCGGAATGACGCTGACGTATTCCTTCAAGGTTGCGACGTCGGTACTTCCGGCCTTTTCGGCGAGCCAGCGCCGCAGCGTCTCCAGCGACCAGACATTGCCGACACCTGCCTGTTTCTCCACCGTCGAGTGGACATCGGCGATGGTCTGCAGCGTTTCAGGCGCGTAGAGCGAAGCGCCCTTGGGGAATTCGATCAGAACATCGATGGCGTTGGCGCCGGTGAGCTTCGCGTCAAGGCGTCCGCTTGCCTGCACGGCCTGCTGCTTGTCGGGCACCTGGTCGGCGAGCCGGTAGCGCGGCTCCAGGTTCGCGTAGATCACCGCAAGACCGCCGACGAACAGCACGGCGATCAGGCTGAACAGGCCCGGGCGGCTGACCATACGCACCGCGATCCAGTAACAGAAGTTTCGCAGCATCTGCACGCCGGCATCGGCGCCGCGGAATTTGGCCGCGAAGATCTGCTCGTTGCGCACGAATAGCACGCCGAATACCGGCACGAGTGAAAGCACGGCGACGAGCGCGATCATGGTTGCGGCAAGCCCGGCCTCGCCGAATTTACGGATCAGGTCGGAATCGGAAAATTGCAGGGCGATGAACGATATGCCGGCGGTGCCGTGGGTGAGCACGCAAGCCGGACCGACCACCATAACGGCGTTGCGGAACGCGGTGAATTTGTCCTGGCCTGCGATCAGGCGGTCGCGCGCCGCAAATGTCAGCTGCATCGAGTCGGAGAAGCTGATCACCATGATCAATGGCGTCATCACGTTCAGAAACATATTGAGGCTGAAATTGGCCCACCCCAGGCCGCCGAGCGCCAGCAAGATCGCAATGATCGGCGGGAAGGCGGCGACCACCATGAACGATATCTTGCGGAAAAAAATGATCGCAATGATGCAGCCGGCAAGAATTCCGAGGATGTTGTAGGTCAACCCGTCGCGCTCGACCGCGTTGCGGATTTCAAGCTGCATCACGGGAACGCCCGAGAGTTCTACGTTCAGCCCGGTATCGCCGAGGTCCTCCGCCATCAGCTTTCGGATCTCGCCGATGGTCTTGCCGAGCTTGTTGCTGGCGACGACCTCGGGCTCGAGCGAGAGCACGACCAGCGCCAGCGTTCCGTCTTCGGACAACAGCTTGCCCCGGATCAGCTCGTTGGATTTGACGGTCTCGATAAACTTGTCGTACGCGGCGCCCTGCGGCAGTTCGTTGGGAAACAGAGCTGCCGGGAATTTGCCCGGCGCCGGCGCCTGACGCGCCGAGAACAGCGAAATCAGGCCGCGCGTTCCTTCAACGAGCTGCAAATCGGTGATGAAGTCGCGCAGCTTCTCGAGATTGTCGCGCGCAAGCAGGTTTTTGCCTTCCACCACCACCAGCACGTCGAACTCGGTGGCCGGGAAGCGCTTGATTTCCGATTCGTATTGCCGGTACTCCCTCGAATTGGAGCGAAACAGCTGGCTCAGCGAATCGTCGATCTTGATGCGTTCGATGCCGAAGATCGCGCCGACGATCAGCGCGACGAGAACGATGCACGAAAGAATTGGCGCCTGAACGGCGATCAGGCCGATCCGCTCCAATCCGAAGGCGATGCTCGCCATCGGCCGCTGCTCGATTTTCTCGACGTGAACCTCAGTCTCGCTGTTCTTTTCGAGCATGCCTTGTCCAATTCACATCGGCTCAATTCAGCTGGCGAAGATCCGACAAAAGGAATCGGTCCCGAAATGGCCTGCCCGGACTAACCCTTGAAAACACGCGGCAAATTCGCGGGCCGAGGTGTAGCAGGTCTATACCGCATCTCGCAAGCGGAGGCTCTCAACGCGGCGCGGCGACAATTGACGCTCAAATACGGGGATTTGTCATGTTGACCCGGATTTTTGCGGCGATACTAGTTGTCCAACCGGGGCATTCGGCTGCCGCTGTCGTCCTTGAGCGCGACACCGGTCAGTTCCCGCGCCAGGCCCTCGCGAATCAGCCAGGCGATTTTGAAAGCGGCTTCATTATAGGTTAGCCCTGCGCGATGGATGTTGGAAACGCAATTGCGTTTTTCGTCGGTGACGCCGACGCTGGGAGCAAACGTCAGATAGACGCCGAGGCTGTCGGCTGCCGAAAGGCCGGGCCGCTCGCCGATCAGAACGACAACCATGCGCGCGCCGAGCACCTCCCCGATCTCATCACCCAGCGCGACGCGGGCGTGGTTGGCAACCACGGCATGGCCGATGGCGATGCGATCGGCTGCAAGGCAGGCAATCAGACCCTGCAACAACGGAACGGCGTGCGCATGAACCGCCGTGGGCGAAAGACCGTCACCGATCACCACCGCAAGCTGATGGGCGCCATCGGCAGCCCTCGACAGCAATTGCCGGGAATCCGGATCGAGCATGCGCCCGAGGTCCGGGCGCCTGAGGTACTGCTCCCGATCGGCGGCACGGCTCGAAACGCAAGACGCCTTCAGGCCGAGATCGCCCAGGCTCCGCGTCATGGCGGAGGCGTCGAACATGGCATGAACCGCGTCACGGGCCCGCGCGTGATCCAGCGTGAATTCGAGCAGCGCACTGGTCGGCAGGCTTGCGCCTGCGATGCCAAGGCCGATGCGCGCCGGGGTCAGGTTCCTCAGATCCTTGAGCGAAGGCGGCGATGGCGCCCTTGTGTTCATTAGTGCTTTACTCTGCAGGGATGGATGCCTCGCGCAGGCGCATCGAATAATTCGAAGCGTTCTGCCTGCCGCCGGAGGCTGCGCGCGCAAACATGATGAGATGATGCGCCACCACAATCGAGCTGATGAAGAATTCGATTTCGCCTCTGGCCAGGCGTCGCAGTGCGAATTTCCAGAACTGGAACTTGTAGTCGCCGCGGATACCGACTTTCCAGAAAATGTTGCGTAGCATAATCAGGCCGAGCCTGATGTTTTGCCATGAGGCCCGTTGCGGCGAGGCCGGCCGCTTGAGCTGGTTCGAGTAGGTATTGCGGATCTGATATTCGTAGCGATCCAGCAATTTCCTGGGTTCATAGGCGCTGCTCATGCAGGCGCGCCAGGTCTTGACGACGTCGTCATACGGCAGGTGAAAATCGACGTTGGACTCGCGCCCCTCGTCATCCTCGATCAGCCGGTTCTCGCGCTTGAGACGGTCCCATAGTGGCGTCTTTGGCAGCGCCTGCAGCAGGTTGATGGTCAGAAGCGGAATTTGCGACGCCTCGATGAATTCGAGCAGGTGCTGACCGGTTTCAGGCTTGTCGGTGTCCAGTCCGAGAATGATTCCCGAAACGACCTCCATGCCATGCTCGTTGATCGTACGGATCGCTTCCATGATGGGCACCATCATGTTGTGATCCTTGTGCATGGCCTTCAACGCCACCGGATCCGGCGTTTCGATGCCGCAGAAGATGGTCGAGAAGAACGCTTCACGCATCCCCGCCAGGATTTCCGGACGCTTGGCGATATTGAGCGTCGCCTCGCAGGAGAGGCGCAGGACATAACCCGTCCTCTTCTGCCATTCCACCAGATGCGGCAGCAATTCGAGCGCGGCCTTGCGATTGCCGATGAAATTGTCGTCGACGAAATAGACCGAACCGCGAATGCCGCATGCGAGCAGCCTGTCGAGTTCGGCGGTGATCTGCTGCGGCGTCTTCAGGCGCGGATTGCGGCCATAGAGTGCGGGGATATCGCAGAATTCGCACTGATAGGGACACCCGCTCGAATACTGGATGCTGCCGAGGAAATAGCGCTTGAGTTCGGCAAGCTCGTAGGCCGGAATCGGAAACCTGGTCATCTCGAGGCGCTCGACGGTCTCGAGCACCACCTGCTGCTTCGGGCGGGATGGATCGCGCGCCAGATGCGCGATCAACTCGTCCGTCGCATCGCCCAGTTCGCCGATGTGAATATAGTCGAACGAGGGATAGTAGTCGGGACAGGCGCTGACCGAAGGGCCACCGATCGCAACAGGCAGATCATGCGCATGCGCACGGCAGCAGATATCGTTCATCTGCTGGCGCTGGATGTGCATGCCGCTGACCAGCACAGCCTCCGCCCATTCGAAGTCCTCCGCGGTGGCGGGGCGAATGTTTTCGTCGATGAAGCGGACCGGCCAGTTTTCCGGCAGATATGCCGCGATCAAGAGCAGGCCCTGCGGGGGCATGAAGGCCTGCACTCCGTCGGTCAGCGGATAGGCGTGCTCGAATGTTCCGAACGCGGACGTATAGCGCGGGAAGACGCACAAGACACGGCGCACCGTCTCAAGGCTCTCAGCTCTCATCAATTCCTCTGCGGGTTCAACCCTGTACAAGTCAAGCACGCGCTCAAAAAGCTGGGCTATAATTTCCTCAACATTGTGGCAGCCATTCAACCAGGGAATGGCCGGATGGTTGCAAAGAAAGCCGCGCGCTGCGGCTGATGTTCCTCACGCGATCAATCGCAACGCGAAGTCCGGCAGCAGCCCGGCGTTGCTGGTGAGACGAAATTGCGCGTCGGCGAGCCCTGCATGGTAAAGCCAGTCGTCAAATTCGGGGGCACGCTTCAATCCAAAGATTTCGCGGACGTAAAGCGCATCGTGAAACGACGTGGACTGATAATTTAGCATCACGTCGTCGGCGCCGGGGACGCCCATGATGAAGTTGACGCCGGCAGCAGCGAGCAGCGTCAGCAGGTTGTCCATGTCGTCCTGGTCGGCCTCGGCGTGATTGGTGTAACAAACATCGACCCCCAGCGGCAGGCCGAGAAGCTTGCCGCAAAAATGGTCCTCGAGGCCGGCGCGAATGATCTCCTTGCCGTCATAGAGGTACTCCGGGCCGATGAAGCCGACCACACTATTGACCAGCAGCGGATCGAAGGCTCGCGCAACCGCGTAGGCGCGCGCCTCGCAAGTCTGCTGGTCGACGCCGTGATTCGCATTGGCCGAAAGCGCCGAACCCTGCCCGGTCTCGAAATACATCACATTGCTGCCGACACTGCCTCGCCGCAGCGACATTCCCGCCTGGTGCGCTTCGCGCAGCAGCTTGAGATCGATGCCGAAGCTGCGGTTGGCGCCTTGCGTCCCCGCGATCGACTGGAAGACCAGATCGACAGGCGCGCCTTGCTCGATCAGGCGAACCGTGGTCGTCACATGAGAAAGAACGCAGCTCTGGGTCGGAATCTGCAACCGCGCGATGATGTCGTCGAGCAGGCGTACCAAGCCGCCAATCACCGCAGGGTCGTCGCTTGCCGGATTGATGCCGATGCAAGCGTCGCCCGAACCGAGCAGGATGCCATCGAGGATGGATGCGGTAATGCCCTTTTCGTCATCGAACGGATGATTGGGCTGCAGCCGCACGCTCATCCGTCCCGAGAGGCCAATCGTATCGCGAAAGGCGGTTACCACTTCGATTTTCTTGGCTGCCAGGATGAGATCCTGGTTGCGCATCAGCTTCGAGACCGCGGCGGCCATTTCCGGCGTGATGGCGCGCGCTATCCTCTTGAGAACCTCTGTCGTCGCGGCGGCGGAGAGCAGCCAATCGCGGAACGATCCTACCGTCAGCGACGAGATCGCCTCAAAGGCGGAGCGATCGTGGGTGTCCACGATCAGGCGCGTGACTTCGTCATCTTCGTAGGGAATGACGGTCTCGTGAAGGAATTGCTTGAGCGGGACGTCGGCAAGGGCGATCCGCGCGGCCACCATCTGCTCGGCGCTCTCGGCGGCGATCCCGGCAAGGCGGTCACCGGAGCGCGGCGGCGTGGCTTTGGCCAGGAGATCGCGAAGGTCGTCGAAGACATAGCTCGTGTTACCGACGGCGTGCCGATAAACCATATCCAACCCACCTGGAATCCCTGCAACTGATGGCCGGAGAACGACCAGAATTGCAAAGTGGAATTATAGCAGGAGGCACTGCGGCGTGAAGTTGCCTCGCGGTTCGGACCGACCCGAGGCCTGAGGTACAGACACGCGCCATCGCCAGGTGCCGCTGCTTCTTCACGTTTACCCAATGCTCCGTCTGCCCGCCTGACAACGAGCGGTCCCAAGACATTAAACTCTCAACGCCGAAACCCGCATGCGGGATGCTTCCGTAAGAACGGTCGTTAAAGTTTGGTATTTGTTTGAATGAACTTTCGTGGGAATCACCCGCGTAAATCAATGCAACATTGATGCGATTCTATAGATAACTTGTAAACGTTCGAACCGAATTTGTCGCCGCGCTCCCCACAATGCAGTGGACGGCGGAGCTCAATGGCGGCCAGATATGCTTGGCCAGGGAATCCGAGCACCTTCATTCCAAGACCGATGGCTCGCCGAACCAAAACGGAGGTCTTCGAAATTACTGCGTTGGTTCTTTTACGGTGCATCGTGATGATGAGACGAGCAATCCCAACCTTTGTAGCGTTGATTGCGCTCAGTCAGACGGCCACAGCAGGCGTGCCGCTGTTTGGCCATGTCTCTTGCGCCGTTGTTCGCTTCTATGTCGCCAAATACTCGGAAGCCGCCGCTGAGAAGTGGGCACGAGGTCACGGCGCCAGCGAGACGGACATCGAAACGGCGCGTCGCTGTCTGCATAACGCCAATGTACAGACTGCAGCCCGACGTCCTGACGATCGGCCCTCACAGGTGCTCGCCCCTGTTGAGCAGGAGCGCGCCCAGCGCGAACCAGCCAATCGCGATCCAGATCAGGACGCCGGCCTGCAAGTCGTATCTGTTCAGGGGCAGCGCGCAGACCCCGAGCAAACTAGCCAAGACGACGAACCAGGAGTTCATGGCCTCATCCGCCCGAAGGATATCGAGGATCGGCCCGCCGAGCATGTGAGCTACGAGACCAAGGATGATCTCGCTCCCTCCGGCGTAAGGACCACCACGTCGCACGTACGCAGTGTGAGCGCCATGCATCGCGCCTACAAAATGGGAGTGACGGCATGGCTCAAACGACAGTGGGACTACCTGGTTGGGCGACGCCGGTCCAGCATCGCCCTTTTTGCATTTCCTCGATCGAGATCGTACAGGCGACCCTGGCATCACCTCAGCGGGACCGTGCCGGGCCACGCGGCAGGGTGATTGGGTCTCGGATGGCCCGCCACGAAAAAATCGTAGCGTGGGTGGAAGGTTCCCGACGCCGGTTGGTCACCAAGAACTCGAGAACCGTTCCGGCAGCTCGTATTCGACGCAACGTCCGCGCAGCTCGTCCGCGACATCTACAGTTACATCACGAGACCAGCCTTCAGCAGTATTGAAGTCCGCTGATGACTTGCAAAAGCCTATCAGCCGACATGGCAGCCGGCGACCGAGGCTCGTGGGCTGGATGAAATCTTCAGTTCAGAAGGCAGGATTCGTCGATTGATTATCTATCTGATTTCATTGGAAAAATAACCAGGGTGTAGCGCGCTCGATGGCCGCTTCGCAACCTGCCGAAGCCATCGGCAAAGCTTAACAATTTATACAGGAAAATTTTACATAGTTTTTTATGACGACCGTCACCTCACTGACTGGCCTCCTGAGGGGCCAAGGATGCCACCGGTAATGAAATCTGCCGCACGCTCCGGCTCTGCGATCGGCTCGCGCCTTTCGCTCGCCATCAAGCTCTATTCGATTTTCGCCCTGTTTGCGCTTCTGACCGCGGCAATCACGGTGCTGTCCGATTACAACACCCGCTCCAGCACGGAGCTCACCGATGCCATCGAGACCGCGAGCCAGGCCGCGCTGAACGTGGAGCGTGTTAATTCGCTGGTCTATGCCGTGGTGATGGAATCGCGCGGCATCTACATGTCGGCCGAGCCTGCGCTCATAAAAAAGTATGGCGATGGCATCCACAAATTCAGCAACGAGCTCATGGGCGTCGTCAGGAACTGGGAATCCATTGTCAGGGCAGATGACGCTCAGCAATTTTCTGCGTTCAGGAAGCGGATCGAACAATTCGTCGACTTCCGCAAGGAGCTGGTTCGCCGCGCCGTCGAGATTGGGCATGACGCAGGCCGTGAGTGGGGCGACAACGACGCCAACCGCAGCGTACGGACCGCTCTCAACCACGATCTCGAGACGCTCTCAAAGGTCTACGCCGAGCGATCGAGGCGGATTGCCCGGCAAACCGAACTCAATCATCGATTGGCTTTTCTTCTGACCTGCCTCGGTGGCCTGGCGCTGGTTCTGGTCGGCGTTGGAGTCTTCATTATTTCCCGTTCGGTGGCGCGGCCGCTTTCGGCGATCACGACGACCATCAAAAAAGTGGCGGAAGGAGCCGAAGGAATAGCGGTACCGCATACCGATCGCGAAGACGAAATCGGCGCACTTGCCCGCGCAATCCGCATCTTCCAGGAGGCGATGGACCGCAACCGCAACCTCAATTCGCAGGTGTTGCAGGATTCCAGGGCACGCGAAGAGCGGGCCCGGCAGATGGAAAGTTCGGTGGAAGCGTTCCGAACGGCAATCGGAAGCGTGCTGGGCGCGGTGAATGACAA
>Ga0066903_100004865_pt1 | contig 11485 bp, 5 predicted proteins | sample PanSoiMetaGPlot1_FD_67491 | JGI IMG/M metagenome (GOLD analysis project Ga0066903, IMG submission 67491) | Tropical forest soil microbial communities from Panama analyzed to predict greenhouse gas emissions - Panama Soil - Plot 1 (version 2) | ecosystem: Environmental > Terrestrial > Soil >...
ACGATGGTGATGCCGAGCGGGCGGCGCAGCTCGGAGCCGGGCCCGGTCGCCACCACCAGCGGGACGGCGCCGAGCAGTGCCGCCATGGTGGTCATCATGATCGGCCGGAAGCGCTCGAGGCAGGCCTCGTAGATCGCCCGCTCGGGCGCCAACCCACGCTTGCGCTCGCCCTCGAGCGCAAAGTCGACCATCATGATGCCGTTCTTCTTGACGATGCCGATCAGGAGAATGATCCCGATGAATGCGATCAGCGACAGCTCGGTGTTGAAGATCTGCAGCGCGAGCAGCGCGCCGAGGCCGGCCGAGGGCAGGGTGGAGATGATCGTGATCGGGTGCGCCAGGCTCTCGTAGAGCACGCCGAGCACGATATAGACCGCGAACAGCGCGGCGATGATCAACAAGGGCTGGGCGCCGATCGAGGTGCGATAGGCGCGTGCATCGCCGGCGTATTCGGCGTGCAAGGTGTCAGGGATGTGCAGCTCGGCCACCGCGCGGTCGATGAGCTGCGTCGCCTCGGCGATGGTCACGCCCTCGCCGAGCCCGAAGCTGATGGTGATGGCCGGGAACTGCCCCTGGTGGTTGACCACCAGTGGCGACAGCCCGCGCGTGACTTTGGTCACGGCGGTGAGCGGCACCTGGGTGTTGTTGGCGCCGCTCACATAGATACGGGAGAGATCGGTCGGATCGCGCTGGTATTGCGGATCGATCTCGAGGACCACGCGATACTGGTTGCGCTGGGTGTAGAGCGTCGAGATCTGGCGCTGGGCATAGGCATTGTTGAGCGCGTTGGTGATGTCCTGCACGCGCACGCCCATGCGCGAAGCCGCGACCCGGTCGATTGCGATGTCGACCTGCAGGCCGCCCTGCTCGCGGTCGGTCGAGACGTCGACCAGCCCGGGGACCTTCTGGATGCTCGCGTAGACCAGGGGCGCCCATTTCAGCAGCTCGGCGTAGTCGGTGTCCCAGAGCGTGAACTGGTAGGTGGAATCGCTTTGCCGGCCGCCGATCCGCACGTCCTGCATCGGAAAGAAGAACACCCGCAGCCCCGGAATGTCGCCCGCCTTGAGCCGCAACCGATTGGCGACCGCCTGCGCGGTGATACCCCCGCGCTCTTCCAGCGGCTTGAGGCTGATGAACAACGAGCCGCGGTTGACCGAGGCGCTGTAGCCCGACGTGCCGATCGAGGAGCCGACATTGGCGACCGCGGGATCGGCGCGCACGACCGCCTCCGCCTTCTGCTGCAATTCGGACATCGCCTGGAACGATACCTCGGTCGAGGCCTGGGTGCCGCCCCACACCAGGCCGGTGTCGTCCTGCGGAAACCAGCCCTTCGGCGTTCTGGAATAGAGCATCGAGGTGATCGCCACGGTTGCGGCCATGACCAGCAATGTGAGCCCGCGGTAGTCCAGCACGACAGCGAGCGAGCGCGCATAGCCGCGCGTCATGAGGCCGAGCACCAGCTCGACCGCCCGGTCGAACCAGGTGCCGTCGGGGCTCGGCGGGCTCTTCACGAAATGGGCGCAGATCATCGGCGTCAGCGTCAGCGACACCGCGGTCGAGACCGCGATGGCAAATGCCAGCGTCACGGAGAATTCCCGGAACACGCGCCCGACCAGGCCGGTCATGAACAGGAGCGGTATGAACGCGGCGACCAGCGAGATGCTGATCGACAGCACGGTGAAGCCGATCTGCCGCGCGCCCTCGATCGCGGCACGGAACGGCGGCATGCCTTTCTCCAGATTGCGGAAGCAGTTCTCGATCATCACGATGGCGTCGTCGACCACGAAGCCGACCGAGACCGCGAGCGCCATCAGCGACAGGTTGTCGATCGAGAAGCCCGCGACCCACATCAGCGCGCAGGTGCCGGCGAGCGACAGCGGAACGGTCACTCCGGCCGCTATGGTCGCGGCCGCGCGGCGCAAGAACACGAACACCACGAGCATGACCAGCGCGATGGTGGCGATCAGCGTGAGCTGCATGTCCCGGACGCTGGCGCGGATGGTCCGGGTGCGGTCCGACAACACCGAGATGTCGATGCCGGGCGAGATCCAGCGCTTGATCTCGGGGATCAGCTCGTAGATGTGGTCGACCGTCTCGATCACGTTCGCGGTGGACTGCTTGTTGATCACCAGCAGGACCGAGGACTGGCCGTTGAACCAGCCGGCGGAGAGCCTGTTGCGCACGCCGGCATCGATCGAGGCGACGGCGGAAAGGCGCACCACCGTGCCGTTGGCGCTGCGCACCACGATCGGGTCGTAGTCGGGCGCGGTGCGCAGCTGGTCGTTGGTGCTGATGGTGATGGCGCGCTGGTTGCCGTCGAGCACGCCGACCGCGCCGACGCCGTTGGTGTTGGCAATGGCGTTGCGCACGTCCTCCATGTTGAGGCCCATGGAGGCGAGCGCGATCGGATTGACGCGAACGCGCACCGCCGGCTGCTCGGAGCCGTTGACGCTGACCTCGGCCACGCCGGCGACCTGGGAGAGCCGCTGGGCGACCACGGTGTCGGCCGCGTCGTAGAGCGCACTAGCAGGCACGGTCTTGGAAGTGAGCGCCAGTATCATGATCGGCGTTGCAGCCGGATTGGACTTGCGGAAGAACGGGCGTGCCTGCAGGTCGGTCGGCAGGTCGGTCAGCGCCGCATTGAGCGCGGCCTGCACGTCGCGCGCCGCGCGGTCGATGTTGCGGGTGAGATCGAACTGGACCGAGATGCGCGTCATGCCAAGCGAGCTGCGTGAGGTCAGCTCGGTGACGCCGGGAATCTCGCCGAGCCGGCGCTCGAGCGGAGCGGCGACCGTCGTGGCTATGGTCTCGGGGTCGGCGCCCGGCCGGTTCGCGGTGATGCTGATGGTGGGATAGTCCACGGTCGGCATGCTGGCGACCGGCAGGAAGCGATAGGCCACCGCGCCGACCAGCAGCAGTCCGACGGCGAGGAGCGTGGTACCGACCGGTCGGCGGATGAACGGCTCGGAGAAGCTCATGGGTGCTTACTCCGCGGCGCGCTGCTGCGACGGCTCGGGCTCCTCCGGCAGCTCGAGCTCGGTCTGCAGCGGTTGCGGCGGGCTCAGGCGCGCCTTGAGGCGGTCCATCGCGAGGTAGATCACCGGCGTGGTGTAGAGCGTCAGCAGCTGGCTGAGCAACAGCCCGCCGATGATGGTGATGCCGAGCGGGTTGCGCAGCTCCGAGCCGGTGCCGCTCTCGACCGCCAGCGGGATCGCGCCGAACAGCGCCGCGAGGGTGGTCATCATGATCGGGCGGAAGCGCAGCAGCGAGGCCTGCACGATCGACTCCCGCGGCGAGAGCCGCTGCTTGCGCTCGGCCTCGAGCGCGAAGTCGATCATCATGATCGCGTTCTTCTTCACGATGCCCATCAGGAGCACGATGCCGATGAGCGCCACCACCGAGAGGTCCATCTTGAACAGCATCAGTGCCAGCAGCGCGCCGACGCCGGCCGACGGCAGGGTGGTGAGAATCGTGAACGGATGGATGAAGCTTTCGTAGAGCACGCCGAGCACGATATAGATCGTGACCGCGGCGGCGAGGATCAGCCAGGGCTCGCCCTCGAGCGACTTGGCGAACTCGGCGGCATCGCCGGAATAGCTGCCGATCACCGAGGTCGGCATGCCGATCTCCGTCTCGGCCTGCGAGATCACCCGCACGGCATCACTGAGCGAGGCGTCGGGCGCCAGATTGAAGCTGATTGTCACCGCCGGGAACTGCTCCTGGTGGGCGATGACCAGCGGCGCGGTGCCGTACTCGAACCGCGCGATCGCGCTCAGCGGCACCATCGAGCTGCCCGACACCCCGGGGATGATCAGGGGCGAGCTCGAGGTCAACGAGGTCGATTGTGCCACCGCCTGGATGCCTGAGGCGGGAACGTAGATCTTGGTCAGCGAGGTCGGATCGTTCTGGTACTCCGGCTTCGCTTCCAGGATCACGCGATACTGATTGGACTGCCCGTAGATGGTCGAGATCTGTCGCTGGCCGAAAGCGTCGCTCAGCGTGTCGACGACCGTCTGCACCGACACGCCGAGCCGACTGGCGGTCTCGCGGTCGATCTGAACGTTCATCTGGAAGCCGTTGTCCTGCGCCTCGGAGGCGACGTCTTGCAGCACGTCGGATGCATGCAGCTTCTGAGCGAGCTTGGTTGCCCAGTCGCCGACCTCCTGCGAGTCGGTGCCGGCAAGAGTGTACTGGTATTGCGCGCGGCTGACGCGGGTCGATATCTGGATGTCCTGCACCGGCTGAAAGAAGACGATCACGCCCGGGATCGCCGCCATCGCCCGCTGCAAGCGATCGATGACCTGAGTGACCGTGGACTTGCGGGCATCGCGCGGGCGCAAGGTGATGGCGAGGCGGCCGGCGTTGGGCGTGGCGTTGATCGGCGTCACGCCGATGACGGAGGCGACGCCGACCACGTCGGGATCCTTGCGGATCGTGCGCTCGACCTCGGACTGGAGGCGCTGCATCTCGGTGAACGAGACCTCCTGGCCGCCTTCCATCACCGCGAAGATCAGGCCGGTGTCCTGCAACGGCAGGAAGCCCTTCGGAATGATGACGTAGAGCCAGACGGTCGCGACCACGGTCGCAACGGTTACCACGAGCGTGAGGGTCGAGTGCCGCAGCACCCATTCGAGGCTGCGCCCATAGAGGCTCACGGTCCAGTCGACCAGGTGGTGGAATTTGCCGCTGATGCCGCCCGGCGCCGCGTCCGCGTGGGGTCGCAACAGGCGGCTGCACATCATCGGCGTGAGCGTGAGCGAGACCACCGCCGAGGTCACCACCGCGATGGTCAGCGTGAGCGCGAACTCCCGGAACATGCGGCCGACCAGGCCGGTCATGAACAGGAGCGGAATGAAGACGGCGATCAGTGAGACCGTGAGCGAGATCACGGTGAAGCCGATCTCGCTCGCCCCGCGCAGCGCGGCGCCGAACGCGTCCTCGCCGTCCTCCATGTGGCGCACGATGTTCTCGATCATGACGATGGCGTCGTCGACCACGAAGCCGGTACCGATGGTCAGCGCCATCAGCGAGAGGTTGTCGAGCGAGAACCCGCAGAACCACATCACGCCGAAGGTCGCGATCAGCGACAGCGGCAGCGCCACGCCGGCGATGATGGTGGCGCGGATGGTGCGCAGGAAGATCAGCACCACGGTGATGACCAGCGCCACGCTGAGCACGAGGGTGAACTGCACGTCGTGCACCGAGGCGCGGATGCTCTCGGTGGCGTCGTGCACGATGGTGAGCGTGGCGCCGACCGGCATCGAGCGCTGCAGCTTCGGCAGCTCGTTCTTGATGCGTTGCACCGTCTCGATCACGTTGGCGCCCGGTTGGCGCTGGATGTCGATCACGACCGCGGGCTTGCCCTGGAACCAGCCGCCCACCTTGCTGTTCTCGAGACCATCGACGATGTCGGCGACGTCCTTGAGCAGCACCGGCGCGTTGTTGCGGTAGGTGATGATGACGTTGCGGTAGGCCGCCGCGGCAGTGAGCTGGTCGTTGGCGGCGATGGTGTACGACTGGTGGGCGCCGTCGAGCGCGCCCTTCGGTCCGGCAACGTTGGCGGCGACAATGACGTTGCGCAGGTCCTCGAGCGCGATGCCATAGTTGGCGAGCCGCGACAGGTCGACCTGGAGACGGATCGCCGGCCGGATGTTGCCCTGGATGCTGACGCGGCCCACACCCGAGAGCTCGCTCAGCCGTTGGCCGATGAGCGTGTCGGCGATGTCGCTGAGCGCGCGCATCGAGATGGTGTCGGAGGTGATCGCCAGCGTCACCATCGGCGCGTCGGCGGGGTTCACCTTCGAGTAGACCGGCGGATAGGGCAGGTTCTTCGGCAAGGTCGCGCCCGAGGCGTTGATCGCCGCCTGCACGTCCTGCGCTGCGGAATCGATGTCGCGATTGAGGTCGAACTGCAGCGTGATCTGGCTGATCCCGAACGAGCTCGACGAGGTCATGATCTGCAGCGCGGGGATCTGCCCGAAATTGCGCTCGAGCGGCGCCGTTACCAGCGAGGCCATCACGTCGGGGCTTGCACCCGGCAGCTGCGTGGTGACCTGGATGGTCGGGAAATCGACCTGCGGCAGCGATGACACCGGCAGCCACAGATACCCCAGGATGCCGCCCAGCATGACGGCGACCCCGAGCAGCGAGGTCGCGATCGGCCGGTGGATGAAGGGGGCGGAGACGCTCATGGGCGGAGGCTCATGGGCTCTTGGCCGGCGGTCCGCCCGAGGGATTGCGCTTGCCCTTCTCGCCGCCGCGCTTGCCGCGGGCGCCGTCCGGCCGCGGCGCCGCGTCGGGCGTGACCTGCCCGGCGTCCTCCGCGCTCGACACGATCACCTGCGATCCCTCGGTGAGGCGGGCAAAGCCGGTGGTGACCACGCGCTCGCCCGCGCTCAAGCCGCGCGCCACCACGGTCTGCTGGTCGTCCTGCTGGGTCAGCGTCACCGGCCGCACCGTGACGGTGTCGTCGTCCTTGACCACGTACACGAACGTACCATTTGGGCCGCGCTGGATGGCGGCGGTCGGCACGACCACGACACCGCGCAGCGTATCGATCAGCACGCGGACATTGACGAACTGGCCCGGCCAGAGCTGCAGGTTGCCATTGGGAAATTCGCCTTTGATCCTCACCGTGCCCGTGGTCTGGTCCACCTGGTTGTCGATCACGACCACCTTGCCGCGGTCGAGCGGCTTCTTGTTGTCGGCGCCGAAGGCATCGACCGGCAGGGCGCTTTCCGCCATGCCCTTGGTGAGATCGGGCAGGTTCTGCTGCGGCAGGCTGAAAAACACCGAGATCGGCTGCAGCTGGGTCAGGATGACGATGCCGGTCGGATCGGCGGCCTTGATGATATTGCCCTCGTCAACCTGGCGGATGCCGGTGCGGCCGGCGATCGGCGCGATCACGTCGGTGTAGGAGAGAATGGCGCGCGCGTTGTCGATCTGCGCCTGGTCGAGCTTGATCTGCGCCTCGAGCTGGGCGACCAGCGCCTTCTGGGTGTCGAGCTGCTGCTTGTTGATGGCGTTGGTGGCCACCAGCCTGGTGTAGCGCTCGAGATCGAGCTTGGCATTGGCGAGCTGCGCCTCATCCTTGGCCTTGGTCGCCACCGTCTGGTCGTAGGCCGCCTGGTAGGTGACGGGATCGATCTTGGCCAGCACGTAGCCCTTCGGCACGTCCTGGCCTTCGACATAGGACACGTTGATCAGCTTGCCGTCGACCTGCGAGCGCACGGTCACAGTGTTGAGCGCCTTGGCAGTGCCGACGCCGTCGAGATAGACCGGGACATCGGCGGCGCGCGCGGCGGCCGCCAGGATCGGAACCGGCTCGGTCGAGGCTCCTCCGCCGAACCGGCCGAAGGGTCCGCGGCCCTTCGCCTGCTTCTGCTGCGCCGCCGGCGGCATCCACTGTGGCATGTAGTAGACGGCAACGACGCCGCCGATCACGAAGGCAGCAATCAGGAAGCTGATGATGCGCCGCTTGAGCGTCATTGCATCACGTTCGGGCCGGCTCCCACTCCGGGTGGCAGCCAGCTGCCGCCGAGCGCCTGATAGAGCGACAACACCGCCTGCAAGCGGGCGGCGCGGACCTGCACGAGCACGTCTTCCGCGGTGAACAGCGTCTGCTGGGTCTGCAACACCGTGACGAGGTCGACCGTGCCCTCGCGCAACCTGGTCTCGGCGATGTTGAACGCCTCGCGCGAGGTATTGACCACGATCTGCTGCAGCCGCTCGCGCTCGGCATTGTCGGCGATGGCGATGAGCGCGATCTCGACGTCGCTGAAGGCGGCCAGGATGCTCTGGCAATAGGCTTTCACCAGCTCGTACTGGTGGCCCCTGGCGAGCTCGAGCAACCCGGCGAGCCGGAAGCCGTCGAACAGCGGCTGCGTGACGCTGGTGGCGATGTTATAGAAAACCGATTGCGGCTGGAACAGCAGCTTGAGCGTGGCATTCTCGTAGCCGCCCTGGCCGGTCAGGGAGATGCTGGGGAAGAAGGCGGCGCGCGCCGAGGAGACGCTGGCATCGGCGGAGGCGAGGTTCGCCTCGGCGAGGCGGATATCGGGGCGCTGGAACAAGAGCTCCGACGGCAGGCCAGGAGTGACGCGCGGGATCGCCAGCCGGTAGAGGCTGCCGCCCTTCACCCTGAGATCGACCGGCGCGCGGCCGATCAGCACCGCCAAGAGGGCGATATTCTGCCGCAACAACTGGTCGAACGGCGGGATCGAGGCGCGCACGGTCGCCACCAGGCTCTCTTGTTGCGCGACGTCGAGCTGCGAGGCCGTGCCGGCCTCGAAGCGCTGCTTGATCAGTGTGAGCACGCGGTTGGAGGCCTCGAGATTGTTGCGCGCGATGCGCAGCCGGTCCTGCGCCAGCAGCACCTGGAAATAGGCGGTGCCGACGCTGACGACGGTCGAGAGCACGACCACTTCCTTGGCGAAGCGGCTGGCGACGGCGTTCTCCTGGGCGGCGAGCGACGCCGCGCGGTTCTTGCCCCAGAAGTCGAGCTCGTAGCCGGCGCTGAGCACGGCCTTGTAGTCTTCCTGCTTCGGTCCGCCCGGCGGCCGGAACCGGGTGGCAGTTCCGGCAAAGTCGAGGGTTGGCAGCAGCGGCGCCCCGGCGACCTTGCTCTGCGCGTCGGCCTGCATGATACGGCCGATGGCGGCACCGATGTCGTTGTTGTAGGTCTGCGCCTCCTCGATCAGGCTGGTCAGCTCGGAGGAGCGAAAGGTGCGCCACCAATCGAGCTTGGGCGGCGCGGAATCTCCGCTCCCGGCGCCGTACTTCGGCGGGATGGCGAGGCCGAGGTCCGGTCGCTCGGAGCTGAACATGCACCCGGCAAGCATTTGCGTCAGAGCCAACCCTGAAAAGGCGACAAAGAAGAGGCGGAGGCGATGCGGCCGCAAGCATTCGGCCGTGATCACCTTAACGCGCGCACCCAACCCGTCGAACATGCGACCGACTTTCAACGCCACGACACCCGTGAAACGGGGTACCAGCGCCAAACGCAACGCACGCTCCCCCCAGCCCACCCATGAACCAACCAGTAATCTTATGGTATCAGGACGGCGGCGCGCGACCCACTTAATTTCCGGACAGGTTTCGATGTTGGTGGCCGCGCATAAACTTTTGATAAAAAAGATGTTTTTTGACCCGCCGGAATGCGCGAGGGGGTGCGCGCGCGGCTACCCTGCCACCCCGCTTTTCGCTGCGGTCTGCGGTGGCACGCTCAGGTACCAGTCCAGAATCTCCGCGCCGTTCCAGTGCAGCACGCCCGGGAAGCGGCGCACGTGGTCGTAGATCGCCTCCAGATATTTGATCCGGTGCGGCTGGCCGCTGATGTAGGGATGGATGGCGAGCGCCATGATCTTGGCGCGCTGCTTGCCCTCGGCGTAGAGCCGGTCGAACTGGTCGATCGCGCGCCGCATGAGATAGTCGCTCTCGTGGTGCTGCACGATCATCATGGCGATGTCGTTGATCTCGACCGTGTAGGGCAGCGTCACCAGCGGGCCCTTCGCCGTGCGGATCACCGTCGGCTCGTCGTCATAGACCCAGTCGCCGATATATTTGACGCCGGCCTCGACCAGCAATTCCGGTGTATCGAGCGTCTGCGTGAGGCCGGGCCCCAGCCAGCCGACCGGGCGCCTGCCGCAAAAGCGCTCGAGGATGTCCATGGAGCGGTTGATCATCGCCGCCTGGTCTTCGACCTTGTGGATCGGCATCTGGTCGTAGGCGTGGCCCATGAACTCCCAGCCGAGGCGCTTGGCCTCCTCGGCGACGCGCCCATAGTCCTCGCAGGTGCGGGCATTGACCGCCAGCGTCGGGCGGATGCCGAGCCGCTCGTAGAGCTCGAAGAAGCGCCAGGCGCCGACCCGCATGCCGTACTCGTGCCAGCTCCAATGCGGCACGTCGGGCAGGAGCGGCGCGCCGGTCGGCGCCGGCAGCACCTGGCGTGGCATCGGCCGGCCGATGTCCCAGACCTCGTAGTTGACGATGGTCCAGAATACGAGCCGCGCATCGCCCGGCAGCTTGAGCGGCGGCCGGTCGACGATGGCCGAATAGTCGCAACGCTCGCGCGGCAGCATGGGTGAGCTCATCGACGAGGTGCTCCTCTCTGTTGCGGCGCCATGATAGGGGGAGGCGGCGTCACGATCCACCGATTGATGGCGGGTGGTTTGCCGATGGAAAACGAGGACCGCGACGATCACCACGGGCAAGCTCACGCGCACCACGGACATGGGCACGCCCATGCCCACGCGCCGGCAGACTATGGCCGCGCGTTCGCGATCGGCATCGGCCTGAACACCGTCTTCGTCGTGGTGGAGCTCGTCTACGGCGTGCTCGGCAATTCCGTGGCGCTGATTGCCGATGCCGGCCACAACATGTCCGACGTGCTCGGGCTGGCGGTCGCGTGGATCGCAAGCGCGCTGACGAAGCGCCCGCCGTCGCGGCGCTACACCTATGGCCTCGGCGGCTCATCGATCCTGGCGGCCCTGTTCAATGCGATGTTCCTGCTGGTCGCGGTCGGCGCCATCGCCTGGGAAGCGGTGCTGCGGCTGTTCAATCCGGAGCCGATCGCGGCCGGCACGGTCATGATCGTGGCGGCCATCGGCATCGCCATCAATGCGCTGACCGCCTGGCTGTTCGCCGCCGGCCGCAAGTCCGATTTGAACATCCGCGGCGCCTTCATCCATATGGCGGCCGACGCCGCGGTCTCGGCCGGTGTTGTGCTGGCCGGGCTCATCGTGCTGCAGACCGGCGCCCTGTGGGTCGATCCCGCGACAAGCCTGGCGATCGTCGGCGTGATCGTGTGGAGCACCTGGGGCCTGCTGCGCGCCGCGCTCGCCATGTCGCTCGCCGGCGTGCCGCGCTCGATCGACGCCGGCGCGGTGCAGCGCTATCTCGAATCGTGCAGCGGCGTGTCCGCCGTGCACGACCTGCACATCTGGTCGATGAGCACGACGGAGACGGCACTCACCGCCCATCTGGTCCTGCCGGCCGGCCACCCCGGCGATCAGTTCCTGATGACCACTGCGAGCGCGTTACACGACCGATTTGGAATCGGCCATTCGACGCTGCAGATCGAGGTGAGCGCCGAGACCGCGTGCAGGCAAGCGCCGGATCACGTGGTGTGATCTTCGCCGACCCGCTTGTGCGGTCCAAATGAACCGCACCGCTTTGCACGAACGACGTGGTCGCGCCGGCGTCACAAGAGCGAGATGACTTTCTTCGAATCGTCATCTCGCTCTAGTTTATTGGTGGAGCATGATCTTTTCCGAAAACCGGTATCCACTTTTCGGGATCATGCTCTGAGCCGACGCGCCAGTCGCACGATGGTGGAATGTTTGTCCGGACGGGCAGCTATCCGAATCGCCTCGCTCGTCGTTCCGCTTCCCATTTGTTGAACAGGAAACCGACCCCGAACGGAACCAGCAGAATCAGAATCAGCGTCGCGATGCTCACTGAGACACCCCTGCCTGTTGTGTATGTT
>Ga0066903_100004866_pt1 | contig 11484 bp, 13 predicted proteins | sample PanSoiMetaGPlot1_FD_67491 | JGI IMG/M metagenome (GOLD analysis project Ga0066903, IMG submission 67491) | Tropical forest soil microbial communities from Panama analyzed to predict greenhouse gas emissions - Panama Soil - Plot 1 (version 2) | ecosystem: Environmental > Terrestrial > Soil >...
GAGGCGGCTTCACCCGCACATTACCGTGCCGTGCCGACCGGATTGGCTTGCCACGCTTTGGCGTCAGCGCATTGTGTCGCTAGCTGACTACCAGCCGTGAGATCATCGCCGCGCACGACCCGGCGCCGGCGGCGCATGCCACGAGCAGGAAAGACTCGGGCACGCGCATGCCACCGGAGCACGCACCAGGGGTCCGTGCCGATCGTTCAGTGCAGCGTGCACGCCCGCCACCCGGCGGCGGCCCGGGACCGCTCAGGTAAGCGCAGGCTCGCGATCATCGAGCAGCATCTCGTGGCCGACGCTCGCCGCCAGTACGTCATTGACCTCCTGAAGCCGGGCAAGTTCGGCCTCCAGGTCGCGTACTCGTCGCTGCAGGCGGCGCATCTCGGAAACCATGCGGGGATCAGGCCCGCCAACATGGCCAAGCAGAGCCTTCGCCATTGCTTGAGGTCCTCCACACTGAGTGACCAGAGTGGGCGCGCACGCGGAAACACAGCACTGTGCTGCTGCCGTACTAGCGCCGGGTTGCGCGCAGGTAACAGATCCATGGTCCCATCGCGAGGGCATTCGGTCAAGTTGCCGCACCCCACCGCGCAAAGCGCGCTGGCCTGCGCAAACCTGCTCACCGCCGGGCCCGCGGACAGCGCCGCAGGGTCGCGCCCGGCCATTTAGACCTCGGTGAAGCCGACAAGTCCGCCGCGCGCCTGATCCCAGCGGTAGGTTACCTGCGTCACGCGCCCCGGAGCCTGCGGGCCCTCCAGGCGCTCGAGCAATGCGGCGCAGCCCTCGCGGTCACCTTCGGCGACGATCTTGACGCGACCGTCGGCCAGGTTCTCGGCCCACCCAACCAGGCCGAGTTCAAGCGCGCTGGCCCGGACCCACCAGCGGAATCCCACCCCCTGCACCCTGCCGACGGCCCAGGCGGTCAGCCGTACCCGGCTTCCCCCGCCTGAGCCGGCGACGTTATCGGGGCCAGAGCCAGCGCCAGGCTGGCTTTGGGCGGGCAGGCTCCAGCCGTCCTCGTCGGGCCGCATCAGGCCAGATCCCGTCGCACCCGTGGGCGACGCTGGCACCTCGGACAGCTATAGGCGGAGCGGTTCATGAACTTCTCGCGTATCACCAGCGTGCCACAACGCGGGCAAGGCTCTCCTTGCCTGCCATACACGGCAAGAGATCGCGAAAAGTACCCACTCTGGCCATTGACGCGGACATACAAGCTGTCGAACGACGTGCCGCCCGCGCCAATCGCGTCAGCGAAAACAGCGCGGATAGCGGCGAGCAACCGGTTGACGTCCTGGCGGCGGAGCTGTCCGGAGCCCTTGTCCCAGTGCAGCCGGGCCCGCCAGAGCGCCTCGTCGGCATAGATATTGCCCACGCCGCTGATCAGGGACTGGTCGAGCAGCGCCCGCTTGATTCCGGTCCGGCGCGCCCTGAGCCTGGCGGCGAAGCGGTCGTCGTCGAAGGCTGGCTCAAGAGGGTCGGGCGCGATATGCCGGATCGCCGGAGGCAGCTCGGCCCCGCCTGGCTCGAGGCACAGGTGACCGAAGGTCCGCTGGTCCACGAACCGCAAGTCGGGGCCCCCGTCCGCGAACGTGAACCTGGCGCGCACGTGCGGCCCGATCGCCCGGCCAGGATCGCCGACGACCAGCTGCCCGCTCATCCCAAGGTGAGCCAGCAGCGCGTCCGAGCCGATCGGCAGCCACAGGTACTTGCCCCGGCGGCGGGCAGCGCCGACGCGACGCCCGCCGAGCGCGGCTGCGAAATCCTCGGACCCGGCCAGATGCCGCCGCACCGCACGGGGATGCAGGACATCCACCGAGGCGATGGTCCGGCCGCTGACATGCCGCTCAAGCCCGCGCCGGACCGTCTCTACCTCAGGCAGCTCGGGCACGGCGGTCGCTCACGAGCCGCGCGTGCGCGGGTCATCAGCCGGGCGCCTGCCTGCCGCCCCGTCCGGATCGGCATGGCCCTCCTGGCCGTCAGGGGACTCGGCCGCGAGCCGCTCGGTGATGGCCGTCCAGGCGGCCTGAGCCGCCTGCTGTTCGGCCGCCTTCTTGGTCCGGCCCTCGCCTTCGCCATAGACCCGCCCGGCGATCCTGGCCACCGCCGTGAACGACTTCTGGTGGTCGGGGCCGCTTTCGTCGACGAGGTACTCGGGCGCGCCCAGTTCCTCGGCCGCCGTCAGCTCCTGCAGCGACGTCTTCCAGTCCAGGCCGGCGCCGAGCCGTGCCGACTTGGCGATCACCGAGTCGAACAGCCGGTGCACCAGCGCGTCGGCCTCGGCCATGCCGCGGTCCAGGTAGACCGCGCCGATCACGGCTTCGAGCGTGTCGGCCAGGATGGAGGACTTGTCCCGGCCGCCCGTGCCCTCCTCGCCCTTGCCGAGCCTGATGTACGAGCCGAGCCGGAGCCCGCGGGCGACCGAGGCGAGGGCGCGGCTGTTCACCACGGCAGCCCTGAGTTTGGCGAGGTTTCCCTCAGGCAGGTCGGGATGCTGCCGGTACAGCGTGTCTGTGACGATCAGCCCAAGCACGGCGTCGCCAAGGAACTCCAGGCGCTCGTTGGTCGGCAGCCCGCCGTTCTCATACGCGAACGACCGGTGCGTCAGCGCTCGATCCAGCAACGCGTCGCCGACCTGCACCTCCAGCTTGCGCAACAAGACGGCGGGGTCCGCCTCGGCTGCCCTGCCGTCGCCAAGCCCTGCGCTCACCTGCGCGCCTCCGGCACCGTGCTCGTCTCGCGCGCCTCCGGCACCGTGCTCGTCTCGCGCGCCTCCGGCACCGTGCTCGTCTCGCGCGCCTCCGGCACGACGCTCACCGCCGCCTCCTTCCCGAGTTCACGGGTTCACCCACGAAGAGCGGCCTCAGGATGGAGCGATCACCTGACGCCGCTTGTATGTCCCGCAAGCCGGGCATGCCACGTGCGGCAATTTCAGCTCGCGGCATTGCGGGCAGGGCTCAAGCGCGGGCGCAGCCGTCTTCCACTGTGCCCGGCGCGACCTGGTATTGCTGCGCGACATCTTCCGCTTAGGTACTGCCACCTCAGCGCTCCTCCTCAGTGGCGGGATCGGTGTCCCGCCACTACTCCAACGCCGGCCATCCGGTCGGAAGCCGGTCAGGCTCTAGCCCTGCTGGGCCTTCGCGTCACCTGAGCCTTCCCCGCTCATGTCCGGCGGGAATAGGTCCTTCAGGGCCGCCCATACCCCGCCCTCAGCAGCGTGGCCATGGCCAGGCTCGGCGTCGGCGAGCCTGATGCCGCAGGTACTGCACAGTCCTGGGCAGTCAGCCGCGCACAGCGGTGAGAGCGGCAGGTCAAGCACGAGCGCGTCGCGCAATGCCGGTTCAAGGTCAAGCAGGTTCCCGTCAAGAAGATACTCGTCGTCATCGGATTCCCCGGCTTCGGCGACGAACAACTCCTGGAATTCCACCTGCGTGGTCGTCGTGAACTCCTCCAGGCACCTCGCGCACTCCCCCGCCAGCGTGGCGGTCGCCTGGCCCGTGACCAGCACGCCCGCGCTGACCTCCTCGAACCGGAGATCCAGGAGCAGGTCGCTGCCCGCCGGGATGCGCACCATCCCTGAGCCGAGTTCAGCGGGCGCATGCAGGCGCCGGGTCTGCGACCGGGCCGAGGCCGACCCCAGTGTCCTGACGTCGAAGACGAATGGCCCGCGGGGATCCGGCCGCCGGGATCGGTGCGCCTGCGCCCCCGCTGGCGCATCGGGCTGGGCCAACGCCCGCGCCCTGCGGGTCTCGGCAGCCTGCCCCGCCCCGCGCGGGCGCGCGGGCACATCTGACTGCCCGCGTGGCGTGAGTGCATCAGACTGCCCGGGGGCGTGCCGCGGCTGCACGGGAGCATGCTGCGACCGCCCGGGCAGCGGATCTGGCCGCCGGGGCCGGTGGATATTTGCGTGTGACATGGCGAGCGCAGGCAGTGGTCGATACTGGGCGGCCAGCATACCCGCCCGCCTGGGCGATCCCCAAGTCGGTCGGCTGGCCCTGCTATGCCGGAGCGAGCCTCTCGGTGAGCCTGCGCAGGACCGCGTCAGGCACCAGGCTTGCCACGTCGCCGCCGTAGCTAGCGAACTCCTTGACCAAGCTCGATGACAGGAACGCGTACAACGGATTGGTCGTCATGAACAGCGTCTCGACTCCGGTCTGGCTGTAGTTCATTTGCGCCATCTGCATCTCGTAGTCGAAGTCGCTGACCGCGCGCAGGCCCTTGACGATCGCCGAGACGTCATGGGCGCGGCAGAAGTCGACGATCAGCCCGTAGAACTTGGCCACCTGGACGTTCGGGTAATCCTTGGTGACCTCCACTAGCATCTCCACCCGTTCGTCCGCTGTGAACAGCGACGATTTGCTCGGGTTGCGGAGCACGGCGACGATGACCTCGTCGTGCAGCCTCGCGGCGCGGGCGATGATGTCCAGATGGCCGTTGGTGACCGGGTCAAATGAGCCAGGGCAGACCACGCGAATCACGCGGACCTCACGCTCCCGTCGTTGCGGCGGCCGAAGACCCACCTGACGCGCGACCGTACCAGAGCGCGGTATAGCCGTACTTGCGGGACCGGTCGCTCGCATAGCCGGCCGGCCACGGCGGCGGGCCCGACCTGGCGTCGCGTTCCACGACGATCAGGGCCCCGGCAGCCAGCCAGCCCTGATCGGCGAGCGCCCGCAGCATCCCGGCCAGGTCGTCCTCGCCGATCGCGTACGGCGGATCAGCGAAAACGAAGCGGCACGGGCCGCCCGGTGATGGTCCGCGCCGAAGCACGCGATCCACCCGGTCGCAGACGAGGATGGCGCCCGGTAGGCCAACGGCGGCGATGTTCTTCCTGATCACCTGCGCCGCTGCCGGGTCCGACTCGACCAGCGTCGCCTGGCTGGCGCCACGCGACAGTGCCTCGAGGCCCACCGCTCCCGAACCCGCGTACAGGTCAAGCACGCTCACCCCGTCCAGGCTGCCGAGCATGGCAAGGACGGCTGCGAACAGGCCCTCCCTGGTGCGATCGCTCGTCGGCCGGGTGCGGCCCCCCTGGGGCACGGCGAGCCGCCTCCCGCCTGCTGCCCCGCTGATGATCCGGGTCATGATCACGCCTTTTCGAGGAAGTCGGCGCGCTCACGGTCGAGCAGCATGCTGATCGCGTCAGCGAGCGCGGGCTCGGTCGACAGCACGGGATCGGCGTCCACGAGCAGGGTCGCCTCGTGTCTCGCGTCGGCGATCAGGGCTTCGTCGCGAAGCAGGGTGAGCAGCTTGAGGCTGGAGCGGCGCCCCGCCTGGGCGACGCCGAGCACGTCCCCTTCCCTGCGTTGCTCAAGGTCGAGCTTGGACAGCGCCAAGCCGTCCGTGGTGGCGGCGACGGCCTCCAGGCGCTCCGCCGCTGGGCCAACCTCCGCCTCGGTCACCAGCAGGCACAGCCCGGGCTGGCTGCCGCGGCCGACCCGGCCGCGCAGCTGATGCAGCTGCGAGACGCCGAACCGGTCAGCGTCCATGATCACCATCATGGTCGCGTTCGGTACGTCAACGCCGACCTCCACGACGGTAGTCGTGACCAGCACGTCAATGCGGCCCGCCGCGAAGGCAAGCATGATGGCGTCCTTCTCGTCTGCCGGGAGCCTGCCATGTAGTACGGCGACCCGCAGCCCGGCAAGCGGCCCCTGCCTGAGATCGGCGGCGACATCGAGGACGGCGAGCGCGGGCCTGCGCGGCTGGCCGCCGGCCTCGCTGGCCAGCCCGGCACCGCCGAAATCGAAACCGCCGTCGCTGGCCAGCGCCCATTCCCCGGTTGCATCGGCAGGCTCTGGGCCGGGTGCCCCATCCGGCGACCCATCGGCCCACTCGGCCCCCTCGGTTTGGCCGTCGCCCTCGCCCTGTCCATCGATCCGCGGGCAGACGACATAGACCTGCCGCCCGGCGGCGACTTCCTCCGTGACCCGCTCCCACGCCCGGTCGAGATAGTGCGGCTTGGCGGCTACGGGCACGACGTGCGTGGCGACCGGCGAACGCCCTGCGGGCAACTCGGTCAGCTCGGTGACATCGAGGTCGCCGAACACCGTCATGGCGACGGTCCGCGGGATGGGCGTGGCCGTCATCACGAGCACGTGCGGCCTGCCTTCGGCGGCCTTGGCGCGCAGCGCCTCGCGTTGCTCCACACCGAACCTGTGCTGCTCATCGATCACGATCAGGCCCAGCTCGGCGAACTTGACCTGCTCTTCGAGCAGCGCGTGAGTGCCGATCACGATGCCGGCCTCTGCCGTTGCGGCCTCAAGCAGCGCGCGACGCCTGGCAGCGCTGCCCACCGAGCCCGTCAGCAGCGTCACCCGCGTCGCGTGTTCCGCCCCTCCAAGCTGTCCGGCCATGGCAAGCGGGCCGAGGATCTGGCTGATCGACCGGTGATGCTGCTGAGCCAGCACCTCGGTCGGCGCGAGCAGGGCTGCCTGCCCCGCCGCATCCACGACCTGCAACATGGCCCTGATCGCGACCACCGTCTTACCCGAGCCGACCTCGCCCTGGAGCAGCCTGTGCATCGGGTGCGCCAAGGCGAGATCAGCCGCGATCACCTCGCCGGCCAGTTGCTGGCCGTGGGTCAGCTTGAACGGCAGGCTGGCGTCAAACGCGGCGAGCAGGCCGCCGTCGACGGGCGGGCGAGGCACCGCTGTGTACTCGGTGGCGACGCGCCGGCGCTGCGCCAGGATCACCTGAAGCGCGAATGCCTCGTCCCACTTCAGCCTCCTGGTCGCGCGCTGCCAGTCGTTCTCGTCGGCGGGCTGGTGGATGGCCCGCAGCGCGCGCGCATAGTCGTAGAGGCCGTAGCGCTGCCTGAGGTGCGCGGGCAGCGGATCGCCATCGAGGTCCGCAGCGGCGAGGGCCAGCCTGATCGAGTCGGCGATCTGCCAGGACGCGATCTGGCTGTTCGCGGGATAGATCGGGATCAGCTCGCTGGCGAACTCCTCTGCCCGCGCCGCCGCAGTGCTGGCGTCGCTCTGGTCGAGCAGCTCAAACTCGGGGTGAGAAAGCTGGCGCTTGCCGCGGAAGCTGGTCACCTGTCCGGAGAACAGCCCGCGCCTGCCGGGCGCAAGGCTCCGCTCCCGCCAGTCCTGCCTGCCCTTGCTGAAGAACGTGAGAGTCAGCTTGCCCCGGCCGTCGCTGACCACCGCCTCGAAGATCGACCCTGGCCGGTTGCGCATCGGCCTGGACGACACCGCAGTGATGACGGCCTGGACGGTCACATGATCGCCATCGCGCAGCGAGGCGAGATCGGTGAGCTCGCCCCTGGTCTCGTAACGGCGCGGGTAGTAGCCGAGCAGGTCACCGACCGTTCGCAGGCCCTTCTGGCCCAACGTCGCCAGGCGTTTCGTCGCCTTGTCGCCGACGACGGGGCGGAGCGGATCAGCAAGCTTGGCCATCGGGCTCACTCCGCCCCGATCAGCAGCACCGCTCCTGGCATGCCGCCGTCCACGCACATCACCTCGGCGCCGGGCGCGACTGCCGCGGCGCGATCGGCCGCCCGCAGTGCCAGATCGGCGTCCGCGGCCTGCCCCATCAGCAGGGTGACGAGCTCGGCCCCGGGGGCCAGGAGTGCGCCGATGACCTCGCGGGCCACCTCCGCCTGGCTGCTCCCAGCAGCGGCCACCGCGTCGCCGACCCGGCCCAGGACGGCAGCGCCGCCCGCCTCGCCGGGCTCGCCGGCCATTTCGACGCTCGCGACACGGACGCCGGCCGCGGCCCGGCTCATGGACGCGGCATCGGCCATCAGGTCACGCTCGGGGTCGTGCACCGCGAGCGCGGCAAGCACGCCGATCGCGCTCCTCGCCTCGATCACCGGCCAGCCTGGCGGCCACAGGCTGGTCAGCGGCTGGCTCTGCCGGTGATCGGCGCTCGCGATGAGGAGGATTCGCGGCCCGGGCAGCCTGGCCAGCGAGGCAAGCTCACCGGCGAGCAGTTCCGGGTCGGCTGGCACCACCGTCGCGCCGCCATCGCGCAGCAGTCGCACCAGCCCCGCTCCCTCGGCCACGGCGACGAGCTGACCCACAGCCGACCCGACGCGGTGTGCAGGCCCATCAGCCACGCGCGGCCCGTTCAGGAACGTCACCGTTATCTTGCTCAAGTTGCCTGCGGCGAGCCCGGCCTCAATAGCCGCCCCCGCGTCCGCCACGTGTACGTGCACGTGCCACTGGTGGCCGCCCCCTGAGACGACCAGCGAGTCACCGAGCCGGTCGAGCTGATCCCGCAGTCCGGCGACCGCGGGCTCGTCGGCCTCGATCAGGAAGGTCGCCTCGTACGCGCACTGCCCGGCCGCGAACTCATTCGCCGCGAGCTCGGCAGGCGCCGGGCGGCCCGGCGCGGGAGCGGGGACCAGGTAGCCGCCTGGCGCCGTCCCGCTGATCGCCGCGCTCAGCGCGTCGAGCACGATGCACAGGCCCGCCCCGCCTGCATCCACGACGCCTGCCGCCGCCAGCGCCGTGATCTGCTGCTCGGTACCTGACAGGGCCTGCCAGGCAGCGACGGCCGCGGCCCGCCCCACCTCGGCCAGGCCAGATTCCCGGGCCGCGGCCAGCGCCGCCGCCTCGGCTACCGTCAGCACCGTTCCTTCGAGTGGCCACCGCACGGCCGCTCGCGCTGCCGCTGCCCCGTGCCCGAGACCCCGCGCCACCACCGCTCCGTCGCAGGGGACGGCTGGGCCGCAGGTATCGGCGAGGCCGCGGAGCAGCTGGCTGACGATGATGCCGGAGTTCCCGCAGGCGCCACGCAGCGCGCCGGAGGCCGCCGCCTGCCAGATCTCCGCCTGGGTCGCGCGCGGTGACAGCCCGGCGATGGCCGCCTCTGCCTGGGCTAGCGTCACGTGCAGGTTAGTGCCGGTGTCCGCGTCCGGGACCGGAAAGACGTTCAGCCTGTCGATCGCCGACCGCGCCGCCTCGAGCGCGTGGACGGCGAGCGAGAACCAGCGCCTGACCACCTCGCCGTCCATGACGTCGGGGCTGCCGGTGACACCAGGCGCCGCCATAAACCGCAGGCTACTTGCCCAGTCCGTCATCCGCCCGGCGCACGCGGCGCCGCCCGCGTCGCGCGGTGCCGCTCAGATCGGATATCCTTGCTCGACCGGTCGGGTCTGGTCATCTCGGCGTACCCGCCGGAGTGATCAGACCAGCACTGACCGCCTGACTATCCAGGAGCGATCCCGTGGCTTCCGTCTGCGACGTGTGCGGCAAGGGGCCGGGCTTCGGCAACAGCGTGTCGCACTCGCACCGCCGCACCCCGCGCCGCTGGAACCCCAACATTCAGCGCATCCGCGCGATGGTCGGTAAGACGCCGCGGCGGCTGAACGTCTGCACCTCCTGCATCAAGGCCGGCAAGGTCACCCGCTAACGCCGCCACCGAGGCTAAGCGCCCCTAATCGTAGCTTCCTCCCTGATCGTGGAGTCCTGTCCGCGGGTATCCGCGGAGCGCATTCGGTGATCATGGGAGCCGCACCGCGGGTCCAAGCGCCAGTTGGGAACCCCAACCGGGGTCCTAGCGCCAGTTGGGGGCCCCAACAGGGGTTCCAAGCGGCCGGGCGGGCCGTCGCCTCAGGCCGCAAAGGTCACCCGCGGCGTCGGTGGAAGGTTCGCCACCGCCAGCGGTGGCGAAAGCGCCACCCATGCCCCCTGCGAGGCACGCGAATCGCCCGGAGCCCACCGGCCCCAGTTCGTGAGCGCGGAGACCCGCGGCCACGCGCCTCAGGCCAGCGGCGTGCAACATCCATCGCCCCCGCGACCAGCGAAAACGGCGGCCCCGCCGCCCCCGCGACCAGCGAAAACGGCGGCCCCGCCGCCAGTGAGTCGGCACCACGTGCGGTGATATCACGCGACTGGCGACTCATCACGATCGGAAATGCTCCCAGCCGCCACTCGCCTCCGCCGTCCCGGCCGTCCACGGACTGCCGTCGATCACGACGCCGCCGCCATCCGTCACCTCGCCGATCACCGCCCAGCGCTCGGGCAGGACGACCGCGCGCCGGAAAGTGGCCGCCAGCGCGTGATCGTCGCCGCCGGAGGCAGGCCAGTCCCGCCAGCCCGTGCGCCCCAGCGCCTCGGCCGCTGCCCGCAGCGAGGTCACCGGGCAGAGCGGCTCGGCCGCCAGCCGCCGCGACGCGACCTCCATGCGCACGCCGCTTGCTGCGGCGAGGTGACCGAGGTCGGCCACGAGGCCGTCGCTGACATCGATCATCGAAGTGGCGCCGAGCGCGGCAGCCTGGGCCCCGGCGGGGTACGGCGGCTTCGGCCGACGGTGCGCACCGATCAGCTCGGCGCGCACGTCGGCGGGCAGCGGGCCTGCCGACGGGCCCGCGGCGAGGAGCGCGAGCCCCGCCGCCGCAGCCCCGAGCGAGCCTGCCACCGCAATGACGTCTCCCGGCCTGGCGCCGCTCCTGGTGACCGGGTCGCGCCCGGCCAGGTCGCCGAGCGCCGTGGCGGACACCATGATCGCCTGCGCGTAGCTGGTGTCGCCGCCAGCCACGGCGGCTCCCGCTGTCGCGCACTCCTCGGCGATTCCGCGGGCCAGGTCGAGCACCCAGTCCACGCTCGTCTCGCCGGGGCCCGCGAAGCACACGAGCAGCGCCGTGGGCAGCGCGCCCATGGCGGCAATATCAGCCAGGTTCCGTGCCGCCGCCTTATGGCCGATGTCGCGCGCTGCCGACCATTCTCGCCGAAAATGCGTTCCCTCAATCAGCATGTCGGACGTGGCGACCACGCGGCCATCGGGCGCGCGAACGACCGCCGCGTCGTCGCCGATGCCGAGGATCAGGCTGAAAGCGGCGCCCTGGCCAGGCTGCGTGCTGCCCGCAGCCCCCGTGGCCAGCACCTCGCCGATGGCCTTGATCAGGCCGAACTCGCCGAGTTCCGCAATGGTAATGACGCCCTCCCCTAGCCGCCCGCGCCGACCTCGCCTACGGTAGCGTGGGCCTTCACGATGACCACCGGAGGTCGATACCGGAGGGCGACATGGTCCAGGCATACATCCTCGTGCAGACCGAAGTCGGAAAGGCAGCCGACGTCGCGATCGCAATCGCGCTCATCTCCGGAGTAACCCAGGCCGACGACGTCACCGGGCCATATGACGTGATCGTGCGTGCCGAGGCGGAGAACGTCGACGACCTGGGTCGGCTGGTCGTGGCCCAGATCCAGGCCGTCCCCGGTATCACCAGGACTTTGACCTGCCCGATCGTGCACATCTAAGCGGGAGCGCCGTCCCGGTCCGAGCGCACGCTCGCGATCAGGGCTAAGGATCAGATGCGCTGACCGGATGGTGCGGGCTCGCTAGCCCCAGTGCCGCTCCGATGGCCGCTGAGCGGCGTCCAAGCCCGATCTCCGCGGCTCTGCGCAGGTGGTCAAGGGTGTCTACGTCTCTGCGCAGCCCGACAATGCCAGGCAGGTTGAGCTCGACAGCGCCAGCTCGCAGGTGCCGTTCGCGCGAGCGCGGCCCGAAGCTGGGACGGAACGCGGCGCCCGG
>Ga0066903_100004867_pt1 | contig 11482 bp, 9 predicted proteins | sample PanSoiMetaGPlot1_FD_67491 | JGI IMG/M metagenome (GOLD analysis project Ga0066903, IMG submission 67491) | Tropical forest soil microbial communities from Panama analyzed to predict greenhouse gas emissions - Panama Soil - Plot 1 (version 2) | ecosystem: Environmental > Terrestrial > Soil >...
GATTCCTTCGAGCACATGCCGCCGGTCGCCATCCGTATGCCGAACGGCGCGCTCGGCTCGCTCGCCGCGAACGTGGATTCACACCACCAGGTCGCAATTGCCGATCTGATTCTCGCCCGAACGGCAGTCCGCAGCACGGTCGAGCGGCTCGTCAGTCAGTATGCCCCCGATCTGGTCGGCCTGTCGGTCATGACGTTTCAACGTGCGACCGCGCTGCAGGTCGCCAGGCTCGTGAAGATGGTGAAGCCATCTGCGCAGATCGTTGTGGGCGGCTACGACCCAAGCCTGGCGCCTGACGCGTACGAACCCTCTCTCGATATCGACTTCGTCGTCCGAGGAGAAGGCGAGCAGACGCTCGCGGAGCTCCTGCGCGTGATCGAAGGTGCCACCACGCCGTCAGCAATCCGCAATCCGCAATCCGCAACCCGCAATATCCTGGGGCTTTCCTACCGCGACGGCGCGCGCTTCGTCCACAACGCCCCGCGGCCGGTGATGCCCCTTGCCACGGAAACGCTTCGGCTGCCCAACCGAGGCGCCCGTGTGCTCGACGGCTATACGCTGCTCGGGCGGCAGATCGACGTCGTCGAGACGTCGCGCGGCTGCACGTTCGATTGCAGCTTCTGCTCCATCATCGAGATGCGCGGGCGCAATTTCCATCCGTTCCCGATCGATCGTGTGATCGCGGACATCGCCGATGCGCACGGGCGTGGAGCGCGCGCCATCTTTCTCGTCGACGACAACATCACTCTGGATGTGCGCCGGTTCGAGGCGTTGTGTCACGCGCTCATCGACGCGAACTTCAGCGATATGGAGTATTTCGTCCAGGCGATGACGGCGCCGCTCGCGCAGCACGGCGCGACGCTGGCGCCGGTCATGCGGCGCGCCGGATTCCGATACGTGTTCCTCGGCATCGAGAACGTCCTCGACGACGACTTGACGTTCCTGCGCGCCCGCGCTAAGAACGCGCGCCGCGAGCGCGGACGAACGATCGGCAACGCCAGCATCGAGGCGATCGGCCACCTCCGCCGGAACGGCATGTACGTGGTCGGCGGTCTCATCGTCGGCAACCCGGACGATACCCGCGAGTCGATCGAGGCGAACCTCGAGTTCGCACGACGCTACGTCGATTGGCCGTACATCCAGCATCCGACGCCGTATCCCCGAACGCCGATGACGGGCGAGTTCCGAAGCCGCGGCCTGATCGTCGACGAGAACGTCACGCACTATGACGGGACGACGGCGGTTGTCCGTACGGCCTCCGTGTCCGCCGAGGACGCCGAGTTCATGCGCTGGAAGGCGGAGCGCTGGATGAAGCTGCGGCATTTCCCCACGGCGTGCGTGCGCAGCCCCGCCTTTGTCGCCCGTCACGGCCTGCAGATGCTCGCCCACACGTTCGCGGGGAGCAGTTGGCGGTATTTTCTCGGGCTGGAAGACGAGCGCGAGGTGTTCCGCCGATTCCGCGACCTGCGCCGGCGCGAGCGCGCCAGCTGCCTGCCGTTCGGCCCCGACGAGGCTGGGACGTTGCCGAGCGGCCAGGCCGCCTGACTGTCAAAGGTCGTTCCGAACTCCCTCGCACGAACTCTCGTCTCTTTCCGAGATGATCTCCCTCGGAGGCGGCGGACCCCTTTTTGACAACCGGTGTCCAACCGCTCAACAGGAGCGAGCGCCCGGGTCTCGCCACAACTCGAACCCGCCGTGCTCGGGCACGTCCTGGTCGTCCCCGGCTGTCTCGTCATGTTGACGGAGAAGCCATGAACCTGCTGCAGGACGTCCGGTACGCGGTTCGGCTCCTCTTCAAGGACAAGTGGTTCACGCTTGTCGCAGTCGTCGCGCTGGCGCTCGGGTTGGGCGCGAACAACGCGGTTTTCACGCTTGTCAACGCCGTGCTTATTCGCGGGCTGCCGTTCGACGACCCCGATCGCATCCTCGCCATCGGCTCGACCGATGCGCGCGGACGCCCTCTTGGCGTGTCGCGGCTGGATTTCGATGACTTCCGCGGCGGATCGCGGGCGTTTTCAGGCCTGGCGATCTATCTCGGCACGACCATCAACCTCAGCGAAGAAGGGCGCGCGCCAGAGCAGTACCAAGGCTCGTACGGCTCTGCCAACATGTTCCAGCTGATCGGCCAGCGTCCGCTCATCGGGCGCGACTTCAGCGCCGACGACGACAAGGCCGGGGCGGAGCCGGTGGTGATCATCACCGACGGCCTCTGGAAGAACCGGTACGGGGGGGACCGAACCGTGGTCGGCAGAACCGTCAAGGTCAACAGCGTCCCCAGCACGATCATCGGCATCATGCCGCCCGACATGAAGTTCCCGGTGAACAACGACCTCTGGATGCCACTTTCGCAGCTGCCGCCCGAGCTGCGCGACTCGAAGCGCGGCGTGCGGAGCTTTCAGGTTCTGGGACGGCTCGCGCCTAGCGTCACGATTGCGCAAGCACGGTCCGAGATCGAGACGATCGGCTCGCGGCTGAGGCACGATTTCCCCGAGACCAACAAGGACATCCGGCCGACGGTGATGACGTTCAACGAGCGGCAGTCGGGACCACAGATAAAGTTGATCTTTCTGTCGCTGATGGGCGCCGTTGGCTTCGTTCTCCTGATCGCGTGCGCGAACGTCGCGAACCTGCTGCTCGCGCGATCCGCGCAGCGCTCGCGAGAGATCGGGGTCCGCGTGTCGCTCGGCGCCAGCCGGTGGCGGATCGTTCGCCAGCTGCTCGTTGAAAGCCTCATCCTCGCTCTGATCGCCGGCGCGCTCGGATTTGTCTTGTCCGTCTTCGGCGTACGTCTCTTCGACACGATTACCGCCGATGTCGGCAAGCCGTATTGGATGAAGTTCACGATGGACCGCACGGTTGTCGCGTTTCTCGCGGTCGTGTGCGTCGCCACCGGCATCGTCTTCGGCCTCGCGCCGGCGCTGCATGTCTCGAAAACCGATGTCAACGAAGTGTTGAAGGAGGCGGGCGGCCGCACCGGAGGCGGAGGAACGCGCGCGCGCCGCTGGACGAGCGCGCTCATCATCGTCGAGGTCGTCCTGACGCTGGTGCTCCTCGCCGGCGCAGGTTTCATGATGCGCAGCTTCACGGCGCTCTACAGGATGGACCTCGGGTTCGAGACATCGCGTCTGTTGACCATGAATCTCTACCTGCCGCTGACAAAATACCCGCAACAGGAGCCTCGCACGGCGCTCTTCCGACGCATCGAAGATCGCTTACGCGGCGTGAGCGCGATCCAGGGCGGCGCACTGACATCGAACGCGCCGTTGTTTGGTGGATTCGTACGACAACTGGAGTTGGACGGCCGTCCGATTGCGGCCGGCGATCATCCGCCGGAAGTAACGATGGTGAGCGTCAGCGCGGGCTACTTCAGCACGCTCGGACTGCGGGTCATCCGCGGCCGCGGCTTCAACGACATCGACGGACTGCCTGGTCATGAGAGCGCGCTCGTCAATCAGCGGTTCGCCGCGATGCATTTTCCAGGCGAGAATCCAATCGGCCGCCATATCCGTCTGCTCGATAACGCCCCCGGCCCGCAGCCGTCGCCGCCCGTTGCGGCGTCGATCGTTGGCATCGTCCCGACCGTCCGGCAGCGCAACTTTCAGGAGCCCGACGCGGATCCGGTCGTCTACCTGCCGTACCGCGCGGATCCTCAACGATTCATGCTCCTCGTGGTCCGGACCCAGGCGGACCCCGGAACCGTGACCCCGCTCATCCGCGAGGAGATGCGCGCCATTGAACCGGACGTCCCACTGTTCCGAATCCAGACGATGGATCAGCTGCTCGCGCTCCAGCGGTGGCCGTTCCGCGTGTTCGGCACGATGTTCGCTATCTTCGCGGCCATCGCCCTCGTGTTGTCCGCGATTGGGCTCTACGCGGTCACTGCCTACTCAGTGACACAGCGAACGTCCGAGATCGGCGTCCGGATGGCGCTCGGCGCGCGGCCGCCACAGGTGATGTGGCTGCTGTTGAGGCGGGGACTCATGCAGCTGGCCGTGGGGTTGCCGATCGGCATCGCGGGCGCATTCGGCGTCGGCCGGCTCCTCCAGATCCTGCTCGTGCAGACGAGCGCCCGTGATCCGCTGACCATTGGATCGATCGCCGCGCTCATGACGACGGTTTCGGTGGCCGCCTGTCTCTGGCCGGCACGCCGCGCAACGCAACTGGACCCGCTGAAGGCGCTGCGATACGAATAGGCTGAGTAGACCGCGTGAGTCAGGCGCGGCGATCAGCCGACGAGCTTCATTTTCTTCATCTCGCCCGCTGCCGCCGCGACGAGATCCTTGACGAACGACTGAAGCTGCTTCGGATTCTTCGTCTCGCTGGTCGCGGCCCAGAGGAGTTTATCGCGCGGCACGCTGAAGATCAGCGTCTCGACGACAACCGTCGTCGTTTCGCGTGTTGAACCCGGGACGTACAAACCCTCCCAGCTGTACGCGTAGTAACCCCAGAACGACTGGTAGTACGACGTCGACCAGATCTCTGGAGTGTAGGTTCGTTCCCTGTCGTAACGCACTGGCCGGATCGCGACGACTCCTTCGACACCCGCTCGTTCGTACCAGCCTTTCGCCTTTTCCGGGCTCTTGAGCTCCTCTCGCGGCACGATGCGATAGGTCGCGACCCCACTGACCCCGCGATCGGTCAATTCCCGATTCAGCGCCTCTTCACCCGACATCTCCAAGGATTGATCGTCGGTAATGACGAGCGCCGCCACTTTCCTGCCGGCGAAGTTCAGCTGCGAGACATCGGGCGCTTTCCAGACCGCGAGGAACTTCGGAGCCGCCGTGACAACGGCGGCACCAATCAGGAGCAGGAGAACACAGCTGAGTCGACACATCTTGACCAACATAGACGCGAGTGAGACAGGGTAGCATGTCACCATGACGCTGGACACGGTCCGCCAGTTCTGCCTGGCGCTCCCGGGCACGACTGAAGACATCAAGTGGGGGCAGGACCTGGCGTTCTGTATCGGCGGGAAGATGTTCTGCGTCGCGAACACCGAGCCGCCGCATCAGCTGTCGTTCAAATGCACGCCCGAGACCTTCGGCGAGCTGATCGAGCGGACGGGCATCCGGCCGGCTCCCTACCTCGCGCGGGCGATGTGGGTCCAGGAAGAGCAGTTGGGCGAAGCGCTGGCCTGTCAGGAACTCGAGCGGCTGATCCGGCAGGCGTACGAGCTGGTGCGCGCCAAGCTGCCGAAACGGAAGGCCATGACGACGTCGCGAAGGCCGAACGCGCGTGTTAGCGGCGCCCGGCGATCTCGAGCCGCCCCTGCACGAGCGCGCCGTCGTCGACGCTGACGGCGGGTGCCGAAAGATCGCCTTCGAACGTCGCCGTCTTACTGACGACGATCCGGCCATCCGCCAGCAGCTTGCCGTTGACGCTCCCGCCAATCACGATCGTGTGGGCGACGATATCGGCCGCGATGTGCCCTGAGTCGGTCACGACCACCTGATGGCCGGTGACATCAATCGAGCCGCTGACATGGCCCGCGATCGTCAGCGGTTCCTGAGCGAAGACCTGGCCCTTGATGCGGATTGACGGGCCGATTTGCGCAACGCTATCCATAGGCGCCCCCTGAGTTAGCTGTTCTGAGGCGCTGAGGCAAAGGGCGTTCCCGGCTGAGGTAGTGAAATCCGCGGCAAACCTGCATTTGCGGCGGGCGCGCAGGCACAAATAGAGTGGTCCAATTACGGCCTCGTAATGCTGCTGGCGTTCGGAGGCGAGCCCGGCCCCCGGCGGGCCGGACTCCAACGGCGACTCTAACAGCCCGGTTCAGGTCGTCCGCCAAACCGGCGAGGGACGGCCTCTCCAGTACCAGACAATCAGATCGACGGTCGGCGGGGTACCGCCAAGCTCACGCAACCGCGTCGCGTTCTGGCCGCGGTGATGCTGGCTGTGCATGGTCATTTGCGTAAGCGCTTCGGCGACGCTCAGCGTCAGCGGCGGATCCTTGAACCAGGAGATCTCGACCCGCCGGTCAGCGGCGGCGTCGGACTCGAGAAAACGGCGCGCCGTGTCGTGGCTTTCGCGCGCGTAGGTTCGGAGCGCCTCGAACGACGCGAAGTCATCAGGCCTGGTGCTCGAGAACGGCGCCGCGCGATCGCCCACCGTCCACACGAACGCCCGCTGGACCTCATGAATGTGGTGCAACCGGTCGTGGATGACCTTGTCGTCGCGCGCCGGTGCATAACCGCCAATCGCGGTCCAGAGCTCGGCATCCGCCCAGAACTGGTGCCCCAGGAGATCACGCAGCAGCGTATTCATCCCCTCGCATTCCTCTGTTGCGCGCCTCGTGCGCCCGGCGCTGGATCCGCGCGAGCCTCTGTGCTAGTCTCGATGGTCACGCCCATGTTCCCCGCCTTCTAGATTCCCAGCCGCGCTCGTTGCCGCGTCTTGGGGCGCGCGGACAACCGCGCACGATTTCCCTTCGACGTCTGCCGCCGGACGTGGCGCCGTCTTCAGTCCCGAAGCTCGCGAGGAGTTCTTCAACATGAGCGACACGGCGATTCGTGTCGAGAATCTCGTCAAAGTCTACCGCCCCCGCGGGACGGCTGAAATACGTGCCGTCGACGATCTCAGCTTCACCGTGGAACGTGGCTCGATCTTCGGTCTCCTGGGCCCGAACGGCGCCGGCAAGACCACGACCTTGCGCGTGCTCACGACGCTCGTGCGTCCGACGTCTGGGTTCGCTGAGGTGCTTGGCCACGATGTCGTCCGCGCCCCGCTCGAAGTCCGAAAGCGGATCGGCGTCGTCGTTCAGGAGCACGCGGCGGAGCTTCTGCTGAGCGTCCGCGCCAATCTTCTCACGTTCGCGCGTTTCCATGGCCAAGCTGGCGCGGCGGTGCGGAAACGGGCCGGCGACGTGATGGATCAGTTCGGCCTGGCGGAAGTCGCCGAGCGCAAAGTGCAGGACCTGAGCGGCGGCGTCCGGCGTCGAGTCCAGGTCGCCAAGATGTTCATGGTCGACGTGCCGGTCGTGTTTCTCGACGAGTTCTCGTCCGGCATGGATCCGATTCTCAAGCGCGCGGTCATGGACCTCCTTCGCGCTCAGGCGATCGGCGGACGCACCATCGTCCTGACGACTCAAATTCTGACGGAGGCAGAGGAGCTCTGCGACGACATCCTCATCATCAACCGCGGCCGGCAGGTCGCGCGCGGAAACATCAACGCGCTCAAGCTGTTGACCGAGCGTTTGTACGACGTGACGCTCAGCTTCGATCGAGTGCCCGACGCCCTTTCGACGGTCCTGGCCGCCTATCAGGCCACGGCAGTCACCGTGGATCACAACACCGTGCAGCTCCGGCTCAAGGAGGATGAATCCCGAGTCCTCGAGCTCGTATCTGTGCTGGCCAAGAACGGGCGGGTCTTGCGCGTCGAAATCAGCGGCGGGAGCCTCGAGGACGTCTTCGTGGAGCTCACGCAGAAAGGCGAGGCGGCGACATGAGCCCACGTGCAATGACGGCCGTGATCGTTCGGGAAGGCAGAATCCGGGCGACGAACTCCACGTTCATCTTCTGGGACCTGCTGTATCCGCTCGGCTATTTGATGGTCTTCGGCCTCGGCGTCAATGCGTCGATGGGGTTCACCAGCGGGCTGGCGGGAATCGACTATAACGCGTTCTTTCTCGCCGGCGTGTTGGGTATGGCGAGCTTCGGCATCGCATCGAACACGTCCTGGTCGTTCTTCCTCGATCGCGACAACGGCATCTTCTACGAGATGCTCACGTATCCGCTCAGCCGGTCGGAATATCTGATTGGAAAAGTGCTGTTCAACGTCTTCGTAGGGCTCGTTCAGACGCTTCTGACAGTCGTGTTGTCGGCCATGCTGTTGAAGGTGCCCGTGCGGGCGCAGGGCATGCCGTTGCTCATAGGTGCCACGGTCATCGGCACGTCCGGGTGGTTTTTCTTTTACGCGATATTCGCGCTGCGCATCCGGCGGAACGATGCGTTCAACACCGTCACGTCCGTCTTCTATTTCTTCTTTCTCTTCGCGAGCTCGATGTTCTATCCGCTCGAGCCGCTGCCGGCGGTCTTCAGGCTCGTCGCTCGTCTCAATCCCATTACATGGCACGTGGACGTCCTCCGATATGCGACGATCGGTGCGGGCAGCCCGGCGCTCGTCGCACTGGAAGCCGTGCTGTTTGTTGCCTTCACGGCCGCGGCGTTCGCCGGGGCAATGGTCGCGTTGGACCGGCAGGGGTAATGGGGCGGTTTTCCGGCCGGGCTATTTCGGTAAGATGGTCCCAGGAGGTCTTCCATGAGTGCGCCGAAGCGTCTCCTCCGGAGGTCGGCGGCAGGCCGTATCGGCGGCGTGTGCGCAGGAATCGCCGAATATCTCGATACCGATGTTGCCCTGGTTCGCCTTGCGTGGGTCGTGCTGTCCATTGTGCCCGGGGCCTTCATCGGCGGCGCGCTCGTCTACCTCGCCGCCTGGCTCCTCATTCCTGACTCGCCCGAACCCGTGACAACGGACGGCCGCGCGCGTCGGCTCCATCGCTCGGTCAGCGATCGCAAGATTGCCGGCGTCTGCGGCGGCCTCGCCGAGTATTTCGCCGTGGACCCGACTCTGGTGCGGCTCGTGTGGGCGATTGCCACGATTGTGCCCGGCGCGATCGTGTTCGGTATCCTGGCCTATCTGGTGGCGTGGTTCATCATGCCGGAGAGTCCGGTTCCGGGTGTAGTCACCACAACCTCGGCGGCGTGACCAAGTGACGCCTTTCCTGCAGGACTTGGCGCACGGACTCCGCTTGATGAGGCGGGCGCCCGGCTTTACTGCGGCGGCGGTCATCACGTTGGGCCTCGGGATCGGCGCCAACGTCGCGACATTCAGCATTGTAAACGTCTTATCGTTGGCGCCGCTGTCCTACAAAGATCCCGAGCGCGTGGCCTTAGTCCTCGGCACAACCGCGAGCCGTGACCAGCCCACGTGGAACCTCCTGCTGGCCGACGCCGTCGACTTGCGCCAACAGATGCAGTCCTTCGACGGGGTTGGCGCGTACGCATACTGGAGCGCCAACCTCACGGGTGCCGAGCTGCCCGAGCGCGTCCAGGCGTATCGGGTCACGGCAAACGCGTTTGCGCTGCTTGGCGTGGACGCTGCGATCGGCCGCGCCATCGACGCCGTGGATGGCCGCCCCGAGACGCCGGATGTCGTCGTCCTCAGCTACGGCCTGTGGGAGCGCCGGTTTGGCGCGAATCCCGCGGTCGTGGGCCAGACGGTCACGCTCGACGGCCGTGCGCACCAGGTCATCGGCGTCATGCCTCGTCAATTCGAGTTTCCGGTCTTCAATTTCAAAGGCGAAGCGTGGACCGCGCTGAAAAACACCTCGGAAGGCGTGGCCAACCGCTCCGCATCGCCGTCGATTGTCGCGATCGCCAGACTCAAGAAAGGCGTGAGTTACACGGCCGCGCAGAGTGAGCTGAATACGGTGATGCGCCGGCTCGAGTCGGACTACCCCCAGACCAATCGGGGAATCGGTGCGCGCGTCGTGGAGATGCGACGACTGGGCGAAATGTTCCAACCTGCGCCAATCTCTCTGATCGCTCTCTGCGCGGTCATTACCGTCCTGTTGCTCGCGTGCACGAACGTCGCCAACCTGCTGCTGTCGCGCGCCGCTGGACGCGAGCGCGAGCTGGCCGTGCGGGCGTCGCTCGGCGCCGGCCGCGGGCGGCTCGTTCGACAGCTGTTGACCGAGAGCGCGCTGCTTGCCGCCGCTGGGACGGCGCTCGGGCTTGCCGTCGCGTTCTGGGCGCTGAGAGCGCTACGGACCTCTCTGCCCGAGCTGCTCGTCGTCACCCAGCCGAACGTGCTGGAGCTCGGCCTCGATCGCCTGACGCTCGCGTTCACCGCGGTTGTGGCTCTCGTGAGCGCGCTCGTGTTCGGGGGGATTCCAGCGCTCAAGACCGCACGGGCGGATTTGCACACGTCGTTGAAGAGCGGCGGGCACGGCACGACCGGTCCCCCTCATCAGCGACTTCGCGCGGGGCTGATGATCGCGGAGGTTGCGCTCTCGCTCGTGCTCCTGGTGGCTTCGGGTCTGCTGGTTCGGACGTTCGGGCGGCTGCGCGATGTGGCGGTCGGGTTCTCCTCAGATCACGTTCTGACCATGACGATGACGCTCCCCAACTACCGATACGCTGACGACGTGGCGCGGCGTCGGTTCTTCGAACAGACGGCCGAAGAGGTTGCGCACGTGCCTGGCGTCAGAGCGGCCGGTTTTGTCAATGCGCTCCCATTCAGCACATACAATGCTGTCACGCGCTACATCGTGGAGGCCGCGCCCATTTCAGAAGAGGGACGCGAACCGGCCGCGGACTATCGAGTCGTCACCGACCGCTATTTCAATGCGCTGGAGATTCCGCTCGTCGCCGGCCGCACGTTCGACAGTCGCGATCGCGAGGCCACCGGAAAGGTTGCCATTGTGAACCGGACGCTCGAGCGACGCGCATTCGCTGATCGCTCGGCTGTCGGACAGCGGATTCGACTCGGAGGAATGTCTTCCACAGCGCCGTGGCTGACGATCGTCGGCGTCATTGGAGACGTTCGACACTCGCAAATCACCGGTGCGCCGCAGGCCGAAGTCTACGTTCCGCAGCGGCAGGCGCCGGCCACGACGATGATGCTCGCGGCGGCGACAGTCGGCAATCCTTACGACCTTGTTGATCCGGTTCGGCGCGCGATCGCCACCATCGATCCGACGCAGCCTGTGTACCACGTCAAAACACTCCGGCAGCTGCTTGACGACGCGATGCTGACTCAGGCGTCGGCGATGCAGATGATGACGGTGTTTGGAACGCTGGCATTTGTCCTGGCAGTTGTAGGCATCTTCGGCGTCGTCTCGTACGGTGTCAGTCAGCAGATGCGCGAATTCGGCGTTCGTCTCGCGCTGGGCGCCTCACCCTCGGACGTCGTTGGGCTCGTCCTGCGGCGTGGAATGACGCTCGTCCTTGCCGGCATGGCCATTGGGGTCGCCGGAGCTTTGGCGCTCGGCGATCTGATGGCCGGCCTCCTGTACGGCGTTTCTCCCAGAGACCTTCCCACTCTTGCCGCTTCGCTCGGGCTGATGTTCCTGGCCGCCGTGATTGCCTGCTACGTGCCGGCGCGTCGCGCCATGCGGGTGGATCCGATGGCCATCCTTCGCATGGATTGAGGCCGGGAACGATCCGCAGGTCTTCCGGCGGAAGGCAGCGACCTACTCTCCAACACAGCCTTTCCCACGCAGTGGCTGTGATTACAGCTCGCGGCCCTCGGCCGCTCGCGGGCGGTCCCCGCCGATGGCCGAGCATGGGAAACTGTGGGGGCTGAGGTCGCCCGAGGTGTAAAGACGAAGGGCCGAGATGACTGGCGCACCTCGGCCCTCGCGGTATTACTGCCGGCAGCGACCTACTCTCCCACACAGTTTCCCATGCAGTACCATCGGCGGTATCAGGCTTAACTTCCGTGTTCGGAATGGGAACGGGTGTGACCCTGATCCTATGACCAC
>Ga0066903_100004869_pt1 | contig 11480 bp, 10 predicted proteins | sample PanSoiMetaGPlot1_FD_67491 | JGI IMG/M metagenome (GOLD analysis project Ga0066903, IMG submission 67491) | Tropical forest soil microbial communities from Panama analyzed to predict greenhouse gas emissions - Panama Soil - Plot 1 (version 2) | ecosystem: Environmental > Terrestrial > Soil >...
CGGTCCGATCCGATCGATGTGCTGGTTCAACTCGCGCTCGCCGTCCACCTGCCGCTGACGTCGCGACTCTTCGAACGCGCGCTGCGGGCCGTCGCGAACCTGACCGTGGCGCGCGAAACAGCGCTCGCGATTGCGGCATTCGGCTACTCGATCCTCATGGGTTCCGAGGGACTCGCGCTGCGCGCCCGGAAAAGCTGGGCGCGATGGTTCACGATCGGCGCCACGTGCTCGCTTGTCCCTGTCGAGATCTACGAGATCGCCCGCGAGCCGCGGCCAGGGCGCATCCTGGTTCTGCTGGCCAACCTTGCGGTCGTAGCGTATCTCGTCGCGAAAAAAGAACTGTTCGAACAGGAGAACCATGGAATTTGAGGATATGAGGATGTGAGGATTTGAGAATTTCATTTGAGAATCTTGATTTGAGAATCTGAACCCGATCGCGCGACAGCGGCATCCGGGTGTTCAGATCCTCAGATAAATCCTCATATCCTCATATCCTCAAATTTCAAGGTTTCTGACCTCCCCTGAGGACACACCACGCCAGAGCTGCGCGGCAAATCCTTGCGGAATCAATACGTTCTCGTCTCGTCGCTCGCGGCACGCTGCTTGGACCGTCCCTCGACAGGTTTGTCAAGGAGGGACGCCATGAGACTTCGTCACATGCTTCCAATTGCAGGCGTTATGACGATGCTGGCCGCGCAGGCGTTCGCGGAACCGCTCACGCTGACGTGCGCGCCGGCGCAGCGCGCCGTGATCCGCGAGACGCTGGTCCGTGGCGAACCGGTCACGCGCGCTACGTGCGTCGACACGGAGGTCGGCCATCAGGCAGTCCGCCCGGTCCGCTATCACGTGCGGCCGCGTCGTTCGTGGGGCAAGACCGCCCTGACCATCGCCGGCGGCGGCGCGACTGGCGCCGGCATCGGCGGGCTCGTCAACGGCAAGAAGGGCTCGCTCATCGGCGCGGCGTTGGGCGCAGGCGCTTCTGCGCTGTACGAAAGCGCCAAGAGACGCTAGGCGATGCTGGAATTTTAGGATTTGAGGATATGAGGATTTGAGGATTTGATTTGAGGATCTGCTGCCAGCGTCAGCGACGGCGGCTCTCAGATCCTCAGATATATCCTCAAATCCTTAAATCCTCAGATCCTCAGATTCAAGAGCTCTTCTTCGGAGCGAGTCGCAGTATCTTGCCGCCGTTGCCGTCCGTGAGCACATACAAAGCGCCGTCGGGCCCCTCGCTGACGCCGCGAATGCGCGCGTTCAGATCGGTGAGCAGGTGCTGTTCGGCAACCACGCGTTCGTCGTGAAGCACCAGGCGGATCAGCGAACGGCCGACGAGCGACGCCACGAACAGATCACCCTGCCACGCCGGAAAGAGCCGGCCCGAATAGAATCCGATGCCCGCCGGCGCGATGTCCGGCGTCCAGAAATACACCGGCTGCTCGAGGCCTTCCTGTGCGGTCTTGTCGCCGTTGATCGGCTTGCCTGAGTACTCGCGGCCGAATCCGATGACGGGAAAACCGTAGTTCTTCCCTTTCGCGACGGCGTTGATCTCGTCGCCGCCCCGCGGCCCATGCTCGCTGGTCCACAGCTTTCCGGTGCGCGGATGAATCGCGATGCCCTGGATGTCGCGAAACCCGAGCGCGTAGACTTCGGGATGCGCGCCGGCGCGATCGGCAAACGGATTGTCCTTCGGGATCGATCCATCGGCGTTGATCCGCAGCACCTTCCCCATGTCGCTGTCCAGCTGCTGCGGCTGCGGCCAGTCTACGGAGTTGATTCCTACGCCTGCCGGAATGGTTGACGTGACGAACAGCGTGCCGTCTGGCGCCTGAATCAGCCGGCCGCCCGTGCCCTCGGCATTCAGCAGTAGCCTGTGATTCTCGAGACGCGAGTCGTCGGCCGAGAGCCGCGCGCTGCCGGCGACGATCACGCCCGGGCTGCGGACCGCGTTCGCGTCGGTGCCGTCGGGCAGGACCGTGTAGGTGAGATAGATCGTCCGATTCGACGCGAACGATCGGTCGGCGCGAACCTCGAACAGCCCCTGGCCGCCGCGTACGAACATGTTGGGCGGCAGCCCGCCGACCTCGGACGACTTGCCGTCCTTGCCGACGATCTTGATGTGGCCCGCGCGCTCCCCTACCAGCATGCGGCCATCGGGCAGGAACGAGAAGCAGAACGCGCCGCTGAATCCTTCCGCGACGGTTTCAACAGCGAAGTCGGCCGACTTAGACGGATGCGGCGCACGCGTCTGGCCGAGCCATTCGGGGATCGGCGCATAGCCGTCGGGCGCGGCGCTGCCCGCGGGCGGCGCCCCGGCCGGTTGGACGGGCGGACGGGGCGCTCGCGCGACTCTCTCTTGCTGCGCCGCGTAGACGTAGACGCAAAGACTTAAGACACAAGACAAAAGACACAAGACGGAAAGACGCGTCGCTGTCATGGCGGCCGCTATGTTACTGTGCCCGGCGTGCCCGCTCCAGCCGGACGTCGGTGGCGCACATGACCCGGGTACTGCTGTTCGGTCTGCTGCTGCTCGCGCAGGCGGGTACGAGCGCGGTCCGCAACGATTTGCCGCAGCCATATCGGACGACGCGCGATTGGGGTGAACTGCCGCCGGGCATGAAGTGGGCGGCGGTCACCGCGGTCGAGGCCGCGCCCGACGGCTCGATCTACGTCGTCCACCGCTGTTTCGCCAATTCGTGCGCCGGGCGCACCGAGCCGCCGATCCTCAAATACGACGCGAACGGCAGGCTGGTGAAAACGTGGGGCGAGGGCATGTTCGTCTTTCCTCATGGCGCCACGGTCGACCGCGAGGGGCACCTGTGGGTGACCGATGCGCGCGGCGAGAACGGCAAGGGGCACCAGGTCATCGAGTTCAGCGCCGAAGGCGCGGTGCTGATGAGGCTCGGCAAGGCAGGCGTCTCAGGCTCGGAGCCAGGCCTCTTCGATCAGCCGACCGACGTCGTCGTCTCACCCTCCGGGGAGATCTTCGTCACTGACAGCCATCGCACCGGCGCAAACAACCGCGTCGTGAAGTTCGCGAAAGACGGCCGCTACCTTCAGGAGTGGGGGCGGAAGGGTTCAGCGCCAGGAGAGTTCAGCGAACCGCACACGATTGCCATCGACTCGCGCGGCCGCCTCTTCGTGGGCGATCGCGAGAACAACCGGATTCAGATTTTCGATCAGCAGGGACGGTACCTCGACGAGTGGCGCCAGTTCGGGCGGCCGAGCGGCATCTTCATCACGAGGGACGACACGATCTATGTCGCCGACTCTGAGTCGGGGCCCGACACCGGCGCGCACGAACTGACCGGCATCCGGAAAGGCATCCGCATCGGCAGCGCGCGTGATGGTCGCGTCACGGCGTTCATCGAGGACATGGAATCGACCGCGCCCGATCATTCGGGTGCGGAAGGCGTGGGCGTCGACGCGGCTGGCAACGTCTACGGCGCTGTCGTGCGGCGACAGATGCTCGAACGTCACGTGAGATTTGTAAGGCCGTAACTCCGCGAGGACCCGATGCTGATCGGTCAGATGCTCGGCGTCTACGAGGTACTCGCGAAAATTGGCGCGGGCGGGATGGGCGAGGTCTACCGCGCGCGGCGCTCCGGACTCGCGATACTCGCCTCGCGGAGGACCTTGATCGCGATCGTGCGATTCAGCTCGAGATCGCGGGCGCGATACACGTCGCCCATGCCGCCGCTGCCGATCAGAGTCTCGACCTCGTACGGACCGAGGTGTATGCCCTTTGTGAGGGCCATGACTACTTCGAGAGCACTACCAACTTACCCAATTACCAGATCACCCATTTACCAAATGAATGAGGATCTGCCTCACGATTTCGGCCGCTGCGGCCAGACCACGCCCTGATCTTTTTTGGTCACGGGCGCGAGCCCCTTGTATGCAAACTTCTGCACGCGCTGGCCGCGGTACGTCTCGGTCGTGTAGATGTTCCCCTTCGAATCGGTCGCGATGCTGTGGACGCCGTAGAACTCGCCTGGCTGACGTCCCCCTTCGCCGAAGCTGGTCAAGAGTTCCAGCGTGTCGCGCAGAATCACGTGCACCTTGTCGTTCTCGCCGTCGGCGAGATAGATGTACTTCTGCTGCGCGTCGCGTGAGAACGCAACGTCCCACGTGGAGCCCGATCCGAGTGTCTCCTTGTTGAAGAACGCTTCCTTGACGAACGTCCCGTCGGGCTTGAACACCTGGATGCGATCGTTGACGCGGTCGCACACGTACAGCAGCCGATCGACCGACAGATCCGCACAATGCACCGGGTTTCGGAACTGCTGCGCCGGCGGCGCATTCGGATCGTAGCGTCCGAGATCCACATCGTCGGGCTTGTGGCCGTACGCGCCCCAGTGCCGCTTGTACGCGCCGGTCTCGGCGTCGAACACGATGACGCGATGGTTGCCGTACCCGTCGGCCACGTACACTTCACCGGTGTCCTTGTCGACGAAGATCTTGGCGGGCAGGCGGAGGTTGGCGACGTCGTTGCTGCCCTTGCTCGAGCGCGGCTTGCCGATTTGCATCAGGAACTTGCCGTCCTGCGTGAACTTCAGCACCATGTTGTCGTTGAACGACTGGGTGCCGCCAGTCTGCCCTTCCTCGACCTGTCGGTTCTGGCCCGCGGCGGCGGTACCGCGCGCGGCGCCCGCCGAGCCGCGGCCGTTGCCGCCAATCCAGACGTTGCCCTTGTAGTCCACCGTGATGCCGTGATTCGAATCCGGCCAGTCGTAACCCTGTCCCGGCCCGCCCCAGTGGCCGATCAGGTTGCCGGCGGCATCGAACTCGAGCACTGGAGGCGCGGGCGCACAGCATTGCGCCGTGGGCGGGCTCGTCGTCGCGTGAACCTCACCGGGCTCGAGCGAGCCGGCGCGATGGATGATCCACACGTGATCCTGCGCATCGACTGATACGCCGATCGTCTGGCCGAGGATCCACTTGTTCGGCAAGGGTCGGGGCCACAACGGGTCGACCTCGAAGCGCGGCGCCTGCACGGCTGTGCTGGCTGCCTCGAGCGCGCGTCGATCGAGCAGCGACGACCCAACGCCGAGCCCCACGACCAGCGACAGCAGCGCGGCGCCGACAGAGAGTTGCTGTTTCATATGCGTCCCCGCATCGGTTCGCCGGTATCATAAAGCCATCCAGGCCATGGAAGACCATCATCTTCTCGCGCGGATTCGCTCCGAGTTCCTCGAGATGCCGGGGTTGCATCTGACGCTGCCGCAGGCGCGCCGCCTGTGGCATCTGGACGAGCACGCGTGCCGTTCGGCACTCGACGAGCTCGTACGTGCGCGCTTTCTCGTGGAGGGCTCGAACGGCAACTTCACGCGCGCAAGCGAGGGCGCGCGTCATGCGCCGCACAAGGCGCGCATGGCGAAGGCATCGCACAACGACGACTACGGGATTCGCAGCGCGCGATAGTGCGCGGCCGGCGGGTCTCGCCGTCTTCAGCCGGCGATCACGTACATGCCCCAGGCGCCGTCGCGCCGGCTGTGAAAGGCCACGCGCCGTCCGTCGGGCGCCCACGCGAACTCTTCGGCGGTCGGATCGGTGATGACGTACGTCATCGACCCGTCCGCGACGTTCAGCATCCACGCGCCCCGGCCGAAGACCTGGAAGATCACTTTCGACCCATCGGGCGAGACCGACGGCGTGCGCACGAGTCTGCCCTTCACCGGCGATTCGACGATCTCCTTACGGCCGGTGTTCAGGTTCACGAGCACGAGCGTGTCTTCGTGTGAGTAGCAGATCCGATTCCCGTCGGGAAACCACGAGGCACTCCACGTCTGACCGGAGCGGTAGCTGGTGAGCCTGTTGACCCGCCCATCGTCGAGCGACTGGATCCACAGGTTCCACACCTGAGGGTTCGACGGTTCGGCGCGGATGTATGCGAGCCGTCTGCCGTCTGGCGACCACGCCGGCACCGCGGCGTAGCCATTGCCGCTGATTCGCCGCACGTCGCCGCCGTCGCGGTTCGCGAGATAGACGCCGCGCTCGCCGTCCCGATCGGAGTCGAAGGCAATGGTGCGGCCGTCCGGGGATGGCTGAACGTGATCGTTCTGCGCACCCTCGTCCACGATGGTCATCACCTCGAAGTCGTAGCCGGGAACGGCGTTCGAGGTGGTCATGGCGCCGCGCTCGCCGCGCGCTGCGCCAGCGCGAAAGAACCGCGCTGATCCGCTGGACGCAAACGCCGGAGACAACACCGGCCGCCGCTCGGCGTCGAGCGCCGCGACGACGACGGAATCGTCGGGCGTCGCGCTCCGAATCGCGATTCTCCGCAACCGGTGCGTCCGCGCTGAGGTGCCTCGATCGCCCGATGGGGCGGCGCGCGACGCCGACGGCATCTCGACCCGCTGTGCCGCATGCGGAGCCGGACGAGTCTGCTCGAACGACACAGTCGTGCCGCGAACCTCGGTCGTGACCCAGCGCACGGTCGTGAAGCCGATGAGCGCGCACACGACCACTGCGGCGGCAATCGCGACGGTGCCCCACCACGAATCGCCTTGTAGCGGCGGTGGTGCCGGCAGCGGCGAAGCTGTCGCGATCGCGACCGGCGGCCTCAGATCCGGTACTGCCCGCCGGACCAGCTGACCGACGACCACCCGGTGATCACCCCGCTCGAACCGCTGAAGTGCCGAGCCGAGCTCGTCGATCGAGTCGAACGGCCGCGCATCCACTTCGTGGAGGCCTCGAGCGATGGCGTAACGCAGGCCGCCAGGCACGCCGACACGCTCCGGCGGCAGCAGCGCCTGGAGAAAGATCGCTATTTCGTAGACGCCGGGCGCCGCGTCGCAACCGACGCACTCGGCGGTTCCGTCCGCAGACAAGCGGACATTGCCCGGCGCGGGCGCGGCGGCGCCCTGCTGCATCAGTTGCTGGGTGATGGCGACCACTTCGTGCGGCTCGAAACGGACGCCCCGTTCGAGGGCCTCGGCGAGGAGGATTCTGGCCATGGACGCCCCCGCCACTGCGAGGGGCCTGCCATCGCTTTTCGAGACTTTGCGCGATCTTTTGTGGTCGGGGTGTCTCCAGATGCAATAGCCTGCGCCGCTTTTACACGATCGCAACGAGCCTCTCGCGTTGCCGAGCTGGCCACGCGTCCTCCGGGCGCGGCGCGGGACATGTAGGTCCGCCAGGCCGCATCCGAAGGGACCGTCCGAACCGAAGGGCGGTCCGCGCCACGGCTGGCTCCGCCGACAGGCGGCCCCGGGCTCAGTTGATGGCGTGGTGCGGCAGCGCCGAGGTGCAGAACGCGCAGCGCCTCGCCGCAATCGCCACCTCGCTCAGGCACTCCGGGCACTTCTTCGTGGTAGGGTCCGGAGGCGCCTCGCCGCGGCGGAGCCGGGCCGTCAGCGTATTCACGGGAAGGACGACGAAGAAATACACCGCCGTGCCGATCATCACAAAGGCAAGGACAGCGTTCAGGAAGTCACCGAGCAGCAGCTTGCTGCCGTTCACCGTTATCGCGATCGCCGAGAAGTCGGGCGACCCCGCGATCGCGGCCACGAGCGGCGTCAGGAGATCTTTCACGAGCGCCGTCACGACTGCCGTAAACGCGGCGCCCATCACCACGGCAACCGCGAGGTCGAGCACATTTCCGCGCAGCATGAACTGCTTGAACCCGTTCATCAGGAGCCTCCCTCCTTCGGTCATTTGGTCATCGGGTCATCTGGTCATCTGGTCATTTGGAGCGGCGGGAGCGCCTCCTGAATCGCCGCGCGATGCGGTTCGAGCCATGGCGGCAGCACGAGCGTTTCGCCGAGGTGCGCCGCGTCTTCGTCCACGGCGAAGCCCGGTCCGTCGGTCGCGAGCTCGAACAGCACGCCGCCCGGCTCCCGGAAATACACCGACTTGAACCAGAAGCGATCGATCACCGGCGTCGGCTGCGCCCCTGCCGATTCCACCCGCGCGCGCATCGCCTGCTGATGCTCGTCGCCGTCCACACGCCATGCGAGATGGTGGACGCAGCCGACGCCCCACGTGCCTCGGCGCGCGTCCCGCGTCTCGCGCACGTCCACGACGCCCGCAGCATTTGCGAAGCCGTAGCGGGTCCAGCCGTTCTCCGTTGCGATCGGCTCGAATCCGAGTACGGTCGTCAGGAACTGCGCAGTCGCGCCGCTGCTGCGCTCCCACAACTGCGCACCGAACAGACCGCGGATCTGTCGCGCCTCGGGAACCGGGCCCTGCGTCCATGGCGCGAACGGGCGGCCGGGCGGCGCTTCGACCAGTGCCAGGCGCAGTCCGTGTGGATCGGCAAACGCGAGCACGCGGTGCCCGAACCGACTCTCCGGCTCGCGGACGGCGGCGCCATGCTTCTCCAGCCGCTCAGCCCAGAAACCGAGGCTGCTCTCGGGCACTTCGAGATCGACCTCCATCGCGAGGCCGTAGCCTGGCCGTGGCGGCGCCATCTCGGCCCACGGGAAGAACGTCAGGTCGGAACCGGGGTGGCCGTCGGCGTCGGCGTAGAAGAGGTGATATGTGCCGGGATCGTCCTGATTGACGCTGCGCTTGACCAGCCGCATGCCGAGGACGCCGGCGTAGAAGTCGAGATTCTCCTGAGCGCGCCCCGCTATCGCGGTGATGTGATGCAGGCCGTTGACGCCACGCATGTCCGCAGCATAACGCCGGCGCGGAACTCGAGAGACACGAAAACGGACGTCGCGAATCCGTTCGGCGCTACCACTTCAGGAGGAGGTACCCTCGCAGGACCGGACCCACGCTGTTGGCGAACAGGCCATGTCGCGGGTCGGTGACGACGGGGTACACGTCGCGCGGGTTGTAGTGGTTCGTCACGTTGAACAGCTGAAATCCGATGTCGGCGTTCCGGCTTTTCGCGCTGAAGGTCTTGTAGACGATCATGTCGATCGACATGAACGCCGGATAGCGTCCGGTGTTCGCTTCGCCGACGTAGAAATATCGGTTGTCGACGTGGGAGTACGGGAAACCGTCGTGCCAGTCGACGACCGGGGAGAGGACGACGCGGCTCGGCAGGTTGAAGGTTCCCCATGCGAGCACCCGGTTCGGCGCGTCGGCGGCCATCGCCGAAAGGCCGCCCGGCTGCACCAGGGGCACGTCGAATCCCTGGAAGACCGTGGCAAAGTCGTTCAGCTCGCCCAACGACGCCGAGCGCACGTAGCTGACGAAGAGCTGCTGATCGTTCTCCCATTTCTTGCGGGCGGAGATCTGCACCTCGCGGTAGTCAGCGACGCCGTCGCCGCGCACGACCATCGGTCCGCCGCCGGCCGGCACGTCCAGCGTCGGCAGCTTGCTCGATCGGCGGTTGGTGAAGCCGAGCTGCGCGTCGAGCTGCGGCAGCAGCTGACGCTCGATCGAGATCGTCGCCGCCACGGCGCGCGGCTGACGCAGCATGTCGATCATCGGCTCGTACTCTCGCCGCGTAAGAACGGCGCCGGTCTGCGGATCGATGTCGCGATCGATCCGCATTGGATAGTTGGCGAAGGCCTCGGCTGCGAGCGGCAGGTTGCCGACGAAGCTGCCGTAGCCCGCTTTGAGGACGGTCAGCCCCGACGGATCGAGCGCGTAGCGCAGCCCCATTCGCCCCGATGCCTGCGGCCCCACCGGGTGGCGCAGCCGGTGATCCAGGCGAGCGCCGGCATCGATCTGCACGCGATCGTTGAGGTGCCAGACGTCGCGCGCGAGCAACGATGCGGGATGGTCCCTGACGTCGAACGCCGTGGCCGGTCCGAACGTCACGGTTCGCACCGTGCGCCCCAGCAGATCGTCCACGCGCACCGGATCGTTGCTGACGCGGCCGCTCAGCCGACGCGACGCCAGTCGGCCGCCGAGCGTCAGATCGTGGGCCTTGCCCTTGACGATCGCGCTGCGCTCCCAGGTGACGATCGCCGCGAGACGCGATGCCTGCCGGGTGAACGTCGAGAACCAGTTGTTGCGCCACCCGCCCGGCGTCAGCAGCGCAGTCCCGCTGCCGTGGGGAGTCATGTCGGCGTCGTGCATCAGCGCGCCGAACTGCATCGTGAGAATCGTCGATTGATCGAGCACGAGCCGGTCGGTGACCCCGCCGAACAGGTCGCGCGAGGTCAGGTTCGGCGTCGCTTCGTCCTCCCGCCGCGGGCTGAGCCCGTAGGAATCGGTGGCGCCCGGAAACGCGACGCCTTCGAGGGTCAGCTCGTTACGCGGGTTGGTCTGGATGTCGACCCGGCCGAACGCCGTCATGCTCTGCTCGACGATGTTGGGCCCCGCGCCCTGTGTGACGTCCGGCACGGCGATCCGCTCATAGTCGTACTCTACGGCGGTCATGTAGTGCACGGTGCCGTTGGCCGCCGGGCCGCTCGCGTGCACGCGCGGGAAGATGCCCTCGAGTCGGCCGAAACCGGGCGACGCAAAACGCGGACGCGGCACGATGCCCTGCACGCCGAGCGCGAACTTGTCGCCGCCGGTGCGGCTCGAGATCTGGACGACGCCGCCGAGCAGGTCGCCGAAGGTGACCGACATCGGATCGCGCAGGGCGTCGACCCCGCGCACCGATTCGAATGGCAGGTTCAGCGACGAGTTGCCAGTCGCCGGATCGGTGACGTTGAACCCGTCGAGCAGCACGGGGGTTTCATGCGCGCGCGCGCCGCCGAGCTGCATCAGCCCATCGGGACCGCGGACCACCGACGGCAGAAGCGGGAGCGACTCCCGCGCCTTGAGGCGCGACGACGGCAGCCGGGACACCGTGTCCGCGGTCAACGTGCTGCCGAGCAGCGCGGTCGTCGGCGAGGCCGGCGCGATCGTCGGCGCCATCGCGATCACCGTCGTCTCCTCGGACGCACGGCCGATGGACAGCACGATCTTCGCCCCGGTGGCACGCTCGACGCGTGCGGTCTCGAAGCCGTCGAGCGAGACCACGAGCAATTCGCCGGCGAGCGACGGGTCGATTGCGAAGGTGCCATCGGCCGCAGTCACCTCCGTCGTCACCACTTCCGCGCCGCGCAGCAGCTGCACCGTCGCGCCGGGCAGCGGCAGGCCGGTCTGATCGACGACGACGCCGCGGCCGCTCTGTTCCGCCGCCGCGGGAGCCGCGAGCCCCACGAGCGCGCACACGACGAGCATGGCGACAGCAAGCGATCGCGTGCGGACCTGATCCGGCATGTACGTTGAAGTCCCCAGGAGGCGTGCCAGGATAAAGATTCTAAGCCGAAATCGGGTTGACAAGGAGGGCCCGCCGCCTAGATTTTGCATCAGCGCCGCCGCGGTCCGACACTCAGCACGTCTCGAGTGTCCCGGGCGAACGGCAGGCGCGGAACGCCCTGTTGGTCCGTTCAGGTCATGCGGCTGGTCAGGCTTCATCGCCACCATTGCCGCACATTGCGCTCCCCCGACGTCAGCAGCATCGACGCTCGAGCGAGCCGCCCTCCGGATCCGCAGGGCGCTCCTTTGTACACCTACGATGTCTTCTTCAGCTGTGCCAACAGAGCCGTCAGGATCTTCGCGTAGCGCTCGTCGGCATCGCTGAA
>Ga0066903_100004870_pt1 | contig 11480 bp, 5 predicted proteins | sample PanSoiMetaGPlot1_FD_67491 | JGI IMG/M metagenome (GOLD analysis project Ga0066903, IMG submission 67491) | Tropical forest soil microbial communities from Panama analyzed to predict greenhouse gas emissions - Panama Soil - Plot 1 (version 2) | ecosystem: Environmental > Terrestrial > Soil >...
AATTTCCGAATCCTTCCTCCGTCCCATGCGATGCCCAGCGCTCGAGCGGCCTCGCGATGGCGCGTGCAGAGAACCAATCCCGTCGTGCCCCGGCCGATTCGATGCACAGGTGATGCGTCAGGGTAGCGAAGGCGGAGCTGGTGCAGCAGCGAATGCTCCAGATAGCCGCCGCCCGGAAGGGTTGGAAGTCCCGCCGGCTTCAGAACCGCCAGCAGATCCTCATCGCGATGCAGGATGGCGAAGGAGAGAGGAGCGGGAGGCTCTTCCCAGGGCGGGCGCACCCAGACAAGCCGCTGCCCTGGGCGAACCACCTTCCCGGGCTCAACGAGCTTTCCATCGAGATGGACGTTCCCGCCACGGATCCTCTCCGACCACTGAGCGAGCGAGCTGTGGGGAAAACGCCACGCGAGGTACGACTCGACCGTCCGACCCCTGCCCTCCGGGACGATGCGCTCGGCGTAGGCATAGCCTGAGTTCAATGGCTTCTCCCGGAAGGCTCGGCCGGTCGGCTCGTAGATTGTTTATCTGCCGAGAGCACCGGTGAGGCGAGAATCTTCTCCCATAGCGCTCTCCAGGTCGCCCAGCGATGGCCGCCCGGAGCTCTGAAAACCTGCGGGGGACTCAGCGCCTCGGCCATCAGCTCCTGGGAGGAGACGAATTTATCTTCCTGACCGAAGGCGAGCGTGAGATCCGGCGACTCGCTGGCGATCGACGATTTCAACCACTGCCAGTTATCCCTGAAAATGGCTTCAAATGCGGAACGGCTCGAGATCGAGGAGGGGTCCCAGTGTTTCAGTCCGCCGGCATGGCGGATTTCATCCACCAGCTCATCCGGACCGAGGAACGGAGCGATGAGGATCAGACCCTGGATTGCTTCGGGATGGAGGCGTGCGACTCCCACCGCTCCGACCGTGCCCAGGGAGGTTCCCACCAGGCGGATGTCGCGATAGCCCTGTTCTCGCGCCGGCTGCACGATGTCCAGCCACAATCTCTCGACCGAAATCCCCTTCAGGTAATAACCGTAGTGGAGATCCGCCGACTCGAGATCGGCGGAGATCCCGGCTTTCCGGGCCTCGGCGAGGAAGCCTTCTCGCTTGAAATCATCGCCGCGCGAGCTGCGGCCGGGAAGAAAGATGACGAGGCTGGAAGAACGCTCCCCGGCCCGCGCCCGGTCGAGCGAGACCGGCACGGGAATTCTTATGGCAGGCGTGAGAAGGGAGGCGGACACGAACGATTGCAGCGAAAACACGATCTGGGCGATGCGGTAGCGCAGCTTGCGCCGGGGTCGCGCGGCGCCGGGTTGCGTCATGGCTCAGGTACCTTGGATAAAGCGAGCGGTTCGAATCTGTGCGACATCATGTGACGGTCAGGACACCGGCGGCGATTTCTACCCGCGGCCGCCTGATGGCTCGGCATCGCGGAAGGCTTCCTGGCCCGCGGCTCGGTCCTGGCGCTCCCACCGGAGGTTACCGCCGCGTGCCGAAGCGCGTCAAGAAAACGGAGCGAGCCGCGCGAGCGATGCGACTCCTTCACCAGGGTCGCCGGTGGCTTTGCTCGGCTGCCGACTTGGAGTAGATTAAGCCCACCCTAAGGAGGATCAAGAATGAGAAGAGCATCGTTTCTGACTCTCGGATTGTTCTGCCTCTCGACGGCAGTCGTGGCGCTCGCAGGCCCGGGCGACGCGAAGAAAGGCGCACAAACCCAGCCGATGCCGGGGGGCAAAGCTTCCGCGACGATCGAAGGGCGCAGCGGCAGCACGCTCACGGGCACGGCGGAATTCAGCATGCACAGCGGCCAGATGATGATCAGCGTGAGCATCAAGGGGGCCACGCCGGGGGAGCACGGGCTCCACATTCATGAGAAGGGCGATTGCAGCGCGCCCGACGCCACCTCGGCCGGCGGACACTTCAATCCCGGCGGCCACCAGCACGGCGCTCCCGACGCCAAGGAGCACCATGGCGGGGATCTGGGGAACATCACGGTGGGGGCGGACGGCTCCGGCACGGCCATGATCCACACGTCGGATCTCTCCTTCGAGGGACCGAGCTCGGTTCTGGGTCGCTCGATTGTCGTCCACGAGAAAGCGGATGACTTCGTCACCCAGCCGACCGGCAATTCCGGCGGCCGCATCGGCTGCGGCGTGATCAAGTAGCACCGGCTCGCGTCGTTTCGAGGAATCCGGCCGGAAGGGCGCTCGCGGCGCCTTTCCGGCCGTTCGTGCGTCCAGGCGGCTCGCGTCGTGTCCGCGGGCGGGTCCTCGCGCCGCCTCGGCTTCGATGTCGACGACGGGGAAAACGGGAAGCATGCCTTTGAAGGCCGCGCCGCTCGCCGATCTCAGGCAGTATCTCGACCTGCTGCGCATCGAGAGAGAGCTGGTGGAGATCCGCTCAGAGGTGGACCCGCGCCTGGAAGCGGCGGAGATCCATCGGCGGGTGATCGCGGCGGGCGGGCCGGCCCTTCTCTTCCGGCGCCTGCGCGGCTCCGGGTTTCCGGCCGTCACCAACCTCTTCGGCAGCGCGCGCAGGGTCGAGCTGGCCTTCGGCAGCCGTCCGAAAGAGCTCCTCGCCCGCGCCGCCAGGCTGCCCGAAACCCTCCTGCCTCCCACGCTCGCCAGGCTGTGGGATCACCGGGACCTCTTGCGCGTCCTTTCGCGGGTGGGTCTGCGCCGCTCCGGCAATGCTCCCGTCCTGGCGCACGTCGAGCGTCCTCCAAGGCTCTCGCGCCTGCCGATCCTCACCACCTGGCCCAAGGATGGCGGGCCCTTCATCACGCTGGGGCAGGTCTACACCGAGCATCCCGCCGGAGCAGGACACAACCTGGGGCTGTACCGGCTGCAGGTTTTCGATGACCGTATGACCGGGATGCACTGGCAAATCGGGAAAGGGGGCGGCTTTCATCATGCCGAGGCCGAGGCGAGCGGAAGGTCTCTGCCGGCGGCCGTCTTTCTCGGCGGTCCGCCGGCCCTCATCCTCTCTGCCGTGGCGCCGCTGCCCGAAAATGTCGGCGAGCTCCTGCTCGCCTCGCTGCTGCTGGGCGAAAAGCTTCCGGTGGCGCCATCGGATCTCTCGCCGCTGCCGGTCGCGGCGGGGGCGGAGTTCGTCCTGCTCGGCAGCGTGCCGTCGGGCGAGCGCCGGCTCGAAGGACCGTTCGGCGATCACTATGGCTACTACTCGCTGGCCCACGAGTATCCCGTCCTGCGCGTCGATGCGTTGGCCCACCGCGAGCAGCCCATCTATCCCGCCACCGTCGTCGGCAAGCCCCGGCAGGAGGACTTCTTCCTGGGTGATTACCTGCAGGATCTGCTATCGCCCCTGTTTCCCGTCGTCATGCCGGCGGTGAGGAGCCTCTGGTCGTACGGCGAGACGGGCTACCACTCGCTGTCGGCGGCGGTGGTCCGGCAGCGCTACAAGCGGGAGGCCCTGGCTTCGGCCTTCCGCATCCTGGGCGAAGGGCAGCTGTCGCTCACCAAGTTCCTGCTGGTGCTGGACCGGCCCTGCGACCTGAAGGACTTCCGCGGCGTGCTCATGGAGATCCTGAAGCGCTGCGACTTCCGCACCGATCTGTATGTCCTCGGGAATCTCTCCATGGACAGCCTCGATTACGCCGGCCCGCGCATCAACGAGGGGAGCAAGGGGATCCTCCTGGGAGTCGGCGAGTCGATTCGCGAGCTGCCCGCCGAGCTGCCCGGGAGCCTTCCTCCCGAAATCCGCGACGCGCGCCTCTTCTGCCCGGGCTGCCTGGTCCTGCAGGCGCCGCCCTTTCCCAAGGGGAGCGGACCGGGGCAGCCCGCCCCCGACGTCGAGCCGATCCTCCGTCATGGCTCGCTCGACGGCTGGCCTCTGGTCATCCTCACCGACGACGCCGCCCGCGCGACGCGCAGCGTCTTCAATTTCCTCTGGACGACCTTCACGCGCTTCGAGCCGGCCGCGGACCTGCACGCCCGCCGGGTGGCGCTGGTCCGCCATCACCCCTCGTTCGAGCCGCCCGTGGCGCTCGACGCCCGCTTCAAGCCCTCCTATCCGGAGGAGCTGTTCTGTGATCCCGACACCGCCCGCAAAGTGGAGGCGCGCTGGAAGGAGTATTTCCCGGACGGCGGGGTGGAGATGGGGGATTCGGACCGGGCGAGCCTGGATTAGAACGGTCCGCCGGGTGGTTTCTGCTCCATCCCTGGCGTGACGTGACTGTCTGGCATACCTCCTTCTTGATCCGGACGAGCTGAATCACCGAACGGTCATTTCGACTCGAAGACGATGACGGCGTCCCAGTCGGGGGCGGGGGGAGTCTTCTCCAAGGCGGCGCACAGCTTGAGATAGAAGGCGGACGGGCCGTCGCTTCCGCCGCACAGCTCCATGACCTGCCGGAACCCGGTCGAGGCCTGCGGGAATCTCCGGGCGGCGAAATCGGCGCGCGCCTGGGCGAAGCGGGACAGCGCCGCCTCGCTCAGATGGCCATTCTCCCCCTTCAGCCCGAGCAGCTCGAAGACTTCCACCGGTATGTTGCGCCCCACGACGCGCGCGCGCCCCAGCTCGCGGACCGCGAACCGCCCGTCGGTTCTCGCCAGCGTGTCGCCGCTGACCAGGGCCAGCGTGCCGAAGGGCTTGTTCAGCCCTTCCAGCCGCGAGGCCAGGTTCACGGCGTCCCCGATGGCGGTGTAATCGAAGCGCTGCGACGAGCCGAGGTTCCCAACCAGCATCTCCCCGGTGTGCACGCCGATGCGGGTGATGAGCCTCGCGGCCGGGCCCGCTTCCTCGCCCGGCGATTTCTGCAGCCGCGCCATGGCCAGCGCCGCGCGGCAGGCCTGCGTCGCGTGGTCCTCCATGCGCAGCGGTGCGCCCCAGATGGCGAACACGGCGTCGCCGATGTACTTGATGAGGGTTCCTCCAGCCTCGAAGATGTGCTCGGTCACGTCCGAGAAATAGTGGTTCAGCAGCGAGGCCGTCTCCGGCGCCGAAAGCCCTTCCGCCAGCGGCGTGAAGCCCTTGATGTCGGTGAACAGCGCGGTGGCCACGATCTCCTCGCCGCCAAGGTTCAAGGACTCCGGATCGGCGGAGATCCGCCGGATCATCTCGGGAGATAGGTAGAACGAGAAGGCCCGCTTGATGCGCTCCCGCTCGCGCACGGTCGTGAGGTAATACCAGACGAGGCTCAGGATGTAGGCGAGCGGAAGCTGGAAGGCCGAAGGAATCACCACCGGAATCCACAGCCGGCCCTGCGTGAAGGCGGCATAGCCGGCGACCCAGGGGAGCGCTTCCAGCACCAGGAATGCCAGTCCACCCCACAGCGGTCGCAGCGTCATGAAGGCGAGCGATGCTGCCAGAGGGAGCAGGAGCAGCAGCGCCCCTTCCGCCACCGGGGGCAGCAGGTCCAGCCGACGCCCTTCGAGCAAATTGGCCGCCAGTGTCGCGTGAATCTCCACGCCGTAGGTCAGCTGTCCGCTGGCCCCGCGAAAGGGTGTGAGAAACGCGTCTTTCGCCGCCATGCCGGCGGCCGAAGCCTGCGAGAGGCCGACAAAGACGATCTTGTCCTTGAAGAAGCCGGGCGGCAGGAAGTGCTCGGGATCGAGCGCCTGGTAGAAGGAGACCGTGCGGAGGGTGCGGGCCGGACCGTAGTAGTCGATCAAGCGCTGGGAAAGATCGCCGGCGAAGCCGTGACCGGTGGCGATCTCGGTGGCTGCCAGCGCCAGGGTCTTGCGATCCTGGTGGACGAGCCAGGCCGAGCGGATGACGCCGTCGCGGTCGGTGGGAAGGTTGACGTCGGCCACGGCGGCGGCCGCGCGCGCGAATCCCTCGTACGGCTCGTCGATCTGCGCCTGGTTGAAGCGTGGGTCCTCCACCTGGTTGACGGTGGAGCCCAGCACCACGAAGCCCGATTCCGCCAGCGCGGCGGTCAGCGCCTCGTCCTCCCCGGGATCGCGGGGCTTCTCGAAGAGAATGTCGAAGGCGACGGCACGCGCCCCGGCCGCTTTCAGGGTGTGAATCAGGCGAGCATGGAAGCTGCGCGGCAGGGGATTGCCGGGATCGGCCCCCAGCTCCTGGTAGGTGTCCTCATCGAGCGCGACGACGCAGACCTGAGCGGGCGGCGCTTGCGTCCCGCGCAGGAGAAACAGGAGATCGAGCCCCTCGCGCTCGAGGCCTTCGGTGGGCGGCCAGTGTGAGAGCAGGATGCCGGCGATGCCGGGCAGCAGCGCGATGAGCAGCGCGGCCCGGAGCGTCCTGCCCCGGGCCTGGCTCCGGGGGAGCCATCGCCACAGGCAGGCCATCAGTAGGTGAAGTTCACCCGCAGCGCGATGGTCCGGGCCGGGATCACCGTCTCCTCGAGCGCCCGGTCGTAGAACCCGAACTCGCGATCCCCAAGGTTGCGTGCCTCGAGCACGACCGATCCATACCGCTTGGGGAACTTGTAGCCGACCAGCAGGTCGGCGATCCAGAAGCTCGATTCGATGGTGGTGCGGGCGCTCGACGAGAGATCGTCGAACTGGTGCACGTGCTCGTCGTAGTGGGTGCCGGAAGCCGCCGCGAAGAAGCCGCCGGGGAGGAACATCCTCACCTGCGGCTTGAGCTTCTCGCGCTCGACGAAATCCTTGAAGGGGAGCGGCGAGGTGGTGAAGCCCACCTCGAAGTCGAACTGCTCCTGCGTGTACTCCACGCCCGCCGCCACGAACTTCCCCAGCGCCGTGTTGACGTAGGCGTTCCAGTAATCGTCGGTGCTGTCCTGGTGCAGGATCTCGTCCGCCGTCTGGAACGCACAGCCCGAGAAGGGATCGCCGGTGGTGCAGTAGGCGTAAGGGATGTTCAGATCGCGCCGGAGGAACGAGAACCCTCCGAACAGGTAATGGGTGAACTCCTGATCCGCCCCGAAGCCGTACGACAGCGAGCGCGTGCCACCCGCTTCGTCGAAGAACTGGTTGAACCCTGCCACCTGCGTCGGCTCCAGCGACTGGATGCGGCCGATGCTCGGGGCCGTCCGGTAATAGCCCGCGGCGCGCAGGACCGTCTTCGACGGCAGATAGACCGAGACGCCCAGCTTGGGATTGAACTTGGTCTCGCTGAAGCCGATCTCCGCCTGGGTGATGCGCGAGTTCTCCAGCACCAAAAGCCCGCTGGGCGAGTTGACGTGGTCCACCGAGCCTCCGGCCGTGATCTCGACCGGTCCCAGGTGGCTGAATTTCACGTAGGCGTACCCGTTGACGAAGGTGTCGTCGTGCGACAGCGTGTCTCCCGGTCCTTCCAGCTCGACCGTGCCGTCGAATCCGCCGGCTCCAACGATCCAGGACATCTTCATCCCCATGCCGAACACGCTCTGGACCTCCACCTGGGGTCCTTTGAGGGTGCCCGTTCCCTTGATGCCGGAGAACTGGTCGGTGGTCTCCTGCTCCGTCTCGTTGTAGATGGCGGAGACGGCCAGATGGGCGGAAGGGGAGAGGATGCGGTGATAGCCCAGGCCGATGTTGGTGAACTCGGTGTCCAATCCGATGTACTGCGGCGAGACCGGTGCGTCGGGAAGCGGGAGATCGCCCGACTCCTTGCTGCCGAGCTGCACGTTGACCTGGAAGCTGTCCTTGTAATCCGGGGAGTACTCGAAGAATCCCCGATAGTTCACGATCTGCGTCTCGTTGTTGGCCCTGAAGCCGTCGTCGTGCGATTTCTGGTAGGAGAGGGCACCGGCATACTTGTCACCGTTCACCGCGCCGGTCACGTCCCCTTCCCACAAGCCGCTGTCGTCCAGGCCCAGCGCGTCGCTGCAGGGCAGAATCGCGCCACCGGGAACTAGGCACAGCGATCCGGAGGGAACCAGGTCTCCCAGGTCGGTGTCGGTCTGCCCGTAGGTGGCTCCGCCGTAGGCGCGCAGGCGCGGGCGATCGAACAAAGCGGTGTACTCGTTCAGGGAGACCGTCTGGTTGACCAGGTCGGGGCGCGCCGCGTTCACGTTGGCGGGCTGGTAGATGCGCGCCTGCAGGATCTCGCTGAAGAAGGCCGGCGCGAACTGCGGGATGTTGCGGTAGTTCCCCGCCAGGAAGAGGTGGCTGGAGAAGTTGGCCTGGTTCTCGTCGGCGCTTTGCCGCGCGGTGACGAGGCCCAGCTGCTCGAAGCCGAGATCGTTGTAGACGCGGGCGAGGTCGCTGGCGCGGGTGGCGAGATCCTGATCCAGCAGGAGACGCGAGCGGTAGACCGCGCGGCGGTCGTTGCGGGCGATCGATTCGCGCATGGCCTGCAGAGCCTCCAGAGGGCGGTTGTCGTTCTGCAGGAGGGTCGCGTCGTACAGATACGGCGTCGGGTCGTTGGGATCGAGCTGCTTGGCGGTGGCCAGCTCCTTGCCGGCCTCCGTCGCGCGCCGCTCTTCGTAGTAAGCCTTGCCGAGGTAGGAGCGCAGCAGCGAGTCGTTGGGATCCAGGATGACGGCGGTCTGCAGCTCCTCGCGGCCGGCCTCCGGGTCCTTGCGGCGCATCTTCGCGATGCCGAGGCCCAGATGGGCGAGCGGCAGCGACGAGTCGGCGGCCACCGCGCGCTCGAACGTGCTCAAGGCATTCGCGGACTGGAACTCCGCCAGCTGAACAAATCCCAGGACGGACAGCGCCCGCGCATCGTTGGGCGCCTGGCCCACGGCCTGCTCGGCCAGCTTCTTCGCCCCGTCGATGTCGCCCTGGGCCATGCGCAGCTCGGCCGCCCGGGCCAGGGCCGTCGCGTTCTTGGGATCCAGCTGGGCGGCTTTCTCGGCCAGCATCGAGGCCTTCTCGATGTCGAAGGAGGCCTGCGCGGCGAACGATCCGGCCAGCGCCGCGGCGGCGGAGCCGGGATCGGCGGCCATCGCCTCGTTCGCCAGACGGGTCGCCTCGTCCCGCTTGTCGGCCGCGGTCTGCACGACCGACGAGAGCGACAGCGCCAGGGCGTCCTTCGGCTGCGCCTTGAGCGCATCATCGATCATCGGCGCCGCCTGGTCGACCTGTCCGGTGGAAAGGAGCTCGGCGGCGTGCGCCAGGGACGGTGATTTCTGCGCGTCGCTCCCGCCGAGCACCGAGGGATAGTAGAAGCTCCAGGCCACCGCGTCGCGCGGATGGACGACGATGCGCTTGACGGGTGCCTTGCCCGGCTCCACATAAGCCTGCTCACCCGAGCCGACCGAAACGCTTCCCTGCGCGTTGCTCGCCTCGACCACCCCTTCGAGCATGGTGATGGTGGTGGTCGAATCGGCCCCCAGCTGCACCGTGAACTCGGTCCCCTTGATGGCGGCGGTGACCGTCGGCGTCTCGATCTTCCCGTAATCCTTGGGCGTGCGGCTGGAGAAGTAATGGTCCCCGGAGAGGATCTTCAGAAGGCCGGGCTGTCCGGGCGACGGAGGGAGAATCTCGATCTCGCTCTTCTCGTTGAGGCGGTGCAGGGTCTGGTCCGAATAAAGAATCGAGGCGCGGCTGGCGGCGCCGGTTTTCACCCGATCGTGTCCTTGCAGCGGCTGGTTGACGCTGGACGGGCTCCACGTTCCTTCCTTCCCCCGCGTCTCGACCTGGTTCTGCACCGACGTGATCTTCGCCACGCTGCCGCCGGAATCGGAGGCGCCGAAGGCGCCGGTGGCGACCAGGGAGGCGATGAGCAGGAGCAGGCGGGTGGTGCGACTGACCCGGCGCATGCGTTCCACGGGACGTTCGGCGCGATCGGATGCGTCTTGTCGTGCTTTGGCGCGGAGCCTACGTTTCATGCTCGACCCCTGTGAGTGAATGGCCATCATGTCTTGGGTGCTCCGGTCTCGAGGAGAGGAAGGTCGGTGCAGAAAAGCCCCCCGGGCCGGCGGCCCGGGGGGCGGATCGGAGACGATTCAAAGACTCGGCGCCCGCTAGTTCAGAACGAAACCGGTCCAGAAGTCCCGGTTGGCGATGTGAATCGTGATGACGTAGGTGCCCTTGGCCAGATTCTGGGTGCGCAGGGAGTAGTTCCAGCTCTGGCCTGAGGAGCTGTAGCTGAACGTCGGATCGAAGGGATTGGAATTGTCGTTGAGATTCACTTTCGTGATGTCGATCGCTCCCAGGGTCGCTTCGGACAGGGCGACAATCGCGGGCGGGTCGAGCTGCGTGGGCAGCAGCGTCGTTCCGGCGCAGAGAACCCTCAGCTTCATCGGCTTGGAGGAGCCTTGCGAGAAAGGCTTGGCGTAGATGACTGGATCGCCCACCGGCACCAGCTTGGCCAGGGGCGAAGACAGGCCGTCGAGGCCGTCGAAGCCCTTCTGGTTGTCCGCCGGATTGCACTTGCTGGCGATTCCGAAAATCAGCGGAACGTCGAGGCTGACCGGCCCGCCGGCGGAGTTGCCCGTGAGATGGAGGTTGAAGGGCCGGGCGACGTCGGGTGTGTTCGGCAGGGTCACGATGAATGGAGTGCCGTTGGTCGTGATCACCGGATGGGACCCCTGGCTGCAGTCGCCTCCCGAGGCGGGCGCGCCCGGGATGTTCGGGAAAGGCTGCGTGGCGCCGGTGATTGTGATACCGACCGGATTGGGGATGCCGTCATCGGTCAGATCCACGGCAGGAGACGAGAGGACGGCGCTGACGCCGGTGATGGCCTGCGGTCCCGCGTTGGTGAGGCCGATCGTCACTTTGACCGTCTCGCCGGGCTGGCCAAGACCATCGCCGCTGGAATCGTTCAGATAGATGCCGACCGGGGTCGGGAACACCGGCGGAATCTCCTTGGTGAAATCGGGCAGCAGCTGCCGGTAGACTCCCACCGTGGGAGGCAGGCCGTTGTCGCACAATCCGTTGTCCCCCGGCGGATTTCCGCCGTCGCAAAGCGTGATGGTGTTCGACACTTCCTTGGCCAGCACGCCGCTGTTCTGGCAGGCCTGGAAGGTTCCTCCGGCCGGCACCGTCTGTTGAAGGTTCTGAGACTCGCACAGCGGAGCTTCCACCGCCAGCGTGACCGGATTCGGGATCTTCACGCCGGTGCTGGTGCAGTGGCAGGATTTCCCCTGGCTGCAGGTTCCCTGTCCGGTGGAGGGGCACAGATTGTTGCAGTTGACGCCGCAGCCGCCGCAATTCAGCGGGTCGGTATGGATGTTCACGCACTTGTTGTCACAGGCCGTCTGGGTGGGCGACGTGCAGGTCAAGCAGGCGCCGCTCGTGCAGATCTGGTTGTCGCCGCACTGATTCCCGCAGCCGCCGCAATTCAAGGGATCGTTGAGGAGGTCGACGCAGGTGTCGCCGCACAGCGTCAAGCCGGCGGGACAGGTCGCGACGCAAACCCCTTCGGAGCAAGCCGTTCCCGCGCCGCAGACGTTGCCGCAGGCCCCGCAATTCAGGGGATCGGTGAGGTAATAGACGCACGTGCCGGCGCAATTCAGCTGGTGCACGTCATTGCAGCAGCCGGGAGGATAAGCCGGGATGTCCAGCGTGAGAGTCTTCGGCGCCGTGTTGCTGACGGTGGTCGTGTAGCCCAGGTTCGAGCCCGAGGTCTGCCCGACGGCGCTGGTGACGCTGATGATGGTCTTCTGCGGGCTGAAGA
>Ga0066903_100004871_pt1 | contig 11479 bp, 8 predicted proteins | sample PanSoiMetaGPlot1_FD_67491 | JGI IMG/M metagenome (GOLD analysis project Ga0066903, IMG submission 67491) | Tropical forest soil microbial communities from Panama analyzed to predict greenhouse gas emissions - Panama Soil - Plot 1 (version 2) | ecosystem: Environmental > Terrestrial > Soil >...
AGCAGATCGCGCAAGGTCTCGCCCCGGACCCATTCCATGAAGTAATAGAGCGTGTTCTCGCAGGTCCCGTAATCGTAGATGCGGCACACGTTCGGGTGATTGATCTGCCGCGTCACACGCACTTCGCGCCGGAAGCGCTCGACGAAATCCGGTTGTGCGGTGAGCTCAGGAGGAAGGAGCTTGAGCGCGACTTCGCCGCCGACCTCCTGGTCGATCGCCTTGTAGACGACGCTCATCCCGCCCCCTTCGGGCACCTCCTCCACGATCTTGAATCGGTTGTCGAAGAGGTCACCCGGACCGAAGTGCGGCAAACGCAGGGACGGGAACATGGGAGGCAAAATCGGGCGGGTCCGGTCGCCGAGATCGGTCTCGCAGGCCTCGCAGTGCTCGGCGTCTTCGGAGACGAGACGGCTGCAGGAGGGGCAGTGGAGCATCGCGATTCTCGAGCCTCCGGATGAGGCGTGCCGGCACGAGCATCGCGCAGGTTGCGAAGGAGGGACTCGGCCGTAACGTGCGGCGAAAACGGTACCAGCTTCCGTCCGAACAAACAACATTGATGGGAGCACCTGCTCGCTCTTTGGGATGGCGCCCGCTAGAGTGGCAACTCAGGAGGCGTCGCCATGTCGCAGGGAGCTGCCACGGAGATCTGGCTCGTACGCCACGGTGAGACACAGTGGAGCACGGCCGGGCGCCACACCGGATGCACCGACGTGCCGCTCACCGAGGGCGGGCGCGAGCAGGCACGCGCGCTGCGTGGGATTCTCGGCGGGCGCCGATTCGCGCTCGTTCTGACGAGCCCCCTCGCCCGCGCGCGAGAGACCTGCGAGCTCGCGGGCTACGGCGGGGTCTGCCAGCCGCTCGACGACTTGCGCGAGTGGGACTACGGCGACTACGAGGGGCGGACGACGGCTTCGATTCGCGAGGAGCGTCCGGGCTGGACGGTGTGGTCGGGCGGCGTGCCGCACGGCGAATCGGTGGAGCAAGTCGGGGCGCGCGCCGCCCGCGTGCTCGAGCGCGTGGAGCAGGCGCCGGGAGACGTCGCGCTCTTCTCCCACGCCCACTTCCTGCGCATCCTCGCCGCCGTGTGGCTCGGGCTTCCGCCGGTCGACGGACGCTTGTTGCGGCTCGACACCGCGTCGGTGAGCCGCCTCGGCTGGGAGCGCGAGACGCACGTGCTTCTCACCTGGAACGAAGATTGGAATCGCGTGCGTGAGGCGTTGACCGCGAGCGGGCCCTAGGCGCGATCGATCAGCGGTACGCGGCGATCCCCGTGATCGCTTCGCCCAAGACGAGGGTGTGGATGTTGTGCGTGCCCTCGTACGTCTTCACCGATTCCAGATTCGCCATGTGGCGCATCACCGGGTACTCGCTCGTGATGCCGTTGGCGCCCAGGATGTCGCGCGCCCAGCGCGCGATGTCGAGCGCCACCGCCACGTTGTTGCGCTTGGCAAGCGACACCATCTCGGGCTTGGCGAGCCCGTTCTCCTTGAGACGGCCGAGCTGCAGGCAGATGGCCTGGCCCTTGGTGATCTCGGTGAGCATGTCGGCCAGCCGCTCCTGTACCAGCTGGAAGCCGCCGATCGGCCGGTCGAACTGGACGCGCGTCTTGGAGTATTCGACCGCGGCGTGATAGCACGCCATGGCGGCGCCGAGAGCACCCCACGCGATCCCGTAGCGCGCCGCCGTGAGGCAGGAGAGCGGCGCCTTGAGCCCCTGCGCCTTGGACAGGAGGTGGCTCTCGGGCACGTGCACGTCCTGGAAGATGAGCTCCGAGGTGACGCTGGCCCGGAGCGAGAACTTGCGCTTCTGCTCGGGTGCGGTGAACCCCTTCCAGCCCTTCTCGACCAGGAATCCCTGGATCTTGCCGTCGAGCTTGGCCCACACCACAGCGACGTCGGCGATGGTGCCGTTGGTGATCCACATCTTGGCACCCGAGAGCACGTAACCGTCCTTGGTCTTCACCGCCTTGGTGGCCATGCCCGAGGGATTGCTGCCGAAGTCGGGCTCGGTGAGGCCGAAGCATCCGATCTTCTCGCCGGCCGCGAGCTTGGGCAGCCAGTACTTCTTCTGCTCCTCGGAGCCGTAGGTGAAGATGGGATACATGACGAGCGAGCCCTGCACGGAGACGAACGAGCGCAGGCCCGAGTCGCCGGCTTCCAGCTCCTGCATGGCGATGCCGTAGGCGACGTCGCCGAGGCCGGCGCAGCCGTACTCGGCCGGCAGGTTGGCGCCCAACACGCCCAGGTGCGCGATCTCGGGAATGAGATTCATGGGAAAGGTGGCGCGCTCGAAGTGCTCCTCGACCACGGGCAGGTATCGCTCCTGCACCCAGGTGCGCACCGACTGGCGCACCAGCTTCTCGTCTTCGGTGAGCTGATTGTCGAAGAGATAGAAATCGACGCCTGCGAACGGACGCATGCTTCCTCCGATGGACGTGCGATCGCGAAACAGGAGAGAAAAATCACGGATTCCGACAGGTGCCGCAGTCGGCGGCAGGATACCCGAAGGCCCTCGAGGCCCGCACCCCCCGGACCCGAGGCTCCGCGCTTACGCGGCCTCGGGCCTCGGACGCGGGCGGGGTGCCGGGCGCATGAAATAGGAACGGAGCCCGCCCGGGCTCTGCGCACGCACCAGGGCCAGCGCCACCTTGGGGAGCGCCAAGGGCGCCGGGTAGACGAGGAAGCGCTCCTCGAATGCGGGGCCGAATTTCTTCTTCCAGCGAAACAGATTCTCGAAGTCGTAGAAGCGGCCGAGGTGACGCACGAGGAGCTGGCGCGCGCGGTCCGGCGCTTCGCTCGGCGGAACTGCTTTGGCGAGCGCCGAGAGCGAGAGCGAGACCATGCGGTCGCCGCGCTTTCTCGCCTCCGCGACGCAGTGGGCGATGAGGAAGTCGGTCACGCCGGCGGGCGCGTCGTCGCGACGGCGCGTGAGATCGAGCGCCCAGCCGCGCCGCGCCCACACCGGCACGAAGGTGACGAAGGCCTCGATGCGCGCGCGCGCTCCGTTCCACGCCGTGGCCACCCAGACCTCGTCGAGGCGCGAGGGATCGAAGCGGCTCATGCAGAAGCCCTTCTCCTCGCCTCGCCGCGAGCCCAGCCACTCACTCGAGATCTCCCTGAGCTGGGCCAGGACATGCTGGTTCTCGGGCCGCTCGTCGAGCGGATTCTGATCGGGAAAGTGGAACGTGACTTCGAGGCCGGAGTCGTCGAGCTTGCGCGTGGCGCGCCGCACGTCCCCCATGGCCGAGCCCTCGAGAGTGAATTTCTCGGGATCGAGAATCGGATCCTCGCCGATGTGGAGCGAGCGCCAGCCGCGGCGCGCGTAGGCTTCGAGCCGCTCGGGCCGCGCCTGAAAGAACGCGAAGTCCCAGTCGGCTTCGCGGCAGTGCGCCTCGAAGGCGGCGAGAAGGGGTTCGATCTCCTCGGCCGGGCCGATGGGATCGCCGATGGCGAGCAAGGTCTCCGATTCGTAGCGGTAGGCGATCACGGCCCGCTGATTGGCGCTGAAGAAGTAGTCCGTGTCGTCACCCAGGGCGAACCACCCGACGCTCGAGTCGCCGTGCTCATGCAACAGATCGCGCACCCGCGCGCGCTCGGCCCGGTGCCGCTCGCGGTGGGCAAGCGGGCGCAGGCCGGCCAAGGCGGCGCCGGTCAAGAGCGTGAGGCCCACGACCGGCAGAGACTCGAGGAACCAGCGCGCCCGGCGGCGCGCCGGAGCCGCCATGTCGGAGCCCCAGGTGATGACCGGCTGGCCCACCCCGAATACGCGGTAGGCGGCTTCGGCGGTGGCGGCCGAGAAAGAGTCCGCGGCCCCGGTCCGGCGGGCCAGCCACCAGCAGCCGCCCACGGCGTAGACCCCGAAAGCCACGGCCCCCCAGAGCGCGACCGAGAGCAGTGCATTCACTGTCAATTGGCGGCTCCGCACCCGAAAGGAATCGGCGCTCACGCCGAGAACAAAGAGGAGAGCCGAGGCCACGATGGCCTCCTCGATGTCGAGCGCCTTGAGCAGGTTCACGGGCACGGAAAGCGCGCACAAGAAGAGCGCGGCCACGAACGCCCGGCGCTTGCCGCGCCGAAGCCCCCAGGCCGCGACCAGGAGCGTGACCCCGGCCAGCATGGTGAAGGTGCGGCTCGTGTCGAGCACGGTGGTGGGAACCAGGTGCTGGAGGGCCCGCAGGCGGTCGGGCGGGTGCGAGAGCGCGGCCGACAAGAGATCCACCACGCCCATGGCGGCGACCGCCAGAGCAAGGGCGGTTCGGCGCAGAGAGTGGGTGCTGCCCGAAGCCGGAAATTCCATCAAGCCGGCACGCTACACGAGCCGGGTGAGCCCGCGAAAGACGGCATGGAGACGGAGCTTACGGACCCGCTTTGCGATTTTGCGGTTCCTTGATATACAAGGTGGCTGCAGGGAGTACTTTCCTTGCGGACGGAGCGAGCTCCGCCGGGGCAGTTCACCCAACCGGCGTCCTCGCCATCGTATGACACAAGCTCGGCTGGCGAACATCCTGGGCGGTATCCTGGCGGTCGCGCTCGCGGCGGTCGCGATTCCCGCGTTCGCCGGCCCGTCGCCGAGCGTGCACTCGGCGGTCGCCCGTCCCACGGTGGCGCACGCGGCCTCCACGCACGTGCTCCCGTCCACGCTGGTCGCAACCACGTCCTCTTCGCATCACGCGCTACACGCGCATCATCGTCGTCATCCCCTGCATCATTCCACACTGACCAAGGACCTTTCGGCTTCGCTTCCGCCGTCTTTGCCTTCGCATCCGGCGGGGCTTCCCCATTCCGGCCGCGCGGCCGCGGCGCATCACGCGCCCACGGTCGTGGTGCGGCAGGGAAAGGGAAGCTCGCGGGCGGCTTCGTTCCTCGCGGAACGTTTCGCCTGGCGGGCCGATCGTCTTGCCATCGCGGTGAGCGGGGATGAGCACGGCATCTCGAAGAACCAGAGCTTCGACGTGAAGTCGGGTCGCGGACCTCCGCGCGCCGGCCCCTTCGGGGACACCTCGGCACCCTCCGCTTCCCGGCAATCTCCCGCCTCGAAACACGAACACCCAACCTACCCCGCGAGTCCCGTCAACGACCTGCCCTTGGCGCGTCGTGTTTTTGGCGTGCCCCCTTCCGCCGCTGCTTTTGCCACACGCGAACCCATGCATGGGGCCGCGACGCTGGGCGAGCGGTGTCGGACAACACGGAGCCGGCTCGCGCCGACTCCCGCGGTCGCCGCCCCGGAGGCGCGGCGCATCGCGTGACTTGTGCCTCCGAAGGAGAAACACCCATGAAGCGCTCTTCCCTGCTCTCTTCTCTCGCCGTAGCGGCTGCGATTTGCGTGCCGCTCGCCGCGATGGCTCAGACCGGCTCGTCGACGCCTCCGGCTCCGACGCCGGCTACGACGCCCGCGGCGGCCCCGGCGAAGACCACGACGACGGCGAAGTCGTCGAGCACCAAGTCCACTTCCGGCACGGCGCATCACTCGGCGAAGGTGGACATCAACTCGGCGTCCAAGGACGACCTGATGAAGGTCAAGGGGATGACCGACGCGGACGCCGACAAGATCATCGCCGGCCGCCCGTACAAGAACGTCTCCGACCTGAAGACGAAGAAGATCATCGACGCGGCGGTCTACAACAAGGTGCACTCGCACCTGATGGCCAAGAAGGCCGCGTAACGAAGTAAACGATCACCGCAGTCCGCACTCTGGCGGCGAGGCACACGAATCTCCCCCCTAGCCCGACGCCTGGAGTCGCGGAGAACGATGCGGGCCGTGGCGGCAACTAGCCGCGGCTCGCTCGTTCTTTTTTGGCGGGCGCTTTGGCTTGGCGGCGCGGCCGCTGCCGGGCCGAGATCGAGCGGATGATGAGCTTGCCGCGGCGATCCTTGGCGAGCGGCGCGCGGTCCTGTTTCTCGGCGGCGTCGAGAAGGGCGCGCACTTCGGGGCGGGCCAGGGTGGCGATCGATTCCAGCCGGAGGAAGCGATTCTGGACGCCCGAGCCCTGGAGGATGCCGTGGGGATCGGGGAGCGAGGCGCCGCGATAGAACGCGATCCCGACGCCGTTCGCGGCCGCGGCGATGGTGACGATGGCGCTCGACGGGCGCTCGCTCGTGCAGTAGCCGATGACGAAGAAGTTGTAGTTGTCCCACACGAGCTCGTTGGCCCCCGGCCAGCGCTTGCGCAACACCGCGCGCGCCGCGCGGATCAGGCTTTTCGTCTTGGGCTCGAACTTGGCCAGGAAGCGGTCGAGCTGGCGGGCCGGGCTCTCTTCCTTCTTCAAGCCACCTCCGCGCCCCGGAACTGCTCGTCGTAGAGCCGGGCGTAGAGCCCGCCGGCGGCGAGCAAGGAGTCGTGCGTGCCCCGCTCGACGATGCGGCCCTTCTCCATCACCAGGATGAGATCGGCGCGGAGGATGGTCGAGAGCCGGTGCGCGATCACGAGGCTCGTGCGCCCGGCGAGCAGGGTCTCGAGGGCGGACTGGATGAGCGCTTCGTTGCGCGAGTCGAGCGACGAAGTGGCTTCGTCGAGGATGAGAAGCCGGGGATCGCGCAAGAGAACGCGCGCGATGGCGAGACGTTGCTTCTCGCCGCCCGAGAGCTTGTAGCCGCGCTCCCCCACCATGGTCTCGAAGCCCTGCGGCAGGGCGGCGATCACGTCGTACACCTGGGCCAGGCGGCAGGCGCGCGCCAGCTCCTCCGGGGTGGCCTCGGGCTTGGCGTAGCGCAGATTCTCGGCCACGGTGGCGTGGAAGAGGGTCGTCTCCTGCGTCACCTTGGCGGTCCAGCGCGCGATGTCCTCGAGCGCCAGCTCGCGCAGATCGACGCCGTCGAACAGCACGCGGCCCACGCTCGGGTCGTAAAGACGGGTGGCGAGATAGGTCACCGTCGTCTTGCCCGCGCCGCTCGGGCCGACGAGCGCCACCATCTGTCCCGGCTTCGCCTCGAAGCTCGCGTTCTCGATCGTGGTCGTGCCGGCCACATAGCTCATCGACACGTGGTCGAACGCCAGCTCGCCGCGCGGGTTCTCGAGGCGCACCGGCGCCGGTGGATCGGCGATCTCGGGCACCAGGTCCAGGTATTCGAAGATGCGCCGAAAGAGCGCCACCGCGCTCAAGATATCGACGTGCACGTTGATGAGCGCCGAGACCGGCGCGTAGAGACGGCCCAGGAACGCGACGAAAGCCACGATGGTGCCGATCGAGAGCTTGCCGGCGATGGCTTCGTGGCCACCCACGAGATAGATCAAGGCCGGGCCGATGCTCGCGAACATGAGGATCCACATGAGGAACCAGCGGCCCACCACGCTCTGGCGGATCTGCAGATCGCGCACCGAGCCCGCCTTCTCGGCGTAGCGCTTGCGCTCGAAGCCTTGCGCGCCGAAGAGCCGCGACAGGAGGTAACCGCTGACCGAGAGCGTCTCCTGCACGGAGGCGGTCAGCTCGGCGAGCTTTTCCTGCGTCTCCTTGGAGAGCCGCTTGCGCGCCTGACCGACACGCCGCGTCGGCAGGATGAAGAGCGGCAGCACGCCGACCGCGACCAGGGACAGCTTCCAATCCATGCGGAAGATGGCGATGAGCGTGATGAGCACGACGATCGAGTTCGTGGCCAGGGAGACGAGTGTGCCCGTGACCACGCCCTGCACGCCGCCCACGTCGTTCTGCAGGCGCGACAGGATCTCGCCCGATTTGGTCTGCGTGAAGAAGCGCAGCGACTGGCGCAGCAGGCGGTCGTACATCTGGTTTCGGATGTCGAACATCACGCCGTGCCCCATGACCGTGACGAGGTGGTTCTGCCATACGCCGAGCAGGCCGGCGAGCAGCGGGGCGCCGATCATGCCCGCCACGAGGAGGTTGAGAAGACGCGGGTCGTGGTGCGGGATGGCCTTGTCGAACACGTCGCGCACGAGCAGCGGCGGAACGATGCCGAGGAGCGAAGTGAGCGCGATGCACAGGAGAATGAGGACCGAAGGCTTCCACGCCGGCAGGAGATAGCGCGCGATACGCGCGAAGTCGCCGCGGGTCGGGTGCAGGTCCTTCGGGGATTCGGAGTAGTCGAAGTGCCAGAATGCCAAGCGCGCCTCCGGGAAGGGATTCCGAAGGCAGTATAGCGGAGGGCTAGTGCGCGGCGGCTCCGGCCCCGATCTTCCGCCCCCGCTTCATGAACAGGACGAGCGGCAGGACGACGAGGAAGGCCATCCCGAAGCCGAGGAAGAGACGCTCGAAGGCGATCATCGCGGCCTGTCGCGTGACCTCGGCGTCCACGAGAGCGACGGCTTTCTGGGGCGCGAGCGCGGCCGGCGTGCCCTGCGACACGAGATAGGAAGAGAGGGCGGCGAGGCGCTGTTGGGCGGCCTGGCTGAAGTCATTCACGTTCTGGCCCAGGACGCTCCGGAACTGGACTTGGAAGCGCGTCAGCAAGGTGGCCGTGATGGCGATGCCCACGCTGCCTCCGAGCTGGCGCAGCAAGTTGTTGAGGCCCGTGCCCTGCGCGATCTTCGACATGGGCAGCTCGGCCAGCGACAGGTTGGTGAGCGGCACGAAGACGAGCCCGATGCCCACACCGCGCAACACGAGCGGCCAGAAATAGTCGGCCGTGCCGCTGTCGAGCGTGAAGTGCGACCAGCGCCACATGGAGATGCTGAACACAATGGCCCCGATCATGACCAGGCGGCGTCCGTCGAGGCGAGCCCCCATTCTTCCGGCGAACGCCATGGTGATCGCGCTCGCGATGGCGCCCGGGAGGATGACGAGGCCGGTCTGGTTGGCCGTGAAGCCCTGGAGCGTTTGCAGGTACACTGGCAAGAGGAAAATGGGCCCGTAGAGGCACAGTCCGAGCACGGCGGCCAGGGTGACGCCGAGCGCGAACTGGCGGCCCTTCAAGATACGCAGGTCGACCACCGGATGCTCGGTCGCGAGCTCGCGCCACACGAAGAGCGCGAGCGAGACGATGCTCACGATCCCGAGCGCGACGATCTCCTGCGAGGAGAACCAGTCCAGGCGCTCGCCGCGCTCGAGCATGGTCTGCAGCGACCCGATGCCGAGGATGAGCAGGCCGAGGCCCAGCACGTCGACACGGCCTGGCGCCGTCGCATGGCGCGAATCGTGGATGAAGGCCAGCGTCATGAGGAAGGCCGCGATGCCGAACGGAAGGTTGATGTAGAAGATCCACGGCCACGAGAACGCGTCGGTCAGGTAGCCGCCGAGCGTGGGGCCGAGCGTCGGACCCACCATGACGCCCATGCCGAAGATGGCCATGGCGGTGCCGTACTCCTCGGGCGGGAAAGTCTCGTAGAGCGTAGCCTGCGCGGTGGACAGGAGCGCGCCGCCGCCCAGACCCTGCATGATGCGCCAGAACACGAGCACCGGCAGGCTGTGCGCGTTGCCGCAGAACAGCGAAGCCGCAGTGAAGAGCGCGATCGATCCCGCGAAATAGCGCCGGCGTCCGAACAGCGCCGAGAGCCAGCCGGTGAGCGGCAGCACGATCACGTTGGCCACGATGTAGCCGGTCGACACCCAGGTGATCTGGTCGATCGTGGCGCCCAGCGTTCCCATCATGTGCGGAATGGCCACGTTCACGATGCTCGTGTCGAGCAGCTCCATGACCGCCGCCAGCGTCACGGTGAAGGCGATGAGGTAGCGGTTGGCGTAGGGATCGACCGTGGTGGGGCGGGCCCCGTTCCAGGTTCCGGCAAGAGAGGACACGGCGCGCTCGCTAGGTGGTGATGACGACCTTGGCGCTCATGCCCGGACGCAGCGGGTGGAGCGGATCGGGCGAGCCCTCGAGCCGGATCTTGACCGGCACGCGCTGCACGACCTTGGTGAAGTTGCCCGTGGCATTGTCCGGCGGCAATAGGGAGAACTTGGCCCCGGTGGCCGGACTCAGGCTCTCGACCCGTCCGTAGAACTTGCGTCCGGGATAGGTGTCGACGGAGATCGCCACGCGGTCGCCCGCGTCCACGTGCGCGAGCTCGGTTTCCTTGAGATTGGCCACCACCCAGACGTCAGACAGCGGCACGACGGTGAAGAGCGGCTGGCCGGCCTGCACGAGCTCGCCCACCTCGACATCCTTCTTGCTCACGATGCCGTCGGCCGGAGCCGTGATCCGGGTGTACGAAAGTTGCAGCGCGGCCTGATCGCGCGAGGCGACCGCCGACTGCGCCTTGGCGCGCGACGACTGCACGCCCGCGGCCGCGGCTTGCACCTGGTCCTTCATGGCGTGGGCGTGGGCGTCGGCCACCTTGGCCGCCGCTTCGTAGCTTTCGAGCTGCTGAGCGCCGATCACGTCCTGCGCGGCGAGCTGGCGATAGCGAGCCAGATCACGGTTCGCCTGCCAGTCCTGGGCCTCGGCCTCCTTCACCGAAGCTTGCGCCGCGGCCCACTGCGCCTCGGACTGTCCGGTGGCTCCGTTTTCGCCCGCGGCGGCCTCGGCCACACCGAGGTCGGCCTGCGCCTGCTGGAGCTTGGCCTGGTAGTCGCGGTCGTCGAGCACCACCAGCACGTCGCCCTGATGCACCTGCTGGTTCTCCTCGACCCGCACCTGGGACACGTAACCGCTCACCTTGGGCAGCACGGGGACGATGTGTCCGTCGACTTGCGCGTTGTCCGAAGTGACGTGATGCTGCGAGAACCACCACTGGTAACCGCCGAACCCGAGGGCCAGCGCGGCCACGAGGCCGAGAACGCCGAGGACGATCGGGTTGGGGCCGCGGCGGGCCGGCGCCGGCGGAGGGAGAGCTGCCGTTTCGCGCGCCACCTCGCGCAGCTCAGGCGCGACATGCGGACGCCCATCCCGTGCGGGCTGGGTGTCGATTTCCAACTCGTGATCGATCTGGGTGCTCATGACGCGGCGCCTCTTCTCTCGGTTCGCGGTTCCGCGGCAGACAGGCCGCGAAGGAACAATTCGATGTGTTCTTCGATGAACGCCGGCCAATCCATCTGCGACTGGTCGCAGCGGAACAGCGAGTGCTTCCAGATCACGGCGTAGAGCAGCGGCGCCATGGCGAGGCGGACGGTGCGCGTCACGTCCACGGGGCGGAACTCGCCTCGCTCGATGCCGCGCTGGAGGGCGGCCCCCATGAGCTGGCGCCCGCGCTGCACGATCTCCTGGTGATAGATGCGGGTGATGTCGGGAAAGTTCGCCGACTCGGCCATCACGAGCTTCAAGATCCCGGAACCCTTGGAGACGCCGATGCGCTCCCACCACCCACGGATCAGCTGGGCGACCAAGTCGGAGCTCGGCCCGGTGTGCGAGGCGAGCAACGCCTCGCCCTGCACGAGCGTCGGGACCAGGGCGCGCCGCACCACCGCCAGGAACAGCGACTCCTTGCTGTCGAAGTAGAGGTACATCGTGCCCTTGCTCACGCCGGCGCGGTGCGCCACCTCTTCCAGGCGCGTCGCGGCGTAGCCCTTCTCGACGAAAAGATCGAGCGCGGCATCCACGATCTCGTCCGGGCGCGCCTCTTTGCGGCGCTGCCAGCGCGGCCGGTGGCTCATGCG